>Ga0182014_10000946_pt1 | contig 39579 bp, 35 predicted proteins | sample 612S2DmetaG_FD_120489 | JGI IMG/M metagenome (GOLD analysis project Ga0182014, IMG submission 120489) | Permafrost microbial communities from Stordalen Mire, Sweden - 612S2D metaG | ecosystem: Environmental > Terrestrial > Soil > Wetlands > Permafrost | place: Sweden: Stordalen | collected... | reverse complement strand
TCAAAACTCAAGCAGTTCCGCCGTGTCGCAACCCGCTTTGAAAAGACGGCACGAAATTACCGTGCCGTCGTCACTCTCGCCGCCATCATCTTATGGATGCGATAAGTGTCCACACCACCTAGAACTCGGCAGGTTGGGTGTATTCATGGCCTGCGGAGGAGAGGCCCTCAGGGACTTTTCCCAGACATTGACGCACCCCAACGCCATGATGGAAATGCGGGGCCTGGGAAAAAGCAGCCGGCCGGCGTCTCGCTACGACTACTCGGTGCCGCTCTACGCCAAGGACATCGTCGCTGTTATGGACGAAAATAAAGTCAGCGCTGGCGTGGTGATCGCATACTCCCATGGAGTCGAAGGCGCCGTATACCTGGCCATGAACGAGCCCAGCAAGGTCAAGGCCCTCGTCCTGATCGAGCCCGATCTTTTCCCGGATCAGGAGATCAGAAGAGAACGGTTGCGTCTCGCAGAGGAAGGAAAATTGGAGGATGCGCTTCGCCTGACCTTCAGTTATGTCAAACCGCAGATGAGCCATAAGGAACTTGAAGAGGGTATCAAGTACGTTCTCGACGCCTATGGCGGCTCGGCCGAAGCCCTTATCGGAGAGTTCCGGGCTCGTAGCCTGTTCCAGGTCGATGAGGATCAACTGGCTCATATCCAAGTCCCGACTCTCGTCATCGGAGGCACGCTCAGCAGCATCCGAAGCAGTGTCACGCGTACGGCCCGAGCCATTCCCGGCGCCAACGTTGTGTGGCTGAAGGGGGCGGATCATTTCATGACGGGCGGCTACGGGGCAAAGGCTGCGAAGGCGGTATCTTCCTTCCTCGACCTGTTGGATTAGGCTGCTTCCCGGCACAAGTGGATCGGCTAGAGTTAGCAAGGCCGTCCACGGACCAATCTGAAAGACCACGGCGGTCCCTGAGCCGATTCGGCGAAGGGATCGCGGCGCGGTGTGGATGATTGCGCGGCGCGATATACCGCCGGCGTGAAGTTTGGCTTTTCGCGAGGGCGCTTATGACTTCGGGCGGCTACCGATGCGCGATCACAGGTCTGGGCGTCGTCAGTTCGCTTGGAGTCGGAATAGAGAGTTTCCGTAGCGCCCTGCTGCACAGCGTCAGGAATTTCCGGCGTCTGGAAGGGATACCAGTCCCGAGGAATAAGTATCTTTACGCCCTGTGCGACTGGCCGAAGAGTCCAGATCGCGCCGCCCAAATGGCGCTTGCGGCGGCGTCCGAAGCGCTTGCCAATTCCCGGTGCGATATCGGCTCAGGCCGACGAACCGGTCTCATTGTCGGTACGGTGTGGGGCGACACTGATTCAGCCGAGCGGCGATACGAGAGCCTTGTCTCAGGCGTGCCCCCGTCACCGGAACTCCTCGCGGCTCTCAAACTATATCCGATTGGCAGCGTCGCGGACCGTCTCGGGAAGGAGCTCTCGTTAGGGGGACCGAGGTTTACAATCTGCAGCGCGTGCGCCTCCAGCAGCATCGCGATGGGCATAGCCCTGGATGCGATCCGCCGCGGTGATTGCGACAGTTTTGTCATCGTGGGTGTCGAGCAATTCAGCCTTACAGGCCTCTGGGGCGCTGAACGCTCCGGGTTCGTCGGGCGCGAATTGAAGCCGTTTGACCTCAAGCGCACCGGAACCGTGCTAGGCGAGGGGGCGGCCGCGATCGTGCTGGAGGCAGCACCGGCTTCTCACGACAGGGTGCTTGCGTGGCTGGAGGGTTACGGCTGCATCACCGAGCCGGGTGCGGCAATCCTCTCGTTCAACGACGATGGCAGCGGCCTGAGGGCATCGATGACCCTTGCGCTTGCGGATTCCGGACGCCGCGCCAACGAGATCGAATACGTGAATGCGCATTCGCCGGGAAATTTTATCGACCTGGCGGAGACCCGCGCGGTTTCATCGGTCTGGGCCGGCGAATCCCGAATGCCGGATGTCAACACCACGAAGTCGATAACCGGTCATCTATCTGGAGCGACCGCCGTCATCGAAGCGATAGCGGTTGTCGAGCAGATGAGGGGCGGGTTTCTTCATGGCAATGTTGGATACGAAACTCCCGATCCTGGAATTCCTGTGGCGGTTCTCGGTGCGCAGACGAAGGTCCGCAGCGTCGAACGAGCGATCTCCAATTCCCTGGCGAGCGGCGGCATAAACGCGAGCATCGTCCTGGTTGCACCGAACGTGGCGCCAACCGCACGACGGCTGCCTGATGAAGTGCAGGTCGTGGTCACCGGGTCCAGCACCCTTCGAGCCCCGGGCAGGGCGCAGGGCGACGACGATCTCGATTGGTTCGACGTCGACGCCTGGTTCGCACCCGAGACGGGCGTCTCGCTCATGAATCGTTCCGGCCAGCTCGGCGGCGCCGCGGCGCTTCGGGCGTTGGAGGATGCCCGGTTCGCGATGGACGGGGTCGTTCTGTCGCCCAGCGATGTCGCCGTGGTCAACGGCGCCTGGCTAGGCGGCTGGCCGGCTGGAAGCACCGCAATGTGCGAAGGGTTGCTGCAGACCCCGATCAAAATCTTTCCAAGCACGACGTTCAACAATGGTTGTCATCTGGGCGGAATTATCGTTTGTCGTCAATATGGGTTGTTGGGCCCGCAACATACGATCAGCGGCAGCATCTCCTCGGGTCTCCAGGCTGTCGCCACCGCCTTCGATCTCGTGAGGAATGACCGTGCGAAGGCGGCTGTCATTCTTGCCTATGACACGGACCACAAACTCCTGCGCATCGCCGCACGCTGGTTGCCTCACTGCGCGACTCTGACCGGCCTGGTCGATGGCGCAGCATCTCTCGTGATTGAAAGCGAAGCCGTGGCGCGGGCGCGGGGTGCCACTCCCAAGGCCCGGGTCGCCGGTTTCGCGTCGATCTCCGGGTTTCTCGATACCTCCGCCGCGGTTGAGAGTGCTGCAGATGTGATCTGCTCGCGCCTTGAGCGCGTCGGAGCAGGCAGGTTGCTTCTGTGTCCGCCACGGGATTGCGGTCTGGAAAGACTGGCGGACCTGATCGCTTCTCGCCTCGGGGTGCAGATTGAGACCGGCAGCGACTCCCATTGCGGAGCCGCAGAAGCGGTGGGGCGCATTGCGGAGGATGCATGTCGACAGCCGTTTCTTGTCCTGTCCGGGCAGTCCGGGAGCAGCCAGGTCTGTATCGGATTGGCGCCGGTGTAATAATCTCCAGGACTCGAACAGATGAAGGTCTTGATCGCGACCTGGTTCGGAGGCGGTAACGTTCGACCCGTACTGGCTACGGCGATGGATCTCGTCCAGAGAGGACATCAGGTTACAGTCTTGACCAATCCGGCGCTCCGGGCCCAAGCGCAAGCGACTGGCGCGTCCTTCCTGGAGTTCGGGCGTGTTCCCGCGCATGATCCGCGGTCGCTTGAAACCGATATTGTCGCGGCGCATGAAGGACGGACCATCGATGAGACCAACCAGCTCGTCGCCAAGAGGCTGGTGTTTGGGACCGCGGAGAAAATCTGCCATGACACTATGGAAGCAATCGACAGCGTCGATCCCGATGCGGTGATTGCCGATTACGTTCTGCCCGGAGCCCTGACGGCTGCACGGGCGAAAAAACGGACCTGCCTGGTCGTCGCCGACGGCATGTACCCGCTTCCATATCCGGAGCGGCCGCGGGAAAGCTCGGTTTACGCCTATTTGTTTGAGCGCATGACCTCGAAGTGGCTTCCGCATCTCAACGCGCTGCGCCGCAGTGTTGATTGTCCGGCGATCCTCAGTCCGGCCGATCTCTACGCTGACGCGTCAGCCTTTCTGGTGATGACCTATCCGATGATGTCGAAATATCCGCCGCCGCCGCGGACCTACTTTGTCGGTCCGCAATTCGTTCCGCCGTCTTCATCCGATGCGGTGGCAGGCGAGCGCCATATCGTGCTGGGCTCGTTCAGCACGATCGTCACTCCCGAACAGTCTTTCGTCATTGCCAACCTGGCTGAGGCGCTTGTGCAGATGGGGCTGGAGTCGCTGATCGCTGCGGGGTCTTCCCGGCTCGCATCCAACCACATGCAGTCCGATTGCGTGCGGATCACTCCATTCGCTCCGCTGGAGGACCTGTTGCCTCGGAGCCGGCTTCACATCAATCACGCCGGAAATGGCACCATTGTCCGCACGCTTGCCCACGGCATTCCGCAAATTTGCGTTCCTCTTATTCAGGACCAGCATGAATACGCCCGTCGGCTCGAGGAACTGGGGGTGGCGGTGCGTCTGGGCAAGACGGCGTCTGCCGGCGAATATTCCGCAGCGATATCCCGGGCGCTGGACGACGACGGCCTTGCGGTCAAGGCGAGGGAGATAGCGCGTTGCATTCGTGATCAGCACGAGCCTGCACGGGCGGCGAGGCTTGTCGAAGATCTGGTGTGAGGCGGCAGCGCTCAAGCCGACCGTTTGCGTCCCTGATCCGCACCGGGTACGTCGACCACCGCGCGGGTCTCACCACATAAAACGCACTGCAGATTGATGTCGGAACCGCCCTGTCCGGTTTCATCGGCGATGCTGAACAAATGACGGCAACCGATCTCGTCCTGCCCCCGTTCGCCATAGTGGCTGAGCAGAGCGCCCAATGCACCGTAGACGGCGAGGTCGAGAAAATTCTCGGTGAGGCCTTCGTCGTCGGCACCTCCCGTCAACACCGAGGAAATGCGGGCTTGCTTCGTGCGAATCCAGGACAGGATCGCGGTAATGCCCTCCCGGCGAAACTGGCTCAAATAGGCGTTGTTCTTGTCCCGGAACATGCCGCGCATTTCCACGATGATGCGGTCGAATAGTTCAGCGTCAACCGCGACCTCCGGCGACGGCTTCGGCAGATCGGATGCGGTATATTTAAACGTGTACGGCGGCGCGCTCGGTCTCATGTTCTGCCTGATGGGTCGATGGGACGCGGGATCCGTCGAGTTATTCGATATGAACGCGTCCATCATACAGGATCCAGCGGCCGCCGCGTTTGCGATAGGCCTGCTCTTTGGCCTCGATCTCGTCGCGGTGATTGCATGCCAGCAGCAGGGTATGCCCAGTGGCCTCCGCTGAAAATCGGCTGCTTGGCAATATCGGAATGCGCGAGCCAGGAGTGAGCCGGCCCTGCTTTTCCGGCGTGTTGTCGTAGATGCCGTAGATCAGCGTGCTGTCGATTCCGCAATAATTGAGAACGGTCGTGCTCTTGGCCGATGCGGCGTAGCCCGCGACCCGGTGCCGCTCCTTGACCAGCCGCTCCAGTACCGATCGCAAGTCGGTGCGAATTTGCTCGCAATCCTCGCGAAAGAGCCTGTACGCCTCGCGACCATCGAGGCCGAACTGAGCCTCGAGAGCGAGCGCGTCGGCAACAGACTTGTCGACCGGATAGACCCCCGGTTTGGATAGGGTGTACCGCATCGAGCCGCCCTGCAGCGGTTGACGAGCAACCTGCACCAATTCCAGGCCTAGCGATGCAAAAGTACGCATCACCGAATGAACCGAGAAGGTGAATACGTGCTCGTCGTAGATCTGGTCGAACGCCCGGTTTCGTATCACGTCCAGTAAATAGACCGCTTCGAAAACGAACAGGCCATCGTTTTTCATGAGGGCCAGAACAGCCTCCGAAAGGCCTGCGATATCCGGGATGTGCGCAACCACATTGGCGCCGATGATCCGATCGGCGGCGCCATAGCGGGACCGGATATCGAAGCTGGTCTGGATGTCGAAAAAAGCCTGCACAACCTCACAGCCGTCATCGCGGGCCAGCGAGGCGGCGACCTTGGCAGGTTCGACTCCGACGGCGACGACGGGCCCTCCGAGAAAATTCGACAGTAGCGTGCCGTCGTTACTTCCGATTTCCACGACGAGCGCCGCGGGCTTGCCCTGCAGGTCGTTTTTGATCTGCGAGGCCCATTGCGCAAAGTGCCTTTTGGCCACCAGCGAAGTTCTGGTCCTGAAGGGATAATCGGCGTGAAAAAGCACGTCGGGCGTGGGCACCTCCATCAGTTGAAAGAGGGTGCAAGCGGAGCAAACCGCCGCCGTCAGTTCATAAGTGAACAGATCCGTTTCCTCTTCAGCGTAGACAAATGCCTGCGCGATCGGTTGATGGCCGAACGATATCACCTCGATCAGGTTGCCGCGGCAGGATCGACAACGCGTGCAACGGCTCGTGGCAAGATCACGCGGCGCCTGGGGCAGCTCAGGGCCAAGCAATGTATAGCCTTGTGACATCAGAGCGGCCGTTCCGTTGGTCTCGATCCGCCGAAAAACCGTCAATAAAAAGCTACCAGTCCGCTAAACTCAGCAAAGCATGCCACGGAAAATTCCGCGCCCATTCAAACTCAACCGAGTTTTTATAATAAATCCAGGGGTTGTGTAAAGGGACTCTCGCAGGAATCTTCTGAAAAGCGCGCTTGAATGGAGCTATGCCAAAGTTCTTTCAACGGTGGCGGCCATCGCAGCGAGATCAAGGTCGCGCGCGAGGAACGACTGGACGGATTGACAGGCTTCGGCCGAAGCAGCGACGACGTCCTCATATTGCAGATGCAGGGTCCGGCAATTCGCCGTTTTTGCGCACCAGAGGAGACCTTCCTCCTCCAGATGCGCCAGACGCGGCAGCCAATCTTGCGCATCGTCCGTTTCGTAGCCGCGCCGCCTCAGCATGCGATCCTGCGAGCGCACGACTGCATCAAGTTTGCGTCGCATGAACAGTATGTTGTAGCGCCTGTCGAGCGGCAGTCGAAGCAGCAGCGGAGCGACGACCTTGACGGCGCGACCGATTGCATCGTCGAGCCAGGAATTGTCGCTGCCGATCGATTTGACAGGTTCATATTCGAAATAGCCACGAAGGTTGTCGATATCCGCCGGCCGACGATTGTCGACAAGAACGGGAAACCCGCCCGCAGCCAGCATCTGCATGAGCATCGACGTGCCCGACCTCGGCAGGCCGGTGACGATGGTTACTTCGGGAGCGGGTCGGGCGGTCATGCTAGCTTGCCGCCGCGGCGGGCGCAGCAACGCGATAGGCTCGGGCAATCACATCCATGACCGCGATGCCATCTTGGCCAGCGGCGCCGGTTCCGTCGTCGAAGGCCTGCAGCATGCGGGCGAAATCGACTTCCGGTCGTCGATCGAGGGCGACGTCAATCGTGGCGGCGCCGGTCACGCTGCCGACGGAGCGTCCGGGCGCGAATCCGAACAGCGTGGTCAGTCGAAGCCGGCCGTTAGCTCCAATGGCTTCGATTGTCGTCGTATCCTCAGCGACTTCCGACGTCCATGCGACATCGACGGTGATCCGACGACCACCGGTATCCGACAACGCCAGGCGCGCACCCAGCTCGACGTCGCATGGAAGGTCGTCGTTTGCCGTGCCGGCCATCCAGGCGCTCGACCGCCCGGTCCAATCACCTGCATGGGAGAGCGTGCATTGCTCGATCACGACTTCCGGCCAGCCGAGGAGGTCCAACCCCAGATCAAGCAGGTGTGGGCCGAGATCGACGAGAACGCCGCCGCCGGACAGTTGCCTGTTCGTGTACCAGGAACCGGGGCGCGGGATTCCGGCGCGACGCCGCCATGACATGGCGATCGCGCGAACTTCGCCGATCGTTCCGGCCGCCATCAAGCCCCGCAGCCTGCTCACGTCCGGCCGATGACGATAGGGTGTACTGACCATCAGACGCCGCAAGCCCTCCGCATCAACATTGTGCGGACCGATCTCGCCGGGCAGTGCGAGCGGCTTCTCCACCAGGACCCGATTGCCGGTGGCGAGAAAAGCCTTCGCGAGGGACCAGTGGCTCGCATTCGGCGTTGCGACGATGACAAATATGTCGCCATTGTGTCGCGCCAGCTTCAACGCTCGGTCGACCGCCGCCGCGCCGTCATTCTCCGGCGTTGTATCGAACACCAGCGGGGCTCCAGCACCCAGCCGCCTGATCGCCGGCTCGTAGCAACTGCGACAAACCCATCCGTTCCCAAGAATGAGAAACCTAACATCGCCTTCCAATGGACACCCCACCTTGGCCAGACGCCGGAGGTTGCAGTTCAAATCTCAAGCTTGACGGCGGACTTGAAATACACCGCCGACGTGATTTAATGCTACGGTACTATCAGAGGTGTACCTCCGCATTTATCGGAGTTGAGAATGCTGAATGTCAAGCCGAATATTCCCGCCGTCCTTGGCGGTCAGCCTGCGGTAACAGAGGCACTCCCGGCATGGCCGCCCAATGATCCCGCGCAGGAGGCGGCGCTTCTCGCGGTCGCCAGGACGTCGCAATGGTGGTCCAAGGGAGGAACCGAGGTCAGCACTCTCGAGAACCGCTTCGCTGCTTTTCATGGCGCGAAATTCGCTACCGCTTGCACCAATGGCACCCATGCGCTGGAACTTGCCTTGCGGGCCCTCGGCGTTGGTCCGGGCGACGAGGTGATCGTGCCTGCCATGACGTTTGTCGCAACCAGCATGGCCGTGATGCTGGTCGGAGCGTTGCCAGTGCCGGTCGATGTCGAACAGGGCACCTGGTGTATGGACGTCGATGCTTGTCGACAGGCGATCGGCCCTCGAACGCGGGCGATCATGCCCGTGCATTTTGCCGGGCACATGGTCGACCTTCATGCGCTTTCGGCGTTAGCCCGCAGCGCGGGCCTTCCCATCATAGAGGATGCGGCTCACGCCCATGGCGCCGTGCGCGGCGGCATCTCGGCGGGCGGCTCGTCGCAATTTTCCGCGTACAGTTTCCAGAACTTCAAGCTGATGACCGCGGGCGAGGGTGGAATGTTGCTTTCCAACGACGAGGCGCTCGCCGAACGTGCACGATTGATCGCCAATTGCGGTCGTCCCGAGGGGGATCGCAGCTACAATCACAAGGTTCTCGGCAGCAATATGAGGATGACGGAATTCCAGGGCGCCATTCTCAACGTCCAATTGGACCGACTTGAAGAGCGCGCCGACATCCGCTCCCGACGCGCCGAGCAACTCCGTGATGCGCTCAGGCCGATGAACAATGTGCATCTTCAGGCCGTCGCATCTGACGTCGATCGCCATTCCTGGTACATGGTGGTGATGGAAGTGGATGCGCCATCGTTCGGCGGGATGTCTCGCGAAAAGATCGTCGAGGCGCTGGTCGCCGAAGGTGTTCCGGCTTATCGCATGTATCCCCGCGTAAACGACGTCCCGCATTTTGCCGGAGATTTTGCAAGGCTCGGCGGCGATCCAGCCGCGCTGCCAGCGACCCCGGTAAGCAAACGGCTGGCAGAACAAGGCATCTGGTTACACCACCGCATTTTGCTCGGGAGCGAGGCATTGATCGAGCAGGTTGCAGCTGCATTTCGCAACATTGCCGATCACGCCGAAGCGATTGCCGCGCAATCTTAGTCGGCCGATCCGCGCGCGCGAGCCGGGCGTCGCGTTTTCAACGGCAACGACCGACAGTGCAGGATGCTCTTGTTCAGCCAAAAGCGCAGTGGTTCATCGTCATCGAGGATGCTGTCGGGAACAACAACCGAGGTCTTGCTCGGCGGGCCAGCCGCATCGTATCGCAGTGGCTTTGCACCACGTATTTTGAGCAATGCCGCTCGATCATCCTCACTGAGCTTGAGGGCCAGTCCGACACTGGAGAGGGAGACAAAATTGCGGCCGCAGGTGTAGCCGGTGATGCCGCCGAACATTGCCTTGAAGCTGATCTCCAATTCCGTGATCCTGAGACCGAGTACCTGTTCGATACGGGCCCGCAGCGAGTTGGCGTCGAATTTGCGCATCGTTTCTCCTGATGGCTTGGTTGATAGCGGCGGATCCGACCGTATCCGTCATTGCAAATGTGTCTTCCATCGCGCCGGAACGCGCAAATCGGATCCGAAGATCCGACGGTCGCGAGGGATTAGTTTCCGAGAACGAGACGCACAACGTCATCGGGCTCCTCGAACAGGAAATCCCAGGCATTGGTGTTGAACGGACCGCCGCCGCCCCAGGTGGCGAGGGCGGCCGGGATTGCGGCGGCACGAGCCACCTGACTGTCGATCATGGTGTCACCGACGAAGCACAACGCATCATCGGTGCGTAGCGCTGCAAGGCATTGCCACAACGCGCGCGGGTCGGGCTTTCCGGGTGCGTCATCCGGGGTAATCAGGGCGTCGATCAAGGGCGCCAGCCCGGTGCGGTCAAGGATCGCGACGGTTCGTTGTCGCGCCTTGCCGGTGACGATCCCGATGGCGATGCTTGCCGCCTGCAAACGCGCGAGCATGTTCCCGACCTGCGGAAATGGCCTCACCTCCGCCACCAGGCTCATGGCGTGGGCATTGAAAGCGGCCTCTGCAGCGGATGGAAGTTCAAGATCCCGCAAAATGACCGGAAGCGGCTTACCGAGCAGGGCTCGGAAGTCTTCGAGCGAAACCTCGCCGGGATAGCCGACTTCGGACAATGCAAGCGCCAACGCGCGCTGTGCGACTTGCCAACTGTCGATCAACACGCCGTCGAGATCGAATATCACCGCGCTGCGTGACACGGCCGGGCTCTCCACATTCATCGTCGCGCCAGTGCCGGAAAACACCACGCTGGCGGCTCGCGGCCGGCGAGAGCAGCCACGGTAGGTGCTATACTCTCCAGATAGGCAGGATTGGACGGCGCCATCATGGGGCGCGCGCGCCGGACCGCGACAAAACCCTGGTCCCGATGCCATCCGGTCTGCAGATGCCTGTTGACGTGGCGAGCCCAACGCGGATCGCCTGCCGGCGGTCGCCGGGGGTCTGCCGGCGTGACGATGATGTCGGGGGCGAGCGAGATCGCCGGTCCCTCATAGAGTTCTTCCCGCGGTATTGCGCAGCTAACGAGGCGCCTGCCATCATCAGCGCGCGCTTCGATCAGGCAGTCGATCACCTCGTCGCGCAACTTGGCGAGGCTTCCGTTGCTGCCGGAAAGAACGATCCCATGGCTTCCCTGTACCGCCTCTCGTGCGCGCGTGCCAGACGGGATGATCTCCCCGCCGGGCGCCATCTTGAGAAAGCCGCCGCAGGCGAGAGCGCGGTCAAGCGACTCGAAGCGCTCGATCGGACCGAAGCCGATCTCCGAAAGGACCAGCATTGGCTCCGGCTCGGCAAGCGCGTCGAGCGCCGCCAACGCCTTATCGAGAAACGCATAGCCGCGCAGAACCGCAGGGTCTTCGGCGACGGATCCGGATTCCAATTCATGCCAAAGAAAATGGGACAGTCGATCGACGATCGTCAGATTCACGATCAACAGGTCGTGCTCCCGACCAATCGTCAGCGCCGTTTCGAGCTGATAGCTTGCGACCTTGAGAATGTTGTCGAAATAGGTTTCCGGCGGTTCGCCGCGGTAAAAAACCGAGACATCATGGCCGTAGCGCAAATGCCGCCGCTTCATCTCGTGCACGAAGCTGGGCGGATAAGTGTACCGCAGCGTTTGCTCCATCAAATAGGAAAGAGTGACGCCGTTTAGCGGTTTGGGTGGATGAGTGAGCTGAACGTTGGCTGTTGCGATACGCAATTGGGAGAGTTCGGGCCAATTCCACAACCACGGTAACAACACGTCGTCGCTGGTCAGAACACGCGGCGGGCCTGGATCGTCTGACCTGATGTGCCAGTAGGAATAGCAGCCGTGATGACCTCGCCCCTTGCCCGTGAAGGCAGTCGCAAGGTTAGACGGCTCGTAAGGTGCGGGGCCGCATGGCGTGCGCCACCACGGCTCGTGCGCCAGCACATTGGAAAGCCACGGCGCGCGGACACGCCCGCGCTCCGATTGCAACAAATCCAGATCCGCGCCCTCGGCGACGGCGACGACGACAACCATCGTCTTCTAATTCCAGTTGTATAATTATAAGTTACTATGTAGAAATCTCCAGTGTCCAGTGTTAAATGAGTGGAGCGGGATCGTTATGATCGAGCGCGGTCCGCAACTGGTAATCATCGGTATCGATGGTGCCTCTCATCGGTTGGTCCGCGGCTGGAGCGCTGCCGGCAAATTGCCGATCCTGTCGAGCCTTGCGGCAAGCGACCGCCAGACGCCGCTGTTGACCGCATTTCCCCCTCACACCGCGCCCGGCTGGGCAAGTATCTTCTCCGGCGTAGGTCCCGGCGAACACGGAATCTATCAATTCTGGGAACTACAGGCCCGCAACTATCGACCGAGCCTTACGACAGTCGGTGATTTCGGGCGCGAGCCGTTGTGGCGGATATTGGAGCGTAGCGGCCTCTCGGTCGGCCTTTACAACGTCCCGATGACACATCCGCCGGCGCCGATACAAAACGGCTTCATGGTCACCTGGCCGCTGACCCCGACGCTCGGCTATGCGTTTCCAAGGACACTGATTCACGAGTTGGCGCAACGAGGCCTGCATTACAAGTCCGACCTCGTCACAATGTATCGCGAGGACAGCGACTATATCAGCGTTGCGCTCGAGCAGATCGAGCGCAAGACCGATACGCTTCTCTACCTGTTGGAATCCCATCCGGTTGATGCGCTGTTTGCGGTCTATACCGAACTCGATCGTGTCTCGCACTGCTATTGGGGAACCGACGAACAGCCGGGCCCTGAAGTGGCGGAAGTCTATCGCGCCATCGACGATGCGCTCGGCCGGTTGCTCGATGCACTTGATCCCGACGTCCCTGTTCTGATTGTGTCGGATCACGGCTTTGGACTTTGCCGTTCCAATCTCAATGTCAATGTTCTGCTCGAGCAGGCGGGACTTCTGAGATGCCGCGCACCCGTCGGCGATGGGCCGCGTGAACAGCAGCGTACCGGCGTGTTTGGCGATGCAGACCTCGCTTTATCTGCCGGCTGGTTCGCCTCGCCGGACGCCGCGCGAGTGGTGGACTGGACCCAGACCCGCGCCTACATGCCGGCGCCCGGCTGCTTTGGAATCAATCTCAATCTGCGCGGACGGCAGCGTAACGGTATCGTCCGCGATGAGCAGGAATCCGCCGCGGTGGCAAAAGAAATTGCCGACGCTGTTGCTTCGGTTCGGATCGAGAACGAACCGGCCTTCGTCGTGGTGCCGCGCGATGATGTCTATAAAGGTCATCGCCTGGACCAGGCGCCGGATCTGATCCTGCTGCCGCAACGATGGGACATCATGCCCGCTCCCAGCGTCGCCACGAACCTCTGGACGTCGCCGACCCAGGCAGGGGTGCATCGCGAAGACGGAATCCTGTTCGCGAAGAATTTCCGCTTGACCCCCTCTTTTGCTGGACACCGGGTCGAGGACATTGTGCCGACCTGCCTCGCTCGGCTGGGACTGCCCATTCCCGAGCAACTGGACGGTCATGTGCTGGAGGAAGGCTGTCGCTCGCTTGTCAGCGAGCCGGCGCGACGGGTTTCCCGTACTGCCCCTCAGGTCCAGAACCTTGCCGATCAAGTACAGATCGAAAAGCGATTGGCTCAACTCGGATACCTCTGAAAGGCCTCACCATGATTGAGTCAGAGTTGGAACCGAGGGTCGACCTTGCGAAACCCCATCCGTTGAAGGTCGCACTGCCGATCCTTCTCAGCGGCGACCTCGTGCAAAGTCCCGAACATCTCGGTCCCGGATATATCGCCGCGGTGCTGCGCCATGCCGGCGCCGAGGTGACAATTCGCGAAGCGGTGCTCGATCGCGACGAAGCCGTGATCGCGGCGCTTGTCGAGGAAAAGCCCGAAATCGTCGGACTGAGCTTGACAACGGTCGCGGTCGAGCAAGCCCGCGGGTTTGGAAGGAAGCTCCGTGACGCGCTGGGCGCCGGCACTTTTCTTGTCGCGGGTGGTCCGGTGGCGACCCATCTAGGTGCTGACCTCCTGACGACGCCGGGCTGGGAGTTCCTCGATGCTCTCATTCGCGGAGAGGGCGAAATACCGATGCTGCGGCTGGCGGAAGCGATCCACGCCGGCAGTGATATTTCGCGCGTGCCCAGCCTCTGTTATCGCGCCGCCGGGCGCATCGAGCGGACTGCCATGCAGCGCGGCGTGAGCGATCTCAATCTGCTGCCGTTTCCGGCGCGTGATCAACTCAGTGAACATGGAGGGCGGCTGGCCTACGTCAGGATATCGACCAGTCGCGGCTGTACTGCATTTTGCACGTTCTGCAATGCGCCTCATGCGCGCAACCGCGTCGGTCCGGCGATCAAGGCATGGCGCGGCGTAAGTCCAAGCCGCGTCGTGGATGAGATCGAAATGCTGGTTCGCCGCTACGGCTGCAATACGTTCGATTTCGTCGATTCCACTTTCGAGGATCCGGGCGGCGGCACCTTCGGCAAGAACCGGGTGCGTGAAATTGCCGAAGGCATTCTGGAGCGAAATCTCAAGATCTACTTCAATGTATACATGCAGGCCTATAATTGGAGCGAGGAGGACCGTCCACTGCTCCAGCTTCTCTGGCGGGCTGGCCTGGAAAAGGTGTGTGTCGGCATTGAATCCGGTAACGAAGCGGATTTGCTGCGTTGGAAGAAGCGCTCGACCGTCGAAGACAACCGTCGCATCGTTCGTCTGCTGCGCGAGATCAACGTGCATGTCGCTTTCGGCTTCATCACGTTCCACCCATGGTCGACATTCGAGGGGATACGTTCGAACCAAATCTTCCTTCGCGACAACGTCGGCCACAATTTGCGCCGCTACACGGTTCGGCTCGAGCTCTACCCCGGCGCTGAAGTCCTCCAGGATCTCGAAAAGGAAGGATTGCTGACACCCGAATTTCACCGCACGCTCAATCCGTATGCCTATACTTACCGCGATCCTCGCGTTCACAAGCTGGCGACCTGCCTGAGCGCAATCTTCGATGAAGAATATTCCCAGACTTGTAAGCTGCGGGAAATTCCCGCCGTCTTCAAGTTTGAAACCTATGATGTCGTTGTGCACAATTTCGTGAGCCGAATTGCACGCGCCTGCCAGAACGACCCGATCGCGCAAGACATCATCGCGGAATTCCGCTCCGAGCTGAGTGAGGTGAAACGGGAAATGGCCCTGCACAATTTTGCGCTGATGTCGGAGCTTACGGACATGGCCGAAGCGGATCGGCTGGAAATCGTCGATGCCCGCCAGTGGGCGGAACCGACGCAACGTTTCTTCGTCGATCGCATGCGAACGATCGAGCGCGCCAAGCTGCGGCACGGGTTGCGGTTGCGCCGGCACCGAGCCGACATCGCGGCCATTGGCGGCACCGCGGCGCCGAACGTGAGGATCCCGGCGTAATGACGATGCTTCTGGGAAATGACCTTGTTATCAACGAGAATGATTGCAACCTTTCGTGCCAGTATTGTTTGACGGGTCAAAGCAACCTGAAGCAGTCTCATCGGGAGCAACTGATATTCAAGCCGCCGCGCCGCGACCGATACGGAGCCGCGACCCCGTTGGGAAAGCGGGTCGATGCAATCATCGACCGCATCGCCCTCGGTTGCGAGGCGCCGCTGCTGAAGATAACCGGCGGCGAGGTGTTTCTGATCGACAATATCATGGAACTCGTGGAGGCCGCAGCGCGCCGCTTCCCCTCGGTCGTTCTGCAGACGAACGGCGTACTGATCAGTGCCGATCACATCCGGCGTCTGGCCGGGCATTCGAATATAACGCTTCAGATATCGCTCGACTCGCACCGGTTCGAGGGCAACAGTTTTCGCGTGCCGCGTCGCGATCTGCATGACAAGATCCTCGCCAGGATCGCGACGCTCCTCGAATCGAAAATTCCAATGGAAATCTACGCGGTGCTGAACGAGCGCAGCGCCGACCATCTGCCCGACTTCGTCAACTGGCTCGACGAATTCGACACCGATCTGCAGTTTTTCGCATTCCCGGTTCGCGGCCCGGACAGCAACCGCTACGCCATGCGGCTGGACCAAATTCAGCACATTGAGGCCGTCGTGCGACAGTACGATCGCTACCAGCGGATCTTGCCACCGATGGCGTATTTCGTCCGTCTGCTGCGCTTCCTCAAGGAAGGCGGCCGAAACTTCCGCTGTCACCTGCCCAGGCTCGTCATCTCGAGCTTTAGCGATGGGACGCTGACGGCTTGCCCGAATATTTGGTTCAGTGATCTCGGAAACATTGTCGATGACGACTGGCAATCAACGCTATCCACGATCGGTCATACGCCGCTCTATCATGCCTTGACCGGCCCGCGAATCCGTCTTGACGCCTGCAAGCGTTGTTTCACGCCCTGGGATATTCTGTCGATGTATTTCGATGACGAGATCTCGCTCGCCGAACTCTGCCGAGGTCCGGTTTATCGTGCCGCTGCGGTCCGCGCATACCTAGAGCGGGCGAAGGCGGCGTATGACCGGGAACGCGTCGCCGAGACAAGCCCATGACGGACGCCTTGTTCGAAGTGGAATCTCTCGTCGCATCATCGCACCGGCACGGGCGAGAGCTGTTGCTTTTTCCGGAGTGGCCGAGGAGACGCGCTCAGATTTGGATCGACCAGCAGCACCGTCGCCTGTTCCATCGCGAGTTGCTGGATGGTGAGGCGATCGCGGTGCCGCTCGCCAACGACAATGCCAGCCTGCTGGCATTGTTGTTGATCGGAGCAGGTGGCGGCGTTGCAGTGCCGTTCCATCCGGAGGCGACCGATCATGAGCGGGCAGCGCTTATGCGCCGCGCAGGCGCTACCCGGGTGTTGATGCCCGGCGATGTTCCGCAACTCGTGGGGAGCCCCGGCGGTCACTCCGATCTGGCGGGTGGTATGCTGCTGGCCACCTCCGGCTCGACCGGGGCGCCGAAGTTGGCTCGCCGATCGTTGCAATCGCTGCTTGCGGAAGGTCAGCGTTATGTCGACATGCTGGCGCTGTCACCCGGCGCGCGCGTCGTGATCGCGGCTCCGGTCGCACACGCCTACGCGCTTGGCTGGGTTGCCGCTTGCCTGACCGGCGGCTGGTGTATCGAACCGGTAGAGGCCACCGCACTTGGCCGCATAGCCGAGGAATTGGTGAAAGGCGCCGACTGGGCGGTGATGACGCCCGCGATCGCCCGTCTGCTCGCCGAGCGACCGCGATCAGGGCCATCGGCCGCATTTCCTGCCAGGTGCCGCGTCATGGTGGGCGCCGGACCCGTCACTTCGGAACTTGAGACCAAGTTCCAGGAGAAATTCGCTATCGGCCTCGCCCGAAACTACGGGTCGGCGGAGACCGGCGCGTTCTTGTCCGGGTTTGAGGGATTGCCGTCGGGCTGTCCCGGAATGCCGATGCCCGGCGTGCGGATTCAAATGTTGATGAACACGGAGACGTCATCACCGACGGGACGCCAGGCTACCTGGAAGTGGCGACGCCGGAAGGCTGGCATGCGATGGGGGACCTCGTGCAGGCCGATCCGGATGGGCGTGTAACCATCCTCGGCCGCTCCACGGAGGCTGTGCGGCGTGGCGACCGCTGGATCGCGGCGCTCGATATTGAGGCGCATCTGTCCGACTATCCCGGCCTTAGAGCGCTGCGCGTCTCAAAGACAGCAAAACACAGTGGTCGGCGCGAGCGGCTGGTCGTCGACATATGGCCGAACGATCCCACAGGCTTCGATCTGGAAGCGTTTTCGTCGTTCATCGAGTATCGCCTGCAGCCATCGATGAGGCCCGATGAAATCCGCGTACGGACTGTTCTGATCCGATCGGAGGGAGGCAAGCTGCAGGCGCCGACCATCTGGCGCCGCGGAGCAGCCAGCGACATCGCTGCTGTGGCGCGGGCCTACAAGCGGGCAGAGTTGGCGTTTGCCCTGAATGCCGCAGGGGTCCTCGACCTGCTGGATGGACGCAATAGTACCGAGGAGATTGCCGCCGAGTTGGGGTTGGATGCCGGCGCGCTCGAAGGTCTTCTGACCATCGCCGCACGCTTCGGCGTGGTCAGGGCCGGCCTTCACGAGCCGATCGCGCCGGACAAAAATCAAATACTGGCCTTGGAAACGGAATTGTCGCGGAAGATGGTCGATCGCGACAGCATCATGGCCCTCATGCGATCCGGCCTGTCGCGGCGTGGCGGGTCGATCGCATCCAGTGATCTCGCTGAAACTTATTTGCGGGCGATGAACGGTGACGCCAGTGCCTTTCGCGTTCGCTACGGCCTGCGTCTTCTCGGTCTGCGGCCCGGCAGCCGGCTGCTGGAAATCACCGCCGGGCCGGGGATGTACGGCCTGACGGCGGCGGCACACGGACTTGCTCTGGCACACAGCGTATGGCCGGTTGGGCCCGCCGCAAGCGAAGATGTTTCGAGCTTCACCGCGGTTCATCCCGAGACACGTTTCGATGCGATTGTACTGTTCAACGGGCTGCGTTGGAGCCCGGTTCCGGACCGGCTCGCCGGGTTGAAGGCGATGCTTGAGCCCGGCGCCCCGCTTCTGATCGACGATCTGTTCCTGGAGGACGACGAGGCTTCCGCGGAGTTCGCGCTCGATTGGCTGACGCACGGCGGAGCCGGTTTCCTGACCCGTCGGGAATTGACCGCGGCGTTGACGGTGATCGGCTTCGATGTCGAAGCACGGCCGATCCCGGGATCCGCGCATGCCCATCTTGTCGTCGCGCGTCTGTCAGGTGATTAGAAAGAGGACATCAGTCATGGCTTTAATCAGGGACCGTCTTTCGCAAACCATTCTGAAGGCGATACGCTCGCCGCTGGCGCCGTCGGCATTGGAAAATATGAACCTTGTCCGCGATCTCGGCATCTCATCCATCGATGCGCTTGAAATCCTGATCGGCATCGAGATCGAGTTCGGGATCGAAATTCCCGACGAGGATCTGCGCAGCGATTTGCTGGTATCGCTGGACTTGCTCGAGGACTACTTGCGGCCCCGGATGCCAGCTAACGTGTAAGAAATTCCGGATGAAGACTGGCATGGTCATAGCGGTGACGGGTGCGACGGGATTTATCGGCGCCGAGATTTGTCGCGCGATGGCGGCGACCCACGACACCGTCGTCGGCATCTATCGATGCAGCGAGGATCGCGCGCGCGCGCTTGAACGCGAGATCGGCGACGCCGGAAACAAATTCAGGTCGGTTCGCTGCGATTTGACCGATCCGGCTGCCCTCCATCAGGGGTACCAGGAGATGAAGAATATTGCCGGGCCTCCAGCCGTCATGGTGCTAGCGGCCGGCTCGAAGCTGCGCGGATCCGCGCTCTTGACGCGGCAAGACGCAGTACGGCCGCTCTTCGACGTCAATGTTGCCGCGCAGATAGAATTCGCGCGGCTGTCGCTCAAGGAAATGATCAAAGCGGGTTTTGGCCGGATCATCGTGGTCGGATCCAGGGCCGGTCTGTTCGGCTTTCCGGGACAGGCGGCTTATGCCGCATCCAAAGCGGCGCTGGCAGGTTGGGCGGCATCCGTTTCGGGAGAGGTCGGAAATTACGGGATTACCGTCAATGTCGTTGCGCCCGGTGCGATGAAAGAGGCGGGCGATGGAATTTACGACGAGCGGGAACAGGCAATGATTATAGAGAGGATCGGGTGCCGGCGGCTTGGTACGCCCGAGGACGTTGCCGCGGCCGTAGCATTCCTTGCCTCATCGGGCGCTTCCTACATTAACGGCGTTACGCTGCCTGTCGATGGAGGGGCGCGATTTTGACGGCGACCCGGCATATCTTTCTATCGCCACATCCGGATGACGCCGTCTGGTCATGCGGGGGGCTGTTGCTCCGTTTGGTCAGAGCGGGGGAGCGCGTGCTCGTCGTCACGGTATTTGACGGCGATGCCGAGGGCGCTCCGCCAGGCGGCTGGCGGTGCATTGCATCGCCGCAGCGTCGCCGACGCGAGAACGATCGCGCCCTGGCGGCGATTGGCGTCGCGGGGCTGTCGCTGGGCCTGGTTGATGCTGCTCTGAGGAGATGCGGCGACGATTATCTCTATCGGGACGCCGATGCGCTGCTTGGTCCGCTGGCGCCCGCGGACGATCCACTCGGCCCGCTGTTGAGGTCGCGCTTGGTGGCGGTTTTGCGCCAGGGCGATCAAATCTACGTGCCGACGGCGGGGGCCGGGACCCATGTTGATCACCGCATCGTGCGGTCGGCGGCTGATGGGAGCGTGGCGAGTGCGGTTACCTATTACAGCGAGTTCCCCTATGCGCGCCAGCGGGCGCAGACAGCTGCAGAAACGACGGCCTGCGAGTCTGACGAATGGATCGAGGTGGCCGGCCTTTACCGCAGTCAGGTCGTTTGCCTGTTCGGAACCCGCAAGCGCTTTGCCGCAGCACTTCGTGCGTGGGCCGGAACGGATCCGCGATCGGAATCGTCGTCAGGCCGAATGAGTCGAGCGGGATAGCGCGGCGCGATAACGCTGCAACGTACCATCGGACGCCAGCAGATGCTCAAGAGCTTGCACAGCAGGATCAGGATGCAGACCAAGGAAAAAGTCGATGGAGGTTTTGTGGTCGGACCAGCGGGCCGGCTGCGGATGGCTCAGGTGATATCCAATGGCCGCCGGCGCGAACGCTATTTCGCCGATCCTGCTCGCCGCACGGTACGAAAACTCCAGATCCTCGCATCCCCATCGGGTACCGAATTGCTCGTTCTGGCCGCCCAATCTATCCCAGACTTCGTGGACAACGCTGAAGTTTGCGCCCGCCGAAGCGATCCACGACGGGATCGCGGCATCGCCTTCGACAAAATGCGCATCTATGGCCTGCTCGAGCTGGTTGGACGCGATCCGGTATCCATTCGGCGAGAAACCATTCTTTTCCAAGTCGGGAGGCCGAACCGCAGGGAAGCCCGGACCACCGATTGCCGGGTTTGCAGATCGCTGCTCCCAGAAGCTCGCGTACGCGACCGCGGACGAAGCCGTGGCCCTCGGCCAGGGCTTGGCGATGACTTGCGACAAGACTCGATGGCGTGAGCATGTCGCCATCGAGGAACAGCAGGACGTCACCCTGCGCCGCCTGCGCCCCGTCATTGCGGGCCGCCGCCCGCCCCATTCCACGGCCGCGAATAATCCGGCGCCGAAGCGCCGATCCATGAACGCCAAGATCTGGCAGTGCCGTGGCATTTGGATCGTCGAACACAACAATCAACTCATCGGCAGGCGGCCTTTGCGCGGCGACAGCCGCAAGGCAACAGGCAAGCCGGGGTCCGCCGCCCCTAGTTATAATTACCAGACTTAAGGACGTCATGCTGGAGGACCAGATGGACAAGATGCCATCCATTTCACATCAAGATCAGGCGGTCGCGCAAGCGGGATCGTCTGATTTCCTTCCCCTCGTCATCACGCTGGAAGATGAGAATTGGGGGTGCGTGGCGGGGATCGATTCCGCGAGAGCATGGATGCGGCCATCACCGGTTCCCGCGCGGTGGGCAGGCGACCCGGCAGGGCCGTTTCGCTACCGGGTCTGGTCAAAGCTTTCCGTATTGCCGCATCCGACTTCAAACAGGCCCGAAGACCGCTTGATCGCCGAAGCCCCGATGCCCGTTCGTGCGGTCGACACATTCGAGTACCGCAATCTGCTGACGGCGATCGCCGATCCGGACGTTGACACCGTTTTCGCCGGCAACAGATCTGTAGGCCTTGTCCGGGCGCGAATTGAGTCGATTTACGCTCGACGTCACACCCGTGGCCGGACGCTTCTGCGCGTTGTTTATGATGACGCTACCGGCGAGCGCTTTGACTGGGTCGTGCCGGAGGTGGCCACCTGCAGGGCGCTCGCACCGCACATCCACGATAGCGTTCTTGACGCACATTTCGCGGAGGCGTGGCTGAACGAGATCAAATCATCCGAACTCTTTCTGGCGATTGGCCTTACCTTGCCAAAGCAAGGTTCATCTAGCCGCTTTGGTGGATGCCAACCTCTCGTTGTCGGCTTCCACCGACTTGAACCGTCACCGGATTCGGCTGCAGAAGGTGCCGGGGTCCGGACGTGAGCAAGGGAGACGGAGCCGATATCCTGCTGCACTGGGCAATGGCGCACAAGATTTCCGAACTGTTGTTTGCTGCCGAGGAGAGTGGATGCCTGGCTGCACTGGCACGCGGGGCTTCCTTCGACGATCTGGCGCAGGTGACGGGCTGGCGGCGAGAATCGCTTGCGGTGGTGTTGCAAGTATTGAGTCGTATCCGGTTGCTGGATTGCAGGGATGAAATCTACCAACTCGTCCCGGCGGCCGTTCGATATCTTCCGTTGGTCGGGATTGAGCGCCAGCTGTACGACTGGCATCTCGCCCACGACAGCCTTCGGCGCGCCTTGGGTTTCGAACAGGTCAGCGACCCGCTCGACAGCCTTCATGATCCGGCTTTCATGCAGCAATTTGCCGAGGCAATGGGGGCAACGGCTCGCGAGACGGCATTGCGAATTCGGAAAATCGTTCGCCCTGCTGGGCGCAGTGTATTCGCGGATCTCGGCGGAGCGGACGGCAGCGTTGCGGTGGAGCTCGCGAGCGCTTTGCCGGAAGCAACCTTCAGGGTCCTCGATCGGCCGACCTTGCAGGAAGCGTTCAATGCCCGGCTGGTCGCGAGCGGTGTCGGCGATCGCGTTCGCTTTGTCCCCGGAGATCTGCGCGATCTCGGCCTCGTGAAGTCTGTCGTCGCAGGCGCCGACGTGATCATGCTGCTCAATGTCGCCCACTTGCTGCCGAGCGAGGTTATTGACGGGCTGCTGCGATCGACGCGAGAGGCGGCCAAACGCGGCGCGATTCTGGTCGTACGGGAGTTGTTCCGGGTGGAGGAGGGACCTTTCGGTCTCACGGATTTCTTGGTGATCGACTGGCTCAAATACGGCGCTCGATTTCGCGATGACGTCAGCCAATTCATCGAGCGGCTTTGTCGCGCCGGGTTTACCGCGCCCAGGGGCAGATCGCTTCCGGACAGCCCCGATACATTCGTGACCGCAACGGTAGAATAGGGGACGCGGCATGCGAAGCCGGCGATTTTGCATTTGAAGCGCCCGCCAATTCTATGGTAGTGTGGTATAAGAAATAAAATCTCAAGTAGATCAGGACCTGATGCGGGATTATGTCGATGGAATGGCGGACGGCTGTCGATCGCATGACTTGCCGGGTGTTTCGTTGAAATTGCCTTTCGCTCTCGACATTGGCGCTACGCATATGCGCGCCGTCATGAGTACGGATCAATCTGACATTCGTTTCAGCAAAATCGAGACCCCGAGCGCCGACCGCCTGGGCGAAGCCGTCAGAACCTTGCTGGCGGCTGTCGGGGCAGACGGCGGCCCGCGCGGAGGAATAGGCTTGTCGCGAGCCGCCGGAATTGACAAAGACGGAACGATCATCGCATGGCCCAGCCGGAGCGATTGGATAGCAACCAATCTCCTCGAAATCATTCGCCGGGAGACCGGATGTACTGCGATCTACGATATTGACGATGGGATGGCGGCTGCTCTTTGGGAGCATGCTGCCGGCAGCTTTCCGCACCACTGCGCTGTCGCGGTGCTTAGTATCGGCACCGGACTCGGCGTGGGCATCGTGCGCGCGGGCGTACTTCAATCGACCGGGGACGGCGCGGGGACTCTCGGCCATGCCCCGATCGGTATCTCGGATCGGATGTGCAGATGTGGCCAGTGTGGTTGCCTGCAGGCGACCCTGGCGGATCCATCGATTTCCGGCGAACTGTTTTCGCATTACCTGTTGCGCGCTCGCAACTGGCTTGCGGACCGCTTCGGTGTCGATCGGATAGTCGTGACCGGAGGATCCACGCGATTGCGCGCTGACGATTGTCTGGCCGTGGCGGGAGTCAGTCTATCAGCCGTACCCGACGCTTCGGCCGTCCTGGGAGCTGCCTTGTTCGCAAGACGCGGGACCGATGCGCGCGATGCAGACTTGACACCATCGATGTTGAGCGGCTCCCGCGCCTCTTCTGAGTTCCTGTAAACCGAGCGATTCCGGGACGACGCCATATAGGGTGTTTCTGGCGGGATTTCCGGCCGCTGAAGTCGCGGATTTTGGTTTCGGCAGGCGCTCGCTCCATCGCATTGGCTGGCCAGCGCTATTCCTCATCCGGGCCCGGTATCCTCCTCAGCATGAAATGACCGAACGCCGAAGCAATGGGCTTTGTCGGGTCATCCTGCCAGGCCTGGGCTTCGAAAGCGACGACGCGCCGGCCCTGCTTGACGATCGACACTCTGGCGAAGCTGTCCAGCGCGCGGCCGGAGCGCAGGTAATTGATCGTCAGGCCGATCGGCTTGGGCGGTGCCAGAACGCCGAGTTCGCGCGTCACGCCGACAATCGCGGTGGTTTCAAGGAAGGCGCCAGTCATGCCGCCGTGGATGGCGGGCAGAACGGGATTGCCGATGATCCTGGGCGAAAAGGGCATGATGAGCGTATCATTGGCGCCGATGCGGATACCAAGGCAGCGCGCGAAGGGGCTGTTGGCGAACGGGCTGGTCGGATCCTCCGGCGCTTCGAGCGTCGGCGGCGTGTCGTCATTCATCGGCCTGTCGGTCAACATGTTGGTCCGGTTCGCGCCAATCATGAAGCAGGCCGTCGCAGTGGCGACGGGATCGTCCTCGGATTCCTGGTAGGCCGTCGAGCGCACGAAGGCGATCGAGCGAGTGACGCGATAGCAGAACGAATGCGCCTTGATGTCGTGGCCCGGCGTCGCCGGCTTCTGGTAGTCGATCCGCAGGTCGAGCGTGGCGATCGCGCGCGTCCCGTCGAGCGCGAGCTGGACGGCCATGCCGCAGCTTTCGTCGAGCATGGCCGTGACAACGCCGCCGTGAAGCACGCCCGTCTCGGTATCTCCGACGAAGACGGGACGGTAGGGCAGTCTCGACCAGGCCTCTCCAGGGGCGGCGCGGTCGAGCCGAAGTCCGCTGATGGATCCATAGACGGAGCGGCGCGCTTCAATGGCCTTGGCGAGTTGGTCAAACGGCAGCGGCGTGTTCGATGATTTGGGCATGCAGAAGTTCTAGACCAGCGTCGCAGGGTGATCAAAGGATCGTTGGAGCCCGGTTGCGGGTGCGGCTAGCCGGCCGCTGCCCTGCACTTGTCAGACATGGACCGCGCTTCGGACCCGGCCTGCATTGCCAAACACCCGCAGATAGCGGTCAACTTCGGACTCAATGCCGGTCGCTTTTTCCGGATTGTCCGACAGCTTGACCGCGGGCCGGCCATCGACCGACGTCACCTTGCAGACGATCGAGATCGGATCGAGATTGATCGAACCATCCGGTGAGCATCCCACGAAATCGTTGGTCAGATTGGTGCCCCAGCCGAAACTGATCCGGACGCGGCCGGCAAAATGACGGTAGGTCTCCTCGATCGATCCGACGTCCATGGCGTCGGAAAAGACCAGCAGCTTCTTCTTGGGGTCGCGGCCCTTTCGTTTCCACCATTCGATGATTTCTTCGCCTGCCGCGATCGGCGGGGCGCTGTCCGGTCGAAAGCCCGTCCAGTCGGCCACCCAGTCCGGCGCATCGCGCAGGAACGCCTTGGTGCCGAAGGCGTCGGGAAGCGCGATCAGAAGATTGCCGCCATAGGTGTGGCGCCACTGATCGAGGATGAGATAGGGCGCCCAGCGCAGCGCGTCATCGTCATTGGCCAGCGCCGCGGCGACCATCGGCAATTCGTGGGCATTGGTCCCAATCGCTTCCAGATCGTTGTCCATCGCCAGAAGCACGTTGGAGGTTCCGGTGAAGGACGGCCCGAGGCCTTCCTTGACGGCCTCGACGCACCAGCGCTGCCACAGGAAACCATGGCGCCGCCGCGTCCCGAAATCGGAAAGCCGCAAGCCGTCCAGCTTGCGCAGCCGCTCGACCTTGGTCCAAAGCTTGGCCTTGGCGCGGGCATAGAGAACGTCGAGGGCAAAGCGGCCCTGTCCCTTCATCGCCTGGCGCGAGCGCAGCTCGTTGAGAATGGCCAGCGCCGGAATTTCCCACATGGTGGTATGGGTCCACGGCCCGTGGAAATGCAATTCGTACTGGCCATCGACCTTGCGCAGCTCGTATTCGGGAAGCCGGAATGTCGAAAGCCAGGTGATGAACTCAGGCGAGAACATCTGGGTCTTGCCGTAGAACGTGTTGCCGGCGAGCCAGATCAGCTCCTTCTTGGCGAACCGGATGGTGCGGGCGTGATCGAGCTGGGCGCGCAGCTCTCCTTCGTCGATGACCTCGGCGAGCCGCACATGCCGGCTGCGGTTGATCACCGAAAAGGTCACGCGCTGATCCGGGTAGAACTCCCGGATCATCTGCAGCATCAATAGCTTGTAGAAATCGGTGTCGAGCAGGCTGCGCACGATCGGGTCGAGCCGCCAGCCGTGATTGTAGGTCCTGCTTGCAATATCCGTGACTGCCATTTGGGAACTCTAGCGCGCCGGAGGCCCTGCAACCAGTGGCTTGCCGGCCACCAATCAGTCCGATTCCGCATGTCTGGCCCGGCCGGTCGCCTCTTCCACCCCGGCCCAGGGCGGTTTGTCCGGGGCAAATTGCTGCCGGAGCCATGACACCAGCTCCGCCACCTGGCTGTTGCTCAGGCTGTCCTTGAAGCCGGGCATGTAGCCGAGGTCGCTGGACACTGGGGAAGCGATGCCCTCCAGAATGATCCGGATCAGATTGTCCGGCGTGGCGCTGTGCAGATTGCTGTTCAACGCCAGCGACGGCCGGCTGCCGAACAGGGGTGGGCCGCCGACCGCATGGCACACCGCGCAGGCGCCCTGATAGAGCCGCCCGCCGACCGCCGAGGCCGAAACCGCCCGGCGGCCGGTCAAGGTTTCAAGTCCGGTGGCCAGTTCCTGCTGGGCCGACGGGCTGAGCGCATGGTCGTTGAACGATCCGAGATAGACCGCCATGGCGCGGATGTCCTGGTCGGGCAGAGCAGCGAGTTCTTTCACCACCGGCGCCATCGGACCCGCGGCGACCCCGTGAAAGCGGGATTCGCCGGTTCGCAAGTAGGCGTAGAACTCGTCCTCGCTCCAGGGAATCGGGGCGTGGGAAAGCGAGGTCAGCGGAGGGGCTTCCCAGCCTCCGGTCAGGCCGCCGGCCAGATAGGCTCTTTCCCGTTCCGCCCCCAGCGCGTTGCGCGGCGAGTGGCACGCGCCGCAATGGCCCAATCCCTCGACCAGATAGGCGCCGCGATTCCACATCTCCGATTTCGCAGGCTCGGCCTGGAACACCTCGGTCCGATGGAACAGCGCGTTCCATCCCGCCATCAGCGGACGCCAGTTGAGTGGAAAGGCAAGCTCGGTTGCGCGGTTCTCGGCGCGCACCGGCGCCTGGGCCATCAGATAGGCGTAGAGCGCCTGCAGGTCAGCGTCGGTGGTCCTTGCGAAATGCGGATAGGGGAACGCAGGATAAAGATGTCGGCCGTCGCGGTGGATGCCCTCGCGCATCGCGCGCTCGAAGGCGGGGTAGGACCATGTACCGATCCCGGTCTCGGGATCGGGCGTGATGTTGGTCGCGTAGATGGTGCCGAACGACGTCTCGATCGGCCGGCCTCCGGCGTTGACGGCGCCGTTCGGCTGGGTGTGACAGACCGCGCAATCGCCGAGGGCTGCAAGCTGCCGGCCGCGGGCGATCGTCGCCGCCGAAAAGACCGACGCATCCGGCCGAGCGATCGGCGCGATCGCGCGCCACGGCAGCACGGCCGCGGCGATGCCGATTGCGGCGGCGCATGACGCCACGACGGTTGCGATGGCGCCACGCCGTCTCGCGAACGGGTTTTGCCATTTGCCGGGCAAAGCCGCGGGCCTCGGCGCTGCGATCGGCAACGCGCTCACCGCGGCATCCTGCTCCCCGCGCAAACCCCTGAGAATTCGCTCCGGCGTGAAAGGCGGCTCGCGAAAACGCACGCCGGTCGCGTCGAAGATGGCGTTGGCGATCGCCGCGGCACTGGGGACGGAAGCGGATTCGCCGACGCCGAGCGGCGGCTGGTCCTGGCGCGGCAACATCAGGACATCGATCTCCGGGATGTCCGGAAAGGTGATGATCGGGTAGGCGCCCCATTCGCGGCTGGTGACCGCGTTGCGATCGAACGAAACCTCCTCCATCAGCGCGCGGCTGGTCGACTGGATGACGTTGCCGTGGATCTGGTGGCGGACGCCTTCGGGGTTGATCATCAACCCGGAATCCTGGCCGGCGACGACACGGGTCACGCTGACGTCGCCGGTCGCCTTGTTGACCGCGACGTCGGCGATCCAGGCCGACCACGCGGCGCCATAGCCCGGAAATTTGCTGTGCACATAGAGCGCATAGGCAAAGCCCCGCCCGCGCACGATGTCGCCCTCGGTGACCGGCTCTTGCCGGTGCGGATGCGGGGTCCAGCCGGCGCGTTCGGCAACGGCGTTGACGAGATCAACCGCGCGCTTGTCCTTCAGGTAGCGCAGGCGATATTCGATCGGATCGACGCCGGCTTCGGCGGCGAGTTCGTCGATATAGGATTCATGCGCGAAGGTGTTCGGTAAAGCCGAGACGCCGCGCAACCAGGATGCGCGCACGATCGGCGGCATGTCGTGCGCCACCACGCGCAGATTGTCGTAATCATAGGGCGGGATCGCGGTGCGGTCGCCCATCTCGAACACCGCCGGGACCGGAGCGACGGTCCCGGTGAGCAGCAGCGCCAGGGTCGGCGCGCCGTTTGACGGGTAGCGCGTCGCGAAATCGTAGCCTGCGACACTGCCGTCGGCGCGCAAGCCGCCCTTGACGTCCATCAGTTGCCCGGTGCCTTTCGGCTCCCAGGCATGCTCCTGTTCCCGCGTCAGCTGTACCCGGACGGGGCGGCCGACCGCGCGCGACAGCAACACCGCGTCGGCGGAAACGTCGTCGGCGCAGTTGCGGCCGTAGCAGCCGGCGGCCTCCATCCGGATCACCTCGATGTCGGCTTCCGGCTGTGCCACCAGCAGCGCGAGATCGGTCCGCAGGATGTGGGGGTTCTGCGTGCCGGACCAGACCCGCAGGTTACCCTCGCGATAGTCCGCAACGGCGCAGGAGGGGCCGATCGACGCGTGCATCTGGTACGGCCAGATGTAAGTCCGCTGCATCGGCTTTTCGGCTGAAGCGATGGCGGCGTCGACGTCACCCTTGTCGATCAGGGTTCGCGGCGTCGACGGATTGGCGCGCAGCGCCGTCTCGACGTCGCCCAGATTGGGCAGCGTCGGCGTCGGTTTCCAGGTGACCTTCAGCCGCGCCGCCGCCTTGACCGCATTTTCCTCGCGCTCGGCGACGACGCCGACGAAATCGTGGATCCTGACGACGGCGACAAGCCCCGGAATATCGCGGACCGAGGCCTCGTCGATGGCGATCAGGCTGGTGCCGACGAAAGGCCCGGCGTCGACGCCGGCATAGGGCGGCCGCACGACGCGGCCGTGCAGCATGCCGGGCAGGCGCACGTCGTGCACATAGACCAGCTCTCCGGTCGCCTTCGCCGGCAGGTCGGTGCGCGGCACCGATTGCCCGACGATGGTGTAGGCATCCACCGCCTTGACCTGAACGTCATCGGCCAGTTCGAGACGGATGGTCTCGCCTTCGATCAATTCGCCGTAGCTGACGCTGCGGTTGTCCCGTCCGCGAACCAGCCCGTCCTCCACGGTGAGCTCTTCCATCGAAAGCTCGAGCCGCTCGGCGGCGCGCGCGATCAGGAATTGCCGGGCCTGCGCCGCGGCGTTGCGCAAGGGGACGGCGGTGATCTGGATGGTCTCGCTGGCGATGGTCGCGCCCTGATCGGGAACGCGCGAGGTGTCGCCCAGCACCACGATCACGCGCGCAAAGGAGACGTCGAGCTCCTCGGCGACGATCTGTCCCAGCGCGGTGCGAATGCCGGTTCCAAGATCGACATGGCCGTTGAAGGCCGTGACCGAGCCGTCGGCCGTGATCCTGATGAAGGTCTCGAATCCGGCTTCTCCGCCTGATGCGGCCGGGCGAACCACGGACAGTGTTCCCCGTCGAAGTTCGGATGGCTCCGGAGCGCTCGCCATCAATCCTGCGCCTCGACGAGGTGGCCGGCGGCTCGCATCACGGCACGCATGATCTCGACATGCGCGCCGCAGCGGCACAGATTGTAGCGCAGCGCTTCCAGCACTTCGGTCTCGGAAGGATGAGGTGTGCGCATCAGTAGTGCCTTGGTGGTCATGATCATGCCGTTGAGGCAGTAGCCGCATTGCGCGGCCTGTTCGGCGATGAAGGCGTCCTGCACCGGATCGGGATGATCGCGCGAGCCGAGGCCCTCGAGCGTCACGATCTCGCGCTGGACGCAGCCGCCGACCGGGATCACGCAGGAACGCGCGGCGACGCCGTCGATCAGCACGGTGCAGGCGCCGCATTCGCCGAGCCCGCAGCCGAACTTCGGCCCGTTCAATTCGAGATCGTTGCGCAGGACGTAGAGCAGCGCGGTGTCGGGAGCCGCGCTGACGTCATGGATCCTGCCGTTGACCGTCAGGCGGATCGTGGGCTGCGTCATGCTCGTGGTTCCGGCCCGGCGTTTGCGCTGCAATACATCGCGTTGAATTCGTCGCGAGGATACCGTTTGCATACAAACGTGCAAGCATGGCCTGCGGCGGTGATGCCTGTTGCCCGGTTTGTGAACAGACCCGCGAGGCAATTGAGCTATTATTCGGCAGCGGGCTTTTTCGCAGCGCAAGGCGCTTGACAGCATCAGGCGGCGCACGCAACATCATTCGTATACGAACGAGATGCCCGGCGGCAGGAGCCGCACCGTGATCGAGGCTGCCCGAACCATTGCGACGCGTCGCTGCTGTTCTGGCTGTCCGACAGTTTGACGCTGGCCCGTGAGCTTGTTCATGCCGACTGAACCGACCGCCGCCGACGACAAGATCCGCTGCGATGCCTGCCCCGTGATGTGCTACATCAAACCGGGCGCGGCGGGGGCCTGCGACCGTTACGCCAACCACGACGGCCAGCTGGTGCGCGTCGATCCCCATATCCTGCTGGAGCGGACGATGTCGCACGGCGGACGGCTGGTGCCGTTCCAGGCCACAGGCGACTGGGACGGCAAGATCGTCCATCAGCCCGACATCTTCGTGACCGCGATCGGGGCCGGCACCACCTATCCCGATTACAAGCCGGCGCCCTTCATCGTGTCTTCGGAAATGGACGGCGTCGACATGGTCACCGTGGTGACCGAAGGCATCTTCAGCTATTGCGGCGTCAAGGTGAAGATCGACACCGACCGTTACCTCGGACCCGAGACCGCGACGGTGCGTGCGGAAGGAGAGGCGATCGGCCATGTGACGACCAGCGAATACGGCTCGCAGATGCTGTCGCTGGGCGGCGTTCACCATCTCACCGGCGGTTCGAAGAAGGAGGGGCGCGTCACCTGCGACGCGCTGATGGATCTCAGCAACTGCAAGCCGGTCGAGCTTTCGATCGACGGCGGCGTCACCGTGGTGGTACAGGCCGGATATCCGCCTGTTGTCAACGGCGTCGCCGAGGAGCGGATGCGCGTCGGGTGCGGCTCGGCGACCATCGGCATGTTCGCCAAGCAATGGCAGGGCAAGGTCGACGAGGTCGTGGTGGTGGATGACCACATCACCGGCGTTCTCAGTGAACACCAGGCGGGCAAGCTGCTCGACATTCCCGACACCGGGATCAAGATGAAGGGGCGGCGTTCGACGCCGGGACGCTATTTCCAGGTGGCCGAGCCCGGCACCGGCTGGGGCGGGACCAAAATATCCGATCCGCTCTCGGTGCTCGGCCCGTTCGACGCAAAGAAGGCGCGTCCCGGCATGACCATGCTGATGGTCTCGACCACGGGCGAACATGCCGCCTTCTATGAACTCGACGCGGCGCTCAAGCCCGTTGAACGGCCGATGCCGGCCGAGCTGCGCGCATCGGTCGAGCGGATCCAGGAGAATTGCGAGCCGGCGCTGTGCACCGTGCTGTTCATGGCAGGTGCGGGCGGATCGTTGCGCGCCGGGGTCACCGACAATCCGGTCCGCCTGACGCGGTCGGTGAAGGACGCCCTGACGCGGGTGACCAGCGGCGGCGCGCCGGTCTATGTCTGGCCCGGCGGCGGCATCACCTTCATGGTGGATGTCACGCGATTGCCGGCGGGCGCCTTCGGCTACGTTCCGACGCCGGCCCTGGTGGCGCCGATCGAATTCACCCTGCGGCTGTCGGATTATGCCGCACTCGGCGGCCATATGGACCATGTGCGTCCGCTGGCGTCGGTGAAGGACAATACCGAAACCCTCCAGGTGGTTTCGTTGCCCGCGCCGGGGCCGCGTCGATGACGCGGGCGCCGCAGATCCAGTTTCTTGCCGACGGCAGGCGTCTTCACCTGCAGGATGGTCCGATCGACCTGATCGTCGAGGCGAGCGGGAGCGATGCAGACGTCCGCGCCGCCTACGCCGCGGCGACGCGGCGTTTCACCGGACTGCTCGACGAACTCTGCGCCGAGTTGCCGCTGCTGCGCCAGGCCGCCGACCCGGCGTGGTGCCTGCTGCAAGGCAAGGTGGCGCGCCGCATGCACGACGCGGTGGCGCCGTTCGCCGCCGATGGCTTCATCACGCCGATGGCGGCGGTCGCGGGCGCGGTGGCCGAGGAAATCCTCGCCGCGATGACGGCGAACACGCAGCTTGCGCGCGCCTACGTCAACAATGGCGGCGACATCGCGCTGCATCTCGCTGATGGCGCGCAGTTTTCGGTGGGCCTTGCCGACCGGCCGGACGCGCCTGGCCTGCTGCGGACCATGACCATCCATGCTGACGACCCGGCGCGAGGGGTGGCGACCAGCGGCCGTCACGGCCGCAGCTTCTCGCTCGGTATCGCCGACGCCGTCACCGTGCTGGCGCGGACCGCGTCGGAGGCCGACGCCGCGGCCACCATCATCGCCAACGCGATCGATCTGCCCGGACATCCCGCCGTTCTGCGCTGCCCGGCGCGCGATCTGCAGCCCGACAGCGATCTCGGCGCGCGCGCGGTCACCCGAGATGTCGGCAAATTGTCCTCGGACGAAATCGAGGATGCGCTCGAAGCCGGCGCCATCAGCGCCCGAAAATGGCTCGCGGCGGGATTGATCGACGGCGCCGCATTGCGGCTGCATGGCGAGATGGTTAGCGTGGGAACGAGGGCGATCGAGGTCCCCGGATGGCGGGCAGCACTCGGTGACCCGGCAGCGCAAGGCGGCATCCATGTGTGAGATCACTGGCATCAGACAACGGGGCGGAGCACGATGAGCGCGATCATTCGCAAGATCGTCACGGTGGTCGAGGAGACCTATCTCGAAATGGGGCAGACAGTCGCGCCGCCGACCCGGCGCGCCGCCGCCATCGCGGTGATCGAGAATCCCTTTGCCGGCCGGTATGTCGAGGACCTCTCGCCCCTCATTGCCATCGGCGAGGAGCTTGGCGAACTGCTCGCGAAGAGGGCGGTCGCCGCCCTCGGAATCGACGGCGCCAAGGCGCACAGCTACGGCAAGGCGGCCGCGGTCGGCGAAAACGGCGAACTGGAGCATGCGGCGGCGATCCTGCATCCCAAGATGGGAACACCGGTGCGCAAGGTCCTCGGCAAGGGCGCGGCATTGATCCCGTCATCAAAAAAGCGCAGCGGACCGGGTACAACGCTGGACATCCCGCTCGGCCACAAGGACGCGGCGTTCGTGCGCAGCCATTTCGACGGCATGGAAGTGCAGATCAACGACGCGCCGCGCGCCAACGAGATCATGGTGGCGGTAGCGGTCACCGATAGCGGCAGGCCGCTGCCGCGCGTCGGCGGCCTGACGGTCGCGGAAGTCAAGGGCGAGGATGGTCTGAGGTGATTTTTCAAAACTGGAGGTATGGGATGCAACGAAGCAGACGTTTCTTCGACGGTCTTTTGGGAGCCGGGCTCGTGGTCATGGTCGGCGGCATGGCGCATTCCGCCATGGCGCAGAGCGAGATCAAGATCGGCGAAATCAACAGCTACTCGCTGTTGCCGGCGTTCACCGATCCCTATCGCAAGGGCTGGCAGCTCGCGGTCGAGGAGATCAACGCCGCTGGCGGCATCAACGGCAAGAAACTCGTTGTCGTCTCCAAGGATGACGGCGGCAAGCCCGCCGACGCGCAGACCGCCGCCAACGAGCTGGTGTCGAGCGAGAACGTGGCGATGCTGGCCGGCACCTTCCTGTCCAATATCGGTCTGGCGGTCAGTGATTTCGCCAACCAGAAAAAGGTGTTCTTCCTGGCGGCCGAGCCTTTGACCGACGCCATCACCTGGGCCAAGGGCAATCGCTATACCTTCCGCCTGCGTCCATCCAACTACATGCAGGCGGCGATGCTGGTGGAAGAGGCGGCAAAACTCCCCGCCAAGCGCTGGGCGACGATCGCGCCGAATTACGAATACGGCCAGTCGGCGGTGGCAGTGTTCAAGAAACTGATGTCGGAGAAGCGGCCCGACATCCAGTGGGTCGACGAGCAGTGGCCGCCGCAGGGCAAGATCGACGCCGGCCCGGTGGTGCAGGCCGTCGCCGCCGCCAATCCGGAAGCCATCCTCAACGTCACCTTCGGTGCCGATCTCGTCAAACTGGTGCGCGAAGGCAATACCCGCGGCCTGTTCAAGGATCGTGCGGTGGTCAGTTTCCTCACCGGCGAACCGGAATATCTCGATCCGCTGAAGGAGGAAACGCCCGAAGGCTGGATCGTCACCGGCTATCCCTGGTACTCGATCAAGACAGCGGAGCATGACGCCTTCATCAAGGCCTATCAGGCCAAGTACAACGACTATCCGCGGCTCGGATCGATCGTCGGCTACGAGACCATCAAATCGGCCGCGGCCATTCTCGCCAAAGCCAATTCCACCGATCCGGAGAAGCTGATCGCCGCGGCGGAAGGCTTGTCGGTGCCGTCACCGTTCGGCGAGATCACCTTCCGCAAGATCGACCATCAGTCGACCCTCGGCGCCTTCGTCGGCAAGACCGCGCTGAAGGACGGCAAGGGCATCATGGTGGATACCGTCTATCGCAAGGGCTCGGATTATCTGCCCAGCGATGCCGAAGTCGCAAAACTCCGCCCGAAGGAGTGAGGCCTACTTCTTCTCCCTCTCCCCGCTTGCGGGGAGAGGGTTGGGGTGAGGGGGATTCTCCACGCGTTCGGACTCGCGGACAGTCCCCCTCACCCGGATAGCTTCGGACGATGCTTCGCATCGCCGAGCGCAATCCGACCTCTCCCCGCAAGCGGGGAGAGGTGACTCAAAACGCCCGGATTCGCACATGGCCTTTTACGTCGTTCAGTTCCTGACCGGTCTTGCGAGCGCGGCGTCGCTGTTTCTGGTGGCGTCGGGCCTGTCGATCATTTTCGGCGTGACGCGCATCGTCAATTTCGCCCATGGCGCGTTCTACATGCTCGGCGCCTATGTTGCGTTCACGCTCACCGAACGCTTCGCCGGCGCGTTCGGGTTCTGGGCCGGTATCGTCGTGGCGTCGCTGATCGTCGCCGCGGTCGGCGTGCTGGTCGAGATGGTGCTGCTGCGGCGGATCTATCATGCGCCCGAATTGTTTCAGTTGCTGGCGACGTTCGGCCTGACCCTGATGGTCGAGGATCTGGTGGTCCTGATCTGGGGACCGAGCGATCTTCTCGGCCGCCGCGCTCCCGGGTTCACGGGGGCGGTCGATTTCTTCGGCCAGAACGTACCGAGCTACGACCTGTTCCTGATCGGCCTCGGTCCGGTGGTGCTCGCAGGCCTGTGGCTGATGTTCCAGCGCACCCGCTGGGGCGTGCTGGTGCGCGCGGCGACCCAGGATCGCGACATGGTGGCGGCTCTCGGCGTCAATCAGAAATGGCTGTTCACCAGCGTGTTCGCGCTCGGGGTGTTTCTCGCAGCCTTCGGCGGCGCGCTGCAGATTCCGCGCGACGCGGTGCACCACGCGATGGATCTGCGGATCATCGTCGATGTGTTCGTGGTGGTGGTGATCGGCGGACTCGGCAGCATCATCGGCGCCTTTGTCGCGGCGGTGCTGGTGTCCGAGCTCAATGCGTTCGGCATCCTGGTGTTTCCGAAAATCTCCATCATCCTGGTTTTCCTGGTGATGGCCGCGGTGCTGATCGTCCGGCCGTGGGGCCTGTTCGGCAAGCCGGAGGCCGCCGCGCGCCGCACGCCGGGGCTGACCGTCAATCCATGGCGGCGGCTGACCGCCAATGAGCGGCTGGCGGCGATCGCCGGGCTGATGCTGGCGGCGGCGCTGCCGCTGTTCGGCGGCAACTACGCGCTCACCGTCGGCTCCGAGATCGCGATCTTCGTGATCTTTGCCGCCAGCCTGCATTTCCTGATGTCGGTCGGCGGACTGGCTTCGTTCGGTCATGCCGCCTATTTCGGGCTCGGTGCCTACGGCGTCGCGTTGCTCGCCAAGATGGCGGGCCTGCCGATGATCGCCTCGCTGCTGCTCGGCCCGCTGCTGGGATTGGCGGGGGCTGCCGTGTTCGGTTTCTTCGCGGTGCAGCTGTCGGGCGTGTATTTCGCGATGCTGACGCTGGCCTTCGCGCAGATCGTCTGGTCGATCGCGTTCCAGTGGGTCGGGGTGACCGGCGGCGACAACGGCATTCTCGGCGTCTGGCCCGAACAATGGGCGGCGAGCCCTTCGCATTTCTACTGGCTTTCGATCGGCGTCGCGGCGCTGGCGGTCGGCGCGCTGCGGATCATCGTGTTCTCGCCGTTCGGTTTCGCGCTGCGGGCGACACGCGATTCGCCGCTGCGCAGCGAGGCCGTCGGCATCGACGGCAAGCGCATCCAGTGGACCGCCTTCGTGATCGCCGGCACCGTCGCAGGTGTCGCCGGCGCGCTGTTCACCTATCTCAAGGGCAGCGTTTTCCCCGACAGTCTCGGCATCTCGCTCTCGGTCGATGCGCTGGTCATGGTGCTGCTCGGCGGCGTCGAGACGGTGTCGGGCGCGGTCGTCGGCGCCATCGTCTACAAGGCGCTCAGCATCTGGCTGGTAAGTCAGACCGATCTGTCCAAGCTGGTGCTCGGCGGCGTCATCATCCTGATCGTCGTGGCCTTCCCGAAGGGCGTGGTCGGAATGCTGGAGGCGGTCCACAATCGCCGGCGGCGCCGATCGCAGAAGGCGGCCCTGCTCACCTCACGGATCGAGACCACCAAATGAGCACTGCGCCCACACTGCTTTCGGTCGAAGGCCTGAACAAATCCTATGGCGGCGTCCATGCGGTGCGCGGCGTCACGTTTGCGCTGAAGGCCGGCGAAATCCTGGCACTGATCGGCCCCAACGGTGCGGGCAAGAGCACCTGCTTCGACATGCTGAACGGTCAGACGACGCCGAGCGCCGGCCGCATCACCCTGCTGGGACAAGACACCACCGGCGAGCGGCCGCGCCAGATCTGGCGGCTGGGCGTCGGCCGCACCTTCCAGATCACCGCGACATTCCCTGCCATGACGGTGCGCGAGAACATCCAGGTCGCGCTGGCCTCCTATGGCAGGAAATTGTTCAATCTCTGGACTTCGATGCCTCGCTTTGCGCAAGCAGAGGCCGGCGATCTCCTGGAACTCGTCGGCATGGGCGGCCACGCCGAACGGCCATGCGGCGAACTCGCCTATGGCGACCTCAAGCGGCTGGAACTCGCCATTGCGCTCGCCAATCGCCCAAAACTGCTGCTGATGGATGAGCCGACCGCCGGCATGGCGCCGCGCGAGCGCATCGAGCTGATGCGGCTCACGGCACGGATCGCCCGGGAGAAATCGATCGGTGTTCTCTTCACCGAGCATGACATGGATGTCGTGTTCGAACACGCCGACCGCATCCTGGTGCTCAATCGCGGCACGTTGATTACCGAAGGATCGCCGGAGGAAGTGCGGCGCAATCCCGAGGTCCAGGCCATTTATCTCGGCGAGGGCCTGGTCTACGACGCCCGCCATCGCGAGGGAGCGGGCGCATGAAGCTCTCGGTCGAGGCGCTCAACAGCCATTACGGCCCCGCCCATATCCTGTTCGACGTGGCGCTCGAGGTCGGCGACGGCGAGGTGGTGGCGCTGCTCGGGCGCAACGGCGCCGGCAAGTCCACGACCTTTCGCTCCATCGTCGGCCTGGTCGAGCAGCGCAGCGGCCGCATCGTGTTCGAGGGCCGCGATGTTTCGGATCAGCCGACCCATGTGATCGCAAGCCGCGGCCTCGGCTATGTGCCGGAGGAGCGGCGCATCTTCACGGATCTCACGGTCGACGAAAACCTCGAGGTCGGCCGCCAGCCGGTGCGACCGAACGCGCCGCACTGGACCCGGGAGAAACTGTTCTCGCTGTTTCCCAACCTCGCCGAGATGCGCGGCCGCGCCGGCGGGCGCATGAGCGGCGGCGAACAGCAGATGCTGACGATCGCCCGGACCCTGATGGGCAATCCGTCGCTGGTGCTGCTCGACGAGCCGTCGGAGGGGCTGGCGCCCAAGATCGTGGAGCAGATGGTGGACGCGATCCTGACCATGAAGAAGGCGGGCGTCAGCATGATCGTCTCCGAACAGAACCTGCATTTTGCGAGATTGATCTGCGACCGCGCCTATATCATCGAGCGCGGCCGGATCTGCTTCAGCGGCACCATGGCCGAGCTCGACGCGCGGCCGGATATTCGCGACGCGCATCTGGCGCTGTGACGGCGGCGCCGGGAAAACAGGGGCAGGGAGCGCAGATGGGCAGAAGTGTTTCAGTCAGACGCAGCGCCAAACCGTCGCGGCCGGCCTATGTCCTGGAGGACCAGATCGGCTTCATCCTGCGCCAGGTGTGGCAGCGTCACGCCGCCATCTTCGCGCGGGAAATCGGCATCAACCTGACGCCGACGCAATGGGCGGCATTGGCAAAGCTCACCGAGACCGGACCGTGCTCGCAGAACCAGCTCGGCCGGCTGACGGCGATGGATGTCGCGACCATCAAGGGCGTGATCGACCGGCTCACCGCCCGCGGCCTGACCGAGACCAGCCCCGACCCCGAAGACGGCCGCCGCCTGCTCGTCAGCCTCACGCGCGCCGGCCAGCAACTGGCGGAAAAGGCGGTGCCGAACGCGCTGGCGATCACCAGGGAGACGCTGGCGCCGCTCGAGGCGAGGGAGCGCGAGACGCTGCTCGCGCTGCTGAGCAAGCTGCGCTGATCAATGCCCGACGATCAGCGGCGCGCAGCGCGTAAGATGGGTAGAGCGAAGCGAAACCCATCGCAACGTCTCGGCCGTGTCGGTGGGTTACGGCTTCGCCTGGCTTACGGGCTGCTTCGCTTAGCGTGCTCCGCAAGAGCCTGAAAACTTGATCATGGACGCAACGTCTGGGCTCGCGGCCATCCTTCGAGACGGACCGCTGCGCGTGGCTCCTCAGAGCCTGACCGAAAAAGCGACCAGCATTTTCAGGCTTTTCCTAACGTGTTGAAAATGAGTCATTTTCCGTCATGACCGGGCTTGACCCGGCCATCCACGCCTTTCTTGCTGCTACACCGTCAAGACGTGGATGCCCGGCACAAGGCCGGGCATGACGACCCTGGCTAGAAAGCCCCAATTTCATTGGAGGCATTTTCCGTCAGACACTCAGGATGAGGTCGGAGATACATTCACGACCTCTCAGGATGAGGCCCCAGAAAAGCTCGCTCCCCGTGCAAGCGCAACCTTGCGATGTGGCTGCGACAAATTAACCCGACGGGCAGAATTTCGCTTTCGTCGTCGGGCAAATCACCTTTAGAACTCGCGACATCCTGTCCCGGAGGAAGGGGCGTTGGCCATCGTCACGAACGTTGGGATGGGATGCGGTGGACGCGGCGGCGTCGTGCGCGCGATGGGATGGCAGGGCGGCCTTCATGGCTCGTGAGCGATCACAGGACGTGCTGACGAGCGGTGCCGAAGCGTACGGT
>Ga0182014_10000945_pt1 | contig 39633 bp, 28 predicted proteins | sample 612S2DmetaG_FD_120489 | JGI IMG/M metagenome (GOLD analysis project Ga0182014, IMG submission 120489) | Permafrost microbial communities from Stordalen Mire, Sweden - 612S2D metaG | ecosystem: Environmental > Terrestrial > Soil > Wetlands > Permafrost | place: Sweden: Stordalen | collected... | reverse complement strand
TTCGATGCAGCGACTGCGCGGCCTGCGCGGTTCATTGCCCGAACGGAGTGCATGTAGCGGCGCGGCTGAGCCGGGCCCAGGAGCTGTTTGCAAGCTGAAGCTCTTGGTGGGGCCGGGGCTGCCATCCTATCCTTAGTGATCGTGGCGTGGCCCTATAAAGGGAGTGGTTATTTCCCCACTCCCTAAAGGGCCTTCTTGACCAGGGCGGTGAGCGGCGTGTTGCGCGAAGACCCGCCCACGAAAAACTTGTAATCTCCGGGCAACAACTCCCAGGCGTCCGTCTGATCATTGAAAATGGACAGGAACTTCGGGTCCAGGGTCAAGGAAACGGTTTTCTGTTCTCCGGGAGCCAGACGAACCTTTTCCCATGCCACCAGGCGTTTGGGCGGCTCATTGGCGGCGGGCGGCAATCCCACGTATACCTGGACGATCTCGGCGCCCTCCCGCTTGCCGGTGTTGCGAACGGTGACGGAGACGCCGTGCATGGTGGCCGCCAGACCGGAGTACACGAAAGTGGTGTAAGAGAGTCCATAGCCGAACGGGAACAAGGGTTCCTTGCCTTCGGCGTCGAACCATTTGTAGCCGACCTTCAGGCCTTCGGTGTAGTCGATGTCGAAATCCGGCATTCGGCCGCGGCCGGCGCCGGGCGGAGGGAGCAGATCCATGCCGGGGACGGCCGGGTGCGGCAGATCCGCGTCGGTCCTGGCGAAGGTAACGGGCAGCTTGCCGCAGGGATTGACATCGCCAAACAAGATGTTGGCCAAGGATTCGGCGCCGCGTATGCCCGGATACCAGATTTCGATCGCCGCGCCGACCTGCCCGATCCACGGCATGGCGGCTGGCCCGCCGGTTTCGAGCACCACGATGGTATGCGGGTTGGCCGCGGCCACGGCGCTCACCAGCCGGTCCTGGTTGCCCGGCAGGGTCAGGCTGGCCAAATCGCGGCCTTCGCTGGTGGGTTGGTTGACGAATACGATGGCGACATCGGCGGCTTTGGCCGCGGCGGCCGCGGCAGCCGGATCCGAGCCCTGGTCGAAGACAACCCTGGCTTTGGGAGCCTTGGCGCGAATCGCCTTGAGCGGGGAAGAGGGAAACCAGACATCCGGCCCTCCGAAGCGGCTGGGACCTCCGCCGGGCGGATCCACTTGCGCCGAACCGCCTCCGGAGAGGACGCTGGTATCCGCATGCGACCCGATGAGCGCCACGGACTTGAGCGCCGCGGCATTCAACGGCAACTGGCCTCCCGAATTCTTCAGCAGGACCGACGCCTGTTCGGCGATCCGCTGGGCGGTGTCGGCTCCCGCGAAGGGATCGACCACGCGGCCAAGCGGGGGATTGTCCACCACACCCAGGGCGAACTCAGTCCGCACGATGCGGTGCACCATATCGTCGAGGCGGGCCATGGGAACCGCGCCCGTTTCCACCTTTTTCTTCAAGGCGTCACCCAGATAGCGGCTACCGGGTTCTTCGTTATCGAGCCCCGCCAAAACGGCTTTGGCGGTGGAATGTGTCCCACCCCAATCGGACATCACAAAGCCCTGAAATCCCCAGGCTTTCTTAAGCACATCGGTCAACAGGTAGCTGTTCTCGCAGGCCCAATCGCCGTTCACTTTGTTGTAGGAGCACATCACCATTGCCGGCTGCCCTTCGGTCACGGCAATCTCAAACGCCAGCAGGTCGGTTTCCCGCATGGCGCGTTTGTCGAGTCTCACGTTTCCGATGTTGCGGCCGGTTTCCTGATCGTTGAAGGCGTAATGTTTCACGTCGCCGATGACCTGGTTGCTCTGCAGCCCGCGGACGAACTGAGCGGCCATTTTTCCGGCGAGAATGGGATCTTCGCCCAGGTACTCGAAATTGCGTCCGTTGCGCGGCTCGCGCATGATGTCCAGGCCGCCGCCGAGGGAGACGTTGTACTGCTGGTCGCGCAATTCGCGGCCGATCAGGGCGCCGTACCGATTGGCCAGCTCGAGGTCCCAGGTGGCGGCCTCGCCAATGGTGGAGGGCAGGAGGGTGGCATAGCGGCCGCGCTCGGCAGCCGCCCTCACCCCCACGGCGGAATCGGCCAACTGGAGATCGGGAAGGCCCAGCCGCGGAATGCCCGCGACCACGCCGGCGCCTCCATTCGACCGCACTCCCGAAAGCTCGAAACCGCCCGTGCCATGGACCAAGGCGAGCTTTTCATCGAGGGTCATCCGCTGCACCAGCAGGTCGGCTCTCCGGTCGGGCGACAGGGTCTTGTCACTCCACGGGCCTTTGAGAACTTCAGGCTGTGGCGGCGTTTGCGCCGGAACCGGAGCGGCATCCAGCCCCAGCAGGATTGCGGCGGCCGCGAAGGCCAAGGACACACCCGCGCGACGCAGAGGTAAGTTGTGATCCATGCTCGTAACCTTCCATTATGACGAAAGCAAATGGCCTCCGCCGTGCCACCAGGCCGACGGAGGCCATTTGCATGCCCGTGGGAAAAAACCGAGCGTACCGTATTGCGAAATGTCCATCAAAGAAGGGCCGACCGGGGGGTCGGCCGCGGACCAGGGGGTCCGCCCCAGCACCCGGCTATTTCGGGTTGTTCTTGCGGATCTCTTCCAGGCGTTTGGCGAGATAGTCCTGGTACTCCTTGATCAATGCCGGGTCGTGCGGACTGCCGTAGATATCGGTGGATTTGTACTTGCCTTCATCGAACTTCTTTTTGGTCCACTCATCGTGAACGTGAATGGTGTCGGCCCGGTCCACGATTCCCTCGATCAACTGCGGCGGAACGAAGGTGACGCCCTCGGGGTCGCCGATGGCCACGTCGCCAGGCATGACAGTGACGTCGCCGATGCGAACCGGAACGTTCACCGCGGCGACGGTGGCGCCGCCAATGGCGCTCGGATGCACGCTGCGGAAGTAAGCCGGCATCTCGATTTCGCGGATGCCTTCCAGGTCGCGTACGGCGCCATCCACCACCAGGCCACCGCCCTTGGTGGCCTTCATGATGTAGTAGAAGAGATTGTCGCCGACGATGGTGCCGCCTTCTTTCTTCCCGTATAGGTCTACGACCAGGACGTCGCCGGGCTGCAACATGTCGATCACGGTCTGGTTCCCGAGCCGGTCGATGCCTTTTGCCTTAGCCTTGGCATTCGTCACCGCGTCCAGGTCGGGGCGCGCCGGCAGGAAAGCCATGGTGACGACGCGGCCCACCATCTTCTTATCGGGATGCGGAACCATCCAGTCGCCAGCGTATTGGCTGTAAGGATTGCCGCGGCCACCCATGCCAGGGATGCCGCCACCGCCGCCGCCTCTTCCTGCCGGCGCGGCGCCGGGGGGCGCCCAATTGATCATGATCTCTTCACTGGAAAGGCTGCGCGCCCGTTCCAGCAGGCCGTCGGAAACCTTGGGCCGTCCGTCGGCGAAGCGTTCGCCGGCCCAGGTTGGCGTGTATTCGATCATCTGCTCGCGGGTCCAGGTCCACAACTGCGCGTGGGCGGGCGCGGGCATGAGGACGGGCAGAGCCCAGGCGCCCAGAGCGAGCGCCATGCAGGCGAAATCTTGGATGCGAATCATGGTGAGTATTATTCTCCTTCCGGGTCAACCGCGGCGGCTGGCTTCTTCCGCCTTGATCATGCTCCAGAGCCAGTCGCCGGAGCGCTCGTGGTCCCATTGCGTGGTGGGCTCGAAATAGGTGGTGCCGGGCGCCAGATGCTGCTTGACCACCTCGTCGTTCAAAGTGATGCCGAGGCCGGGCTTGTCCGGAACCTTGATAAAGCCCTTGTTGATGATGGGCTTCTCGATGCCTTCCACCAGGTCCTGCCAAAAGGGCACGTCCAAAGAGTGGTTTTCGCAGGCCAGGAAATTCTCCGTGGCGGCGGCGCAGTGAACGCTCGCCATGGCGCCGATGGGAGTGCCGGCATAGTGCATGGCCATGGGCACGCCCAACTCCATAGCGGCATCGCCGATCTTGTGCGTCTCGAGGATTCCGCCGGAAGTGGAAATGTCCGGATGGATCTTGCTGATGGCGTGCTTTTCACACAAGTTGATGAAGCCTTCCTTGAGGTAAATGTCCTCGCCGGTGTTGATCGGCGTAGGGCTTTCGGCGGTGATGTGCGCCAACATCTCGGTGTACTGCCAGGGGATCACATCCTCCATCCAGGCGAGGTTGAACTTCTCGTAGGCCTTGCCCAGCCGGATGATGGAGTTCACGCCCAGGTGGCCGAGGTGGTCCATGGAAAGGGGAATCTCCATGCCAACGGCCTCGCGCGCCGCCTGGACATATTCGGAGAGCTTCTCGATACCCTTTTCGGTCACCTCGTTGGCGATGAAGGGATGCGGCAGCGCTCTTCGCTCCCAGGTGGTCTGCTCGGAGGGTGCGGTCAGCGTGCCGGGAATCTTTTGCACCAGGTCGATGCCTACGTCCATCTTCAGCCAGGTGAGGCCCATCTCTTCCTTGCGGGCCTTCAGGCGTTGGGCGAAGACTTTCGGATCCGGCGATTCGTCGGTATCGGCGTAAATTCTGACGCGGTCGCGGAACTTGCCGCCCAACATCTGGTAGATGGGCACGTTGTACACTTTGCCGGCGATGTCCCAAAGGGCCTCTTCGACCGCAACCACGCCACCGGCCTGCCGGCCATGGAAGCCGAACTGTTTGATCTTCTGCCAGAGATAAGTGATGTTGAGCGGGTTCTCATTCAACAAACGGCTCTTCAGAAATAGCGCATAAGTGGCGCTGGCACCGTCGCGGACTTCTCCCAATCCATAGACGCCCTGGTTGGTGTCGAGGCGGATGATGGGGCAAGGGCTGGGCCCGGGTTTCGCCACGACGGCCACGCGAAGGTCGGTGATCTTGAGGGCGGAGGGGCTCGAGTTGGTGTTGACATTGCGTTGAGCCGCCTGTTCGGCCGCGGCTTCGCGCGACAAGAGCGCGCCGCCCACGATCCCGGCCGAGGCTTTGAACAGATCCCGCCGTCCCATCTTTTCATTGCGTTTAAACATTATCGTCGTTCCTTATGTCTCTGCCGAGTCGACCCGGCTGCCTTTCGGGTTGCTCACTTCTCCCTTTGGGGCTTCCTGGTCACAAAACTAATTTCACATGCCGCCGCCGTGATCTCCAGTGGGCCGGCCATGGCCGGCCCACTGGAAGAATCAATTACCAGTAAAACTTCAACGCGAACTGCATGCGGCGCGGCGAGTTCGCCTGCGTGGCAAAATTGCCGAAGTTGGCATTTTGCAGCGTGGTGGCGCCGCTCAAGGGGCCAAACTGGGTCCGGTTCAGGATGTTGTACGACTCCCATCGAAACTCAATGCGCTTCGCCTCCTTGATGGTGAAGCTCCTGGTGAGCGACAGGTTCTCATTGTAGTTGGGGAAGTAGCGGCAATCGGAATTGTACCGCGTCGCGTCGCCCAGCGAGGTAGTGGGTTGCGTGCCAAACCACGAGGCCGGCTGGAAAAAGCTGTCCTTCGCGGGATCGAATTTTCCCGAGTAAGTGCCGCGCCAGCCCTGGTAAGTGGTTATCGTGGGCCGGTTTCCTCCGTTGAAAATGGGGAAGCTGACGGTGGTTCCCAGAGCGATGGGCGTGTTGCTGGAGTAGCCATCCACTCCGGCGAAGCGCCAGCCGCCAAAAACGGCGGAAGCCGCGCTCTTGCTGCTCAGATACCTCCGGCCCTTCCCGAAGGGCAGTGCGTACACATAGTTCAGCTTCACCACGTGCGTCTGATCGTAGGATGCAATCGACTTTTCCAGCGCGCGGTCATATTGGTTCTCCGGCTCGCTGCCGCCGCTGTCCGAGTCGGTCAACAGCTTGGAAAACACGTAGGAGGCCTGTATGGTCAGGCCCGAGGAATACCGCTTGGTGAACTTCAACTGCATGGCGTTATAGGTGGAGTGGCCGATGCGGTCGCCCTGGCCATCGATGGTATCGACGGTCGAATACTGCGGGTAAGGACGCAGCGATTGACCCACGGTCGCCCCGGTGCCCCAGAGCTGGTTGAAGGTTTGCGTGCCCCCCGACCAGGGCGGGACAATTCCCGCGGCATTAGCGGCTGCGCCACCCACCAGTGAGTTCAATAAGGTGCGTCCCGACGACGTGAACGGGTTGAGGTCCGCCGGCAGATTGTTGAAGTCGATCTGGTTATACGCCAGGATATTGGACCCGATGCGGGCCGCGAACGTACTCACGTAGCCGAGCTCCACCACCGTGTTTGCGGTCAGGAGGCGCTCGACGTTGAAGGAGTAATTGAGTTCATCGGATGGCGTGCTCGCCGCCTTCCCGTTGTAATAGGGGACGTTGGCGCCGTTGCCAACCGAGGGATTGATATCGGGCACCTGGGCCCATGCCGGCGCGCCATTTTGCAATACCCAAAGCGGGCTCAGACCCTGGCTTTGGTCGTTAACGGTGAGCCGCTGAATAATTCCGAGGTTGTGGGATGAGCTGCCTTCGTAAGTGATGGGCCCGAAACTGCGGCTGGCGGCGGCCCGTATGGTGGTCTTGTCATTCACGGAGTAAGCTAAACCGAGCCGCGGTCCCCAGCCGTTGTGCCAGCCGGCGACCAGCGTGGGCTGGCCTGTCCTCCCCGGACCGGTGCCAGCGAAAATCAGCGCGCCCGGAATCCCGCCCGCGGCGGGGTTGGGCAAGCTCGGGTCCAAATCGCTCGCATCGCCGTTCGCCACCAGCGGCGGCCGGTTCATTTCATAGCGCAGCCCGAGATTCAGGGTAAGTTTCTGCGATACACGCCAGTCGTCCTGAAAATACCCCTGGTTGGTACGGAACTGGGTGGCCAGGAATCGTGGCGTGTCGAGCGAATAGCCGGAGACCTGTCCCAGCAGGAAGGACGCAAACGCGCTCCCGCCGGCGGCGGTCTGGTTGGTGTTCAGCGGGATGCCAGTATTCAGGTCCTGGAAGGTCACGTTCCCCGCGATATTCTGCTCTCCGAAACCGTCGTAGTGGGTGGTGTTGTAGAAGTAGCCCCACTTCAGGGTGTGCTTACCGAAGCTCTTGGTCATATCGTCATGGAACTCCACGACGATGTTATCGGAGCCGTTGGGAGCGGCCACGCCCCAAGCGGTGAACTCGCTGTTGGTGAAGGTCACTTGCGGGAAGTCGTCGCCGCAGGCGGGATAATTCGGTATGCAGATCCCCTTGCTCTGCCAGCTCGTCGGTTGGGTGTTGGTAAGTCCGCCGGTTTGGCCGGCCCCGCTCCAGGTGGCGTACGAGCCGTGGTTCTGCGACCAGTTATTGCCGCCCGCGTAAAAGCGGTTCAGCAAAGTCGGCGTGATGGTGTAGTCGTAACTGATGCGATAAACGTCGGACCCGTTATAGCCGGGGTTGCCGCCCAGAGGTATGGGCAGTGCGCTTGGAGCGCCGTTGGGGCCGTACAGGTCATGCTCCAGGGTGTGCTCGAAAAGGAACGAGATCCTCTGTTTGGAGGTGATGATCTGGTCGCCCTTGACGCTTAACTTGTTGTTCGGCGATATGGAATTGCCGTCCGAAAGATAGTTGTTGCGAACATAGCCCGAGGTGCCGGGCGTCCCCGCCACGTTGGGCACCAGCAACGGCTTTGCGTAGTTGAGGATCGACTGCGTGATCGGGTCGATCCGGCCTTGCGGAATCTGGTTATTGGGAAAAGGGGTTCTGACGTACGAGCCATTCACCAGCGTGGTGGTAGACGGGTCGTAGATCGTGTACAGTTGCCCGCTGCCATTCACAAAGTTCTGAAAGTTGCCGCTGTACATTTCCGGCGACGGAACGCTAAGGGGACTTGGGGTGGAGCCAGTGCGGTTGCGAAAACCCTCGTAGGAGAAGAACCAGAAAGTCTTGTTCTTGCCGTTGTAAATCTTGGGAATAAATACCGGTCCGCCTGCCGTGCCTCCGAAGTCGTTCTGCTTGTAGACCGCCTTGGTGGCGCCGTAGTAGCCCTTGGCGTCGGTATCCTGGTTGCGCAGGAACTCATATAAGTCGCCATGAAACTCGTTGGTCCCGGACTTGGAAACGAAACTCATGGAACCGCCGGATGCATGGCCGATGTCGGCCTTGAAGCCGCCGGAGGTCACGCTGAATTCCGTGAGCGCGTCCACCGAGGGGGTGTTGTACGCTGTCCAAGTGACCCCGTTGGAGTCCAACTGGCCGGCAGTAGTAATGGTAGAGCCGTCGAGCGTCATGCCATAGGCTCCTCCCTTTCCGCCGCCCACCCGGTATTGCCCCGTGCTGCTCACCTCCGCCGTGGTGGAGGACAGATCGAAGGGGCTGCGCACGGCTGCGTTCACCAGGGTTGGCAGGTCGTCCACCAGTTGGTTCGATACCTCGGTGGCCACGCGGGCCGATTCGGACTGCAACAACTGTGCGTTGGCCGTAACCTCGACGGTCTGCTGCGCGGTGCCTACCTCCAGCGTCGCGTCCACCAGCAAGGTCGAGCCGGGTTGAACCTCAATGCCGTCTGCAACATAAGCCTTGAATCCGGTGCTCTCGACCCGGATCTGGTAGGTGCCCACCGGCAGCGACGGCACGGTGTAATCTCCCGCCGCGGTGGTGGTCGTCTTGAAGTTGGTGTTGGTGCTGATTTGCACCGCGCTGACGCGCGCGCCGGGCACAACCGCCCCGCTGGCGTCTTTGACGGTGCCGGTAATGACACCACGATCGGTCTGCGCCAGAAGGACGGCGACGGCCGAGAGGAATAAAACACAAAGCCGGACTCTGCTGAACATGGATCAACTCCTCATAAATAGCGATACAAAACCCCGAATATCGTTAAAGCGAGATACGTGGTCAAAATTACCTCAACGCAAAAGCCGTGTCAAGGGGGTTCGGTGGGCCGAACCTGCACAATCGGGGCGTTACCCGCACGCGGCCGCCGCATGGGGCTCTTTCGTGCTTTGATCGGCGGACCGGCTGGGCACATCTTTTTTGATAAGAGCTATACTGGCGCGTTAAGTGGGAAAGATGGGCAAGCGGCGGAGGCCGCGCGAAGCGTCACAGCCAGCCGCCGCCGAAGGCCACATGGCTGGGGCAACGGGCCGGACTTGGCGGCGGCAGGGGTTTCGGCTGCTGGCGATTTGGGGCCTGGTTTTGGTTGCCTATTCCAACTCCTTCCAGGCGGCCCTGGTGTTCGACAATGCCTCGGTGATTGGGGCGGATCCTCGTATCCGGGCGGCAACGCCCGAAAATGTCGAGTTCATTCTGACCGGAAGGTATTGGTACGTCAACACCAGCGCGGGGCTGTATCGGCCGTTCACGACCTTCTCTTACCTGCTGAATTACGCAGTCCTCGGCAACGGCCCGCGTCCGGCGGGCTACCACATCGTTAATTTCGTGCTGCACGAGGTCAACGTGGCGCTGGTGTATGCGCTGGGCGTACTGGTTTTTGGAGAAACCGCGCCGGCTTTGGCGCTGGCCGCGATTTGGGGATTGCATCCGCTGCTCACCGAATCGGTGACCAATATTGTGGGGCGCGCGGACCTGCTGGCGGCCTTAGGCGTACTGGCGGGATTGTTGTGCCACGTGAAAGGCGCCTCCGCCGCGGGGCGGCGCAGGGTGGCGTGGCTGGGAGGGCTGGCCGCCGCCCAGGCGGTGGGGCTTTTTTCGAAGGAAAGCGCCGCCGTCTTGCCGGGCCTCATGCTGCTATACGACCTGACGTGGCGCGAGCGCGCGGCGTGGCGCCGGCGGGCGCCCGCCTATGCCGCCGTGGCGCTGCCGTTTGCCGCCTTTTTCTGCCTGCGCAGCGGTTTCGGAACGCACATGCTGATCGACTTTAGCGAGAACCCCCTGGTCAGCGCCGGATTCTGGACAGCGCGGCTCACGGCCGTCAAAGTGATTGGCAAGTATCTATGCCTGTTTCTCTGGCCAGCCCGCTTGTCGGCGGACTATTCCTACAATGCGGTACCGTTATTCGGCTGGCGGGTGTCGAGCTGGGAGGACGCCAAGGCGCTCATCGCGCTAGCGGTCTGCCTGGGCGCCGCGCTTCTCGCCATCCTGCTGGCCGTCCGCCGGCGCCGCACGGGGAAGCCGCTACTCTTCTTCCTGGTTTTCTTTTTCGTCGCGCTATTGCCCGCTTCGAACCTGATCGTCCTCATTGGGAGCATCATGGCCGAGCGGTTTCTCTATCTGCCATCGGTGGGCTTGGCCGGTTCGGTGGTCGCGGCCGTCTACGCGCTTGGCCAGCGGCGCTCGCCGCAGCGGCCCGCGGCTGCGCAAATTGCCTGGGCCGCGCTGGGACTGTTGTGCCTGGCGTTCACCGCGCGAACTTACGCCCGCAACTTCGACTGGCAGGACGACCTCAGTCTCTGGACCAGTGCCGTGGACGTCTGTCCGGGAAGCGCCAGGCCACACTACAATCTGGCCCGTGAATTAGAGCGCGTACCCGGCCGGCTGCCGGAGGCGATTGCCGAATACCAGGCAGCGTTGCGGATTGAACCGGGTCATGCGGATGCGCACAACAACCTGGGAAACGCACTCTCCGGCATACCTGGCCGGCTGCCGGAGGCGATTGCCGAATACCAGGCGGCACTGCGGATTGAACCGGGTCGCGCGGAGGCGCACAACAACCTGGCGAACGCGCTGGCGCGCATACCCGGCCGGCTGCCGGAGGCGATTGCCGAATACCAGGCGGCGCTGCGGATTCGACCCGATAACGCGGAGGGGCACTACAACCTGGCGAACGCCTTGCTGCGCATGCCCGAACGGCTGCCGGAAGCGATTGCCGAATACCGGGCGGCGCTGCGGATTGAGCCGGGTCATGCGGATGCGCACAACAATCTGGGAAACGCACTATCGGGCATACCCGGCCGGTTGCCGGAGGCGATTGCCGAATACCGGGCGGCGCTGCGGATTCAACCGGGTCATGCGGCTGCGCACAACAACCTGGGAAACGCGCTATCCGGCATGCCCGGCCGGCTGCCGGAGGCGATTGGCGAATACCAGGCGGCCTTGCGGATTCGGCCCGATGATGCGGATGCGCACAACAACCTGGGGAACGCGCTGGAGCGCATACCCGGCCGGCTGCCGGAGGCGATTGCCGAGTTTGAAGCGGCCTTGCGGAGCGAGCCCGATTTCGCGGAAGCGCACGTCAACCTGGGGAAGGCGTTGGCGCAGACGCCCGGCCGGCTGCCGGAGGCGATTGCCGAGTATGAAGCGGCCCTGCGGATCAGGCCCGACCCCCAGGTGAGGCAAGAGGTGGAACGGTTACGGGCAGGGCTGCAGCCGGCAACGCCCTTCCATTGAACGGGTGGCGGAGAGTAATATGCGTTAGGGCGTCCAAATAAGTGGACCAAAGCAGCAGAGTGGTCATGCAGCCGGCGAACCGATGGTGGCGCCACGGGCTCCTGTAGAAGGCGCACCTACGCCATAGCCCAGTTATCCGGAAAGAAACCGCCCGGCCCGGTGCAGTTGAAAGCATACGAAGTCCTCTGGCTGGAGTAACGGATATGACACACAGAGAACGAGTAGCCGCCGCGCTCGGCCACAAAGAACCGGACCGCTGTCCCATGCAGGCCAGCTTCACGCCGGAGTTTGCCGCGCGCTTGCGGGCCGATCTTCAGATCCAGGGGCGGAAGGTCCACAATCCGCATGGAGGCGGCAACACTTATGAACTGGAACGGGCGGTCGATGAGGACATACTGCTCACTTCCGTAGGCTGGGCCAACTCATACTATCAGGCCGGCGAAACCTATACCGACGAGTGGGGCATCACCTGGAAGCCGTTCCGTTACGATACCCGGTCTGGAGCCGGTCACTACACCGAAATGATCGCCCGGCCTCTCGCCGACAGCGCTCGGTTAAGTACCTACAAGGCGCCCGATCCCGGCCGCCCGGAGCTATATACGGAGGCGGACCGGCTGATTCGGGATTTCAAGGACGAATACTGGATCGTCGGCGTCACCGTCACCACCATCTTCGAGACGGCCTGGGCTCTGCGCGGATACGAGCAATTGATGATGGACTTCGTGCAGGATCCCGCGCTGGCCGACGCCATCCTGGACATTCCTTATCGCTACCACCTGGCGGCCGCCGAGAGGCTGACTAAGATGGGCGTCGACATGATCTGGACCGGCGATGACGTGGGCACGCAGAATGCCATGCTCATTTCGCCCAGACACTGGCGCCGGTACTTGAAGCCGCGAATGGCGAATTTCGTATCCACCTTAAAGACCATTAACCCGCGGCTCAAGATTGCATACCATTCCGATGGCTGTATTTATCCTATTATTCCGGAGCTGATCGAAATCGGCATCGATGTCTTGAACCCGATACAGCCGGCCTCGATGGATCCCGCCAGGGTGAAGCGTGAATACGGCGACCGGCTGTGCTTCTGGGGATCCATGGATGAACAGCACACGTTGCCGTTCGGCAGCCCGGAAGACGTACGCAATGAAGTACTGACCAGGCTCGAAACAACCGGCGCCGGCGGCGGCCTGATTCTGGGGCCCACTCATCACGTGCAATTGGACACTCCCATGGAGAACTTCTGGGCGATGATTCACACGATTACCGAGACACCGTGCGGCAGACCGCGCTAACTGTTCCCACGCGCCGTGTTTCGGTGTTACAGTTGACCAGCATGAGCGAACTCGATAGAAGGGCGTTTCTGGGTTCTACCGTGGGCGTCGCGCTCGCCACCGCTACAAAACCGGCCGGAGCTCAACCGCCGTCGATTCCTATCGTCGACTGCCACATCCATCTGTTCGATCAAACACGGCCGCAAGGCGCTCCCTATTCGGCCGGCCCGGGGAATACGGAACCGGCCTTGCCCGCGCGCTACCGCAAGCTGGCATCTCCGCTGGGAATCGTTGGAGCCATTGAGGTCGAAGCCAGCCCGTGGATCGAAGACAACCTTTGGGTGCTCGAAGTCGAGCAGACCGACCGGATGATGGTCGGCACGATCGGCGATCTTCAGCCCGACAAACCCGAGTTCACCGAATACCTGGACCGTTATCGCAAGAACCGGCTTTTTCTCGGCATCCGGTATGGCAATCTATGGGGCTACAACCTGGTGGAAAAGGTTGCCAGCCCATCCTTCATTGAAGGACTCAAGCTGATCGAGCAGGCCGGTCTGGTTCTGGACACGGCGAACCCCCGGCCCGATCTGATCGAGGCGATTATCCGTGTCAACGATCAAGTGCCGGGTCTCCGGATCGTTGTCGATCACCTGCCCTCCATGATGGCGCGGTTGGATGCCAATGCGCGCCCGGCCGTCGAGCGGAACCTGCACGAATTGGCCAGCCGGGCCCCGGTTTATATCAAGGTTTCCGAACTCATGCGTATCGTGGACGGCAGGCCGTCAACCGACCCGGCTCTCTATAAACCTCTTCTCGATTACCTCTTCGATACATTCGGCGAGGATAAACTGATCTTCGGAAGCGACTGGCCCAACGGACCGGCAGTGGATAATCTGCCGGTCATCGTCCACATCGTCCGGGATTATTTTTATGCCAAGGGTCGGGGGGCAGCCGAAAAATATTTCTGGAGAAACTCGTTGGCGGCATACAAATGGACCCGCCGCGACCCCAGCCAGCCGCAACTCGCCGGCTAGAACGCCTCCTCGGTCACGGTTGACGCAAGAATAACTTCACATCTTCTGATGGGCAAATGTGACCCGCGACTCCTGACCTCGTGGAAATTGGGTTGAGCCAGGTTTGGGCGATCCAGAGGTGGGACATCCTTTTCGTGGTCTGTCAGGCCCTCGCCAAGCCATAACAGCCTGACAGACGACCAAGAACGAATCGTCCCACCTGGTTTCCCGCGCCGTTCCCCATCAGTTGGGTCAGCCAATTTTCCTCGATACCTGGAAAATGCCCGGCGACTTCAGGAGTTCGGAGACGCGACACGGCACGCAGGAGTGCGTGCGCCACGGCGACAGTGAAAATCCGACGGCGGCCGCTCAATTCAGGTTCACGGTCTTGCTTCCTTCGGCTCTCGTCAGGGTCACCACCGTCTCTTTCCCGTTCACCGTGACTTTGTGTTTTCCATAGAACGCGCGCACCTCGGCCCGGCCTTGCCGGTCGGCGGTCCCCGTCCAGCGGGTCCACCATTGGTTGAGAACCAGATCTTCGTAGGCTTTGGCGGCTGCGAGCGGCGTCCAGTCCCGCTTGTACATCGACGATTGCGGGATCCAGTTGGCGCCTTCCCAGAAGCCCCACATCATGATGCCGGTCACGGAGGGGTGCGCGAAGCAGATGGTGAAGAACTGTTTGAGGGCCTCCGCTTTGGCCTGCTCTTCCTCCGGCGGCATCACGGCCCGCCGGTCGCCGGCGTAGTATTTGGAGCGCTGGCCGGGGAAGTTGAACTCGGTGATGCGAATCGGCAGGTTGAACTGCGACAGGACATCGAGCGACTTCTGCAAGGCCGCCGGATCGAACGAGTCGCCATGCAGGTGGCCCTGCACGCCGATGCCGGAAATCGGCACGCCGGCGTCCAGCAGCTTCCGGATGTGCTTCACGTAGTCGTCGAGCCGGTTGCCGGTGGCAACGTCGTAATCGTTGACGAACAACTTCGCGTTCGGATCGCCCTCCTTGACCCACAGCGCCATCTGCCGAATGAAGTCGATCCCGAATCGCTGCTCGTAGTAGTTGGCGTGCATCATTTCGTTGTTGAGGTCGTACTCTGCAAACCGGCCGCGATAGCGGGCGCCGATGGTTCGCCCCCGCGCGGCGACCGTGGCCTTGAAATCGTCGTCGTTCATCTGCTTCAGCCAGGTCTGGACATGGTTCGGCACGCCCCAGAAAATGCAGTGGCCGCGCAGCCCAATGCCCTCCTTATCGGCCCAGGCTAGCATGTTGTCCACGACGGTGAAATTCACCTGGCCCTGCTGCCTTTCCATGACGTCCCACTTGAAGTCGGCTTCCGGGACGCCGGCGTTGAAGTGGCTGGTAAAGATCTCCTTCCATTTAGCGATGTCTTCCGGGGTGTCGCGTCCCGAAAAAACGCCGCCGGGCAGCGTCGCGCCGAACCAGAACTCATGGCGCACCTGGTCCACGGCGATGCTGGCGCCGGGAACGGTCCGGATCACCAACGTTCCCATCCGGTTCTTGGCGATGAATGAGTCCAGGCCGGCGTCCGCCCCGTACATGCCGGCCGCGCCGAGAAGCAGCAGCACGAATACGGATTTTCGGATTCCCATGGCGGTAAATCTAGCACGGTTCGCGGCTTCGCAAGCAGCAGCCGCAGTCGGGCTCATCGTCCGCGCCTTACGATTCGACCTCGATCTCCCAGCCGAATCCGGGCCGCTCGGACGGACGCATGTAGACGCCCTCAGGGCCGCGGGTGACTTGGTTGTCCTCCTCGAAGCGCCGGTAGACCTCCGGCGGGCCACCCGGAGGAGGCATGAACATTTCCGACCAGGGAGCGTTGGGCGTGGCCATGGTGAAGTGCACGCAGTCCTGGACGCCGCCCGCATGCGGGATGACGGGAATGTCATAAGCCGAGGCCAGGGCGGCAATCCGCCGCAGCTCGGTCAGCCCGCCGCACCAGTGGATGTCCGGCTGCCAGATGGCGGCCGCGTTGTGCTCCAGCAAGTGCCGGAACCCGTAGCGGAAATAAACATGCTCACCGGTTGCGATGCGCGTGGATTTGATGGCCTCTCTCAACCGGCCGAAGCCTTCGAAGTCGTGGGGCGGCAGGCATTCCTCCATCCAGTAGACACGGTAGGGCGCCACCATTTCCGCGAATTCGATGGTGTACTGCTCGTTCAAGGCCATCCAGCAGTCGAGCATGATATCGCCATCGGGGCCAAGCATGTCGCGCGTGTGCTTCACCAGATCGGTGTTCTTCCGCATGCCTTCCCGGCCGTCGGCGGGGCCGTACGGCACGGCCAGCTTCAGCCGATGGTAACCGAACTGGATATGCTGCTCAGTGTCGTTTCCCGTGCAGTAGGTGGGAATGCGCGCTTTGGTTTCCCCTCCTAGCAGTTTGTAGACCGGCATACCCAGGGCGTTACCCACCAGGTCCCAGAGCGCCAGGTCCACGCCGCTGATGGCGTTCGGGACTACGCCCGCCTGGCCGTAGTACATGCTGGAGCGAAAAAGGATATCCCAGATGCGCTCGATGTTGAAGGGGTCTTCGCCGATCAGCAGCTTGGTGAAATGCCCCATCACCACCTCGCCGCCGCCGATGCCGCCGGTGCCATAGCCTTTCACGCCCTTGTCGGTTGAGATCTCGACGGTGAACCCCTCCAGCTTTCCGGGGTCCGGCATGAACAGCGAGCGCTCCGCCTTGTACTCCGGGTAGATAGACATGGGGTTAGCCACTTCGACTCCCCCGGTGGACCACGAGCCCGGTGCCGGTTGGTACGAGGGCACCGGACGCTTCGGCCGCGTGCGAACCAGCCGCACGCCGGTGATCTTCAGCTTGCTCTTTTCGTTTTGAAACGGAGGTGGCGCCGCACTTGCGTGGTCCACCAGCCCCAGAGCGGCCATGCCGCCGAGTCCGAGAAAATTCCGCCGCCGCATCATCTATTTAATCCTTCCGAAGGCTTTCCGATTATTTGGCAATCCAGGAAAGTTGTCAACTATAACCCAAGACGCGCAGTTCGCGAAGTTCCGGAGTATGGTGGATAGTCAGGAGGGAAGGATGCAACGCAGGACATTCATTTCTGCGTCCGCGCTAGCCGGACTTTCGCTCGAAAGCGGTCCGGCTGCCCGGGCGGCAAGCGGAGAGATTCCCAAGCGGGTATTCGGCAAGACGGGCGAGAAACTGACGATTATCGGTCAGGCCGGCGGCCGTTTTCCCCTGTGCAGTTTTGAAGACGCCAAAGCGATCACGCTACGCGCGTACGAACTCGGCATCAACTACTTCGACTGCGCGCGCATTTATTGGGATGGCAAGTCGGAAGAGGTTTACGGCGCCGTGTTGCCGCCGTTTCGCAAGCACATTTTCCTTACCACGAAATCGCCCGAGCGCAGCCGAACGGGAGCCGAAGCCGATCTCGAGAAGTCTCTCCGTGCGCTAAAGACCGATTACGTCGATCTCTGGCAGATTCACCAGGTCAGCACCATGGAGGAAGTCCGGCAGATCTTCGCTCCGGGTGGCGCCATCGAAGCCTTCGAGGCTGCGAAGAAGGCGGGAAAATGCCGGTTTATGGGTTTCACTGGGCATCATGACCCGGAAGTCCATCTGGCGATGCTCAAGAATTACGATAAATACGACACCATCCTGATGCCACTGAATCCGGCCGACCCGGCCTACCTAAGCTTCGAGAAAACGGTCCTGCCGGTCGCGGTCGAACGGGGGATAGGGATTCAAGCTATGAAAAGCACGGCCAATTCCGGACTGCTTGCCGACCTTCATCTGAGGGACTGCCTCACCTATGTGCTCAGTTTGCCGGTTCACTGCCTGGCGCTCGGATCGACGACCATCGGCCAGATCGAAGACGATGTACGGATTGCACAGCAGTTCCATCCGATGCCGGAGGCGCAAATGGCGGAAATCCGGAAACGCGCTGCCCGATTGGCAGGGCCACGGCTGGAGAACTGGAAGCGCGACCTGAACGAGAAAGCCTCCGGGCACCGGTACCGGGATGGCGCGCTGGCCTGACCTTAGACCGCTGGCGAGTCAGTTTGCGAGAACCCGCTTTCGGTCGAAGCAAGAAGAGCAGGTGTGTCGGCGCTCACCGGCAACCGCTCCCGTGCGTGCGGCCGGGGCCTGTCGGTAGTCGCCCTAGTCCCTTTCCCGCGCCCTTTTAAGACGCTCGAGCAGGGCCGCGGAGAGGCCGCTTTCGATCTCAGCGGTGATCAGCCCGGCTTCGTCCAGGTCCTTTAAATGCGCTTCGTCCCTGGCGCGGAAACTCGTGAGTTTCATGCGGACCAGGTCCGCCAGCGGTATCAAACGGATTCCGCGGAGACTGACGTACGGCCCGAGATCGGGGACCGCTTCGACGTATTCGCGCCGGACCTTTTCGCCCGCGAAAACCAGGTGAACCGCTCGCCGGGCGGAAGGCTCCGATGCGCTTATAAGCATATCCACGCCGGCCACATGGCGATGCTCCAGCCCGAATGGCTCCGCGGCTTGCGCGATCTTCCGCAGGTCCGCGCGCCGCACCGCGATATCGATGTCTTTGGTCAATCGGCCGGAATCCGGTTCCACCTGCTCGACGTAAAGGTAGGTTGCCAGGCCGCCGGCGACTCGATATTCGAGTCCGGCGGAAGCAAAGATTCTCTCCACCAGTTCCGCCAAATCAAAAAGACGTTTCACGCGTTCCTCGAAAAACGAATTGACGAAAGCAGCCACGGCCAATCGCACCCGATCCCTTATATTAGTACACCGTATTCCGGCGTCAGTTCTTTTGTTTGCGGCCATGCCGCCGGGTTAGAAGCGGCCCCGTGGCCGATCGCAGGCGAAAACGCCTACTCCGCAGTTGGCACGTCCGCGCCTCGCAGACCGTGTGGAGTAGGCCTTTGGCCTGCCACGATTTAGCGAGGCTTGGCAGACGACAAAGAGCGATCATCTGCCCCACTTGTCCGCGTCGGCGCCAGTTGGATCCCTTCGCCCAACGCGGCTTGGCCCGGGATCGTCACCGGCAGGCGCCCGCGCACTGCGATCTCGCCCCACAGCGCCTTCACCGCGGCAACCTCCGACGGCGGCACCGTGCTGAACGTCGCCAGGTACGCATTAACGCTCGGGAAGTTGCGCAGCAGGTAAGGATTCCCCATCGCGATCAGCACTACCGGCCGGCCGGAGCCGGCCAGCGTCTCCATGGCCCGCTCGAGTTCGCCCGCCATCCCCACCGATCCGCGATAGGCGCTGACCGCGGAAAATGCAGCCACGGCGTAGGCCGGGCACGAGCTGAGGCTTTCCATGGCGGCGTCCACATCCGCGCGCGACATGCCGGCATCGAGCGCCGTGACTGGCGCCCGCGGCGAGCGCTTGCGAACCTCCGCGGCGAAAGCCTGCCCCTCCATTCCGTAGCGGCTCTCCGCCATGGTCACAAAGCAGCTCTTGTCGGGATCGGCCAGCGGCACCAGGTTGTCGCGGTTGCGTACCAGGGTGACCGCCCGCTCGGCGATCTGCTGTGCCCGCTCGGCCGATTCGGGCGAATTGATGACGTCGCCCAGCCCTTCCAGGTCCACCAGACGTTTCCGACCGAGCCCCAATTTTTCCTTGGCGGAAAGAATCTTCACCACGCTTTCCCGAATGCGCTGGCGTTTCAGGCGCCCGTCCTCCACCGCCGCCACCACGGCGCGGATGGCCGCCTCCGGATCGGACGGCATTAAGAGCGTATCCGCGCCGGCTTCGAGAGCGCGCACCGCGGCTTCCGCCGAATTGAATCCCTTGGCTATGCCGCCCATTTCGAGGGCGTCGGTAATCACCAGGCCGCGGAACCCGAGCTGATCGCGCAGCAGGCCGGTGAGGATCGCCGGCGAAAGAGTCGCCGGCAGGTCGGGCGGCGCTAGCGCCGGCACCGCGATATGCGCCGTCATCACCGCATCCACGCCGGCATCGATGGCGGCCCGGAACGGCACCAGTTCCACGCTCTCGAGCCGCGCGCGGTCGGCCGCGATAGAGGGTAGATTGAGGTGCGAATCCACCGCCGTATCGCCGTGACCGGGGAAATGCTTGGCCGTTACCAACACGTAATTCCGCCGGTCGGAATGCGCGCCCTCGATGAAGGCGCGTACCTGGGCCGCAACCGCTTTCGGGTCCTCGCCGAACGAGCGGATATTGATGATCGGGTTGTCCGGATTGCTATTGACGTCCGCGACCGGATAGTAGACCCACTCCACGCCCAACGCGCGCGCCTCCCGTGCCGTCACCTCGCCTTCGAACCGCGAAAGCTCCGGATCGCCCGCCGCGCCGAAGGCCATGGCGTGAGGGAACACCGTTACGCCTTCCACCCGCATGGAAGCGCCGCGTTCGAAATCGCCGCCCACCACCAGCGGTATCCTGGCCAGCCGCTGCATGCGGTTCAGGAAAGCGGCCAGTGCATAGGGTTCCGCTTTCTGAATCGTGTGCCCGCTCGAAACGTTGGTTAGGATCAGCCCGCCGACTTTGACGTCACGAATCAGCCGCAGGAATTTGAGGTACTCACGCGATCGCGAGTTGGAGGATTCGCCGTGGAAAGGGATCAGTACTAACTGGGCCACTTCGTCACGCAACGTCATGTTGCGCATCCAGCGGCGAACCTGGCCCGAGGCCTTTACGGACGCCGGCTTTTCCGTCTTCCTGGCCGGACTGTTCAGCGCCCGCCCCGGTACGGCCGCGAGGGCGCACGACACGACCCAGGTCATAACCAGGGCCAGGGGCGGCCAACGCCGCGCGTACGCGTTTCGCATTTTCCCTATACGGACGCGACGCGCTTGTACCGGGTTGGCTTCTGCGAGCGCGCCGGCTTGCGCAGCGGCGTCCGGTTCAGCAAACGCTTAACCCAGCGCACCAGATGCGCCGGCTCGTTGGACGTCTTGGCAATGACAGCGTCAGCCCCGGTGTTCTCTTCCGTCAGACCGAGCGGTTCCACCACTCCCGAGAGCAAAACGATCCGCGCTTGCGGATCACGCTCGCGGATACGGCCGATCAATTCGATCCCGTTTAAGCGGGGCATCCGATAGTCCGTCACCACGACGTCGAACAAGGCGGGCTGGTAAAGTTCGAAAGCCTCCGCGCCATCGGAGGCCGTCACAACGTGGTATCCCTGCTCTTCCAGCAGCAGCTTCCGGACGATCAAACCGTCACGATTGTCGTCGATCAGCAGAATATTCGGACTTTGAGAGGGTGAGGCTTTCATGGGGGGTGACTTGGGGAGCGTAACAGAGGGTTCATCGAGCTGTCAACGATTTTGCATCATGCACATAATCGGGCGGATTCAGTTCTTGACATGCGGCTGCCTCTTGGTCCCTGCTGCCGCCATCGTAGATGGTGTCGCGCTGCTAGGATGTTGGGTGGACCATTCATGAAACTCCGCGATCTTGCCGAACGCCTGGGCTGCCGTTTGGAAGGCGATGCCGCCATCGAAATCACCGGTGTTGCCGGCATGGAGCACGCCGGGCCGGGTGAACTCACCTTTCTGGCGAATCCCAAATACGCGCACAAGGTTAAGCATACCCGGGCCGCGGCCATCCTGGTGTCGGAAGTTTCGACGGGTATGGATATTGCCAGTCTGGTCTCGGACAATCCCTACCTGGATTTTGCGCGCGCTCTTTCATTTTTCTATGCTGCGCCCCGTCCCGCGCCGGGAATTCATCCATTGGCCTATGTGGCGCCGACCGCCGTGCTCGGCGAAGGTTGCTCCATCGGGCCGTTTGCCGTGGTCGGTGAGCTCGTCCGGCTGGGGCGCAATGCCGTACTGCATCCTCACGTGGTGCTCTACGAAGGCGCTCAAATTGGCGACGACTTTCTGGCGCATTCCCATGCCGCCGTTCGGGAATTCTGCCGCATCGGCAATCGCGTCACCTTGCAGAACGGCGTGGTGGTGGGTGGTGATGGATTCGGCTTCGCCAAGCGCGCCGACGGCTCGCATTTCAAAATCGTACAATCGGGAGTCACGGTTGTGGAAGACGACGTCGAGGTGCAGAGCCTGACCTCCGTCGACCGCGCCACCGTGGGAGAAACCCGCATCCGCCGCGGCGCCAAAATCGACAGCCTGGTCCAGATAGGCCACGCCTGTGTCGTGGGAGAAGACAACATCGTCTGCGCTCAAACAGGACTTGCTGGGAGTACCGTACTGGAAAAAAACGTGCTCCTGGCCGGGCAGGTGGGATCGAGCGGCCATCTCACCGTGCACGAAGGCGCGATTGTGTATGCGCAAAGCGGCATTGGCGGCGATGTGGCGCCCGGATGCCGCATTTCCGGGTCGCCCGCCTTCGCCGCCTCCGAGTGGCTGCGCGCCATCACTGCCTTTGCCAAGCTCCCCGATATCCTCAAGAGCTTACGCGATCTCAAGAAGCGGTTGGAACAATTGGAGAAGAAATGAGTGAACTGACGCCGCCGCACGGCGACCGCCGCCCGGTCGCTTATCTGAATGAGAAGTTTCTCAACAGCCCGGATGCGCGGGCGATACGAATCCTCTCCGAGTTTCTCGAGCCGCTGGCTCACTTCCGCCGTGAAAAGGTCCGCGACACCGTGGTGTTCTTCGGCTCCGCCCGCATCCGCGAAACCGGCCCCATGGCCAATTATTACCAGGATGCCCGTGCGCTGGCCCGCCTGCTCACCGAATGGGCGGAACAGTTCACCAATAGCACGCACCGCTTTGTGGTGTGCTCCGGCGGCGGTCCCGGAATCATGGAAGCCGCCAACCGCGGCGCGTCGGAAGCCGGCGGTAAGACGGTGGGGCTCAACATCGGCTTGCCCTTCGAACAATTTCCCAATCCTTTTATTACTCCCGAGCTCAGCTTTGAGTTTCACTACTTCTTCATGCGCAAGTTCTGGTTTGCCTATCTGTCGAAAGCCCTGGTGGTCTTCCCCGGCGGCTTCGGCACGCTGGACGAAATGATGGAGATCCTCACCCTCACGCAGACCCAGAAACTCGCCAAGAAGATCAGCATCGTGCTTTATGGCTCCGCCTATTGGAAGGAGATCGTCAACTTCGATGCGCTCGTGCGCCACGGCATGATTTCCCCCCAGGACCTCGACCTGTTTCAGTACGCCGATACGCCCGAGGCCGCTTTCGGGCTGCTGAAAACCGGCCTCGAAATGTACGCTCACCAACCCGATTCGCCCGAAATGCCCGCGATCGCTCATTCCCGCAATCCGCACAAACCGGGCAACGCGGACTGAGCGGTTTTCTTCCGGAGAAACAGGTGCCCGGCTCCGCTGCGAGGAGACTCGGAACTCCCGATGTCGTGGAATTGAGGTTGAGCCGGGTTCTGTTGCTCCAGAGGCGGGACAGACCATCGGTTTTCGTGGTCTGCCGCCTTCTTCAGGCCACAACCGACTGACAGACGACAAAGAACGATCGTCTGTCACACCTGGTCTCCCGCACCGACTCCGCGTCAGTTGGGCCAGCCAATTTTCCTCGATACCTGGAAGATGCCCGGCGACAGCGGGAGCCTCGGAGACCAGGCTCACCTGACGGTGAGTGTGTAGGGCAGGGCCGCCGCGCCGTCCACCACTACCGCAATCGGCACCGGGGACCCGGCGAAGGATTGATCCAGTACGAACTGAATCTGTCCGGGCGCGACCGATACCATCGGCATGGCAATACCGGAAACGGTTACCTGCACGCGGCTGGTATTGGTCACGACGGTGGGATCGAGACCGGTTACCTGCACCGCCAGAATATCTCCCGGGCCGGGAGTCGAACCGGGGTCGGTCAGATCTACGACGCTTTGAATAGTGGGCGGCAGGTTGGCGATGGCTACGCCGTAACTTACGGTTCCGCTGCCGTTACTCACCGTCAGCGTTGCCGGACCGGTGGGGAAGCCGGCAGGCACCAGAAAGTTGATTTGCCCAGGGCTCGAGTAGAACAGCAGCACCGGCGCCCCGCTCAGCGTCAGTTGCACGCCGTTCGACGCCGATGTCAGGTTGGCGCCGTAAATCGTGCCCACCGTGCCCGGCGTCAGCGTCGTCGTCGAGGCGGTGTTCACCACCGCCCCGATTACGGGCGGCCCCGGGTTCGCCGGCAGTATTTGGAAGCCCCCCGGCAAAGTCATCACCTGGTATCCGGAAACTACGCTGATCTCGGTGGCGCCGATCGCCGCGCCCGCGGCCACCGAAACATTCACCGCCAGTTCCGTGGGGCTCAGCACCCAGACATTGTTCACCGCGATGTCGCTCGATCCGAATCCCACCGTCACTTGTCCGCTCACGAAGTGCGTGGCGACTCCGTTAATGGTCAGCAGCCCCGAGCTGCCCGCGGAAAGTGCGGGGAGCGGGCCCACGAACACGGTCGGCGTACCCGAGGCCGGCAGGCTGTAAGTGGGCCCGCTCCCCACCGAGGCGGCATCGTAGAACGACGAGTTTTGCCCGTCGCTGTTAAACACCGTGACCGTGGCAACCTGCCCGTTGGAGCTTGCCGGTGGGGTTGCCGTGATCGCTCCTGCCGTGTTGTTCAACGTCGATACGGCCGAAAGTCCGTCGAAAAACACCCGGCTGTCGGGACCGAAATTCCCGCCCGTCACGGTTACCGATCCGTCCGCGTTGCCCGTTACCGCATCGATATACGGCGGACCGTTGTTCACCAGCACCACTGCATCCGGCAGCACGAACATGTCGTTGGCGTAGGTGTACACCAGGTGGCGCGGCCCGGTGCCCGGCGATGGGGGAGGAACGAAGTAGCTGAACAAGCCTACCGTGCTGTCGTAGGGGATAAAGCAAGGCGCGATGGAATTGTCGGCCGCGCACGATACGGCCGGACTAAAGCCTCCCAATAGCGTTACCGATTGTGGAACCGCCGTGCTGCCACCCCCCGATGGCGCCCCTTCCGAGTACACCAGCATCTCCGCCTGCGAAACGGTTTCATACGCCGGCGTGACCGAGACATAATTCGCCGGCGGCGAAGAGGTGTAAGTGTGTCCTACCAGGTAGCTCAGGGTAATCAGATCGTATGCCGTCACCGCTGTCCGCGGCTGCACCACGAACGGCACGAAAGCCGTTCCAGCCGCACCCGGCGAGAAGGGCTGCGCGAACTGCGGGCTCAGCAACCCGTTGGGATAAAAGGTGGCAGTGAACGGCGCCGAAGCGCTGAAGGGAACGCCGCTCAAATCCGTCGGCACCAACAGGCCCTCGCTCGACGCCAGTGCGTCCGGCGGCAACGGGTGTACGTACACCTGGTACGTGTTGGGCGGAAGCCCCATGATGGTGAAGCTGCCGTCCGGGTTGGTCAGCGTGCTGACCGCGGGGCCCTCCGCCGGAATCGCCACCACCGAGGCCAAGCTCACCCCCGTGCCATTGGCCAACTGCACGTTCCCGGTGATCGTCGCGTAGTTCTGCTGCCAACCCGTGTTTCCGTACAGCACCAGCAGCGAAGCCATGTCGTCGGCGTCGATCGGCCGCGCCCGGTCCGTGTTCCGAATCACCCCCTGCGACATGGCCGACGCCGTCCAGGTATGCTGCAACCCCAGCGCGTGGCCGATCTCATGCACCGCCGTGGTGAAATACTGCTCGGTCGAGCTCGGTCCCGAGCCCAGGTTGGTATTGTTCGAGAGAATCACCACTCCGCGCTGGATCGCGACGAAGGTCTGCCCGCCGGCCGTAGTCAGCGTCGGCGTGGCGGGAAGATTGGGCGTGCCCAACCCCAGCAGACCTGGCGGCAACTCGCTGAATTCCACTTCGATGCCCGGCGTATTGGCCGCCTGCCCGGCCGTTTCCAAACCTCCGAAAGCCACCCGCAACGCCGAATTCGGCACCGCGTTCCACGCCGCTGCCGCCGATTTCAGTTCCCCCAGCACCGAGCCGAAAGTGTCGTTCGGGTAGAATGTCGAGGGCCCGTTATCGTCGACGAAAATCGACACCGTACTGTAGGGAAGCGCCGCCAGGTTGAACTGCGCCGGAATCGGATTGAAGTTTCCCACCCGGCTGGCGTAATAAATGTAGTGATAATACGCCTGCGCCGGCCCCGCCGCCATCAGCGCCGCCATCGCCCCCGTTACCGCCCAAACCCGTCGCCTCATGGATTCGCTCCGGGCAGAACCGATGCAATCTGGGAGCGCAACTGGGCCAGCGTCATGCTCAGCGCCGGCGATTGCACCGGCCGATGCGTGCGCGCATCCAGCATGGCTTCCTGGCTGGCGCCGCGCGTCAGCACCGGATTCGCCGCCCCCGGCGTTCCCACCGCGAACAAACCCTGCGTCAGGCCGGTCAACTGCGTGCGCCCGCTCGCTCCCGTCCACAGGAAAAACACATATTCATCGCCCGCCTGAAACTGTGGAACTCCGGCGAACCGCTGCACCACCCCGTTAGCCTTGCCGCCCGGCAGCACCACCTCTACCGTGGCCGCGCTGCTGGCCGATAACTTCAGTTGCTCCGATACCCGAATGGTGTAGTGGGTATAGATCACCGCGCCGCTAACGGATACCGAAGAGCCTTGGACCGTGCCCCGCACAATCGCCGTGGATTTGGTGACCAGGTCTGCCAGCGACAACTGCTCGAGCGTGGCCGCCGAAGCCCCCACCACCAGCCATAAGGCCGCCAAACCGCCGCGAATGGAGTGTTTCGCCCGCACGCCGGATCTTTACTATGCATCTGCCCTGCCAAGTAATCCGGTTGATTACAAATGTGTTAGCTCTGCCTTAACTCGCCCCGCTGTATATCCGGGACACGCCCGTTGGGACGCCCTGTCCCACTCCGGCCGATCGAACAGTATTCAGCGCCGGCTGCCCGGGCCCGCCATCACGTCGGGAACTTTGGCGCTTGGGGCGGTCTTGAGCATGGGTTGCTCGGGAGCGGACTTTTGCGGCGGGGTATCGCGTGCCATCAAGCGCTGGCGCATGGCGGCGTAATCGGAGGTGGTGACGACGTATTCTTGGCGCGCCGGCAGAATGGCTTCAATCTCTTTTTCGGTGCGCGCGATGCGGTCGGCGTCCATGGGATGCGTCGAAAACGCGCGGGAGATCGTGCCAGGCGCGCGCCGCTCCAGGGCTTCCATCTTCTCGAAAATGCTGATGGCGCCGGTGGGATCGTAGCCGGCGGCGTACAGGTATTGCACACCCAGGTAGTCGGCTTCGGATTCATCCTTGCGGGCGAAACTCAAAAAGGTCATCGGAATCGCCAGACCGGCGCCTTGCCGCGCGGCGTAACCTGTCCATCCGCCCAGAAAGATGCCGGCCGGGATAGCCGCCATGCTGGCAAGCTGCGTCTTGGTCGCCTGCCTCGTCATGTGGCGGGCGGCCACGTGCGCGATTTCGTGCGCCAACGCGGCGGCCAGTTCATCCTCCTCATCGGCGATCCGGATCAGCCCGCTGTAAACGAACACGTAACCGCCGGGGAGTGCGAAGGCGTTCACCTCGGGCGATTCGATCACTTTGAAGGTAAACGGCCCCTTCGCATCGGAATTCCGCACCAGGCGCTGCCCCAGCCGATTGATGTACTCGGCAATCAGCGGATCGTCGACAATCTTGGCCTGGCGCTCGACTTCCTGCGCGAGTTGCCGTCCGAGCGCCCGCTCCTTTTCGAGGGAGTAGAAGTTGACGCCCTTGGAGACGTCCCGATTGCCGATTTGGCTGGGGTCATCCTTCTTCGAGTCGCCGGCCGAGGCCAGCGCGGCGGCGAGCGTCATGCTCAGACCGGCAGCGAATACGAATTGGCCAAGGCGTCGCATCTTCCCCTCCGGGAGATCCTTTTCGTATTGTAAAGGAAGTGCCTACCGATTCGCAGCTAAGTTTCATCAACGCCGTACCCCTTTGGGTGCGGTACCAGACCAATTTCCCCATCCGGGAAAAGTTAATTTACCTGAATCACGCGGCCGTGGCGCCGTTGGTGCTCCCCGCAGCCAGAGCCATGCAGGAACTGGCCGAGGACGCCCTGATCTATGGCAGCCTCCACTACGACCGCTGGCTCGCCGCCTACGAGGGGCTGCGGGTGGCGGCGGCCCGTCTGATTCATGCCGACCGCTCCGAGATCGCCCTGGTCAAGAACACCTCCGAAGGCATCGCTACCGTCGCCATGGGACTCGACTGGAAACCCGGCGACCGGGTCGTAGCGTTCGTTGAAGAATTCCCAGCTAACTATTACCCATGGAAGCGTTTGGAAAATCGTGGCGTTGAGGTTACCTGGCTCCATGTGGACTCCCCGTTGGAAACCATCGAGCAGGCCGTGCGCGGTGCGCGCCTGCTGGCGATCAGCTTCGTCCAGTTTCTCAGCGGCTATCGGGCGCCGGTTCATGCGATTGGAGAGATTTGCAATCGTAACTCATGCATTTATCTAGTAGATGCGATCCAGGGACTGGGTGCCTTCCCGCTCGATGTCGAGGCCTGCCACATCGATGCGCTGGCTGCCGACGGCCACAAATGGCTACTCGGGCCCGAGGGATGCGGCATTCTCTACCTCCGCCGCGAACTGCAAGACCGCGTCGAGCCGGTGGAATTTGGCTGGACCAACGTAGCCCGCTACGCCGACTACGCCTCCCGCGATATGACCCTCCGCTCGGATGCCGGCCGCTATGAGTGCGGCACGTTAAATACCATTGGATGTTTTGGTTTAAAAGCAGCAATTGAATTTTTACTTGAAGTTGATGTCGAACGCATTGGGCCGGTAGTGCAGGGGCTCGGCGACCGCATTGCCGCAGGCGTCCAGGCAAAAGGCTATCAGGTACTCGGGACGCGCACGCCGGAGACCGGCGCCGGCATCGTCAGCTTTCGCCAACCAGGCGTCGATGCGCGCGAGGTGGTGCGGAAGCTCACCGCCGCCGGAATTTCGGCCGCGCCGAGGGCGGGCTGGGTGCGGACGTCACCGCACTTTTACATACGGCCGGAGGAGATTGACCGGATGGTGGAGGAATTGCCGTAAGGGCGAGGAGCAGCCGGGGCAGACCCCGGGTATCGGCCGGCCGCTACGTTTCAGTTCGTCGCGGACGCGAGTGTACGCTTCGGCAGTTCCCTCGTCTACTGCCAGCACACGGCAGTTGGCGAGCACCTCGGCCAACCATCGCTCATACCGCGCCCGGTGGCGCGACTGCCGAACGCCGTACCGAGCATTTCGATTTTGTCCCGGGAATCAAGCGGGTAGGCTGGTAATAAACGGCAAGGCGCCCCTGAATGCCGCGCCTGACGCATGGCCCGTGCAGGTCAAAGGCCCACTGGCCAGCGGATCACTTTGCGCTGAGCATATTGGCGAACAGCCGCCACGCGCCCGGAACGCCGGCCGGCAACTGGCGAAACCAGGAGTACGCGGTGAAAATGTAGACGCCCTTACCGTAACGGGTCCACAGCTCGCCTCCTTCGAGCGGCGGCTCGTCCGGGTCGTGGCTCGAAAACACGGTCTCGTAGCGCTTGTCCCAGGCGGTTGCAAAATACAGGCCGCGCTCCTGCACCCAGCCCTCGAAGTCTCGCGCTTCGATGTGGTTGGGCGTCCGCAGCAAGGGACTGTCCGGGTGCGGGAAGCTGACCGGCGCATCTTCCACCGTGATCCGGTACGCACTGCCGGGCGGGGTGGTGAACGGGTACGGGCCCACCTGCAGGGTGGCATCGCCGGTATTGTATTGAACAATGTAGGTGCCACCCCGCTTCACGTATTCCATCAGGCGGGCGTGGTTGGCGCGCAGGCCGGCTCGCACGTTGTAGGCTCGCACTCCGGCCACGATGGCTTCAAAACGGCTCAAGTCGCTTTGCGCCAAGTCGCTCGCGGAGAGCAGGGTGACTTCCAACCCCATCTGCCGCAGCGCGTCCGGCATTTCATCGCCCGCGCCCATGATGTATCCGACTTTGCGTACCGAAACCTGGATGTTGGCGCGCATCAGTTTGATATGCGCCGGCGGGAACCAGGTCTCGACCGGGATGTGGGGGTAGGAGATCGCCTCCATGCCGTCGGGAATGTCGCGCCCATTGACGTTCGCCACCGCGCGCAATTCGGCAACGCTCTCGGCCGCCGGCGGGGTAACCTGAAATACCGCTTCGCGCTCTTCTCCGGCATCGTCGAGCTGGATTGGCACGTCCCGCGGCGCGACTTTCCAGCCCGCCGGCGCCACGATGCGGACCGTGGCGGCGGCCTTGGCAATGTTGGCTTCCAGCGCGATGTGTATGGCGCGTGGCGCGGAGTCCGGGAAAACGGCCACGCTTTCGCTCGGATTCACCGCTACCGCCGGCACAATGGCCAGCGGGCGCGTGCGTTCGCCTTCGGAGCGCTCGGCGTAGCGGTAATCGACCGGCCGCACCAGTTCGATGCCGGCCCCCGCCACCTCCAGCCGCCATCGCACGCTGGCCACCGGTGGCGTATCGGCCAGCCCCACCAGCCGCTGCTCCTTTACCTGGTAAACGTCATGCTCCGGAGGCTCCCGCAGCCAGTAGGGCTGGGAGCAGTCCTGCTCCGGTGGCACCGTGCCGCGGAACTCAATCCGAGCCTCCTGGTTGTAACCGAGCGTGGCTGGTTTCAATTCGAGCGCCCGATTCCAGACGCCTTCGATGTTCGCCGACACCACCCGAACCGGTTCCTCGGAGCGGTTGAGCACCGTCGCCGCGAGCGTGAATGGGCCGCCCGGAACCACTTGCGGGCTGCCCGCCTGGGCTTCCAGAAACAGGCCGGCGCATTGGGCGATGGTCTCGTCCAGTTCCTCCAGTTTCCGTTTGGCCAGAGGGTCGGAAAGGGCCGCCACCAGCGGCCGCGCCCTGGCCAGCAGCGGAATTGTCTTAGCCGGGTGCGTCACGTCGAACGCGCGGATGGCTTCCGCCAGAATCTCACCCACACGCCCTCCGCCCGGGATCCGGTTCCAGGAGGTATCGATGCCGTCGAAGAGCTGCCCGGTAACCGGATCGCCCGCCACGAGTTCAAAATCCGTACGCGCCGCGCCGGGCCGCCGCATCGCGCCGGTTCCCTGGCTGTGGTGCATGGAACGGCTGAGCACCGCCAACTCACCATACGAGTAGCCCAGCACCGGGTTGAACTCGCCGGTGTCCACCCAGCCCGCCTTGGGCCCTGCGCCGGGCGGAATTCCGAAAAAGGCTGGAAACTCGGCGAACACGATCCGTTTGGCCTGCCACGGCTGCACCCATTGGAGCTGCTCCGGGAAACGGCGCGGATCGCCCGCGGCCGCGAACGCCTCCTTGCCCAGGATGGCGGACGCCTGGTGATGCCCGTGCCCATCGCGCGGCGTTCCGCTGAAGCCCAGCACGATCACGTCCGGTCGATACCGCCGGATCACCCACACCACGTCGGAGAGGATTCGTTCCCGCCCCCATTTCTCGAACGTCTCCGCGGCCGTTCGCGAAAAACCGAAATCGATGGCGCGGGTGAAGAACTGCTCGGCGCCGTCGATCCGCCGTGCCGCCAGCAGTTCTTGTGTGCGGATCACCCCCAACTGCGCCCCTTGCTCGGGACCGATCAGGTTCTGCCCGCCTTCGCCGCGGGTCAACGAAAGGTATGCCGCGCGCATGTTCCGGCCGCGGGCGAAATACGCCAGCACGTCGGTGCGTTCGTCGTCCGGGTGCGCGCCGATCATGAGCACGCTGCCCAGCTCATTCAGCTTGCGCAGCGAATGTTCCAGGGCGGGGGCGCCGGTGAAAGGCTGCGGCTGCGCCCCCAGCGCAACCGCGAACAATAGGGAAACTGCCAGCCGCATGAGTAGACTATTTTAGCCGTTTCGCGAGGCCCTTTTCCCGCGCGCTCCGTGGTATGCTGGCCTTATCCGGAGGGAATTCATGCGCAACATTGAGATCGCGATTCTGCTGGTGTGTCTGGCCGGTTTTGGCTTAGGCGCGGCGGAAATGCCGCAGGCCGGCCAAGCGGCCCCAACTTTCGCCCTGCCTTCGCAGGACGGAACCTCAATCGATTTACACCAGTTTCACGGCAAGTGGGTGGTGCTGTACTTCTACCCCAAAGATATGACGCAGGGCTGCACCATCGAAGCCCACAACTTCCAGGTGGATTTGCCCAAATTCGATCAGCGAAACGCCGTAGTCCTGGGGGTGAGCGTAGACTCCGCCGAAAGCCATCAAACGTTCTGCACCAAGGAAAGCCTCACCTTCCGCCTGCTGGCCGATACCGATAAGAAAGTTGTGGATGAGTACGGGTCGCTCAACGCCCGCGGTATGGCCTCGCGCAATACTTTTCTGATCGATCCCTCGGGAAAGATCGTCAAAGTCTGGACCGGCGTCAACCCATCGCATCATAGCGAAGAAGTGCTCGCGGCGCTGGACAGTATGAAATAACCCAGCACGTCCGGCTTTCTTGCTTGTCAGCGGACTGCCGGGCTGAGCCCGGCTGGACCGATAAGACAATCGGTCCGCAGGCTCCCAACCTGCCCCACAATCTATTTTGCCGATTTCATCGCCGCGATCCGCAGCTTGACCTGCTCGCGGAGAGCATCCGGTTCGAAATCGGCGTTGCGCCGGAAAATCTCCGGCACCACGTCGTCGTAGGGCTTGGCCGGGGCTTCCACTTCCCGAAAACCCAGGCTGGTAGCCATGCGGCATGCCGCGCGGACCAGGTTCAACGGATCGCGCGGATTTCCGGAAGTCTCCCGGTGATGTTCCAGCATCACCGTCTGCAAGCTCTCGGGGAAGCCCCATTGGGCGGCCACCCGCGCACCCGCCTCGCAGTGCTCGATTCCAAATTCGGCCAGTTCCACCATGCTCGCTTCGTCGTCGCTCGCGAAGGTGTTTGCCATATGCGTCGCATAGCCGGGACCCAGGCTGAGGAACAAAGCCAACCGTCCCAGGTCGTGCGTCAGGCCGGCCGTATACACCGACGGCTGGCGGCAAAGCTTGCCCATGAATTCCGCGATCACGGCGGTAGCCAGGCTGTGCTCCCACACCACGGTCATGTATGGCGTACGCGGCACGTTGCGCACATAAAAGCTGAAAGCAATCGTGCAACCCAGCGACCGCACCCGCTCCAGTCCCAGAAACGTCAGGGCGTGGCGGATGGTTTCAATCCGGGCGCGCAGACCGAACTCTACCGAATTTGCCACCAGCAACAGATCGGCGGTCAAGGCCGGGTCGCTCTTGAAGGCCTCTTCGAAGTCGGCAAACGCCGAGTCGTTTTCCACCGCTATGTTCATGAGTTTGAGTGCGCTGGCGTGGAAAGGCGCCAGGCGCGACAAACTGATGTAAACATCCAGGTGCTTGTCCGGGGAACCGCCGCGATTGGCGCCGGCGGCTGGCACCCCAGAAGCGGCGGATGTTGGAGATTGCGCGGTCATCAGTTTTCTTATCGGCCTGATACCGGCATGATTCTAATTTTTTCCAACTTTCCAAAGGTATTGTTCACGGGTCAATCAAATAGGTGAATACCTGAGAGGTAGCCATCCCCGAATCCAAGATTGTGTAACGCGCTTCGTTCTTTGCCCGCGCGGCGGCGATGGTAGTATCTTGACTGTGGTTGGGCGGGGCGGGTGGAACATGATAAGACTCTCGAAAAGCGGAAGTTGCTGCGTGCTGGCATTCCTGCTGTGGCTTCCGTGGCCGGGCTGTTTGCGCGCACAGCCGAAGGGTTCGCCGTGTACCGAGTGCGCCGCCTGGAACGCGCCGCAGAAGCCGTTTCGTATATACGGAAATACCTATTACGTGGGTCCTCATGGGTTGAGTTCCATTCTGGTAACCTCCGAGGCCGGGCACGTGCTCCTCGATGGCGCGCTGCCGGAGTCGGCGCCCGGAATCGCCGCCAGCATCCGTTCGCTGGGGTTTCGGATGGAGGACGTGAAGCTGATCGTCAACTCGCACGTCCACTTCGACCATGCCGGAGGCATTGCGGCATTGCAGCGTCTGAGCGGCGCAGCGGTGATTGCCAGCCCGTGGAGCGCGGCAGTCATGACCAAGAGCGGCGTGGGGCGCGGAGACCCCCAGTATGGAACCATCCCTCCCATTGCGACGGTGGCGCGCGTCGAAGTGCTGCGCGATGGCCAGACTTTTCGCGTCGGCCAACTGGCGATCACGGCGCACCTGACGCCGGGACATACACCCGGTGGAACAAGCTGGACGTGGAAGTCGTGCGAGGCCGGCCGCTGTCTGGACATCGTTTATGCGGACAGCCTGACGCCCGTTTCGGCCGGCGGGTTCAAGTTCACCGGGAGTCGCGAATATCCCGGAGCGATTCAGGACTTTGAAAAGAGCTTTGCCTTTCTACGCGCGGCGGCTTGCGACATCCTCCTGACCACGCATCCGGATGTCTCCGGATTCTGGAGCCGAGTAGAGGCGCGGCAGCGGGGCGTGTTGCCCGACCCGATGGTCGACCGGGGTGCGTGCAGGCAACTGGCCGGCCGCGCTGAGGAGCAACTTCGGCGGCGAATCGCGGCCGAAACCGGGCGATAGCAGGACAGACGATCGCATTTTGTCGCCTGTCGGCACTTTTGCGAGGCATTGACAGACCACAGAAGGCGATGGTCTCACCTGTCCCACCCCTACCCCAGTGTTTCCAGCGCCTGTTCGAAATCCGCCAGCAGGTCGCGCCAGTCTTCGATACCGGCGGAAATGCGCACCAACCCGTCGGTAACGCCTGAAGCTTCCAGCTCCGCCGCGCTCATGCCCGAATGGGTGGTGGATTTCGGATGGCAGGTGAGCGATTCCACGCCCCCCAGCGACACCGCGCTCCTGGCCAGGCGGAGGTGGCGCAGGAACTCGAACGCGGCCGGCTTGCCGCCGCGGAATTCGATGGAGAAGATGCCGCCCGGAAAGGCGCACTGCTTTTCGAAAATGCGCCGCTGTTCCGCGTCTTCGAACAGGGTGGGGTAAATCACGCGCAGCAAATGTTTGTTGCCGGCCAGCGCTTCCGCCAGTCGCTGCGCGTTCTTGCTCTGGCGGTTCATGCGCAACGACACCGTCGGCAGCCGGCTATCCAGCATCCAGCATTCGTCCGGTTGCAGGATGTTGCCGAACATGCTGCGCCGCGAGCGGATCTTCCGGATCAACTCTTCGCTGGCCGCCAGTGCGACTCCGCCCAACATATCGCTGAAGCCCGCCAGGTACTTGGTGGCGGAATAGAGCGCCAGGTCCGCACCCAGTTCCAGCGGATGCTGAAACGTGGGACCGAGAAACGTGTTGTCGACCATCACCACCGGGTGATTCGGATGGCGCACGGCGGCTATCGCGGCGCGCTCGATATCCGTCATGATGAGCGTGGGATTGGCGGGCGTCTCGATATAGACAATCGAGCAGTCTTCGGCGGCCGCGATGGCGCCATCGATACCGGCCGTGTCGCCCGCCGCTACCGCAATGCCGCGCACGCCGAACGGCTCCAGAAACTGGTGGATCAGCCCCGTCGTGCCGCCGTACAACGGTGTGGTGTAGACAATCGAGGTATGTGGCCGGGCGCAGGCGAAGAAGGCCGTCATGATCGCCGCCATGCCGGAGTTGAACACCGCGGCGTGACGCGCCCCGGCCTCCAGCGGCACCACGTGATCCTCCAGGATTTCGGCGTTGGGATGCGAAAAGCGCGAGTAGATCAGGTCGGCGCGCTCGCCCGCGGCCGGTTCGATCTTGCCGGTGGTGATGGCAAAAGCGTGTTCGGCCGCTTCCGGATTGGCGAATACGTAGGTCGAGCTGCGGAAGACCGCCGGCCGCGCCGAACCGAGAGAAAGACTGGGATCGAATCCGCGCGTCAGCACCGCCGTGCGCGGCCGTACACCGGGATGATGCGGGTCATGTTCGGACATGTATCCTCCCTTCGCCAGTTTAGCTCCGTCGCCAATCGATGGAATTGGGAGTTTTCGAACGTAAGTCCGTCCCGCGGTATAATGGGCTCTCTCCGTTGATGAGAGGGACGTCGAAACCGTATCCACTTGCGGTGATTGCAGGTGTGGTGTTGGTGTCGCTCTTGTGTCTATGGGGCTCGTTCGAGTCCTACGGCTTCGAAGCCGTTTATCAGCGGCAGAATAGCGATCCATACCTGGTCGGGCAGCAGTTTGTCAGGCTCGAAGCCCTGTTATCCGCGGTTCCCGAGCGCGCCGAACTGGGCAACCTGACCGACGCCTCGCCAGGCAGCACCACCGACTCGGCTATGTTCCTCGGCGCGCAGTATGTGCTGGCGCCACGCCTTCTCGAAAAAGGTGCGGCGCATGACTTGGTAATCGGCAATTTTACCCGCCCGGACGACTTCGCCGCCTTAGGGCAAAGGTACGGGTTGCGCCTGCAACGGGACTTCGGCAACGGCGTGGTGCTCTTCGGAAAGGAGTACTGAGCGTGATCGGCCTGTTCTGGGCGCTGGAGCCTGTCTTACTCGGCTGTCTCCTGGTCTGTCGTTTTTCGGATTTGGCGGCGATCCGGCCGGCGTGGGTGCGGCTGTTGTTGATCTTCGGCGCCGGCGCGGCTGGCGGCATTGGCCTGACTTCGTGCCTGTTTTTCATCTTTGGCGTGCTGCTCGGGTCGCTGGTTGCCGCCATGGTGCTTGAACTCGCTCTACTGGCGTGGGTCGCGTTCGGAGTTTACCGCCGCCCGATTCCAGTGTTTCAGTCAGGGGAAGATGCCGGGCGCCCCCTGCTGTTTCCGGTCGCCGCGGGCAGCCTCCTTCTGGCGCTCGCGCTCGCGGCGAGCACGGCGTGGAATGGCTGGGCCGCGAATCCCCACGGCAATTGGGACGCTTGGGCGATCTGGAATCTGCGCGCCAGGTTTCTCGCCGCCCATGCCGGGGTCGCGCAGCGCGCGTGGTCTCCGGTACTCGGTGCTATCACGCATGCGGAATATCCGTTGCTTCTCTCTTCCTTCGTCGGCCGTTGTTGGGCCTTCGGCCATTCCTTTACGACGCTCGTGCCCGCAGTCACAGGCTGGATTTTCTTTCAGGCCCTGATTGCGCTGGCCGCCGGTGGCGTAGCGGTGCTTCGCGGACCGACATTGGGCGTCCTAGTGGCGCTGGTGCTGGCCTCGACCCCGAGCCTTTTGCATGAAGTTCCCTCCCAATACGCGGATGTGCCGCTGGCCTGCTACTTCGCCGGCGCGCTGGTATTGGCGCTGTTGCGCCGCCCCGTCCTGGCCGGCATCTTCGCCGGATTCGCGGCTTGGACCAAGGATGAAGGTCTGCTGTTTCTGGCCGTGTTTCTGGCCGCGACCGCCGTGTTCAGGCGCCGTGACGCTTTGGCGGCGATCGCAGGCGCATTGCCCGCCGCGGCAATCGCGACGTTCTTCAAAGTCGCGCTCTCCAGAGGTAATGGATACCTGCTCTCGATGAGCGTGCCGGGGGCGGCCCACCGCTTCGCGATCATGGGGCGATACGAAACCGTAATCGCCGCTTTCGGCCGTGGATTACTCGACATGGCGCAGGGCTGGTATCACCCCATTTTGTCCCTCATCGTGCTTGCCGCCGCTTTGAGGTTCGCCCGCGAACGCCGGCGCGAAGTGGCTTTTTCGGGCGCCATCGGTGCAACCCTTTTGCTCGGCTATTTTGGAGTATATATCCTCACTCCGCTTGACCTCACGTGGCAGTTGCAGACCTCGCTGGACCGCCTCCTGGTGCAAGTATGGCCTGTGCTGGTTCTGACAGCGTTTATCGGCCTGCGTCCGCCCGAAGCCGCCGTGACAGTAGAGCCTGTGCCCATTCAAAAGGTGAGCAAGAAAGCAGGCAGGAAATCCAGACGGTGAACTGGCTCGACCGCGCCTGCTGTGGGGACTGGGGTTCGGTTTCTTGGAAGTCGTCGCCAACATCCTGACCCACCGGGCAGCCTGCAGCGGAAGCAGGAGCGGGCCGTTATTGATGGTCTAGCGCCCGGGATACCTCTCTGAGACCTCTGCGCGAATACATGCCGCTGTCGCCGTGGTTATGGGCCTGGACCTCGATATTGACCATACTCGTCAGGCCGGCAAGGAAGCGCGCTTGGCCAGGTCTCCCCAGGTGCTCCGCGCCGTACGTGCCATTGACCTGGAGTAGGTAATGGCTCCCTCGCAATTCGAGATTGAATGTTGCGTCGGTATCGACCTGGTCGAACTGGAAGGACCTGAGGACACCAACGGGCGGTTCATTCCCCTTGACGTACAACTGCAAGTGAGGCCCGGTCTGTCTGGCCAACAACTCGCCTGCTGGCAAAGCAATCAGGTCGGTCGTCCAACTCGGAGACCCCGCATCCTTGCCGTACTTCCGCGCGATGAAGGTCGCCCCCTGAACTCTTCCTTTCAGCCCGAAATAACAACCAAGCGTATTAACGACCATTTCGCTCCCCCTCTTCACCACCATCGGCTTGCTCAAGCGGCCCCGCCGCTCGGAACTCAAGCGGGCGTTGGGCTCGGGACATCCACACCCTTAAGGCGACGCCAGCTCACGCAATGGCTCACGCGCGGCTCACAAAAGTGTAATCATACTTAGCCGGAATTTCCATTTTAGATCCCGGATGCCTGTCAGTGTACACCCAGGCGCCATCCTGGGGCGGCTCGGGCGCGGCTCGGGGACAGACGGAGCGTTTCCGTAGGCGAAACCAGGGAAGCTCGCGGGACAAAACGGCTTCGCGGCGCGGCCAACCGGGAAAACGTCTCCGCGGGAGTGCGGAGACGGCAGCCTGAGAGGCTGCGTCACGCTGGTTTCTGGCATAATCGCGGATATTTCTAAACCGCACTTTTGTTGGGCTTTTTGGCCTCCGTTTGGAATAGGTTGGAGGATTTCACCCAAACATTTTGGAACTTCTCTGTAATAAATCATGAAGTGGCATTCTTGCTTTTGGGTGCTTGTGGGAAACCTGTGCACCCTTGTGGAAGGATGGCACTATCTCTTGATAGTTCAAGCACTTCGGCGTCCACAGAAAAATATCGTTCGTCATGTTTTTTGGTTGCGGACCAGAGCCCCCAATGCTAACTATTTGGACATGCACCATTCTAGTGCACTTTCGAGAACCGACAGGAAAGGACTTCAAGCCCTACGGAGGTTACATTGCCGCCCTTAGTGCACGAACTCACGACGCTCGCTTCTCTGGTTGCAGCGGCAATTGGGGCCATCCTTAAAGGCCACGAAGCCTATCAGACGTTTCGACAGAAAAAAAGGCATCCTGAGCGGAGGCAGCGGAAAAAGCCGAAACCATCGGTCGAACCTGCGGACAACTCGACTTGACCGGGTTTGCCATTAGGGGACGAACCAGAGAAGTCATGGCCGATACCGAGTCAATCGTCCGAACCGTTTTTCGGCGCCTGATGGATGAACCAGAGATGCTAAGAACCTTCATTTCAAACCGCCGAAACGAGTTCTTAGAAGACTGGGTGTTCTCTCGTAGCACCGCTCCGCCACTATACCCCAAGCCTTGATTTGGCAACATCCGGCACTCGGAACAGTCAAAGGTCAAAGGGCTTGCACTACCGATTGGAGATGTGCGACATTGCGTTAGTGGGAGCACCCAAGTGAAACTTGCCTCCATTTCTTCGTTGATTCTTTGTTCGTTCTGTCCGGCAACGTCCCAAGATATGCATGGAACCATCGGCATCGTCTACTACACGCCGGACAGGATCGTTGCGGTTGCGGAGAGCCGCCTCACCCCCGGAGGCCCTGTTGGAGTTCCGACCGATGACGGATGCAAAGTCGCCGCATTGGGCGGAAGCATGGTTTTCGTTTCAGGTGGTGTAACGGGGCATCTTCGAGATGCCTTTTTGGACGCCTGGGACAGCAACGGCTTGATGCGTGCGGCTTACTCCAGGGTCAAATCAGGAAATCCTCAGCAACATAGAAGGCTTACTCAGATGGCCAGGGAGTGGAGTAATGCCGTCGCGGACAGACTCAATGCGGATAGTCGATTGCAGCCAGGCCTACTATTGAAATTGAGGGATATGTTGGGCGGTCCTGGAGCATCATTCACTTCCGGCTACCTGGGAGGCCTGGACGACGCTGGCAATCTTACCTTGCTTTTGATGCAGGCAACTCCAAATGCTTTCGCTACACTTGCCGAGGGCCGCGTGGAGCACATGTCTGCCTGCCCATTTCGTGGTTTCTGCGTTCTGGGGAGCGCTCGGGACTTGGAAGTGGTTAGGGAGTTTGCCAGTGCGTCTAGCGAAAGGGCCCGGAGGGAAACGGCGGAATGGAAGCCACCCAAGGGAGCTCAGCCGAAGGATTACGACGCCTTCAAGACGATTAGGATGCTAGTGTAGTGTCCGACAAATAACTGGACAGCCACCTCCCTTCAGGCTTATGCTGGGACATGGCGTTGTCCAGCGGTCTTTCAGTTGCCGAACGGGAGCAGATCCAGCAATGGACGTCGGCC
>Ga0182014_10000944_pt1 | contig 39670 bp, 31 predicted proteins | sample 612S2DmetaG_FD_120489 | JGI IMG/M metagenome (GOLD analysis project Ga0182014, IMG submission 120489) | Permafrost microbial communities from Stordalen Mire, Sweden - 612S2D metaG | ecosystem: Environmental > Terrestrial > Soil > Wetlands > Permafrost | place: Sweden: Stordalen | collected... | reverse complement strand
TCGGAGCCGATGGAGCCAGCCGCACCGGTGACTAGTACGACCTTGCCTTCGAGCGCGCCGCGGATCTGGTCCTCTTCCAGGTGCACCGGGTTGCGGCCGAGCAGATCCTCAACCGCCACCTCACGGATCTGAGTCGCGAGGCCGTTTCCTTCGATGACCTCGGCTAGACCGGGGACGGTCCTGTAGGAGACACCAGCACCCTGACAGTGTCTGAGGACGGCGGTCATCTGCGCGCCGGTGGCGGAGGGCAAGGCGATGAGAACAATCTCGATGGCCTCAGATGCAATAACAGAGGGCAGCGCGGCCCCGCTGCCGAACACCTTCAGCCGGTGAATGAAGTTACTGCGCTTTGCCGGATCGTCGTCGATAAAACCGATGACTTCGTAGCGTAGTGCGGGATTTCGGTTGATCTCGCGGAGCAGAGTGACCCCTGCCTCACCGGCTCCGTAGATCAGAGTGCGTTTCCTGACGCTGAGATTTGGCGACCGGGAGAATTCGAACACCAGCCTCACTGCCAGGCGGACTCCCGCAGTCAACCCGAAGCAAACCAGGAAGTCCAGGAAGTAGACCGAGCGCGGAAATCCGCTGGGGGCGAACAACGCGAGGAGGAGGTAGCCGGCAACAGACCCGACGACGTTCGCCACTGCCAGGCGGGCAAGATCGTGAATGGATACATATCGCCACCACCCACGATCCAGTTTGAGGAGATGAAAGACGACGATCTTGACCGGTACCCAGACACAAAGTCCAGCCAGCAAGTATGGCCCGTAACGCTGGGGCACGCTCAGGTCGAATCGCAATAGGAATGCGAGAACCGCGGCTGCCGCAAATACGGCTAGCTGAACAGTTCGTGTGGCCCAAAGCGTGTGATGAGCAACATGACGAATGACGCGCTGAATTAGAGACGCTGACATGGCGACGGACTCCTCAACCGATGGCGACAGGTTCCGCTTCGAGCGCCAGTAGCGGTCCGGCGCCGGCTGTAATTCGGACCTGATTGATCACGTAGAGTTGGTCTTCGAGCGACAGGCTGCTCGAACTTGGGAGGCAAATGCCCCGCCGGAACAGGTCTTCGGCCACCTCTCCGCCGTAGCACTGGCACCCGGCGTAGAGAAGCTGGAGGTGCATCGGTTTCCAGACGGGGCGGGACTCGATGTTGGCGGCATCCAGGGAGCGGATGAGCTCATCGCGCGAACAGCCGAACTCTTCCTCATCGATGAGGAAGCAGCTCAGCCAGTTCGTGTGCAGGCCGTAGGGGGCCTGGGGCATCAGCGAGATGCCGGGTAGGCCGGTGAAGGCCTCGCGATAACGAAACGCGATGGCACGACGCTGCCGTACGCGGAGATCGAGAACTTCAAGCTGGCCACGACCGATCCCCGCCAGCACGTTGCTCATGCGGTAGTTGTAGCCAAGCTCGGAGTGTTCGTAGGCAATGCCGGGATCACGGGCCTGCTGGGACCAGAAGCGCGCCTTTTCGACCCACGCGGCATTGCGGGAAGAGAGCATTCCGCCGCCGGTGGTGGTGATGATCTTGTTTCCGTTGAAAGAGAACACTCCAAGCTCCCCAAAAGTCCCGGCCGGCCGTTTCCGGTATGTCGCACCGAGGGCTTCGGCGGCGTCTTCGAGCACGGGGACCTCATAGCCGCAGCAGGTCGCCAGAATGGAATCCAGGTCGGCGCACTGGCCGTAGAGGTCCACCACTACGAGGGCACGGGGCAATTTCCCTCGCCGTGCTCGGTCACGGAGGGCGTCTTCGAGGATATTGGGGTCCAGGTTCCAGGTGGCGTAGTCGCTATCCAGGAATACCGGCTCGGCGCCGAGATATCGGACTGGATTGCAGCTCGCGGCGAAGGTGATCGTGGGGCAGAAGACTTCGTCGCCAGGGCCCACACCGAGGAGGCGCAGGCCCAAGTGGATGGCAGCGGTGCCGCTGGCGAGCGCGACCGTCGGCAGGCCGATGCGGTTCTCGAACTCCCGCTCGAAGGCTGTGATGTTGGGGCCAACCGTGGACAGCCAGTTCGAGGCGAAGGCTTGTTGCACGTAGTGCTCCTCGGTTCCGCCCATGTGGGGGACTGAAAGTAGGATGCGCTTCATTTCGATCGTCACAACTGCGCTAGCACTTCCGTCAGCCTCAAGCAATCGCTCATTTCGTAATCCGGCGTGACCTCAGAGTTTTCGAGCGCGTAATGCACCCCCCCTGGGCGCCTCACCCGGACGGTGATCCATCCTAGTTGCTTCGGCGCTGCAAAATCCTTGAGCGGGTTATCCGCGATGTAGAGGTAAACACTTGCCGGGAGGCATCGGCTCACCAGTTCGAAAGCCCTCGTGTGGGGTTTGCGGTACCCGCTGCCGAGTAAGTCGGTAAGAACGATTTTGGTCGCGAACGCCCCCAGCCCGAGCGCCTCGGCCTTCCGAGTCTGGCTGGCCGGCGCACCGTCGCTGATCAGGGCGATGGAAGCGCAGCGAGAAATCCTGCTCAGCGCTTCGGACGCATCCGTCGCGAGCACGATGGAAGGCGCGTGCGTTCTATAAATCTCGACTAGCGCCGAGACCAGTTCAGGTGCAGGCTCTCTGCCGGCCTCCAACAGCACCTCGTTGAACACCGACCCCCTGCTGCCCGCCGCGAACTTGCGCCAGCAGCGTTCCCCGAAGTCCGCGATTTGAATCCACTTCGCGGCCCAGCGACCGACCGCTTCAAACCCGCTGCGGACGTAATCGCGTTCTAAGTACAGCGTGTCGTCGATGTCGAAGACAGCACAGATCCTTCGTTCCATGTTCGAATCCTGGCGCCAGACACGAAAACAGCCTCGTCATAACGCAGCATGGCAAGATCGTCGGTCCAGTTGTCGAAATATGATACGCTGTTCCCCTCCAGTTCGTCTAATAGGCAATCGGTGAATCGCGCGCCGGCCCGGTGGGCCAGAGGGTATCCGCCGCCGAAGCGGGCGTTCACCTCGATGACCCGAATGCCTCCCTGCTCGTCCATGAAGCACTGAATGTTGAGCGGGCCATAAGCCCCGGGCAACGCCTCGGCCACAGCTCGGGCGAGATCCATCAGGCGGCGATCCTTAACTGTGACCCCCTTCGAGACTTCGCCAGCTCGGACCTCCATGCGCCAATGCGGCACCGCGCAGACACATGCGCCTGAGCGGTTCACGTAGACGTTGATTGTGAACTCGCGACCGGCCGCGATCTCCTGGATAATGCAGTCACTCACCGTCTGCGCCAAGGCTTCTAGTTCTAGTCGTGTCTGTATGCGCCGGACACCGATGGAGGCGCTGCCGTTGTACGGCTTGGCGATAAGCGGAAGCGGCCAAGCAGCGGGGTCCAGCAAAGTCGAGCGAACATCCGACTGCCGGACGGTTGGAAAGCCGTTTGCTTCCAGCCATTCATGCGTGGCGACTTTGTTGCAGCAGATTTGGGTAGCTGCGGGATCGGAAACGCACACCGTGACTCCGATTTCGGCGAACCTGTTACAGGCCGCGGCATAGACCGGAAGCTCGGTATCGATGGTGGGAATAATGAGCCTAACTTGATGTGCTACGCAAAACTCCAGCACGGCATCCAAGAAGCTTGGATCGGTACAGCGCGGAACGCGACAAGCAACCTCAGAAATGAACGTGGCAGGCGCGCTTGATCCGGAGTCGATGGTAAGGACTGCAGCATAGGTCCCCTTCTTTACGACCGAATCGCGCATGCATGCGATTAGGCCAACCCGTCTTCCAGCGGATGAGATTAGGATGTTGGCTTTGGTCATGGTCTACTTCGGGTTTGTTTCCAAAGTTGATCCGAGAAACTCGGGCATGGTGGCATGGCCATCCTGAGTGATGCCCTCGCGCCGGATCACCTTCAACAGGGTTTGCCAAAGAATCTTAATGTCGAGCGAGAGGGTGCAGTGGTCCGCATACCAGACGTCAAGATTAAACCTCTGTTCCCAAGCGAGCGCATTCCGCCCGTTTATTTGCGCCAAGCCGGTGATACCTGGCTTGACCTCGTGACGTCGACGCTGCTGGGAGCTGTAGCGCGGCAGGTACTCGGGAAGCAATGGTCGCGGTCCAACCAAGCTCATGTCACCTATGAGGACGTTCCATAGTTGAGGCAACTCGTCGAGACTACTGGAGCGTAAGAAACGCCCCAGAGCAGTCAAGCGTTGCATGTCGGGCAAGAGTATGCCGCTGGCATCGCGGGCATCCGTCATCGTGCGGAACTTGAGAAACTTGAACGGCTTTTCTCCATGCCCGATGCGAGTCTGTCGAAACAGGACTGGCTTGCCCAGTCGCACGCGAATCACACACGCCAATGCGAGGATGATTGGGGAGAGGATCAGTATCCCAACGGCCGCGAGACTTCGATCAAGTATGCTCTTGAGGAGCGACGACCGCTGTTGCCGTTCGGTCGAGCCCCGGCCGGCATTTACCAGATCCATCAACACATCCAAATAACGCCCAGCGAGAGCATCGCGGCTTGCATTCGCAACGACCCAGCGCCGCCCATTGGCAGCCATCGCGGCTCTTGTGTCGGGGTGATCGGCGAGGAACCGAATCGCCGAAGCAATAGCTTTGGGGTTTTCGGGCTCGGCAAAAACTCCGGCTTTTGCCTCGTCGCATACTAGTGTACGGGCAGCGCCGTCAATGGCGAGAAGGACTGGCCGGGCACACGACATGTAATCGAACACCTTGTTCGGGTACACGGTCCGAAATGTAGGGTTGTTCTGTAGAACTGCTGCTCCGGCGTCACAGGCATTGACAATGTCTGGCATGGAGGCTTTCGGCTTGGCACCATGAAATCGGATGTTCTTAAGACCACGGCGCTCAGCTTCCTCGGTAAGGCGCTGTCGCTCCGGCCCGTCTCCAATGCAGGCGATGAGGATATCGGGCCTGTCCCGCAATTCCGCTGCTGCATCGACGAGTTGGTGGAGGGCGTTGGCCCGGCCGTGAGCGCCGGCGTACATCACGACAAATCGATCACTCCATCCGAGCTGTCTTCGCGTCTCATTGTCCCGAGGGCCGGGCCAGAACGATTCGGTATCTGCACCGTTCGGTACGAAGCAGAATTTGGCCTGCGCAGCCAAACCTCGTTTTTCCATATCAACTTGAAATGCCGGCGTCAACACATTGATTTTGCTTGCGCTCCGGCAGGCCCACTGTTCGAGCGTATACAGGAGCTTCGTCAACAGCGATCCAGCTTTCAAAACTCCGGTTGTGATTGCGCTTTCCGGCCACAGGTCGCGCACCTCAAAGATCCAGGGAACCGGATTTCTGGAGATCCGAGCCGCGATCCACCCAGGGATCGTGGCAATCAGAGGCGGTGACGTGGCAATAACGATATCGTGGCGAGGAGCTCGGAATGCGGCCGTCGAGGCCGACAACGTAAAACCAAGGAAAGCCCACATGCGGCCCGCGTAGCTCGTAGCGTAAGTCGCTGGCACGTGGCAACGGTACACCAGCACCGCACCATCGTTTTCTTTAGAGACCCAGCGGCCCTGGTATCGCTCTGGCACCTTCCCGGACGCGTAGTCTATAGTTCCAGCGATGACGGTGACTAGGTGGCCCTGTTCTGCCCATAGTCGCGCCATCTCGTTGAAGCGAGATCCGCCTGGTTGGCCTGGCATCAAGTAGTACTGATGGACAATCAGGATTCTCATGAGGGAATGGGCACAGGTGTTGAAGAGCGAAACTGGATGATACCATCCGCCTTGAGTTCAAACACGACAACCCGGTCACCGGCCGTGACAGACCAAGTCGAAGCCGTGACAGACACCGCTGGGACGTGTGCGCCGAGAATCGAAATCATGGTGAGCGGAAGCTCTTCGGAGGCCTCCACCGCAAGCGATGGAACCGGAACCTTTTCGCCATAGTATCTGGAGAGCCATCCACGGGGAGGATCGGATTGACCCGCGATGATGTCGCCAGCGAGCGGCTTGCCACAACCATCGAAAACGGCGACGTGGAAGGAGCCGTCTGGGGTTTCCAATTGGAGCACGGATTTGCCGTCAACAGCGGTACGAAACGGGAAGTCGCCTCCGAGCCAGTGGAGCCGGACGGGGTGAGTGCCGATCCCTTCGATACGGTCTATGACAATCCAGAGGTCGTCCTTGGAGAAGAATATCGACCGACGGTGAATGCACTTCCCGGGAAACCGCTGATAACCGTAGTGCTCGCCGGAGCATATTGCCCAGTCGTCTGCGTCCTCAAAGTGCAGGCGTTTGGCTCTGGTCCGGTAGATGAGCTTAAAACGCCGCGCGTGTACCATTTGGTCCCGGCCACCGACCTCGACAGTATTGTGACTCCCGGTGCACATAAAGTGGCTATGCCACTCTTTCGGTCCGTTGTAGAGATAGCTGCCCCCATCCACCAGGACATTGTGACCCCGCCACCAGATGTCGAGATGCAGCATATCCATTTGCGAGAATCGATCCCGCAGATCTCCGCAGCGGAAGGCACCAAAGCTCCCGCCACCTCGCCCTCGTAGCACATGGTGCCCCGAGTGTTGGAACGAGAAGGACTTTCTGGTTCCAGGTCGAAGCGGAGCGTCGAGCGCCTGAGGTCCAAGCAGCCAGCACGCCTCCTCATCCCACGGACCCGGCGCGTAGATCCGTTCACCACGGGTTGCGAGGCTGAGAGCCTGAAGCGTCGGCCGAAAGTCGGAGAAGTCGCAGCAACTGAGGATGCAGGGCAGCGCCCCATCATTCGAGCCGTAGTTCGGCAAGCGACCGTCCAAAGGATTCTGATGAGCAACCAGAAAACCCAGAGATCGCTCCATGGCGCGCAACCATGCGTCGGGCAGTTTCTCCGTCCGGGCTCTCGCTACAGCGGCGGCTACAAGGTAAACCTGCATCGCCACACGATGATACGTATGAGATTGCTGAATGTAGCCGCCGTCTGGGTAGATCTGACGGTCCGCTTCTTGTTCCAGTACTGATCTTCCGTAGCGCGTCCAGGACTCCTGAAAGTCGGACACCGGCAACAGTGCGCCGGCCAGATAGAGCCCGAGCGCCTCCGAAAGCAGGTGATTGTTGTAGACGAAATTCTGCGCGTATTCGATGTTTTTCCCAATGTGTTTCGCGCACTGCCACACATGGGCTCGAAGTAGGTCGTCAACACCCGCCGGCAATCGATCCATTCGCTCGAACACGCCCATACCAAACAGCCACGCCACCAGCCGGAACACGATCTCTTGGCTGGAGTTCCATTGTACGCCGCGGCCCACTGGGTTACATTCTATAAAGCTCCGAATCTGATCGAACAGTGCATCGCTGAATTCCCCGGCGCCGTCGGGATCAAAGGCAGCGCCGCGCGCCAGTAGATAGGCCTGCGGGAAGCGCGCCGCCTCCCAGGTCAACTTCACGTCTCCCACCAGAGCTTCCGTCTTCAGCGCCCTGGACCAATGCTGGTCTACAGGCCACCGGTTTCCGTTCACTGGGTTGCGATGCCAATCCACTGGATTGCCATAATCGGCGATCCATCGCCCGAAACTCAGGATCCGCCCGCGCGTGGCTTCAGAAGAAAGGAAGCGTAACTTGTCTAGGCAGGCCTTTGGTATACGTTCCTTCATCGCTTCGGCGACAGCGTGCGGATCCGAAAACAACGGCTCGAACCGCCGCTGAGCGAATCGAGTATGTTCACCCCAGTTCCTGGTAATATTCGAACTAAGTACCGCAAAACCTAACCGGGTCTTTGCCTCCCAAAGAACGCGTTGGGCAGAGCGGTTGAATCCATCCTCTAGGACTTCCTGTGCGAGGTCGCGCGCGTTGATCGACAGCGATCCGTTCGCTGGAGGCAGCGCGGCGGGTTCCGGAGCTTTGTGGATGTAAACCGGGCGGTCCTGCTGCACTATTGGGCACAAAGAAGATCCATCTAGGAAGATGCGAGCCCACGCTTCGAGACACACCAACTTCCACGTGATGTCGAACCAATGTGGAACGCCCGGGTTCCGGAGTAGCACCTCAATCCCTCGGGGATTCCACATTCCCCGATTCTTCGACTGCCGAGACAGCAACAAATCGCGAACGAACCCGGCGTGTTGTTCCCTCATCCAACTTTCGGCCGGCGTGTCAAAACCGACCTTGCGTCGGGTCAGAATCCATTCCGGCAAAACGTCGGAGACCGCCTTCCGCAACACCCATTTGCTGGCACCGCTACGAAACTTTAGGTTGAACCCCGTGTGCAAGGCAAAGAGGACCATGCGCGGATCTGCGAGCGGGACCCGTGACTCCAGGCTTGCCGCCATGCTCATCCGGTCGTCCTGGTGAAATAGCCCCGGTAAGTACGTCTGCAGGTCCCAATGCATGACCTTGTCGGCCGGATCTGTCGCCGCGGATCGCAGAGTCACTTCATGAAAGAGCTGCCGGCATTGCTCGCGGCTGACCAAATCTGGTCCATTCAGCACCGCATTCCAGGCGGATTCAGGGACTTTAGCGAAGTTCTCGAAGTACGCTATTTCCCAGTTCCATAGGTGGCGCGCGTTTCTGGAGAGACGTTGCAGAGTTCGACGATCAGTTAGCTGGTGCCGCAGATTCCCGCCGACAGCCGTCTGCGGCAGACTCCTACCGCGGAACCATTCCCGAACGACTCTCGCGGGGTGCGCCAGCGCATACCTCGCGTACCCCCCAAAGACCTCGTCGCCAGCCTGCCCGCCCAGGCACACCTTCACCGACCGGGCAGCCAGCTTACTGACGTGATACATCGGGAACATCGCGGCGCCGATTACCGGCTCGTCCTGGTAATACATTAGCTGCATCATCTCGTCGGGAAAGCGCGATCCGTCCACAGTGGTGAGTTCCAACGAGAGTCCCAACGCTTTGGCGGCGGCTTCTTGATAGGGCCGCTCATCCGGTACCCCCTGGTCGCTGAAGTGCACCCCGAAGCACTGCGGCCTTATTCCGTTGCTGGCTGCGTAAGCGGCGATCGCACTCGAGTCGATGCCGCCGCTGAAGAAAGATCCGACCGGAACGTCTGACATCAACTGCTCGCCGACAACGCTGGACAACTGATTGCGAAGCTGGCGGACGTTTTCTTCCGGACCACCGCCTCTTGGCTGGAAGTCGTTGACCGACCAATACTGGCGGACGTGCACGCCGTACTGTGTGATCTGAAGATACTCGCCAGGGCGTAGCTGGCGAATGCCCTTGAAAAGTGTGCGATCGAACAGCGCCGTGTGAAAGTGCAGGTACTGGTTGATCGCTTCGGGATCGGGTTCTCGGGGAACATCCGGGCAAACCAACAGCGCCTTGATCTCGGACGCGAAAACAGTCCGTCGGCCGTTGTCGTGATAGTAGACCTGCTTTACTCCCAGGTGGTCGCGAGCCAGGGTAAGGCGGTGGCGCTTCGCTTCCCAGAAGGCGAAGCCGAAGATCCCCATAACTCCACCGAGGCAGTCCGGCCCTTCCTCCTCCAGCAGGTGCAGCAACGTCTCCGTGTCTGATGTCCCCCGGAACCGGTGCCCCTTGGCAGTCAGTCGCTCCCGAAACGACGCATGGTTGTAGAACTCGCCGTTATATGTGATCCAGCAGGACCGATCCTCGTTCGGCATCGGCTGCGAACCCGTTGCGGACAGGTCGACGATGGAAAGCCGCCGATGACCTAGCCCGAGGCTGCCCTCAACGTGGAAACCCTCGTCGTCCGGGCCACGGTGGGCAAGGGTCCGAGTCATGCGGAAGAGCAGATCCCTGTCAACACGACGGTCGGGGTCGCCGTAGTGGAAAATGCCTGCGATTCCGCACATTGGCTTGATTCAGCGGCTATCGGCTTTCGGTTCGAACGCGAGGGGCTCGCTTAGGTTATCCTTGCCCACGGGCATTCCCTCCCGTAGGCTGCTCACGGCCACAAGAGACGCCCAAGTTGAGTCACGGAGTTGATTCCACAAAATGGGCCAAGCCCCCCCCTCACGGCAAGCTTTCAAGAAGGCTGCGAACTCGGCCTTGTGGCCTTTGTCCTTATGGCCGCGGAGCTTCTTGCATCGATTTCCGCTCCACAACTGGATTTGATCCCACGCATCGATTACCGCAACCTTCTGGCCCCCGAAAACCTCGACTCGCTCAGATGGGAAGGCCCGATCTCCGGCTGCCTGATAGGAGATATTTGAAATGCTTCCATTCTCATGCCGCAAGGTAATGAACACTGAGTCGTCCGTCGTCTCCGTGTAGTTTGGCTTGCTCACAGACTCAGCAAATACCCTCACGGGAACGCTCCCGGTCAAAGCCACACAGGTGTCAATGGCGTGGCACCCTTCTCCTACGATGCGACCGCCGCCGACTTCCAGATCCTGCGTCCAACTGTCCCGCGGCACGTATCCGGGGGCAAATCGGTAACTCACGCTGAGCGGCGTTGTCCCACGAAAGAACTGCTGGACATGATCCGTTGCAGGCGCAAACCGACGGTTGAACCCGACCATCAATAGAGGGCACTTCTCTCCGAGTTCCTCAATGCAACCCGAGATAGCTTCCAGTTCCTCCGGTTTGATGCAGAGCGGTTTTTCCACAAAGACGTGCTTGCCGGCGCGAAGAGCGGCGAGTACCAATTCTGCATGCAGATCGTGCCGCGTCGCGATAAACACTACCTGTGTTTGGGAGTCGTTCCAGAGTTCAGACGCCTCCGTCGTAGCGAATGCAAAGCCCATTTTCCGGCCGCTGTGCACGGCGTTCAATCCCTTAGCTGTACACAGACCGCGCCAGGAGATCCCTGGCGCTTTGGACAGTATCGGCATCATAACCAAACGTGCGAAGTTGCCGGCGCCGATGAGGCTGACCCCGAGATCCCCATTCCCGGTGGCGGTGCTTCGCAAAACTAGCCGGCGCTGCGGCTTCTGTTCTGCCCGCTGGTACTCGATCACAATCCCGAGATAGGGTTCAGTACCTTTGATGATAAGGTCGTAGGCTTCGGCTGCCTGATCGATGGAAAATCGATGCGTTGTCAACTTTTCCACAGGCAGCTTGCCAGCAGCCATCGTCTCTAGGACGGCCTGCATGTTCCGCTGCACCGTCCACCGCGCATAGCCGACGGGATAATCGATGCCCTTCTCCTCGTAGACAGGGTCGTTGCGCCCCGGCCCCAAAGATGAAGAGACAGTGAACTCCAACTCCTTCTTAAAGAACGGTTCCCTTGGCAGATTTAGCCCAGCGGTGCCGATTAGGACTATCCGGCCTTTGGGGCGGCAAACCTCCGCGGCAAACCTAATCGGCTCGTTGCTCGAAGTAGCTGCTGTCAAGATGGCCGCGTCCACACCCAGCGACCGAGTGAAAGCTCTCACCTCTTCGATTGGCGAACCGCAAGCTGCCGCATCTGCGCCCAGCTCTTGTGCGAGAGCTAGCTTGGTTGGGTCAATATCAGTACCGAAGACATAGCAGCCCTGAGCCTTGAGAAGGCAGATGGAGATCTGACCGATCAGTCCTAATCCAATCACAAGTACCCGATCGCCGAGCGAAAGCCTACCGAGCCTCACTCCTTGGAGGGCGATTGCCGCGATCGATGTGTAAGCCGCCTGCTCGAACGTCACCGCGTCCGGCACGTGCGCGCACAAATTCCGGCCGACGGAGACGACCGAAGCGTGAGGTCCGGCCACGGCCACGCGATCTCCTGGCTTGAATTCTTGAACACTGCGACCGCACTCCAGCACGATGCCGGCTGCGGAATACCCGAGGGGCATCGGCTCATCTAACTTTGCAGCCATCTGAGATAAAGTGGAGAAAAAACCTTCCTGCCGAATCTTTTCTAGAACGCGATATACATGGTCTGGGCGCTGCCTTGCTTTTCCGATCAGGCTCTTTCGTGCCAGATCGACAACAAACCGCTCCGTGCCTGCCGAGATAGTCGAAGCCAGCACGGATACCAGAACACCGCCAGGATTGACTGCGGGCACCGGTATCTCCCGTACCCTGCTGTCGCCGGTTCGGACTTCTTGGACGATCTGCTTCATCTGCGAGGAATCCGTGCGGAAGCTACCTCCGCAACCACGTCCAATATGCGCTCGTACGGTCTTTCCGAACGCCGTTTCTCAATCAGTTTATGTCCCCGACAACTGAGGTCCATCCGCAAGCATTCGTCCGCAAGGAGACGCAGGACCTTACCAACGAAGTCCTCAAGATCCAAAGGGTCAAAAAAGATTGCTGTGTCTTCACAAACATCGTGTGCGTAAGGGCGATTTGCCGCAAGAACCGGCGTGCCAACATTCATGGCTTCAAACATCGGCAGGCCAACAGTTTCAACGAGCGAAGGCATGACCAGCGCGGTAGCGAGTTCGTATGCCTCCCGCAACTCGGCGCCCCGTAGATAACCTAACCCTACCACGCCTTCCACGCGGCAGGCCAGGTGTTCCGGCGGCCACGTGAGGAAGAGTGTAACATCAGGTAGGCAAGCCCGCAACCTACCCATGGCGCCAATAAGGAAACTGACATTCTTATAAGGGGATTCATTGCCAACATAAAGCAATCGCAAGCCTACTTTTGTGTCACGCATGGTCGCCAAGCGGTTCGAAGGTGTCACTGGATTCGGGAGATCACTGACCGTCGGCAAGGCAACGGTAATGCGTGCCGAGGGTATCCGAAAGGTTTCAGCGACTCGCCTCAGCATTGTTGGCGTCTGAACGATGACTCGCCGACTTGACTTGCAGGACCTTTCCATAGCTCGCAATATGACACCCATCCGCAGTCGCTCCAACGTACCGAGTCTTGCCACAATGTCTGAACAGAAAGGCAACGATTGTTGAATGAATGTGATGTGCGGTAGTCGGCCTGCCGAACCCATGCCCTCCATGCACAGTAGGACATCGGCGCCGCATCTTCGAAGTTCGAACGGAAGTCTGTTCTCCAGCCACCATAGCCGATACATCCGACTAGCTTCGGAAAAAGGACATTCAATCTCGCGAACTTTCATTGAAGCAGGCAGACCAAATATGCGACGATCACGGGGTGAACAGAATACCAGAAGCTGAGCAAATCGGCAGTCCGTGGTCGCCGCGGTTAGAAGATCAGTCAAAACCGTGGCACCTCCGCTGTGCTTAGCCCCGACCGCGTCGATAGCAAGGTTTAGCGTCATGCTCGATTCCCGAAAACTATCAGCTCGTGTCCAAGGCGGAGCGCATTTCATTTTGTCACCGTATGATCACTCCACGGGCACAGCGTCCAAGAACGCTTCAACTGCCCGGGTGGTGGCCCAAAACCCGGAGGCGATGCGCTTCGATGCTTGACCCATCGCCTGAAGCTGATTGATCGGGCACGTAAAGGCGCTTGCAAAAGTTGCTTTGGCTGCAGCCGGATTCGCTGGATCGAAGACCCAGCCGTTCGAGTGTTCCTGGAGCGCTTCTGGCAGGTTGCCGATTCGATTTGATACTAGAATCGGCAAACCGCTGTGTAGCGCTTCGACCACTGATAGGGGATTAGGGTCTTGCAGCGACGGAAGCATAAACAGGTCGGCACACGCATAGGCTGCAGGCATATCCCCATATGCGATGGGCGAATGTAGCGACACGCACGAGGTTAATCCGCGCTGCGCTATTAGGCGTAGGACTTCGTCCCGCTGCGGTCCATCTCCCAACAGCACAATTCTCCATCCACGCAGAGCCTCGGGGTCAAGCAGTCTTAGGGTATCCGGTATTCCTTTGTTGTGTATCAGCCTCGCCGGCCACAAAGCGAGTCGTTCATCGTCAGCAACCCCAAACTCCATCCGCATCCGCTTCAGCGTTGACGCACAGAACTTCTCAGCAGTTTTGAACTTGCTATCGTCAACAAGATTCGGTAGCATCACGATCCGCGGTCGACTACCCGTCGCGCCAACGATCATCCGCGCCAGTTTCTCTCCTTCAGCACCGGGAACTGCAAACACATCGAAGCGCCTGAGAAGAAAACGCTTTGCCTCTCCCAGCCCTGCGCCCAAGTTACCAGGCGATTGAGTGTTCCCTTCACCCCAGCAAATGCCTTTCTTCCTCCGCGCAAAAAGCGACGCCGCTACGCCAGTGAGCGAATCCCACGGTCCGCCTACCATCAAGAACTCCGGTCGGTTTCTCATCAGCCAGCGCAGCAGGCCCGGATTAAAGTGCCACTTCTTCCCAGAAATCGACGGTCCGCAATCCCACCAGAACGAGTGCTCGAACATTGTCATCCCCAAGGCTGATTCCCAGTCCTTTGGCCGATCGTGATGCCCCTTGGCCATGAAATGAACAAGCAAATCGACGTTTCGTTGATGTAGCCTGGAAGCGAGGACGTCAAACAGGAACAGTCTGTACGGACTGGGTATGTTGTGCACTAACACGAACTGCTTCATCTCAGTAACGACGGTCCTCAGCGGTCCAGACGTCTCGGCGTGGTATGTTAGCCATGCGTGGGTGGATAATTCGGCCTTTTCCACCTTTCATTTAGGCCGACGACAAGACCCGGGATCGACCAAAACACCAGCTGTCCCAGGGTGACCTGACAGAAAGCGCTTCCTTCTTTCAGAAACGCAATGCCAAAAAAACCAACGCAGTATAACGCTAATGTGCGCGCGACACTCGGCTCAAGTACGTTCAACGCAAGCCTGTACACGCGCCACAGAAATGTCGCCATCGCCAGTACGCACGTAACAGCCCCAACGATTCCGAACTCAACAACCCACGTGCCCGCGAGTACTTCAATTGGCATCTCTTTATCACGCTCAAATGCTAGTGCTTCGAGGCCACCGTTACCTAGAAAGCTGCCCACCGGCTTGGTTTCAATCCAATACTCGAGAATGGGCAGAAACACATCAGTGAACCTATTCTCCACTTGTAATCCAGTCACAAGAACATCACTGCGCTTTGTGACCTCAGATCCTCTGATTACTTCGCCGCTGTCAATCAGTCGTACTCCTAACATGGACACTAGCACCACAAAAACCATGAGAACCTGTTGCCATACCTTGCGGCTGAGAGCTACGCCATACATGGTCAAGCCCGCAACGGCCAGAAGAAACATGCCACGGCGAACGGTCAAATAAATGACGAACACAAGCCCGAGCGACGAAACCGTCAACAGTACTTTAGTCCAGCTTTTCCTTTCCAGAAGACTCATTGCCAAGACAAGAAATAAAATGCCAATCATTCCGGTCGATAAGAGCGCCGGAGTCGACGCGAATCCGCTGAATGCGTTCACCGACATCCGTTCGTCGCGGCGGAGGACCGTAAGTGCCTGGATCGCATGGAAAACAGACGGTAGCGAGCTTTTTCCCGCCAGTATCATCGCGACGCCAGCGGGGACTTGTACTAGCGTAATCAGGATGACTGGCGTCAGTGCTATTTTCAAATCTTCCTTGCTCTCTATGCAGCTGGCTGCCACAACCATCATCATCATTGGAACCAATCGAGTACAGACAGCAGTCCCAGCGATACGCCAATCATGAAAGAACGCAGTGGTGAGAAAGACCACGTGCACCAAGAGCAGAATGCGAAAGGGGTTTGCGAGTCTGTCCGGCATTATGGGGTGCACCCGGAGCAAGCACCCCATGGTTACTCCCAAAACAACAAACGCCCCAGCCGTCTCTATCGCTGCTGGTTGAGATGGAATGAACTTTCGTATAACGGAGCAAACTATCGGTGTCAGCAAGCAAAGGGAAAATAGGCCGGGACTTCCACGCCTACCGTCGCGATTGCGACGTCGGGCCGATGCTGTAACTGGACCCGTGTCTGCCTGCCTCGATAAGGCTGCTAGCTGAGATGATGTGTGCAAGATAAAACGTTTCCTTGCTGGCGCCACTAGGTTCAATGGAAGGCAGCCCCAAAATTGGCAGCCAGATCGAGCCACGACTACACTCAGGCGCGTCAGGAGGTTGTCGACAGGCCACCGCGCGAGGCCAGGAGTGCACCGCGCGCAAGAACACTGGCTGGTGCGGTCGTGTTCTTCGGCGCACATCCCGTACAGCCGACCGTCGCCGATAGAAGATTATTGAGGTAGCGTCCGGCGAAACGCTGACCTAAATGCCGTTTCACATCAGGGCGGTGAGGCTTATACGACACGGATGGCAGAAGATAAACACTCCCGGCTAGCCCAGTCAAGCAGACGGACCGCCTGGCGTTGCCAAGACCTTCCGTTGACGAACGTTTTGATCTCGTCAGCCTTGATAGAGTATTTGATTTCGTTCCACGAAAGGACGCCCTCAATCGTACGAGCCAAGCACGCGGGCGTCTCGTCTTCGAGCACAGTAAGGACGTCGTTGTACTCTGGGCATAAACCATCCGTCCATGTGCTAATCACTGGCTTTGCATACGAGAGGTACGAGAGAATCTTTGAGGGAAAGTTACTCCGATTATCCGGTATTGCCGAGGGTCTGGGGTTGACAAACAACCAGCACTGCTCGGATAGCTCGGCCAAGCGTTCATCCGAGACATATCCGAAAAACTTAATTCTCTTATCTCCGTGTGCCTGCGCTATAAGTTCAGCCGACTCACCCTTGCCGCAAATCCATAACTCGGCGTTCCGATCACGGACCAATGCAAATGCCTGAATAAGGAGAAGGGCACCTCCATACCTGTTCAGTGCTCCACAGTATAGAATCGCTGGGTGCTTATGCCCGCGGTGTGATGATGCCCCCGGAGCTTTCGTAATCCCACCATCCAAGTGTAAGCTCGGCCCTCGGATCGCAAGCTTTGATTCCCTCCACGAAAGATAGACCCGTCCGGTAGCCGCCGCAGCCACGAAATGGTGGAACTGCTTGTAAGGAAACCGAGAAGGTACGTCCGCTATAATCGCGACCCATGGTATGTCGAGTGACTTCGCTAGAACACCAAGCCGCCAAGCTTGCGCCGACGTGTTGTACGTCACGACTAGGTCGGGCGAGGGGCCTTTATCGAGATATTTCCGGAGCGACACCAGGTAATTCGCGCATATCGAGTACGCCCGGAACCCGGGAATGTTAAGGTGCGGCACCAACGACAAGTCATGGCGACCGCCCGAGACAGGCGTAGGAACGCGGACGAGCAACTCTCCCCGGGGCCACCCCGGCTCCGGAATGTGACTCAACATCTTTACGCGAACTCCACAAGCTTCCAATGCAGTGATCATACGATCCTGCCATCGGTTCGCAGCGGGACTTAGCCCCCGACGGTTCTGAACGAGTTCCTCATCAAAAACCGCACCAAGCCAGAGAATCGATCGAATGTTCGGGTTCTTAGGTGCCAATCGTTGTGCTGTGGCTTTCATTGTACCCTTCCGACGGCAACCGTCAGTCGGCCAGAGCTAGGGGTGCGGCCTGTCGGTTCCGCGTGATTTCAAGATAGATTTTTCGGAATTCGCTCGCTGTCCTGGCCCAACTGGTCCGTTGAACTTGCTTGAGGCCGCGCTGCACTAGTTCGTTTCGTAGTTTCTCGTCAAGCCAAAGACGCCTCAAACAGTCGCAAATTTGGTCAACGCAATCCGGGTTAAACAAGAGTGCCGCGCCGCCGGCCTGCTCGGGAAGCGAAGTGACGTCAGAGCACGCCGCTGCGCGCCCCGAATGGAACGCCTCCCATAGGGGAAAGCTGCCGGCCTCGAACTTAGTGGGGATGACAACACAACGGCAAAGGTCATAGAGGCAGCGAAGTTCACCTGGACTGACAAATCCAGGAAAGACGACCTGATTGTGAAGACCTAGCTTGTGAATCTCCGTGTTGATCGACTTGAAGTGTGAGGTCCTGCCTCCACAACACACCAACGGTACGACCAATAAGTCCTCATCCCGCAGCTTCGCGATGGCGCGAAGGAGCATAATGTGATTCTTATGAGGCCATGTCTGCGCCGGATACAGCGCGAAGTCCTGCGGGACCTTGAGCCGACAGCAAACTGCATTTGCGTCAGCTTTCACCGAATCGTAGGCCTCTGTGGGCGATGCAAGCTCTACGACACGCACTGCGGAAGGGGCCAACCCATAATGTTTGATGATGTCTGACCGCGTCCACTCCGAATTTACCGACACGATTTCTGCACGATTGCAGAACAGCCGATAAGAATACTCCCTCGCCGCGCGAGTCCTGCGTGAGAAGTACTGAGGCAGGTGCAGATGCTGCAGGTCGTGAGGGTGGTAAATGGACGGGACGCGTGTAAGGAAGGCCGATTGCGTCGTGAAGTGCATGACGTCAACGGCGGCTCTTTCGATGGTACCATCGGATAGTGCCGGCCGGAAAGGATGAATGTACCATGACCACGGCAACCGATACCACGCGTCCATTGCCCACGGGGTGGTCTTTCTGATAAACGCCTTTGAGGCAGAGTCAGAAGGAGCCGGCGAACTCGTATACAATATTTGACAGCCGTTTCGGAGGAACGGACGAAGCCAAGCATCGCAGCCAGGATAGCATAAGAATATAAACTCATCCTCCGGCGTCGCAATGTCCGACAAACCGCTCGCGAGACCAATGACAAATTGCTCGATGCCTCCGTACAAGCCCGAGCGGCCGATTCGCGCGTCGATACATATCCTCATGATCCCACCTGTTTCTCATCCTTACCGTGCGTCGTCGAGTTCGTTTAGGTTGTAGAACGCGATAAGTTGGCCGCTCTCGTGAGCCGAAAATGAATATCCGAGCTTAGTGTACAGTGTCACAGCAGCCATATTGCGTGGATAGACCTTGAGACGAACTTTCTGCGCGCCACGAAGTCGAGCAGCGGCGTGCAGGAACTGGATGAATAACTTGGCGAGTCCATGCCGCCGCCAGTCTGAATGCAGTGCCAAGCCTAGGCTGGGGACGGCATAACCCTCGTCCCAACCCCGTAGCATTCCATAACCAACTACCTTATCGTTTAGCCGTACTACATAATAAAGATCCGCACCAGTATAACCGCCGAGGTGAGTTGCATACTCACTCGTGAGCGGGTGGGGGTGGAAGTCGGCCGCGACTGGATCGTGCCGGAGGGCATCAAAAAAGCGAGTGAGAGCGGGCACGGATGACGCTGTGACTCGGTTGATTTCGAGCACGGGCAGTTGCAGGGACTCAACCCTGGCAGGCTTCTTTGATCGCATCTGCAATCCGCTTTATATCAGAATCAGACATCCCATTGAATGTCGGTAAATTCATTCCAGTTGCACCGAGTTCTTCGCTGTGAGGCAGACGATCTCCTCGGTGCCTTGCTTCTTCCCGAAATGGCGGTAGCGTATGGAGCGGGATGAAGAAGGGTCGTGTTTCGATTTTGCACTGATCAAGAAGCTCGGCAAGCTCGTCGCGCGACCGCCCGAAGCGGTCGGAGTCTATAGTGACGCAGAACAGCCACGGGGCCGGTGTGGCCCAATCGGCGACGGGTTGACAACTGATACCCGGGATATCACGAAGGTATTCGCGATAAAGCCTGAAGATCTCGTGGCGGCGCGCAAGGATTTCGCGGCTCCGCTCTACTTGGGCACAGAGGATGGCGCATGCGACGTTCGTGAGCCGGAAGTTGTATCCGGTCACGGGAAAGAAGTAGCGACGGCCCGGGTCCATGCCTTGACCCCGCAGCGTGCGGATGCGCACATCGAGCTGCTTGTCGGTGACGGCGAGTGCGCCTCCCTCCCCGCACGTCAAGAGTTTATTCCCATAGAACGAAAAGGTCGCGATCGATGCTAAGCGGCCGACTGGAGCCCCTTTGTACGTAGCCATGTGAGCTTCCGCGGCATCCTCAACTACCCACAATCCGTGGATAGCGGCGATGTGATTTATGGAGTCCATGTCCGCAGGGTGGCCATACAAATGAACAGCGATAATGCCTTTGGTTCGACGAGTGATGCTTGCCTCAAGTCGGTTTGGATCGATGCACCATGTTTTGGGATCGACGTCAACGAAGACGGGTTCGGCACCAACGTAACGTACCGCGTTCGCTGTGGCTATGTACGTCAATGAGGGCACGAGTACTTCATCGCCCTGCCGAACATCCAGGGCGAGCATGGCCAAGTGCAGTGCGACCGTTCCGTTACACACCGATATGACCGATTGGGTACCAGTGAGAGCGGCGAACTCACGTTCGAAGCGCTGGACATAGGGGCCAGTCGACGAGATCCAGGAACTGCGCACGGCATCGACGACGTACTTCTCTTCGTTGCCAGAAAGATCAGGTGAGGCAACTGGAAGTCTTACTGCAGCCATTTCTGTCGAGAACTCTTGTTTAGCTTCAAGTAGAGACATAAGCGTTGGAAGCCTCAGCGATCTGGGATCGAAGGAGCCGTCGGATAATAACGAGCTGGATCGGAACTGATGCGAGCAGGTATGCCACAACGGAAGCCCAAGCGATACCTGCTGGTCCGAAGCGGGAACAGAAGAACAATTTGAGAAGAACTGCCGTCGCACCGAGCACTATTGCGGGGACAATCTGAACCGCAATGGCGTTACTACCATTCAAGTACATGGCAACAGCGGAACCCATAGTGCTCAGGATAGCCCAAGCCGCGAGTCCAATGCTCAGAGACACGGATGAGTGGAAGCTTGGGCCTACCCAAAGAGCGAAAAGCCTATTCTGACTGATCAGAAGCAGAAATGAAACGGATGCTGCAATGCCGCCGGAGATCTCGACAGACCGCACAAGCGTTCGCCGAACCCAAAGCGCATCTTTGCGAGCCAATGCCTCGGCGTAGGCGGGCCAAAGCTGTTGCTGCCACATGCCCGGCAGCATAGATGGCAGCAGGAACAGTCGCTGGGACACGGCGTACGAAGCCACTGCGGCAGGACCTAGGAGTTGCACCGCGATCATGTTGTCCCCGGCGGACATCAGCAGGCACGCAATCTGCAAGGCGAAAAACTGCAGCCCCCCCCCGAGAATGGTGCCAACAAGCCCCAGCTGGAACCGAGTTGGACTGGGCAGGAGCCATGGACGAACCCTGGTGAAATGCCACAGATAGTTGGCTGCTGTGGCAACCATGGGCGCACCGAGAAGCGCCACTGACAACCAAACGAGACCAGCTTGGAGCTTGACCGCAATAACCAGCAAAACCACGGTGAGCACGCTTCCGGCAATCTGCCAGACGCTGTTTCGCAAGCCTTCCTGGTACGCCAGTTGAATCCGCTGTACAATCCCGAGAGGAAGACTTAGGGCGGTGCATATTACCAGAACAGCGGTGGTCGACGCTGCTTCCGATGTACTTACGAACGATCCAAGCTTGAAGACCTTTCCCCAGGGGACGAACTGCCGCACGGCGATGAAGCCCACAATGACGACAATCGCAAGGCCAAGAAGAACGAAGAACGCCGTGGAAACACACTCCGAAGCCCTCTGACGATCCTCGCGGCCGTTTGCATCAGCTATGAGATTGAGGAGGCCATTTCCAATGCCGAAATCGGTGAAACTGAGAAATGCGCTCAGTGAAGTTATCGTGACGAAAATGCCATACCGGCTCGGCCCGAGCGTGCGGAAAGTAAGAGAAACCGAGAGCAGAACGGCGAGCACGGAAGTGGCTTTGGCTGCGGTCGAGCCGAGAGTTGCACGCATTGCCCTACGGTGCCGCTCTTGTGCACGGCCTGTAGCAGTAGTTATGTCAAATGGCTTCGTGCTGATGTAGCACATGTACTCGCGCAGCGGCAGTCGTGACCGGGCGCTTGTGGCTAGATCTCTCACGCTCTCGCCTACACGGATTTCGCCGGAGGAAATTTGTTCAGACATTTCTGCTAAAGGACACAACGCAAGTGTCAGAACTCACCCGTGCGATCAGCCTGTGATGCGCAACGCGGAGGGTGGAGTGCCGGGAACGGGTTACCTGACATGATGTCAATCCACTGCGAACTAAACAATGGTTGAAGATTCCCAAGCGGCTTTCGCTCGCCCGTGTCGACGCGAACAACTGGCAGATTTGCGATAGCCTCGGTTCGCTCCATACCGGAAAGGAATGTTAGCTTTCCGCGTTTGTCACGGGACTCTCGGACGACGGAGGGTAAGGGCGCTTTCGAAGCGATCAAGGGATCGATAAGCGTGAACAGGTTATTCCGAACGAAGAATGCGTTGCTGCCTGCACGATTCGTGCCGACCAAACTGTATCCTTTTCGATTGGCCAGAAGCACCAATGCAGAAATGGAAGCACCGTAATACAGGTTTGACGAGTGCGCACATCCTCGCTGGAAATTTCCGACGTAGGGAATCGAGATTGGGTTCAGATCACCAAAAACACTGTTGTACTCGCAAACGATGATGTCGGGGAGTACAGTATCAATGCTCTCCAATACCCAATAATCGTTGCCGTCGATGTCAATACTGAGCAATCCAAGTGGACCACTAAAGCCGGATCCTGTGATGAGCGTATTGATATTGTCGCGGTCGATGAAGCTTGAAACAGCCGTCAGATCGTGGCGCCAGTAGATGGGATCCGAGCGGAGTGCACGTATTGCGGCTTGGTTCGCGTCAATGACAAGGCCCTTCCAGTTTCGGTGTGCGAGGAGAAAGCGGGTGTTAGCTTCTTTATAATCCCCGACGCCGAATTCAATGAAGCGGGTTGCCGAAAGTGACAGACGCTGGATGAGCCACTCAAGAATGCCGTCCTCGCCCCATTGCGAGAACACGCGAAACTCGGCATCCGCCAAGTGAGCGAGTTTTGGCTCGTGTCTAAGCAGAGCACTGGAATTCTGGCCTACCAGCACGGACAGTGCTTCAATGGAGGCTCGAGTCGGGCTCGCTACACCGAAGAGAGCGTAGTCTCGAAGTTGCTTCGCCCAGTGTCGCCAGATTCCAGTCATTGCTGAACCACGTTTGATGGACGTGCTGTCGGACATTATGTGCCGAATGTGCCGACTTGAAACTCACCCACGCCCCAATGCAGTCCCTTTGAAAAACATTGCCACTACTGGACTTTGCCTTTGGGTGACGCCGGCCCTCCGAGCCTGCAGCGGCCTCCCGGGCCGCCAGCGCGCGCTCGCGCCTGTTTCATACCCCGTTGTGGCCGCAGGCCATGAGCAATTCACCTCGAGAGGCGCGCCATAAGCCTTGTATTATCAATAACTTACGAGAGATCATAGGAGAACCGTGGTAGTAGTTGCGCCCAATTCCGTAGCCGTTCGCCCGTACGACAAGTACCTGCTCTTTAGAAGCTGGCGTAGCAGTGGGCGTGTGAATCTCCACCAGGTTCTGATAACAGATCTCTTTCTGACTCACCGGACCTTATGAAACTCCGCTTCGGCGGCTCTGAAGCCGACTGGACTGATAGCACTCAATCGTCTTCCAGAGACCGACATCGAACGGCGTAGCCGCGCGGAAGCCGAACTCCCGCACGGCACGGCTCACGTCCAGACAACGGCGTGGTTGTCCATTTGGTTTCGTGTAGTCCCACTTGAACCGACCCGAGAAGCCGGTCATCGCGGCGATCTTCGTCGCGAGATCGCGGATGGAAATCTCCACGCCACTCCCGAGGTTGACCGGATCGGGCTTGTCGTAACGCTCCGTTGCCAGAATGATGGCTTCGGCCGCGTCCTCGGCGTATAAGAATTCGCGAGTCGGCGAGCCGTCGCCCCACAATATAACCTCTTCACAGCCTACCTCAACCGCTTCGACGCACTTGCGGATCAGCGCTGGAATGACGTGGGACGATTCCAGATTGAAGTTGTCGCCCGGCCCATAAAGGTTCACCGGCAGAAGATAGATCGCATTCATGCCGTATTGCTCGCGGTAGGACTGGCACTGCACGAGCAACACCTTTTTCGCAATACCGTATGGCGCGTTGGTCTCTTCCGGATACCCGTTCCACAGGTCCTTTTCGCGAAACGGCACCGGGGTGAACTTGGGATACGCGCAAATCGTCCCCAGAACGACCGTCTTCTCTACTCCATGGCGCCGCGCAGCCTCGATGAGTTGGATGCCCATGATTGCGTTGTCGTAGAAAAAGCGGCCCGGGTTGGCCCGATTCGCTCCGATTCCACCTACGACAGCGGCCAAGTGAATTAAGACGTCCGGAGGATGTTCGGTGAACAGACGTTCAACGGCATCAATGCGCGTGAGATCGTAGTCGGAGTAGAGAGGAACAAAGACTTTGCGGCAGCCCATCTGCTCAAGCCGCCTGGTCAGGTGGCTTCCAAGGAATCCCGCGCCGCCTGTCACTACGATTCGCTTCTCTGGAAGCTGGATCATGAGTGCCTGCCCTCAGCAGCGACGGCGAGTTGGAGCGCCTCGGCGCCGCCTTTGAGCCGGGCTTCGACAGCCTTCATGTCCGCCTCAACCATGATCCGAACTAACTCGTCGAAAGTCACCGTCGGCTCCCAGCTGAGCACTCTCCGGGCCTTGGAGGCGTCCGCGCACAGGTAATCGACCTCAGCCGGCCGGAAGTAGCGCGAGTCGACTTCAACGTGCTCGTTCCAATCTAGGCCAGAATACGCAAAGGCAAGCTCGACGAATTCGCGAACTGTGTGGGCTTCCCCAGTGCCCACAACAAAGTCGTCCGGTGTTTCCTGTTGCAGCATCAGGTACATCGCGCGAACGTAGTCCGGAGCATAACCCCAATCCCTGCGGGCGTCGAGATTTCCGAGGTAGAGTTTCTGCTGGACTCCGTGCTTGATGTGGGCGACGGCGCGAGTAATCTTGCGGGTCACAAAAGTCTCGCCCCGACGTGGCGACTCATGATTGAACAGGATGCCACTTGAGGCGTGGATCCCGTAGCTCTCCCGATAGTTCACCGTGATGTTGTGCCCGAAGACCTTGGCGCACGCATAGGGGCTGCGCGGGTGGAAAGGCGTAGCCTCGCTCTGGGGAGGCTGCGCGCTTCCGAACATCTCACTGGAGGAAGCCTGGTAGAAGCGGCACTTCACACCCGTGCGGCGCATCGCTTCGAGCAAGCGCAAAGTGCCGCAGGCTACAACGTCGGCGGTGAATTCCGGGATCTCAAAGCTTACCTTCACATGGCTCTGCGCAGCGAGGTTGTAGATCTCATCTGGGCGTAGGTCGTAGAGGAGTGTAGCGAGCGAACCGCCGTCGGTTAGGTCGGCATAGTGGAGGAGAAAGCGGGCACCGGCCTCGTGAAAGTCCTCATAGATGTGATCGAGACGATTCGTGTTGAAGCTGGAGGTGCGCCGCTTTAGGCCATGCACTTCATAACCATTTCCGAGGAGGAGTTCGGTTAGGTAGGAGCCATCCTGGCCAGTACAACCGGTAATTAGTGCTCTGGGCATGGCGGACCTTCACAGAAGACGAAAATGATCCTCATGACTTGTTCATTGCTGAAGCGTTATATCCCCGCCAGCCCGGGAACCAACGAAGCCCACACAACACGCCGACCCGCAGAACGCCCTCATTCCACCGCCGGAGGAACGCCCCAAGAAACCAACCCGCGGCCCCGGTGCCCCGGGGCCCGGCCAGAGCGGGAATGAGCAAGCGGAGAATTCTTCAGGCGTCTTCTGCTCGCTTGTAATATCTGTAATATTTTCCATAGTAGCCGTAGTAGTATTGATAGCTATCGCTCAGGTCCTTAGTCACCTCGTTCAGCACCAGCCCCACAACGTTGGCGCGCACCCGTTGTAGTGTGTTGAGTGCGGAACCCACAGCGTTGCGGTCGGTTTGGCCTGCCAGGGCCAGAAGGACCACGCCGTCTACCGCTGCGGCCATCTGCAGCGGCTCGGGAAAGCCCAGGATGGGCGGGGAGTCAATCACGATCAAGTCGTAGTCCGGGGCGGCTTCTTCCAGTATACGGGGGAGGCTGGCGCCGATGAGGTCGGCGGCGCGACGGGTGGAGAAGCCACTAGGCAAAATGTCCAGGTCCGGGAGTTCCACGAGTTTGATCAGCTTTTCACGCCATTTCAAGCCGTTCTGGAGGACCGACGCCAAGCCGGATTCCGGGTTGATTCCCAGCTTGCCATGCACCCCCGGGCGGCGCATATCGCAATCGATCAGCAAGGTTTTATGCTTTTGCTGAGCGTGGGCGATGGCCAGATGGACACAGGCGGTGGTCTTGCCCTCGGCTGGCGTGGCACTAGTGATCATGAGTGATTTGAGGCGATGATCGAACGCACCCAGCAAGATGGAGTTGCGGAGGGTACGGATGGCTTCCTCGAACCCTGTTACACCCAGTTTCCGCTCGCCCGGTTCAGACCCATCCGCACGTACCAGCGCCGTAGTGCCTGCTTCGTTCGTGCTGGCTGCCGCTAGGCGGCGGCGCCAGGACTTTACCATCGGCAGGCTGCCCAGCACCTCGGTCTTGAAGAGGCTGGCGACCTGGTCGGGGTCGCGGATGGATTTGTCAAGCACGTCGCTGAAGACAGCGGCAGCGATGGCCAGCAGCGCGGAGAGAAGAAAGGCCAAGGCAGCGTTCAGCGGCAGATTGGGGAAAACCGGGCTGACGGCAGCGCGGGCGGGATCGGCAATGCGGATGGCGCTGTTCTCGAATCCGGCGTTGATGCCAGCTTCCTTGATTTTGCGGATCAATTCTTCATAGAGTGTCTTGTCGGCGTCGGCCTCGCGCTTCAGAGCCTGATACTCAAAGCTGCGGGCGTTAATGCGGTCGAACTCGGCCTTGGTCTCGGAGACGGCTTTCTGCAACATGGCCTCGCGGTTGACGGACTCGCGGTATTCGACTTCGACGCGTTGCGCGGCGTTCTGCCGCGCTTCGCCCAACTGCCGCACAATCTCTTCCACCTGTACGGCAGCCTTGCGGTACTCAGGGTGATTAGCGCCGTAATGTGTTTTGACTTCCTCGAATCTCTGGCGCGCCTCGTCCAGCTTCTGAGAAAGTGTTTTGAGGTTCTCGCCCTGTGTGGAAACTTGGGCGGCCTCCAGAGAACCGCTTTGTACGGACTTCCAAGCAGCTTCCTTGCGAACACGGTCGGTCTGGGCATTGGTGTATTCGGTGTTGAGCTGCAACAGGCGGGCGGAGAGGATACTGGTCTTTTCCTCAGGGTTGATGACGTTCAATTCGCGCTCAAACTGAGCGAGAGCGGCCGAAGAACGTTCCATCTTGGCTTTCAATTCCTCAAGCTGCTTTTCCATGAAACTCGCCACGGAGGCCGAGGAATGGAACTGGATGTTGAACGTGTGCTCGACATACGAACGGGCGACGCCGTTAGCCACGTCGGCGGCCAGATGAGGGTCGGTAGAGCGATAGCTGATAAGCAGGAGGTATGTATTCGGGGGCCGCTTGACGTTAAGCTTCTTCAAGGTGACGGGCGCATCCTCTTGGGCCCGAGACCAATTCTTCGAAACCTGCTTTTCGACATCCAGGAGATGGTACTGCGCAGCGACAGGGCGAAGCACGGAATCCGATTGGATGAGCTTGATCTGAGTGGCGAGGAACTGGTCGGAATCGTTCGTGGGAATGCGCGTGGAGTCCTGACCGATAACAGCCGAAGGCGTCTGGCGATCTATATCCACCGTCACCGTGGATTCGTAGACTGGCGTGAGGCGCGCGGAGATGATCACGGTCGCCGCCACGCAGGCGACGACGAACCCGAGGATCTTCAAGCGATGGCGTCGCAGGATCCAAAGGTAGTGAGAGAGCGGGACGGCAGACCGATCGGGCGACTCTGTGTCGTAGCCATACCATACAGGCTGGATTGCTTCGTTTTCGTTGGGCGGGGGAAGATTTCTTCGTTCAGGCATATCACTGACCTCCGGCTAAATACTAACTATTTAATGGAAGACATAGATGGCAGCCACGGTGGCAGCGGCACCTATGACGAACATCTTCTCCAGGGCGCCCATGGTCATGCGGCGGCCCTTATTGTCGGGCACGTACAAAATGTCGTTGGCCAGCAGTGGCGTGTCAGGGGCTTTACGCTCCATGATTTTGCTCAGCGGGACGGGGATTTCGTTCTTGCTGCCTTTGCCTTCGCGGCGGTAGATATAAGCTTCTTTGGAAGCGTAAGGCATGAGGCCTTGGGAGAGAGCCAGCACCTTGAGCACGGTCGACTCCGTGCCGTCCCCGACGGGATAGGCACCGGGCATTTTGACGTTGCCAATCACATAAACCTTCCCGCTCTCCGGTACGCGAATCTCCTCACCACCGCTCAAAACGATGTTGAGCGCGGGATCGGCAGCATCGATAAGGCCCTTGACCAAGATACGCTGAACTAACGAGGTGGAGGCTCCATCGGGGCCGGGCTGGGTACGGGTGACAAGGATCTCGGCGCCGGCTTCAGGAGAGAGACCACCCGCTCGCGTGATCGCCTCAAGCAAGGTGACCGGCCCAGTGGCCTGGAAAGTGAGGGGCTGCCTGACGGCGCCAGCCACGGAGATGGGGTGGCTGTTGTATTCGGCTACGTTCACGGTAACGAACGGATCCACGATAATCTGCTCGTCCTGCAGGGCTTTGGCAATGGTCAACTCAAGCTCGTTGGGCATGACGCCTTGCGCCTTCACCCGCTGTTTGAGCATCGGAAGGCGGACGAAGCCGTCGGTGCTCACACGAACGGTGCGGGTCAATTCCGGCGCGTCGTATACGGAGACGGCGATCAGGTCATTAGCGCCGATCGGCTGGGCGGGAAGATTGCCCCCTTGAACATCGGGCACGGCACTGGGGCGTGTCTGCGCAGACGCGACGGACAGGAAACCGGAGAGGCAGACGAAGATCGGGACCAGCAACGAGGACTTACGATGCGGTAGTGCTTTTGGCATGGTTCACTCCTTCCAAGGCAGTTTGGAGGCTCAGCATGGCGGCTTTTAGGTCGGCCATGTCTTGTTCGATCGAGCCGAGCGTCCGCTCGACATGGTTTCCGTCAGCCCGCGAGTTGAGCGCATTCAGAACTTCGCCGCGAGTGAAGTCGGAGAGATTGCGGGCGCCATGGCGTTCCCGAAGCGGCCTTCAGCTTTTCGTATTCGTCCTGGCTGAGGCGGAATATCACCAGGCGGTCTCTTCGGTTACGGAACACGAGATCAGGCCGTGCTCAAGCAGCAGTCATGAAAAGACGGGCCATCTGCGCGTGCGGAGCGCCCTCGACGGCACAGACCATCTCGCGGTTGATTTCTACGGTTACGGAGCGTTCGAGGGCTTCCACTCCCACTACGCCTTGAAAAGTGTCGTGTTTCCGCACCAGGATGCCCTCCAATCCAGCTAACGGCCCGCGCCAGATGCAAACCCGCTGGCCCACCCACGAGAAGGCCCACGGCTTGGCGGGCAGTTGCGCAGCCAGGATCATCTTGATCCCGGCAATCTCGGCGTCCGAAATGGGGGACGCGGATTCACACGGACCCGCAATCGACAGAACACCTGGAATCTCGAGCACGGCCTGCCGGTTCCGATTATCGAAGCGGCAGAACACGAATCCCGGGAACAAGCGGCGCCGCCCGGAATAGATTGGCACATACTCTTCCAGCCCGCGGCTGCACAGCGACTGGGCCACCAACTTCTCACCCCCAGGCTTCACTGCCAGGGCAAACCACTGGAACCGTCTCGTCATATCGGTCGACTGGTTAGGAATCGAGGACAAAGCATCATTCCTGTTGCTGCGATGCGATATTCATGCGGTCCACCAATGTGCTCACCTGTTCGTCCAGGCGATTCAGGCGCCGTTCGAGCGCGCCAACCTGAAGGCTCAAAAAAGCCGGAAACGAAGACATCTCTGGCAAGCTCAGTGCGTGCATCGTAGCCGCACGAACGAATTCCGATACATTGGCAGCGCCGCGTTCGCCACAATGGGACTTGATTTCGCGATAGTCCTCGTCCGATATCCGGATGCTGACCATTTTGGATTTGCCGTTGGGCACGACTGGTAGTCGATTTTGCGCGGTGCAGCCGGCGGGTTCACCTGATCCGGCAAGCGAACTGGACTATATACGGGATCTCATGCGCTGTAGTCTCGTCCGGCTAATTGAGATCCATGCGGCTCATTACAAAGCAGTGGAGGGCGTTCGATGAGATAGTGGGCCGCAAAAAACACTCGGCGCCCACAACCTCTTGATCAGGCACATGCGATTCGCCCGGCCCGGCCTACCCAACAAGCCCGACCGTATATCTGGCGTCGGCAAGAACAGAGGCAGGCGCCATGCGGTTGGGTCTCACCGAGCGGCGGTCGATCGTCAAGGCTACGGAACGCTGCAGAAGAGAGACATCTAGGACCAGCCAGCAGGCTCCTTTAATAGTGAGCAACCGGCCGGCAAGGCCCCGCAACGGTCCCTCGGCGATCTCCACGCAGTCCCCCACCTTGAGAAAGGGCCACGGCTGTAGTTCCGTTCCGGAGTTGATCGCCCGACGGACACTCTCCAGTTCACAAGCATCTACGGGAACCGGCTTGTTTCCAAACGCCACAAACCTGAACACGCCAGGCGTGCTGAGCACACGCGCGCGCGACCCTGTGCCGATGTTGCAGAACACGTATTGCGGGAACAGCGGCAGGTCGACGTCCTTGAAACGCCCCGCCGACCGATATCTGCCGCGATATAGGGGCAGGTAATGCTCAACGCCCCTACTAGCAAGCGCTTGGACGACCGCTTTCTCGCTGCGCGGCCGGACCACTATCGCGTACCACTCGGTATTCTCAATCAACACGGGAACACCTCAATCGGAGCGGACAGGCAAAGCTCGCGCTACCTTAGGATCTAGGATGTATGCCTTTCGGGCTACGCATGCAGCGCGATTCCAAAGAATACCGTCATCTTGAGCAGATGTCAAGCAAGAATTAGCAACCTGTCCTACAAAAAAGTCCGCGCCTTCGTACTAGGACCTGCTGCCTCAAAGAACCAGATATGCGTATCCTGTTTCCGTGCAAACAGTTAGCCATCTGTTCTAAAAAGAACAGATCCATTATCGGACTTGATTTCTTGGGTTTTCGCGGGCCGCTGTACCTGCGTCAGCGCCGTCCGCCGGTCGAATACTGACGTCCACCAGGGCACTTCAATTAGAATCGCGCAATGCCACTTTCAATTGCCCTTTAGAGCAGTCGTGCCCGCGCCATTTGAGGGCGGTGGAATGTTACGTTTTCAGGAGCACAATATACGCGGAATTGCGCCTCGGGCGACATGGGTTTACTGGAATCCAATAGCGCGCCAGTATTCCCCGGACAGAACGCCTTGATCTTCGGAAAGGAAGAATTCTATGAATTCCGACGGATACATCCCGGAGGTCCGCGGGTCGTGGGCGCTCGCTGCATAGAAGAACCAGCGCCCGGCGAAGGGCGTCACGGCTTGGTCGTTCGGCGGCCCACTGCGGCTGTTTGCAGGTGTTTTCGGTGCCGTTTGCGATGGCTGAAGGGGCTGCGCCGCCGTTTTCCTCGTTTCGCCCGGCACGGTCGCCAGGGGCTGATTCGCTTCACGTGATTAATGTCGCAAGCTTCTTCTTCGTCGAACATGGCTTGGCGTCGCATGCATGTGTGCGCCGGTGCAGCAACTCTTGACCCCGGCATGGGAGCGGATGGCTGGCGGCCCGCACCCACCAGAATTCGGGCACGGATTGACACGGACGTCAGAGATTCAAGGCTGGGGTTGAGACCGCCCATTGACGTTTCCTTGGAGCAGCGAGACCACCGTCGACTGTAACTCCTGGATGCGCTGTTCGAGCGCCTCGAACCGGCGCTGGAGATGCTCGTTAATCGTGCCGGAATGAATGTACGCCAGGAGTTCGGAGCGAATGAAGTCGGAGAGGTTCCGGGCTCCGTTACGGGTCGCGACTTCTTTCAGTTCGCGGTATTCGTCTTGAGTGAGGCGGAAAATAACCTCACGGTTTCGGGGATTATCAGTCATGCGCATCACGGCCTCCAGGTACGCAGGTAACAAATGGGGCGGGGCGCGCCTCGGCGAGCGCTTCGACGACGGTCTCGTGCGGCGATGGAACCCGGCGAGCCGGCCCGATGCTGAGGAGAGTGCTTCGGTAACATTGTTCCGTTGTCCGGAAACGCCAGATGCAATCACAGGAAGCGACGGCGCTATTCAAGAATCTCCTCCGGCTAAAACAAAGTCAAGCTCATGCGAAAACAAAACTCCGTGCTCGGCGCGCCAATGCACAACCGGCTCTTCCGCGGCAAATCCTCCGCTCAGGCTATCGCGTCTGGAAGCTTAGAAACTCGATCATCCACTTCTCGCATAGGGGACGCTACCTTGGGATGGCCCAGGCGCCGTCGATTTCAACCGCGACTGAACACTGGAGTAACTCAACGCCGACTACCAGGCGCGTGGTTTGGGCCTGGCGAAGCACCACACCCTGAAGGCCCTTTAGCGGACCCGCCAGCAGTTCCACAGTCTCGCCAAGCCTTGTGTAGGGGCAACTGGCCACAGGGAGTCCGGAAGCGGCAATTCGCTCCAATGCTTCAATCTCGGCCTCGGGTATAGTGCCTGGGCTGCTCCCAAAGCTAACGACCTGCACCACGCCAGGAGTGGTCACGATGCGAAAAGGATTCTCAGGGTTACGTACTGCAAAGACGTAGCCGGGAATCAGCGGCTTTTGGCTGTCCCAATCGGATCCTGAGCGCCTCTTATGAATGCACCGCACAAGCGGAAGCGCCGTCCGGTACCCCTTAGCGTTGAGGATCGCCTGAACTGATTTTTCATGACGCGCTATTACACGCAAAGCCAACCATGGATGTCCGGAAGCAGGCATTGGATTGGAAGTGGTCACTGTCTGCCCTTCATGGAGTGAAAGTATAGCTTAAAGGGCAGACTGCCGCCCTTTTCGCCGTCTTAGGAAGAGCCGTACAGCGAACAGTTTGAAAACGAACCGACCGCTGGTCCCCCAAAAAGACCACTCAATCAAACTCGGCATGTCCCGAGTCTAGGAGCCAATACCACTTTAAGGGAGTATAAGCGGTATGTCAAGGGGAGAAAACGCTTTGAACGCTTTGTGGAGAAAACGCTTTGAATTTGACAGCGGCTTCGGTGAGTTCGATACTCCGGCTTGGCCCACTTTGATCGTCTAATTTGGCCCCCCTGCTTATCGACATTTTACGTCATCCCTTGCCGTCGTTCAAACTCCGGTAGCGGGAAGGCTCAACGGGTTTCAGACACCGACGTCCCGCGGCCACGAGGCCGAGGCCGTTCGTGGCGCCGTTCTGGTGAATGGGTGCCATAACAACGGCACATCTGTCCGATCCGGTCACGCAGCAGATTCATAAGGTCCACGTCCGCAACGGCGGACCTGCGCAGACCGGGATGTCTGTCTGACTCACAGCAAAGATTCACCCGGGAGCAAATCACTGCACGCCCAAGGACTTAAGCCGGCCACTCAGCTCCCCTTTGGAGGTGATGGTCCCATCCGGGTTCTTCTTGAACTCGCATGTAGCCGCCACATTGCCCAGTTGGTTATAGTATTCCACCTTGCCGGAATCGGCGTGCCCGTTCCGCACTTTGCATTGGGCCAATTGCTCGCAGTAGTAGTTCACCATCCCTCCCGAAACGACCTTGGTCGACTTCCCGAACCATTTGAGGATCCAGGTAACCGATCCGATCGCCACCTTACCGCCGCCCGCCGTGCCCACGGTGATGACGTCGCCTATGTCCCGGTATTCCTTTTCCAATACCACTGCCGCGCCCAGATCGCGCAACGCACTGCCGCACGGATCCTCCTGCATGACAACATCGGCTGAGCAGGTGGAGCTTCCTCGGGAGTTGCTCACCGTTAGGGTAAATACATTGTGTCCGACCTTAAGCTGCGGCTGGCCCGGACCGCCTACGGGCAGTGTGCCACTGCCGGTGGCTAGCGGCCCGCCTGGGTTCAGCGTCAGACTCTGTGCGTTCCACGACGTCCAGGTCAACTGGGCGTTAGGCAGGTTTTCGTAAACGACATAAGGGTCGCGTTTCAGTTCGCAGACCGGTTTATAGGGAGGCAGAATCTTCACCTCGGCCCCGCACGTGCCCTTGCCGCCCGGCCCGGTTGCCGTCATGGTATAGGTAATCCAGTCCGCCGAATTCACCTGCGGCGCGGGTTGCTTCTCCGTGCCTGCCGGTACCTGGACCGGTCCGCTGTTGTGCACGGGCGGTTCCTGGCCGAATCCTTGCTTTTCGCTGAACTGGGAGAAAGCGAGGTTCAGACCGGTGGCGTTCTTCGAAGTCCAACTCAGGGTATAGTCAGATGGCCAAGCTGTTTCCACCTCGCGACTGTTCCGATCCCGATACTTATAATCGCTGGTGATCTTCAGGTCGCACACGGGCGGCGGGTTTTTCGGTGCGCGCCCGGGAACCACTTCGCAGACCAACACGCCGGCGCCGATGCCGCCGGGGATTGCCGTCCAATAAGCGCCCGCATCGACGCTGACGCTCTCCTTTTCTTTGACGATTACCGGAATCGATCCCACCGCTCCTCCGGCAAGCCCGCACAGAACCGGCTTGACCCAAGTCGGCGTGGTAGCCGCTGTTGGAGCCGGCGTCCCGCCCGTCGTCTGGCTGTCCGGCAGAAACTGGACGGCTTTCCCCTCCGAAATATCCATTGGCTGGCCCGCTCCCTCCACCCGAACCGATCCGGTGGTAGCCGCAATCTGCAGCGCACCATCCTTGACAGTCACGATCCCCAGTGTGCGCCGGTGGCTGGCTGGGCGCACGGTCACGTTTCCCGTCCGGACGCGGATCTCCGGATTATCGCCGTCATTAGAAAACGACAAGTCGCCCCGCGCCAGGAGAGCCACGGCGCCACCGTCCCGTTCGCGCTGGAGCGAGACTTCGGTGTCGTGGCGCATGACGATCCTAGTGGTGCCTCCCAGCAGGATTACGGCCCACCCATCGCCCACCCGCATGCTGTCGCCGCTAAAGACGGTCTGCCCGCGCAACGCCGGCGACTGTCCGATAGTCGCCTGACTGCTCTGGGTGACGACTCCAATAACGCTGGCCGCGAAAACCTTCTGGGCGGCGATCCCCATAACGGCGCAGATGGCCGCAGCGAGAACGGGTTTCCCAGTATACCTAGTACAGTACGACGTACAACACATCTGCGTGACGTTGTTCAGCGAAGGGCGCAAGGTGGACATCGATCTCCTCCGAGTTTGCGCCAGACTATCACACCATGGCGGCAGAGTCAATAGAATTGACACCAAATGTCAAGGCAAAGTAGAAATGTCCCCTCCACAGCAAAGTAGAAATGTCCCCTTTGCCATAGCCGGTTGCCGAGGCCATGGTAGGTTGATGGTGCCCGCCCAGGAAGCGCGCTTCCTGGTGGGGTAAAGCCGAGGCGACGGAGTTGGTTGGCAGAGCATCGGCGCAAACTCTCTTGGGGCGATTGAAAACCCGGGTAGTCCTTCCGGTCGCTTGGAGAGTTTCCCCGTATGGGGCGCCTTTGCGTTCTGAGCCAACTCCCCAGCCCAGGCGGCGCAGCGGCCGGGGGCAGCTATCATTTTGGATCGCGGATTGTCGCTTTCGCTGGAAGCCATTCACCGCCAACTCGCGGCCATGCCGTGGCAGCGCTACCTCGTCCGCTTGATTCACCATCACACCCGCAGAGCTTTCCCCGGCTCCCGGCTGTGGACCGCGGCTCAGCTTGGTCGGGAATCCATCGTAAGATTTCTGCGCGCGCGCAACCGTGACGGATATGATGTGTACTTTCAACCCGACGCCTTTCCCGATAGCGCCGGCTACATTCTCGTGGATCTGGACCAAGCCGCGCCCACCGTGCTGGATGCCATGTGCGCCCATGGCCATCAGCCCTGCGTAGTGGTTGACACCAGCCCTGGCCATCTGCAGGCTTGGGTGCAAGTGAGCGCCCAGCCGCTGCCGCCGGCGGTAGCCGGCGCCATCGGCAGACAGTTGGCGCGCTGGTATCAGGGCGACTGCGCCAGCACCGATTGGCGTCATGTGGGCCGACTGGCAGGATTCACCAATCAAAAACCACAGCGGCGCCTGCCCAGCGGCTTGGCTCCCTGGGTGAAAGTTCGCCGGGCCACTCCAGGTCTGGCTCGCAACAGCCGCTCGCTGCTGCGCTCTGCCTGGCGCTGGCTGACGTTGTCCTCCGCGGTTCCCACGCGGCCTCCGCAAACCGCCGCGCCTTCCACTCCCCCAGCCGTTACCGTGCCAGCGGCCCGTACCGTCTATCAAACCTGGCTGTACCGCCTGCGGATTCCGCAACGCTTTCCCCATCCGGATTGGAGTATCGCAGACCTCTGGATTGCCAAGGAACTGCTGTCGTCGGGCATCCCCGCGACGGAGGTGAAAACCATCCTCCAGTTGGGCAGCCCCGAATTTCCCCGCTACCACAGCGCGCCGGATGATTATTTGCATCGCACCCTCACCCGCGCCGGCGCCCGCATAGGCGCCACTTTTCCTGCGCGTCCCACACTCAGCGGTTTCCCGTAAGTCCCCCGCGCGCCCTGTGTGGGCGGCCTCTGCTTCCACCGCACTCCGCTGCTCGTACTCGCTGCTCATTCCACCCCCTCCAGCCGGCAGCCCGATGGCTGCGCCGCTTGCCATATCTTCGGTCCCTTCTTCAAATCGAAATTCTTGTTCCAGTTGCTGCCCCGCCCGCCAGCGCGCTGCGCCTTCACCGGTTTCACTGGGGCAGGGGTTTTCGGCTTCTCCGCCACGGCACACTTTTCGACCGGCAGATAGCGTTCCCCATAGCGCACTGCCAGCGACCCGTCCAGCCGCTTCTCCACCCGTACGTCGGCCCCGCGCAGCCCGCTCACGATCACCCCGCGTTCGATCTGATACAACGCGTCATCCACACGCAAGGTGTAGTCGTTCCGCACTTGCCGCGTTTCCACGTGGCTCAAGGACGCGGCCAGATTGTGACTCTTGTCCAGGGCACGATGCGCGTCGTCGGAGTTGGCGGCTTCCACCGTCAGCTCCCGCTCCCACCACACCAGATAGTCCTCCTCCAGATATTGGTTCGCCTGTGCGATAGTCTTCACTCCCGCTACGCGCATCCCTTTCACCAGCCGGTCCTGCGCGGTCCCGAAATTCCTCTCCACGCGCCCTTTCGCCTGCGGAGAATGCGCCGCAATCCAGGTGATCCCCAGTTCCCGTAAGGCGCGGCCAATCTGCGTCGGTGGCATCTCCACAGGGTCTTTATCCACCCCAGGCTCGTCCCGTTTGCGCTTCTCCGCCGTCCGAAATATACTCGCCTTGTCCGTATAAAACGCCAGCGGACGTCCGAACTTCTCCAGGTAACTCCACAGCAGTTTCATGTTCTCCTCGGTCGTGTCGTGCCGCACGAACCGCGCAAACAGCCGGCTGGTGGCGTCGTCGATCATGGCGATCAGGTACAGCTTTTCTCCCCGCCCTTCCAGCCAGTCGTGCTCGCTGGTGTCCCACTGCACCAGCTCCCCCAAGCGGCTCCGCCGCGGCCGCCACACGTGTACCGCGTTCACCTTCTGTTCGTTGGCACGCCATAGCTTGCCGCGAATCATCCATTGCCGCACCGTCTCTTTGCTCGCCTCAATGCCGTGCTTCTTACCCAAATATTCCGCCGCCAACGTCGGCCCGAACCCTTGGTACACTTCCGCCGACAAGATCTTCACCGCGGTCTTCTCGACGCTCTCTTTGATCCGCCGGTTCGACGACCGGCCGCGTAGCCCGTGCACCACGGCCTTGTCGCCGCGCTTCTTCAGTGCGTACAGCAGTCGCTTCACCTGCCGCACACTCAACCCCAGTTCCTCAGCGGCTTCCCGTTGCTTGATCAGTCTCTTCTTGGCTTTCCGCAACGTTACCAAGCGGTCTCTATCGGCCTGCGTCATCAGTAGCTGTCCTTTTTCCATACCCCAAGCTTGGGGTTGTCAAGGGGACATTTCTACTTTGCCCAAAGGGGACATTATCACTTTGCCGCCACATAGAATTGACACCAAAATTGGCGCTAAAAGGCGGTTTGTGCGTGGTTGGATTCAAACCGCGCGATGATCATTGATCTCGGTGCCAGGCTGAACGCTGTGGTCAAGATGTACGGGGACGGGCCAGTCACCGGCCATGATCGCGCCCGCCTGCCTCAACGGTGCCGCGTCCTCGACTGAACCGAACGCGCACGCGCGTGCCGAGTTCAATATCGCCGTTGGAAGCCGCCGCGTCGAGCACCACGAAGCTATTGGGGGCGGTGGCGATTGCCAGGTGCGTGTCGTTCTGGGCGACCGCAGTTCCGCTCAGTAGGCCGATCTGTGGAGCCGTTCGCTCAGTGATCGCCATATCGGCAATTGCAGTCTTCGAATGCCGCATGTACTCGGCGGCCTCCCTGGCCACATCAGCCCGACCGTTGTCACCCGCTGATTCCTGCAAGCCGCGCCGCGCCGAATGGGAGGGACCCTCCGCGTCCGCCCGCATGGATGCGCTACGGTCGTCGGTAGCCTCGGCAACCTGTCGCTCGCCTTTGTCGAGGTCGAGGATCGCATTAACTTGGGCCTGGCGCGCAAGCAATTCCTTGAGTCGCGCTTCATGCTCAAAGGGCCGGTTCGCCTCGGCCTGGTAGTCAGCGAGGGTCTTTTCCAGGTGCTCCACGCGTTTCTGTTCGTCCGCAGCCACCCTGTCAAGGGCTCGCAGCGTGTGCTCGACGCTTTGCACCGTGCCGATTGGATTCTCCGGGTTGAGGTGCGCAACGTAAGTCCCGGCACCTCGGATGAAGAGATCCGGCAGCCGCTCGTCCTCCGGGGTAAGCGACGTGCTCGCCTTGCCTTTGCTTACGATTTCGAATCCCCGGAACGCTCCGCGTGGCTGTAGAGTGGGGTCGTCGCGCCAGGACAGCACCGCATACGTGAGAGCTTTCGCGGCCTCCTCACGCGCCCCCTTGCCGGCATATACGCGGCTGCCCACGGTCATACTGAACTCCTCGCCATCCTGTGCGTCTCGCGTGGCGATGTCCGTCGTCACTTGGGCAAGGCCCCGTTGCGTCTCCGCAATTTCCAGCGGCAGCCGGTGAAGCTGCAGGCGAATGCTGTGCTGCTGGTTGACGTGCGCCGAACGGAGCTGGTCGAGCTTGCGGACTTCCGTGTCTACCTTGACCTTCTCCATGACCGCCGGGTTGCCCGAGGCGATGGCTTTGATCTCCGCATAGGTGAGCGCGCCGGCCTCTAAGTCCTCGGCGGCACGCACCGAGGTGTGCCCGCTCATCACCTGCTGGATGAAGCGGGCCTTGGTCTCCAGGATCTGCCACATGTAGGCGTCAAAGGAGCCCTCCGTCACGTAGCGATAGATCCGCACCTCGGGGTTCAGATTCCCCTGCCGCAGGATGCGTCCCTCGCGCTGCTCAATATCGCGCGGGCGCCAGGGGGCATCCAGATGGTGGAGGGCGGCAAGACGGCGCTGCACGTTGGTGCCGGCGCCCATTTTTTCGGTGGAACCGATGAGAATGCGTACCCTGCCGGCATTGACTGCGTTAAACAGGTTCATCTTGGCAGAGTCGGAATCGGCGTCGTGAATGAAGGCAATCTCGTTTTGCGGAATGCCGCTGGCGATGAGCCGCGAACGCAGCTCATCGTATACGTTGAATCGTGCGGGGTCCGGCGTTGACAAATCGCAGAATACAAGCTGGGTGGAGCGAGCGTTCCCGGTCTCCTGCCAGACATCGCGGATGCGATCGATGGCGCGGCTCAGCTTCGTATCGCCGTACGGGTCGGCGAAGGGTTCCACCAGGCGCATGTCGAGGGCGGCTTTCCTACCGTCGCCGGTGATTTTGAGCATGTTGTCCTGGGAAGGGTCGATGCGCTGCGTACGCAGGCGCTCGGCGCGCTCTGTGAGTGTCTTGATAAAGTCTTTGAGGGGCTCGCTGGCGGGCGCGGCCACGATCAGCGGCTTGCCGGTGGCAATCATCGGGCGGGGCAGCTTCAGCATGTCGGCGGTTTGCACGTCGGCGACCGTGCGGAACATGGTCAGCAGCTCGGGCAGATTGATGAATTTGGCAAAGCGCGTGTGCATGCGGTATCCGGACCCATCCGGCGCGAGTTCCAACGAGGTCACCGCTTCTGCAAAGTTACCGGCCCAGGCATCGAAGTGCTCGACGCC
>Ga0182014_10000943_pt1 | contig 39679 bp, 26 predicted proteins | sample 612S2DmetaG_FD_120489 | JGI IMG/M metagenome (GOLD analysis project Ga0182014, IMG submission 120489) | Permafrost microbial communities from Stordalen Mire, Sweden - 612S2D metaG | ecosystem: Environmental > Terrestrial > Soil > Wetlands > Permafrost | place: Sweden: Stordalen | collected... | reverse complement strand
GACGTTCCTGCAGAAGCACGCCGCCAAGGGCCAGATCGTCACCGGCCTGCTCTACATCGATCCCGAAGCGGACGACCTGCACACCCACCTCAACACGGTGGATGCGCCGCTCAATACGCTCGAGGCCAAGACGCTCTGCCCCGGCACCGCCGCGCTGGACAAGATCAACGCCAGCCTGCGCTAGCCCCCTCTCCGTTTCGACCCGGTCGAAACGGGGCTCCGGTCAGCCCATCTGGCGGGCTTTGCCGGCGCGTTTTGCTCGCCTCCGCACTCAAAACCCGCCACCACGCGGAAGCTATGGTGACGCCACCCCGGCGTGCCGCCATCGATCCCTCGCAAGCCTGACCTATTTCACCAGCCGGACCGGCGGGTGATTGAACGCCCCACGCGCCGGCCGCGACTAAATGTCGACGTATCAGCCAGCGCCGGGAATTTCATGAAAAGCCTCTGGATTTCGACCCTGGCCGCCATCGTGGTGGCCGCATCGGCCGGCGCCGGCCATACCCGGGATGACGGCATCGACAAAGCCAGGGCCGACGCGTTCGACGCCCGGATGTTCGCGCGTCCGCCCGGCAACAAAGCCTATGCCTGTTTCGTGCGCCGCTACGATGCCGGCCATCTGGCGCAGCATCCCAAACAAAAGGTCAGCGCGATAAAGCTTCTGGTGTCGGCGGAAATCCCGCCGGACCAGGAGACCACCAACTATTCGTTCCGGCTCGGCTTCAAATACCGGCATCGGCCCGGCGATTTCGACTCCAGCGGCGACTGCGGCCACGTCGTCGCCGAAGACACCGGCAAAGAAATTCGGCTCGGCTGCGGTGTCGATTGCGATCGCGGCGGCATCGACGTCGCGCTGTCGAAGGACGACAAGTCGGCGATCATCCGGCTGGAGCGGATCACGGTCTGGCAGCGCAACAAGCCCGACGACGAGGGGACGGACGCACTCAATACCGGCGCCGACGACAAGATGTTCCGGCTTGACCGGGCCGATGCCGGCGAATGCGCCGAACTGGTGACCGACCGCAAGGAACTCGCCGCGCTCCATCACAAGTGATAGAAGCGCGCGCCGCAGAGGAGGATGCCATGCATCGACGCAACATGTTGTGGGGTGCGCTTTCGACACTCAGCGCCGCGTTCGCCGCCTCGCGCGCCAGCGCCGCCACCGAGGCCGCGCCGCAAGGCAAGCTCAAGGTGGTCTATCACCTCAGCGACCTCGACAAGGTCAGCTTCGTGCTCGGCAACATCCAGAACCACATCAACGGCGTCGGCGGTCCCGACCATGTCACCATCGCGCTGGTGGTGCATGGCCCGGCGTTGCGGGCGTTTCACGCCAGCCAGGCGAACCCGGATTTGACCCGTCGCGTCGGCGAGTTTTCCAGGGCGGGAATCGAACTGGCGGCCTGCGGCAACACCATGAAATCGCAGAATGTGACGCTGAAGGATCTGCTGCCGGGTTTTGTCAATGCCGACAAGGGTGGCGTGGTCCGGATCGCGGAGCTGCAATCGCAGGGATACCTGTATTTGCGGCCCTGAGCACGGCCCCAGCCTTCATTATCGCGATCTTGCCGGAAATCGTTGCCAAACCGCCGATTCCGCGGGGATCGAATGGTTGTGAATGGCGTTATGCTCCGGGGATACGCATATTCCCTGCGTCGACACGACGCCAACGGCTGGTTGACAACATTCGGCTTCCCGCCGGATGGTGCGGGAACCCGAGAAGGGACCGGCTCGAACCGAACAAGGGCACCATGAATCCCGTCAAAGCACTCGAAAACCACGGCCAGGCGATCTGGCTGGATTTCCTGGCCCGCGGCTTCGTCGCCAAGGGCGACCTGCAGAAGCTGATCGATACCGACGGCGTCAAGGGAGTCACCTCGAATCCGTCGATTTTCGAGAAGGCGATCGGCAGTTCCGACGAATATGACGGCGCGATCGGCAACGCCTTGAAAAAGGGCGATCGTCCGGTCGCCGAGCTGTTCGAGCACCTCGCCGTCGAGGACATCCAGCACGCCGCCGACGTGCTGCGCCCGGTCTATGACCGACTCAAGGGCGACGACGGCTTCGTCAGCCTCGAAGTCTCGCCCTATCTGGCGATGGACAGCAAAGGCACTATCGTCGAGGCCGAACGGCTCTGGAAGAACGTTGGCTGCAAGAACCTGATGGTCAAGGTGCCGGCAACGCCGGAAGGCCTGCCGGCGATCGAGCACCTGATCGGCGAAGGCATCAGCATCAACATCACGCTGTTGTTCTCGCAAAAGGTCTACGTGCAGGTCGCCGAGGCCTATCTCGACGGCTTGGAAAAATACGTCAAAAGCGGCGGCGATCCGTCCCACGTCGCCAGCGTCGCCTCGTTCTTCGTCAGCCGCATCGACAGCGCGGTGGACAAGCAGCTCGACGAAAGGATCGCGCGTGCCAACGATCCCACCGAGAAGGAGCGACTGAGCGCGCTGAAGGGCAAGGTCGCGATCGCGAACGCAAAGCTCGCCTATCAGGAATACAAGCGGCTGTTCTCCGGCGCGCGCTGGGACAGGCTCGCGGCCAAGGGAGCAAAACCGCAGCGCCTGCTGTGGGCCTCGACCGGCACCAAGAACAAGGATTACAGCGACGTGCTCTACGTCGAGGAGCTGATCGGTCCGAACACGGTCAACACCGTGCCGCCGGCGACGCTCGATGCCTTCCGCGACCACGGCACGCCGCGCGACAGCCTCGAGAAAAACGTCGAGGACGCCCGCCACGTGCTCGCCGAGCTCGAAAAATCCGGCATTTCACTCGATGCCATCACCGCCGAACTGGTCCAGGACGGCGTCAAGCTGTTCGCGGATGCCGCCGACAAGCTGTACGGCGCGGTCGCGCACAAGCGCGCCACCGTGCTCGGCGCCGGCATCGACCGCCAGGTCATGGCGCTCGGCGGCGGCATCGGCAAGGCGGTCGAGCAGGCGACCGAGGAGTGGCGCGCTTCGGCCCGGATCCGCCGGCTCTGGCAGCACGACCGATCGGTCTGGACCGGCAGCGACGAGCACAAATGGCTGGGCTGGCTCAACAGCCCGGCCGCCGCCGATATCGCCGACTACGAGGACTATGCCCGCCGCGTCAGGGGCCAGAATTTCACCGACGCGGTGGTGCTCGGCATGGGCGGATCGAGCCTGGGGCCGGAAGTGCTGGCCGAAACCTTCGCCAAGCGGCCCGGCTACCCCAGACTGCATGTGCTGGATTCGACGGACCCGGCGCAGGTGCGCAGCCTGCAGGCCAGGATCAACCTTGCCGACACGCTGTTCATCGTCTCCAGCAAATCCGGCGGCACCACCGAGCCGAACGCGATGAAGGATTATTTCTTCGCCCGCGTGTCGGAGACGATCGGCGCCGATAAGGCCGGACACCGCTTCATCGCGGTGACCGATCCCGGCTCGTCGCTGGAGAAGGCCGCGGCCAAACAGGGTTTCGCGCGCGTCTTCCACGGCGATCCCGCGATCGGCGGACGTTACTCCGTGCTGTCGCCATTCGGGCTGGTGCCCGCCGCGACCGCCGGCATCGACGTCCGCACCCTGATCAAGCACACGCTTGCGATGGTGCGCTCCTGCGGTCCGGACGTCCCGCCGCACGAGAATCCGGGCGTGCAGCTCGGGCTCGCGATGGGGCTCGCCGGGCTGCAAGGCCGCGACAAGGTGACGATCCTGTCGTCGAAAAAGATCGCCGATTTCGGCGCCTGGGCCGAGCAGCTGATCGCGGAATCCACCGGCAAGGAAGGCAATGGCCTGATCCCGATCGACGGCGAACCGCTCGGCGAGCCCGCGCTCTACGGCAAGGACCGGTTCTTCATCGACCTGCGGACCGAAGGCGAGAACGACGCCGCGCATGACGACAGGCTCGCAGCCCTCGAGCAGGCCGGGCATCCCGTGGTCCGCATCGTCATGAAATCGATCGACCATATCGGCCAGGAATTCTTCCGCTTCGAGCTGGCGACCGCGGTCGCCGGCGCCGTTCTCGGCATCAATCCGTTCAACCAGCCCGATGTCGAGGACGCCAAGATCAAGACCCGCGAATTGACCGCAGCGTTCGAAAAATCCGGCAAGCTTCCGGCCGAAAAGCCGGTGATGTCCTCGCCCCAGGCCGATCTCTATACCGACGACGGCAACGCCGCCGCCCTGCGCAAAGCCGGCGCCGATGGCGATCTCGGTTCCTGGCTGAAGGCGCATCTCTCCCGCTCCGGCGCCGACGATTACGTGGCGCTGCTCGCCTATATCGAACGCAGCCCCGTCCATATCGGCAGCCTGCAGCAGATGCGGCTGGAAGTCCGCGACAAGCGCCACGTCGCGACCTGCGCCGAATTCGGCCCGCGCTTCCTGCATTCCACCGGGCAGGCCTACAAGGGCGGCCCGGACAGCGGCGTGTTCCTGCAGATCACCGCCGACGACGTCAGGGATCTCGCGGTGCCCGGCCAGAAGGCGAGTTTCGGCGTCATCAAGGCGGCGCAGGCGCGCGGCGATTTCGACGTGCTGACCGAGCGCGGCCGGCGCGCGCTGCGCGTGCATCTGAAGGGCGATCTCGAAAGCGGCCTGAAGATGCTCGATGCCGCGATCACCGACGCACTCAACTAAGGGTCCATAAAATGCAGCTCGGTATGATCGGCCTGGGGCGGATGGGCGGCAATATCGTCCGCCGGCTGATGAAGCACGGCCACACCACGGTGGTCTACGACAAGGACCCGAAAGCGGTCGCGGCGATCGCCGCCGAGGGTGCTGCCGGCTCGGGCACGCTGGAGGAGTTCGTTCGGAAACTCGAGAAGCCGCGCACCGCCTGGGTGATGCTGCCGGCGGGCAGGATCACCGAAGCGACCATCGATACGCTGGCAGGACTGATGGAGCCCGGCGACGTCATCATCGACGGCGGCAACACCTTCTGGCAGGACGACGTGCGCCGCGGCAAGGCGCTCGGGCAACGCGGCATCCGCTACATCGACGTCGGCACCTCGGGCGGCGTCTGGGGCATCGATCGCGGCTATTGCATGATGATCGGCGGCGACAGAGCGGTGGTCGACCGGCTCGATCCGATCTTCGCTGCCCTGGCGCCGGGGATCGGCGATATCCCGCGCACCGCGGGGCGCGATGGACGCGACCCGCGCATCGAGCAGGGCTATATCCACGCCGGCCCCGTCGGAGCCGGACATTTCGTCAAGATGATCCATAACGGCATCGAATACGGCCTGATGCAGGCCTATGCCGAGGGTTTCGACATCCTGAAGAACGCCAATATCGAGGCGCTGCCGCCAGAGCACCGCTTCGATCTCGACATCGCCGACATCGCCGAGGTGTGGCGGCGCGGCAGCGTGATCCCGTCATGGCTGCTCGATCTGACGGCCTCCGCACTGGCCAAAAACGACACGCTGGAAAACTATTCCGGCTTTGTGGAGGATTCCGGCGAAGGCCGCTGGACCGTCAATGCCGCGATCGACGAGGCGGTGCCGGCCGAAGTCCTGACCGCGGCCCTGTTCGCCCGGTTCCGTTCGCGCAAGGAACATACCTTTGCCGAAAAGGTTCTCTCGGCGATGCGCGACGGCTTCGGCGGCCACAAGGAGCCGCATCCGGACCCGCTCCGGCAGGGCGCGCCCGACATCGTCAAACCGAAGGCCGGCCGCTCGTGACAGACGCCGCTCCACATCTGATTTCAAACCAGAAGAAGCCCGATCCCTGTTCCTTCGTGATCTTCGGCGTCACCGGCGACCTGACGCACCGGCTGGTGATCCCGTCACTGTATAATCTCGAGGCGAGCGGGCTATTGCCCGAAAAATTCTGCGTGGTCGGCGTCGCCCGCAAGGCGACGTCGAATGACGAGCTGCGCGACAGCCTGATGAAGGGCCTGCGCCAGTTCGCCACCCGCCCGGTGGACGATGCGGTCGCCAGACGCCTGCTCGAATGCGTCACCAGCGTCGAGGCCGATCCGAGCGATCCCGCCTCGTTCGATACGATGCGCGAGCGGCTGGAGAAGCTGGAGGCGAACCGCTCGACCGGCGGCAACCGGCTGTTCTACCTGGCGACGCCGCCGGACGCGTTCGCGCCGATCAGCCGCCAGCTCGGCCGCACCGGCATGCTGAAAGAGGCCAACGGCGCATGGCGGCGGCTGGTGATCGAAAAGCCGTTCGGAACCGACCTGGCTTCGGCCAAGGCGCTGAACGACGAGCTATTGAAGATCGTCACCGAGCACCAGATCTACCGGATCGACCATTACCTCGGCAAGGAGACGGTGCAGAACATCCTGGTGCTGCGCTTCGCCAACGGCATGTTCGAGCCGATCTGGAATCGCAATCACATCGACCACATCCAGATCACCGTGGACGAAAGGCTCGGCGTCGGCCGCCGCGGCAGCTTCTACGATGCCACCGGCGCCCTGCGCGACATGGTGCCGAACCATCTGTTCCAGCTGTTGTCGCTGGTCGCGATGGAGCCGCCGGCACGGTTCGACGCCCATACGGTGCGTTCGGAAAAGGCCGAGGTGCTGGGGGCGATCCAGACCCAGAGCGAGGCCGAGGCGCTGCAGAATTCCGTGCGCGGCCAGTATCTCGGCGGCAGGATCGGCGACACCGACGTCCCGGATTACACGAAAAGCGAGGATGTCAGGCCGGACAGCACCACCGAGACCTATGCTGCGCTGAAATTGACCATCGACAACTGGCGCTGGGCCGGCGTGCCGTTTTACCTGCGCACCGGCAAGGCGCTCGGCCTCAAGCGCACCGAAGTGGCGATCAAGTTCAAGCAGGCGCCGTTTGCGATGTTCAATTGCACGCCGGTCGATGCGCTGGCGGAGAATTACCTGGTGATCGGCGTCGAGCCGACCGAGGGCATCGCGCTGCAGTTCAACACCAAGGTGCCGGGACCGACGATCACCATCAGCGGCGTCGAGATGAAGTTCCGCTACAAGGACTACTTCAAGGCGGAGCCGGCGACCGGCTACGAGACGCTGATCCACGACTGCATGATCGGCGACAACATCCTGTTCCAGCGCGCCGACAGCGTCGAGGCCGGCTGGAAGGCGGTGCAGCCGTTCTTCGACGCCTGGGACAAGGCCGGCGCCAGCGGGCTCGAAAAATACCGGGCCGGCAGCGACGGACCGTCCGGCGCCGAGGGGTTGCTCAAGCGCGACGGCCGCAGCTGGCGCAAGCTGGATTAGACCGGATGGCTCTCCCCGATCGGCAGGTGATAGCGGTTGCAGGTCCAGCCGCGCTCGCGAGCGCCGCCGCGGATCGCCTGCTCGCGAGGATCGCGGCCAATCGCGGTCGCGTGGCGATCTGCCTGACCGGCGGCTCCAGCCCGAAACAACTCTATCGATTGCTCGCGACTGAGCCTTATCGAAGCCGGATCCCGTGGGATCGCGTGCACTGGTTCATCGGCGACGAACGATTCGTCGGGGCGGCCGACCCCCTCCACAATATGGGCATGGCGCGGCGGGCTTTTCTGGACGCCTGCGCGCCGGCGGCCAACATTCACCCGATACCGACCGACGTCGAAGATCCCGACGAGGCCGCCCGGCGCTACCAGCGCGAGCTGCAGTCATTCTACGGCTCCGACGCCCTCGATCCCGCAAAGCCGCTGTTCGATGTCGTGCTGATGGGCGTCGGCCCCGACGGCCATACCGCGTCGCTGTTTCCCGGCTATCCCGCGACCGGGGAAACCTCGCGATGGGTGGTCGGCGTGCCGCAGGCGCATGTCGACCCCTTCGTGCCGCGGGTGACCCTGACCTTGCCGGTGCTCGGCTCCTGCCGCGAAATGCTGTTCGAGCTGGCGGGCTCCGGGAAACGCGCGATCTTGACGCGGCTGCTCGCAGGCGAGAACCTCCCCGCCAACCGCGCGCGTTCGACAGGCGAGACCGTCTGGCTGGTGGACGAGGCCGCGCTTCCGGAGGATTTCAGTGGCCGGTAAGTCAGGCAAAGCACCCTGCGCGCTGGTGGTGATGGGCGTGTCCGGATCCGGCAAGAGCACCGTCGCCGACCGACTGGCGAAGCGGCTGGCCTGGACCTTCGAGGACGGCGACAGGTTTCACCCCGCCAGCAATGTCGCCAAGATGCACGCCGGCCATCCCCTGACCGACGAGGACCGCTGGCCCTGGCTGCAGGCGATCGCCGGCGAGATCGACCGGGTCTGCGCGGCCGGCGAACACGCCGTGATCGCCTGCTCCGCGCTGAAGCGCGCCTATCGCGACCTGCTGGTGCACGGCCGAAGCGACGTCCGCATCGTCTTTCTGAAGGGAACGCAGCCATTGATCGCCGATCGCCTCGCGCAGCGGAAGGGCCATTTCATGCCGCCGGGATTGCTGGACAGCCAGTTCAAGACGCTGGAGCCGCCCGACACGAGCGAAGATCCCGTGACCGTATCGATCGACGCTTCGGTCGAGGCCATCGTCGATGACATCGTACGCCAGCTCGGCCTCGAGCCCATGGACAATGGCGTGACAAGCAGGAACCGTGCATGACCCGCATCTCCCTCGTGATATCCGACGTCGACGGCACGCTCCTGACCAAGGACAAGACCCTGACCGAGCGCGCCATACGCGCGGTGCGCCGGCTGCAAGAGGCCGGCATCGGCTTCACGCTCACCTCCAGCCGCCCGACCATCGGCATGCGGTTTCTGATCGAGCCGCTGGCGATCACGCTGCCGCTCGGCGCCTTCAACGGCAGCTCGATCGTCGACGCCAGGCTCAATCCGATCGAGCAGCATCTGATCCCGGCCGCCGCGGTCGAGCGCAGCCTCGGCGTGCTGGACCAGTTCGGAATCGATATCTGGCTGTTCACCAACGACCAGTGGCTCACGCGCAACGGCGACGGCGCATACGTCCCGAACGAACAGCGCGCGATCCGGGCCGATCCCACCGTGGTCGGCGATTTCGCTCCCTATCTGTCGGCAACCTGCAAGGTGGTCGGCTCCTGCGCCGACCCGGCTTTGCTGCAACGCTGCGAGGCCGCGATGATCGAGGCGGTGGGGACAGAGGCGACCGCGGTCCGCTCGCAAAGCTACTACCTCGACGTCACGCCGCCGGGCTGCAACAAGGGCACCTTCGTGCAGGCGATGGCGAAGCGGCTCGGCATCTCGACCGACGCGGTCGCCACCATCGGCGACATGGAGAACGATCTGGCGATGTTTCGCGCCAGCGGCCTGTCGATCGCGATGGGCAACGCCACCGACGACGTCAAGCAGCAGGCGACGGAGGTCACGACCTCGAACCAGGACGAAGGTTTTGCCCGGGCGATCGAGCTGATTCTGCGGAACAACGAGACAGGCTAAACTGGGGTTATCGCAATCCTCTCCGCAGGTCGTCCCGGCGAACGCCGGGACGACCTGGATATCTTCCGGCAATCCATTTCGCGGGTCAGCGCTTGCCGCACATCGCAGACTCTCTCGTGTCAACCGCATAACAGTTTCGTGTTGCGCGCCGGGGATCGTGATTGATCCATGTCAACGTTCAGCCGCGGCAACGATGGTTGAAAGCAGTCAAGGCTGAACTATCCAGCCATCTCACCCGGCTGCATCCCCCCACGACCAGAGATTCCAGACGCGGATCTATCAGCGTCATCTCCCCGCCCGCGCATGGGCAGCTCGCTGCGCTGTTCCTGCAGCAGGGGCCAGCCGCCGGATCCAGACCATGATGCCGTTCGAAAGGAAAATGCCATGACCAACCAGGACAGAAAAGCACACCTCGTGGGTGGCGGCATCGGCTCGCTGGCGGCGGCCGCTTTCATGATCCGCGACGGCGGCCTGCCGGGCGGCAACATCACGATCTACGAAGCGATGCCGGTGCTGGGCGGAAGCCTCGATGGCGGCGGCAATCACGGCGATGGCTATACCTTGCGCGGCGGACGGATGCTGACGACGGACAATTACGAATGCACCTGGGGATTGTTCAAATCGATCCCGTCCCTGGTCAATCCGGGCAAGACCGTGTTCGATGAGACGGTTGAGTTCAACCAAATGATAAAAGCGCATTCCCAGGCGCGTCTGGTGGACCGCAACCGCGCCATCATCGACGTGACATCGATGGGCTTTTCGATGACCGACCGCATCGAGCTGCTCAAGCTGATGACGGCGAGCGAGCCGGATCTCGGCACCGACCCGATCTCCGACTGGCTGTCGCCGGAGTTCTTCACGACCAGATTCTGGTACATGTGGGCGACGACCTTTGCGTTTCAGCCCTGGCACAGCGCGGTCGAGTTCAAGCGCTACCTGCACCGCTTCATCAAGGAGTTCTCGCGCATCGAAACGCTCGCGGGGGTGAAGCGCACGGTCTTCAATCAATATGACTCGCTGGTTCGGCCGCTGCAGGCCTGGCTTGCGGAACAGGGCGTGATTTTCCAGAACGGCTGCTTCGTCACCGACTTCGAGCTCGGCTCCGAGGCCGGCAAGGTCGTCGTCCAGGCGATCAAATTCAGGCGCGCCGGCAAGACCGAAACCGAGACCGTCGCGGTGGGCGCCGACGACCTGGTGTTCTTCCAGAACGGCTCCATGACCGACGCATCGAGCTTCGGCTCGATGACCAGCGCTCCCGAGCAGCTGACCAAGCAAGATAGCGGCGGCTGGACCCTGTGGGAAAAACTGGCCGACGGCCGCCCGGGTTTCGGCAACCCCGCCGCGTTCAACAGCAGCATTCCCGAATCTTACTGGGAATCCTTCACCGTGACGCTCAGGGATACCACCTTCTTCGACAGGATGGAGGCCTTCTCCGGCAACAAGGCCGGCACCGGCGGCCTGGTGACGTTCAAGGATTCCAGCTGGTTGATGTCGGTGGTGCTGGCGCATCAGCCGTATTTCGCCGATCAGCCCGCCGACGTCCAGGTGTTCTGGGGATACGCGCTGCATCCGGACCGGGTCGGCGATTTCGTGGCCAAGCCGATGTCGGATTGCACCGGCGCCGAAATTCTCCAGGAACTGTGCGGCCACCTCAATTTCGACCGCAAGACCTTCGCCAAAGCGGTCTGCATTCCCTGCCGCATGCCCTACATCACCAGTATGTTCATGCCGCGCGCGGCAGGCGACCGGCCGCTGCCGGTGCCTCAATCATCGAAAAACCTGGCCTTCGTCAGCCAGTTCGTCGAAATCCCCGAGGATGTCGTGTTCACGGTCGAATTCTCGGTTCGGGTGGCGCAGATGGCGGTCTACCAGCTGCTCGGGATCGACCGCGAGATTCCGCCGATCCTGCATCACGACAAGTCGCTGGAGGTCAATTTCGACGCGGTGATCAAGGCGTTCAAGTGAGGGCTGGGCCGCGGCAGCCGCCCTATTCTTACTTCGATCGCTGCATCGCCGGCTTGTCGACCGGCTTTCCGGCGCCGCTGAGATTATGCGCGGTGTTGATCAACGCGATGTGGGTCAGGGCCTGCGGGAAATTGCCGGTCTGACGCCCGGCGCCGGAATCGAATTCTTCCGCCAAAAGCCCGAGATCGTTGGCGATCGCCACCACGCGATCGAAAAGCGCCTGTGCCTTGCCGGTCTCGCCGGCCAGCACGTGGGCATCCGCGAGCCAGAGCGTGCAGGCCAGGAACGCGCCCTCGATCGGCTGTTGCTCGTCGGTGACCTCGCGGGGATCGTGCCGGAGCACGAACCCGTCGCGCATCATGTGCTGCTCGATGGCGGCAATGGTGCCGCGAACCCGCGGATCGGATGCCGGCAGGAAACCGACCGCGGGCAGCAGCAGGATGCTGGCATCGAGCCATTGCGAGCCGTAGGATTCGACGAAGGCGTTTTGACCGGCGTCGAAACCCTTGTCGCAGACATCCAGGCATATCTGCTCGCGCAATGCCCGCCAGCGCTCGATCGGCGCCTTGAAGCCGAACTTCTCGGCGCTCTTGATGGCACGATCGAACGCCACCCATGTCATCACCTTCGACGAGACGTAGTGCCTGCCGTCGCCGCGCCGCTCCCAGATGCCGTGATCGGGCTGGTCCCAGACGTCAGCCAGATGATCGAGCACCGCGCATTCCAGGTCCCAGCTGCCATCGTCGAGCTTCAACTCGGCCACCCGCGACTGATGGAACGCGTCCATCAGCTCGCCATAGACATCGAGCTGCAGCTGGGCATGGGCGGCGTTGCCGACCCGCACCGGCAGCGCGCCCTCGTAACCCGGCAGCCAGCCGGCCTCCCATTCCAGTAGCCGCCGCTGCCCCATGATGCCGTACATGATCTGCATATTGGCGGGCGCGCCGGCCACCGCGCGCAGCAGCCAGTTGTGCCAGGCCGAGGCCTCCTCGGTATAGCCGGAGTTCATCAGCGCCAGCAGCGTGAAGGTGGCGTCGCGCAGCCAGCAGAAGCGGTAGTCCCAATTGCGCGCGCCGCCGAGTTTCTCCGGCAGCGAAGTCGTGGGCGCCGCGACGATGCCCCCGGTCGGGGCGTAGGTCAGCGCCTTCAGCGTGATCAGGGAGCGCATCACGAGCTCGGAATTGTCGCCCCGATAGGTGCAATGGCTGCACCATTCGGTCCAGAAATCCTCGGTTTCCCGCAGGGCGGTGGCCGGGTTGATGGGCTCTGGTAGCGGCAGATGCGAAGGGCCGTAGGTGAGCACGAAGGGAATAGTCTCGCCTTCGCCGACCTCGAAATCGGCCACCGTGGTCAGGTCCTCGCCGCGGGTCTCCACCGGCGTGCGCAGCACCGTCATGTCCTGCCCGCAGATCGCCAGCAGCGCACCGTCCTCGGTGCGCTTGACCCAGGGGACGTCGCTGCCGAATCCGAAGCGGATCACGAGCTGCATCCGGAGCCGGACCCTGCCCGCGACGCCGCGGACCAGCCGGACCACGTCGGAGGCGTTGCCGCGCGGCGGCATGAAATCGATCAGCGCCACGGTCCCGTTGGCCGTCGTAAAACGCGTCTCCAGGATCAGCGTATTGTCCCAATAGCGCCGCGAGGATGTTTTCACCGCTTCGGCGGGCGCGATCAGCCACCGGCCGTTCCGTTCGGAGCCGAGCAGCGCGGCAAAACAGGCATCGGAATCGAACGCCGGCCAGCACAGCCAGTCGATCGAGCCGTCGCGGCCGACCAGGGCCGCGGTCTCGCAATCGCCGATCAATCCATAGTCTTCGATTGCCGAGGACAAGGCCAGGTTATCCTTGAATCAGGTCACCGTTGAATGAAACAATGCGTCAGATCGCGGCCCGGGTCCGCTCCGCGGTCGCATGCCTGATCGCGGCGACGTCGATCGCCGCCGCGATGCCGTCGAGTGCCAGCGGCAACCGCCGCCGCCAGTTCGGATGTTCGTTGACGGTGCCGGGAATATTGGGCTGCTCGACCACGCCGAGCAGATCCTCCAGCGAGACCGTCAGCAGCCGGGATTTGGTCCGCGCCAAAAAGCCCACCACCGCGTTGAGATCGTGACGATCGATGCCGTGATGCCGCAGGATGTCGCTCAGCATCGACAGCGCATGCCATCGTGCCTCGTCGCTCTCGCCGGGATCGATGCCGAGCGAGCGCTTCAGCCTGAGATCCCCGAACGAGCGCCAGCCGGCATAGGTCGACAGATCGTGGGTATTGAAGGTGACCAGCGCGTTGGGCGCATAATGGTCGACGTCGCGGAACCGGCCGTGGTCGTCGCGCTCGAACATCATCACCTGATACGACCAGATGCCCCAGTCGGCCATCTCCTCGCGGAAGCCTTCCGGCACGGTGCCGAGGTCTTCGCCGATCACCACGCAGCGGTGCGCCACGCTTTCCTGCGCGGTCGCCGCCAGCAACGGCTCGAACGGCATCTGCACATAGGCGCCGTCCCTGGCGGCAAAGCCGTGCGGCACCAGATAGAGCCGCTTCAGGCCCAGCACGTGATCGAGCCGGATCGCTCCGGCATGCCGCATCGAGGCGCGCAGCATCTCGCGGTACGGCTCGAACGACCTGATTTCCAGGCCGGCGGCGTTGAAACCCGCCAGCCCCCAGCTCTGGCCCTCGGTGTTCAGCGGATCCGGCGGCGCGCCAACGCCGAGATGGCGGGAGATCGCGGCCTGCTCGTTCCAGGCGTCGAAGCCGTCCGACTGCACGCCGACGGCGACATCGAGATAGAGGCCGACCTTCATGCCGAGCCCTTGGGCGCGGCGCTGGCACGCATCGAGTTGCCGGTCGGCGACCCACTGCACGAATTCGACGAATTCGATCGCGTCCCGATCCGGCCCTTGGCGCAGCTCGGCGCATGCGACCTCGTCGGGCTGCCGCCATTCCGGCGGCCATTCCCACCACGGCGCGTTGAACCTGTGCCGCAACACCTCGAAACAGGCGAACCGCGACAATAGCGGCGCGCGTTCGATACGAAATCTCTCGAAATCCTGCCGTCGCTCGCCCTCGGGGCTGGCCTTGAAGGCATCGAACGCGAAGCGCAGCGCGCGCCATTTCAGCTCCGCCACGCCGGCATAATCGACGATATCGCTCGTTCTCAGCCGGGCGAACGTAGCCTTGCTCTCGAACGCGCGCTGAAATCCCGGCAGCCTTTCGACGTCGATATAGAGCGCGTTCAGAAACAGCCGGCTGTTCGGCGAATAGGGGCTGCAATCGGCCGGCCGGTCGTCGAACAGCGCATGCAGCGGATTGAGGCCGACACCGTCGGCGCCCAGCTGGCCGGCGAGGTCGATCAATCCTTCGAGGTCGGTGAAATCCCCAATCCCCCAATTGCGCGCCGAGCGGACGCCGTAGAGCTGGACCGCCAGCAGCCAGCCACGGTCGAAATCGCCGTCAAAGGCCCTGGGCGGAGCCACGATCAGCGGCGCCTCCTCGGTGAAGGATGAGGCGTCGGTCAATTGCAGCCGGTACGTTCCCACAGGCAGATCCGAGGGCCAGATGATGACCGGCTGCCCGGTGTCGCCCTTGCGATCCCCGGTGTCGCCGTGGCGATCACCGACCTCGCCTTCGGCGATAACCTTAAGATCGGCAAGGATTTTCCAGCGCAGCGGCAACGTGGCAGCCTGCTTGAGCTGGCTCCGCCCCGGCCGGCCGGACCGCACCACCACCGCCCCGCTCAGAAACCGGTGCGGGGCGCAAACCGGCAGGGCATCGACGATGATTTGAAGGGCGGTTTGATCCGTCACATGGCGGTGACCCTGACCGTCGATAAACTCGGTCTGGATTCCCAGCTCATTAGCTTTGGTGAAAAGGTCCATTCGGCACGCGGTTTGCACGGCGACAGCGGGAGAAGTCGCAAATTTCCCTAGATGATGGAAGAGGATAGCCGTGTCTAACTCGAAGGCCGCCCCGGCGTTCCCCGGGAACCAATACCCGGCCAGCGGCTTTCTATATATCTACAGCGCGTCTCCTTTCCCGCAATCGAAACGGGACGTCGTTCCCATGTCAATGGCATCACCGTGAACAAAACAACTCAAACTGTCGAGAGCGCCGCGGCCGGCGGCGTTTTCCTGATCGAAGATGTTTATCCGCTGATCGACGGCGGCCGGTTTGCGGTGAAGCGGATCGTCGGCGAGCGCGTCGAGGTCTGGGCCGATATCTATCGCGACGGGCAGGACGTGGTGGCCGCAGCGCTGGTCTGGCGCCGCGAGCGCGACCATGAATGGCGCCGCGAGCCGATGACCCATCACAGCAATGACCGCTGGGTCGGATCGTTCGTGCCAGATGCGCCCGGCCGCTTTGTCTACGCGATCGAGGCCTGGACCGACGAGTTCGCGACCTGGCGGCGCGGCTTCGAGCTCAAGCAGAAGACCGGCGTCGACCTGACCCTGGATGCGATCGAGGGCGCGGGCATGCTGACCAAGGCGCAGGCCGGCGAACATGCCGGGGCCGCGGTGATCCTCAGGCAATGCGAGGACTTTCTGCAGACCGGCGAGGTGGCGCCGCTCATGACCGAAGAATTGAAGGACGCGATGGCCGAAAGCCAGCCGCGCCCGGACCTGACGCGATCGCCCTTGTTTCCCTTCGTCGCCGACCGGCCGCGGGCACGCAGCGGGGCCTGGTACCGGATGATGCCGCGCAGCCAGGGCAGCACGCCCGGCCAGCACGGCACCTTCAGGGATTGCATCGCGCGGCTGCCCGATATAGCGGCGATGGGCTTTGACGTGGTCAGTCTGACGCCGATCCACCCGATCGGCCGCAGCAACCGCAAGGGCCGCAACAACGCGGTGACCGCGGCGGACGGCGATCCCGGCAGTCCCTACGCCATCGGCTCGGCCGAGGGCGGCCACGATGCGGTGCATCCGGAGCTCGGCACATTGCAGGATTTCCGCGACTTCGTCGCGGCCTGCCGGCAGCATGAGATGGAAGTCGCACTCGACTTTACGGTGCAATGCTCGCCCGATCATCCCTGGCTCACCGAGCATCCGCAATGGTTCAGGCGCCGCCCCGACGGATCGATGCGCTATGCGGAAAGCCCGACGGGGCCATCCGGGGACATCGTCAATCCCGATTTCTCGTCCCAGGACGCCGGCACGCTGTGGAACGCCTTGCGCGACGTGGTCCTGTTCTGGATCGAACAGGGCGTCCGGATCTTCTCCGTCAGCGCTCCCCAGACCAGACCGATGCGGTTCTGGGAATGGCTGATCCACGAAATTCAGCTTCGCCATCCCGACGTCATCTTCCTCGCCGAAGCCTTTGCACGGCCGAAACAGATGCAGGGTCTTGCCAAACTCGGATTCACCCAGTCCTGCACCTACTTCACCTGGCGGACCCAGAAGCGGGAGCTGGAGCAATACCTCAACGAGCTGACGGCCTATCCGGAGCGCGATTACTATCGGCCGAACTTCCTGGTCAACACGCCCGATATCCTGCCCTATCATCTGCAGAGCGGCGAGAGCTGGATGTTCAAATCCCGTGCGGCGCTTGCCGCCACGCTGTCCTCCAATTACGGCATCTGCAACGGCTTCGAGCTGCTCGAACATGAACCGGTCCCCGGCCTCGAGCAATATCGCGATTCCGAAACATACGAGATCAAGACCCGGGACTGGGACGCGCCGGGCAATATCAAGCCCTACCTGCGCGCCCTCAACCTCGCCCGTCGCGCCAACGCGGCCTTGCAACAGACCGGCAATCTGCGTTTCATTGCGGTCGATGACGGCAACGTCATCGGCTTTGTCAAGGAGTCGATCAACCAGACCAGCAGCGTCGTGGTGGTGATCGCGCTGTCGCGCGACGTGCACGAATTCTGGCTTCCGCTCGGCGATGTCCAGGTCGGCATGGCCGGTGACCGCCGCCCGGTCGCCGCGCTCGAGAATCTGATCACCGGCGATCGCCATCCGCTGGAGTGGGGCGGCATTCGGCTGCGGATAGATCCGGCGAACGATCCGGCGCTGCTGTTTCGCTGCCTGGCGTGAGGGACGCCATGAAGCTCGTGCCATCGATCGACGCTGCCGAACTGCCCGTCACCGCGCTGGACGCCGACCGGCTCTGGTACAAGGACGCCATCATCTACCAGCTTCACGTCAAGGCCTTTGCCGACAGCAACAATGACGGCATCGGCGATTTCGCGGGGTTGACCGAGAAGCTCGGCTATCTGCAGGAGCTCGGCGTCACCGCGCTGTGGCTGCTGCCGTTCTATCCCTCGCCCGGCCGCGACGACGGCTACGACATCGCCGACTATGGCGCGATCAACCCCGATTTCGGCAACATGAAGGACTTCCGCCGCTTCATCGTCGAGGCCAAGCGGCGCGGCCTGCGGGTCATCACCGAGCTCGTCATCAACCACACCTCCGACCAGCACGACTGGTTCAAGCGCGCGCGCCGCAGCGATCCCAAATCGAGCGCGCGCAACTGGTATGTCTGGAGCGATACCGACCATAAATACCAGGGCACGCGGATCATCTTCACCGACACCGAGAAATCGAACTGGACCTGGGATCCAGAAGCCGGGCAGTTCTACTGGCACCGCTTCTTCTCGCACCAGCCGGACCTCAATTTCGACAATCCGCGCGTGGTCAGCGCCCTGGTGCAGGTGATGAAGCGCTGGCTCGATACCGGCGTCGACGGCTTCCGGCTCGATGCCATTCCCTATCTGTGCGAGCGCGACGGCACCAACAACGAGAACCTGCCGGAAACCCACGCCATCATCAGGAAGCTGCGCGCCGAACTCGATGCCTATGCCAAAGGCAAGGTGCTGCTGGCGGAAGCCAATCAGTGGCCGGAGGACGTGCAGAAATATTTCGGCAGGGGCGATGAATGCCACATGGCCTATCATTTCCCGCTGATGCCGCGGTTCTACATGGCGATCGCCCAGGAGGACCGCTTTCCGATCACCGACATCCTGCGCCAGACCCCGGATATTCCGGCCAATTGTCAGTGGGCGCTGTTCCTGCGCAACCATGACGAATTGACCCTGGAAATGGTCACCGACGTCGAGCGCGACTATCTGTGGTCGACCTACGCCAACGATCCCCGCGCCCGCATCAATGTCGGCATTCGCCGCCGGCTGGCGCCGCTGATGGACAACGACCGGCGCAAGATCGAGCTGATGAACTCGCTGCTGCTGTCGTTTCCGGGCACGCCGATCATCTATTACGGCGACGAAATCGGCATGGGCGACAATATCTATCTCGGCGACCGCAATGGCGTGCGCACGCCGATGCAATGGTCGCCGGACCGCAATGGCGGCTTCTCCCGCGCCGACCCGGCGCGGCTCTATGCGCCGACCATCATGGATCCGGTCTACGGCTACGAGGCCGTCAACGTCGAGGCGCAGTCGCGCAGCCTGTCGTCGCTCCTGAGCGCCACCAGGCGGCTGATCTCGGTGCGCAAGTCGACACTGGCGTTCGGCCGCGGCACCATGACGTTCATCCGCCCGATCAACCGCTCGGTGCTGGCCTATGTCAGGCAATATGGCGACGAGGTGATCCTCTGCGTCGCCAACCTGTCGCGATCGGCGCAGGCGACCGAGCTCGACCTGTCGGCCTGGAAGGACCGCATCCCGCTGGAAATGCTCGGCCGCACGCGTTTTCCGGCGATCGGTGAACTGCCCTACATGATCACGCTGGCGCCCTATGGCTTCTACTGGTTCCTGCTCGAGGAGCGCGACAGGTCCGAACGCCTCGCGCCGTCGGTGGTTCCGGAATTCGAAACCCTGGTGGTGCCGCTGGGGGCGACCTGGGTATCACTGGCCCGCACCCGCAGCGTGTTCGAGCGCGATGTGCTGCCCGGATACCTGGCGCGGACCCGCTGGTACCCGGAGCGCGCGCCCAAGGCCATCGATCCCGTGCTGACCTCGGCGATCCCGTTCTGCGATATCGGCGACAACCGCCCCTGGCTTGCGTTCTTTGAAGCCACCCAGCGCGGCGTGGCGGCGCGCTGGGTCCTGCCGATGCAGATCGAGTGGGTGCGTTTCGACCGCGAGCACTACAACCCGCGGGCTTTCGCCGCCGTGCGGCAGGGCGCGCGCGAAGGAACGCTGCTGGACGTCGCGACCGATCACATCTTCATCGCGCTGTTGCTGCGCAACCTGCGGCAAAGCCTGACCGTCGAAGAAAACGACCTGCGCCTGGAATTCCGGCCGACCAGCCGGCTTCCCGACCAGCCGGTCACGCCGCCGGTGCACGTCCGCGCCGTCGAAACCGAACAATCCAACTCGACCGCGCTGGTCGACAGCGAATATGTGGTCAAGGTCTACCGCAAGCTCGAATCCGGCATCAACCCGGAAATCGAGATCGGCCGCTTCCTGACCGAGGTGGTAGGCTTCGCCAATACCCCGGCCTTGATCGGGAGCGTCGAACTGATTGAAGGCAATGACAGGAGCGCGATCGCCATCGTGCATGCCTTGCTCCAAAATCAGGGCGACGCCTGGACCGTGACCTCGGCCTATCTCGACCGCTTCGTCGATGAACAGCGGCTGCTGGGAGCAAGCGAACATGCCGGCAAGCGCGAGGAACAGGTCCCCTATCTGCGCTATATGTCGCAGGCCGGCTGGCGCGTCGCCGAAATGCACCTGGCGCTCGCCTGCCATGACGAATTCGCCGATTTCGCGCCGGAACCGACCCGCCCTGAAGACGCAGAGCGCTGGATCGAAGACGTGATGGCCGGCGCGGGACGTGTCTTCGATGCCCTGAAGCAGCGGCGCGATACCATCCGGGACGCCGATCGGCCCCTCGTCGATCAGATGCTGGCGCAACGCGACGACCTGCATGCCCGTCTGGGCAGGCTGCTTCCGCCTGATATCGACGGCCTCAACATCCGCCACCATGGCGATCTGAACCTCCGCCGGCTTCTGATCGTCAAGGACGATATCTTCATCATCGGATTCGAAGGCGAGCCCCGCCGGCCGCTCGACGAGCGCCGCTGCAAGGCGCCGGCGGCGCGCGACGTCGCCGGCCTGATCCGTTCGATCGACTATTCCGCGACGGCGGCGCTGGAGCGTGCGCTGAAAATCGCGCCCGACGAGCACGGCAGGCTCGCCGCGGCACTCGGGGAATGGCGCGACCATGCCACCGCGGCGTACTTCACCGCCTATCGCGAGGCCATGACCGACGCGCGGCTGTGGCCGGCCGGTCGACAGGCCGCTGACCGGTTGCTGAGCTTCTTTTTGCTTGAAAAAGCCTTCTGCGAGATCGAATACGAGCTGGTCCACCGGCCGGAATGGCTGCGCGTGCCGTTGACGGGCGCGATCCGAATATTGTCCGAGAACTCCAACGAGGCCTCATGACCAAACTGTCCGCGGAGGCCTATGCGATCGTGGAAGGCCGCCACTCCGATCCCTTTCGCTATCTCGGCCTTCACACCGAGGGCGACCGGACCGTGGTGCGCGCGTTCCTGCCCGAAGCATCGAACGTCGAGGCCATCGGCGAGCACGGCGAGGCGGCGGAGCTGGCGCGGATTCACGACGCCGGCCTGTTCGCAGGCACGATGCCGAACGGCTCCAGGCGCTACCAGCTGCGCGCCCGCTTCGGCGACGCCGTGGTCGACCTCGAAGACCCCTATCGCTTTCCGCCCGTCCTGACCGATTTCGACCTGTATCTCCTGGGCGAAGGTACCCATCAGCGACTTTACGACAAGCTCGGCGCGCACCCGATGACGCTGGACGGCATCGACGGCATCGCCTTCGTGGTGCTCGCGCCCAATGCGCGGCGGGTCAGCGTGGTCGGCGACTTCAACTTCTGGAATCCGCACCGCCATCCGATGCGCGTGCGCGGCGTCGGCTATTGGGAGTTGTTCGTGCCTCGCGCCGCCGCGGGCGATCACTACAAATTCGACATCATCGGCCCGCAGGGCCAGCATCTGCCGCTGAAGTCGGATCCGTTCGCCTTCGCCGCGGAAATGCGCCCGAGCACGGCTTCCATCGTGTTCGACGAAACCAGGTTGCCGCGGCCGCGCCCGGCGCCGGAGCGCGTCAATGCGCTGGACGCGCCGATGTCGATCTACGAGGTCCATCTCGGCTCGTGGCGGCGCCAGGGCAACAACGAGTGGCTGAGCTACCGCGATCTCGCCGAGCAGCTGCCGCGCTATGCCAGGGATCTCGGCTTTACCCATGTTGAATTGATGCCCATCAACGAGCACCCGTTCGACGGCTCCTGGGGTTATCAGCCGACCGGCCTGTACGCGCCCACCAGCCGGTTCGGCAGCCCGCAGGATTTCGCCGCCCTGGTCGACGCCTGCCACCGCGAGGGCCTCGGCGTGCTGCTGGACTGGGTGCCCGGTCACTTCCCCGACGATCCGCACGGCCTCGGCAATTTCGACGGCACCGCGCTGTACGAGCACGCCAACCCGCTGCAGGGCCGCCATCTCGACTGGGGCACCCTGATCTACAATTACGGCCGCACCGAAGTGGTGAACTTCCTGGTGTCGAACGCGCTGTTCTGGCTGGAGCGCTACGCTATCGACGGCCTGCGCGTCGACGCGGTCGCTTCCATGTTGTATCTCGACTACAGCCGTCCCGCCGGCGGCTGGGTCCCGAACAAATTCGGCGGCCGGGAAAACCTCGACGCCATCGAGTTCCTGCGCCGCTTCAACACCGAGGTGTTCGGGCACTTTCCGCAGGCCACCACGGCCGCGGAAGAATCGACGGCATGGCCGCAGGTGTCGCGTCCGGTCGAATTTGGCGGGCTGGGATTCGGCTATAAATGGAATATGGGCTGGATGAACGACACGCTGAACTACATCAGCAAGGATCCGATCCACCGCAAACATCATCACGGCGACATCCTGTTCGGCCTGCACTACGCATTTTCGGAAAATTTCATCCTGCCGCTGTCGCATGACGAGGTCGTGCACGGCAAGCGCTCGATCATCGGACGGATGCCCGGCGACGACTGGCAGCGCTTTGCGAACTTGCGCGCCTATTACAGCTTCATGTTCGGCCATCCCGGCAAGAAGCTGATGTTCATGGGCTGCGAGTTCGCCCAGGAGCGCGAATGGAACCACGACCGCGCGCTCGACTGGCACCTGCTCGGCCAGGACAGGCACGCCGGCGTCCAGGCCCTGATCCGCGACCTCAACCGGCTGTATCGCGAGCTGCCGGCGCTGCACGAGATGGATTGCGATCCGGCCGGTTTCGAGTGGGTCGTGGCCGACGACGCCAACGGCAACGTGTTCGGCTTCATCCGCAAGGGCAAGGACACCAGCGCCCGCTGTCTCGTGATCGTTAATTTTTCGCCCAATGTGTATTACAATTACCGCGTCCAGGTGCCGTTTGCCGGCAAGTGGCGCGAGGTTCTCAATTCGGACTCCGCGCATTACGGCGGCAGCAATGTCGGCAACGTCGGCGAGGTCCACGCGTCGGAAGGCCCGGTGCCCGAGCTCAATCTCACCGTCCCGCCTTTGGCCGCCATTTTTCTCGTACCGGAAAGCTGACGCATGCGACTATCCGCCGGAACGTTCTCGCGCCTCGGTGCAAGCTGGGACGGCCGGGGCACCAATTTTGCGCTGTTCTCCGCCCACGCGGAAAAGGTCGAGCTATGCCTGTTCGACGGCCAGGGCCGCCGCGAGCTCGAGCGCATCGAATTGCCCGAGCGCAACGAGGATGTCTGGCACGGCTATCTGAACGACGTTTCGCCGGGCCAGCTCTACGGCTATCGCGTTCATGGTCCCTATGAGCCCGAGCATGGCCACCGCTTCAACGCTAACAAGCTGCTGCTCGATCCCTATGCGAAACGGCTGGCCGGACGGCTGGTGTGGAGCGACGCGCATTTCGCCTATCGCACCGGCAGCGCGCGCGAGGATCTGTCGTTCGACCGACGCGACAACGCCCGCGGCATGCCCAAGGCCGTGGTGGTCGACGAAACCTTCAACTGGGGCCGGCGCGAGATGCGCCCCAACATCCCCTGGGAGGACACCATCATCTATGAAGCGCACGTCAGGAGCCTGACGCAGAAACGCGAGGACGTGCCGCCGAACCTGCGCGGCACCTATGGCGGGCTGTCGTCGCCCACCATGATCGAGCATCTCAGGCGGCTTGGAGTCACCACCATCGAGCTGTTGCCGATCCACGGCTTCGTTGACGACCGGGTACTGGTCGAAAAAAAGCTGTCGAACTACTGGGGCTACAACACGCTCTCCTTCTTCGCGCCGGAGCCTCGCTACGCGCAGGACAACCCGCTCGACGCCTTCCGCACCACGGTGGCGCGGCTGCACGATGCCGGCATCGAGGTGCTGCTCGACGTCGTCTACAACCACACCGCGGAGGGCAACCATATGGGCCCGACGCTGTCGCTCCGCGGCATCGACAACGCCTCCTATTACTGGCTGATGAAGGACAATCCGCGCTACTACGACGACTTCACCGGCTGCGGCAGCTCGGTCAACCTCACCCATCCGCGCGTGCTGCAGATGGTGATGGATTCGCTGCGCTACTGGGTGGAGGTCTGCCATGTCGACGGCTTCCGCTTCGACCTCGCCACCACGCTGGCGCGCGGTCCGGGCGGCTTCGACCGCAACGCCGCCTTCCTCACCGCGGTCCGGCAGGATCCGGTGCTGGCATCGGTGAAGCTGGTGGCCGAACCGTGGGACCTCGGCATGGGCGGCTATCAGGTCGGCGGCTTTCCATCACAATGGTCGGAATGGAACGACCGCTATCGCAGCGCGATGCGGCGCTACTGGAGCGGCGAAGGCAGCCTGATCGGCGAAGTCTCCAGCCGCATGACCGGCTCGTCCGATCTGTTCAACCACGACGGCCGCGCGCCGCGCGCCAGCGTCAACCACATCACCGTGCATGACGGCTTCACGCTGCAGGACCTGTTCAGCTACAGCGAGAAGCACAACGAGGCCAACGGCGAAGACAATCGCGACGGTTCGAGCGACAACCACAGCAACAATTGCGGCCATGAGGGCCCGACCGACGACCCGGCGATCACGGCGCTTCGCCGCCAGCTCCGCAAGAACCAGATCGCCTGCCTGCTGCTGGCGCAGGGCCTGCCGCTGCTTCTGGCCGGCGACGAGGTCGGCAACTCGCAGTCCGGCAACAACAACGCCTACTGCCAGGACAACGAGACCGGCTGGGTGTCCTGGGAACAGCTCGGCCGCGAGGGCGAGGACCTGACCGGGTTTGTCGGCCACATGACCGAGCTGCGCCGGCGATTTCCGCAGATCCGCGCACGTCGCTGGCTCGACGGGCGGCGCGCGGACGGCTCCTACGGTGTGCTGTGGCTGACCCCGGCCGCCGACGAAATGAAGCAGGAAGACTGGAAATTCCCGGAAGGCCGGTTTCTCTCCTATGTACTGGGACCGATCGAGCACGGAGCGCCGCCGATCTTCATCGTCCTGAACGCCGCGCCCGAAGAGATCGCGTTCAAATTGCCGAAGATGCCGGAATACAAGATCTGGCAGCAACTATTGAATACCGCGGACGTTGAACAGAAGTTCGGGGATTTCGCGTCGGCAAGCGAGGCAAAAGCGCCTTCCCGCTCGGTCCTTGCGTTTGTGGGTTCGGCATGAATGAGCGGCAATTCGGCCCAAGGCTGACGTCGGACGGCGCATCGTTCCGGCTGTGGGCGCCGGCGGCCAATCGCGTCGAGCTGCTGCTGGAAACCGCTCAACCGATGCGGCGCGGCGACGACGGCTGGTTTTCCGCCGACATCCGCGGCGTCAAGGCCGGCGCGCGCTACAAATACCGCATCGACGGCGAGATCGACGTGCCGGACCCTGCTTCCGCGTTCCAGCCCGCCGACGTTTCGGGGCCGAGCGAGGTAATCGATCACGCGAGCTATCGCTGGCGCGCCTCGGATTGGCGCGGACGGCCGTGGCAACAGACCGTCCTGATCGAAACCCATGTCGGCACCTTCACGCCGGAGGGCACCTACCGCGCCATGATCGGCAAGCTCGATCACCTGGTGGCCTGCGGCATCACCGCGCTGGAATTGATGCCGCTGGCGGACTTCGCCGGGCAACGCAACTGGGGCTATGACGGCGTGCTGTGGTATGCGCCCGATCACGTCTACGGCCGCCCCGACGATCTCAAGACCCTGATCGACGAGGCGCATCTGCGCGGCCTGATGGTGTTTCTCGACGTGGTCTATAATCACTTCGGCCCCGAGGGAAACTACCTCGGCCGCTACGCGCCCGCCTTCTTCACGGAGGCGCAAACCCCCTGGGGCAGCGCGATCGACTATCGGGTGCCGCAGGTGCGTGCCTTCGCCATCGAGAACGCGCTGTACTGGCTGAGCGAATACCGCTTCGACGGGCTGCGGCTGGACGCGGTGCACACCATCGCCGAACTCGGCGAAATCTCCGCCCTGCACGACCTCAGCGCCGCGGTCGGCCAACTCGCCGCGGAGACCGGTCGTCATGTCCATCTGGTGCTGGAAAACGACGACAACCGCGTCAGCCTGCTGGATGCCGCGCAGGACCCGCCGCGTGGCAAATACCGCGCGCAGTGGAATGACGATTATCATCACGCCTGGCACGTGCTGCTGACCGGCGAGACCCAGGGTTATTACCGCGACTTCGCCCGGGCGCCGCTGCGCGATATCGCCCGCGCGCTCGAATCCGGCTTCGTCTATCAGGGCGAGGCATCCGCGCATCGCGGCGGGCAATTGCGCGGCGAGCCGAGCGCATCGCTTGGGCCCGCCGCCTTCGTCAATTTCCTGCAGAACCACGACCAGATCGGCAACCGCGCGCTCGGCGACCGGCTCGAAAGCCATGTGAGCGCGGCCGCCATCGAGGCAGCTCTGGCGATCACCCTGCTGGCGCCGGCGATTCCGATGCTGTTCATGGGCGAGGAATGGGGATCGCAAGCGCCATTCCCCTTCTTCTGCGGGTTCGAGGGCGATCTCGCCGACGCCGTGCGCAAAGGCCGGCGCCGGGAATACGCCTGGGCCTATGCGAAATATAGCGACGAAGTGCCCGATCCACTGGAGCCGTCGACCTTCAGCTCCGCGGTACTCGATTGGGACGCGCGCAACGAAGCGGCGGGAAAGGCCCGGCTGGCGCTGGTGCAGCGGCTGCTCGCGATCCGTCATCGGGAAATCGTCCCGCGGCTTGAAGGCGCGGCCTTCGGCGAGGCGCAAGCGACCGACAACGGCTTGTTGACGGCGACCTGGCGCATGGGTGACGGCGCAACGCTGGCGCTGCTGGCGAACCTGTCCGATCGAGCGGTCCCCCACGGCGGCCGCCAATTCACCGGCACGCAACTCTGGGGCGGCAAGACCGGCGATCTCCTTCCTCCCTGGTCGGTGGCCTGGCATCTCGGAGCGCGCTGATGCCGCCGGCCATTCCGATCGCCACCTATCGCGTTCAGCTCACCGCGGATTTCGATTTCGACGCGGCGGCGGCCATCGTCCCCTATCTGAAGGCGCTCGGCATCACCCATCTCTATGCGTCGCCCTTCATGAAGGCGCGCAAGGGATCGACCCACGGCTACGACATCGGCGACCACACCGCGCTCAAGCCGGAACTCGGCGGCGAAGACGGTTTTGCGCGGTTGAGCGATGCGCTCGAGGCCCACGATCTCGGCCTCATTCTCGATTTCGTTCCCAACCATATCGGCATCCATTTCGCGGACAATCCGTGGTGGCTCGACGTGCTGGAATGGGGCCCGGCCTCGCCGCACGCGGCATCGTTCGACATCGACTGGGAATTGCTGCCCTATCGCGCCCGGGGCGGCGTGCTGCTGCCGATCATCGGCTCCTCCTATGGCGAGGCGCTGGAAAAGGGCGATATCGAGCTGCGCTACGAGGCCGGCGAAGGCAGCTTTTCGGCCTGGTATTTCGAACATCGCCTGCCGATCGCGCCGGAGCGTTACAGCGAGATCCTGCGCAGCGTCGTCAGGGAGGCCGCTGCCGACGACAGCGCGGCGGGGAGACGCATTCTCGAACTCGCGTCGCGCTACACCGGCCTGCGCCATCCCAATCGAAAGGAGGCGCCTTCCTTCAAGGCGGAATTGAAGAGCATCGCCGGAAGCGCCGGGATCATCGCGCGCGGGCTCGCCGCCTACCGGGCGGGACCGGACCGGCCGGCGCAAACGCTCACCCTGCATCACCTGCTGGAGCGCCAGCACTACCGGCTCGGACATTGGCGGCTCGCTTCCAGCGACATCAACTACCGCCGGTTCTTCGACGTCAACACGCTGGCGGGGCTGCGGGTCGAGGATGCCGGCACCTTCGCCGCCATCCACCGCCTGGTGCGAAAACTGATCGCCGAAGGCAGGCTGCAGGGCCTGCGGCTCGATCACATCGACGGCCTGCGCGATCCCGCGCAGTATTTTCAACGCCTGCGCCGCCTGATCCGCGACGCCCGGGGCGCCGGCACCGGGCCGTTCTACCTGGTGATCGAAAAAATCCTCGGCGAGCATGAAGAGCTGCACGAATTTCCCGGCGTCCATGGCACCACCGGTTACGAGTGGCTCAACACCATCACGCGGGTCCTGGTCGACGGCAACGGCCTGGCGCCGCTCGACGAGGTGTGGCGGCAGATCAGCAACCAGCCGCCCCGGCTGGAGCCGGTGCTGCAGGGGGCAAAGCGCCGGGTGCTCGAGACCCTGCTGACCAGCGAATTCACGGTGCTGAGGCGACTGCTCGCGCGCATCGCCGGCGGACATTACTCCACCCGGGATTTTTCCGCCGACAGCCTGCGGCAGGCGCTCGAACTCTACATCCTGCAATTTCCGGTCTACCGCACCTACCTGACGTCGTCGGGTCCCACCGCCCACGACCGCGCGCTGATTTCTGAGACCATCGAGAAGGCGCGCGCGGAGTGGTTTGCCGCCGATGAAGGCATCTTCGATTTCCTCCGCGACACCCTGACGATGGACCTGATCGGAGCCGGTCGCGCGTCGCACAGCGCGCCGCGCGTGCGCCGCTTCGCGTTGAAGCTGCAGCAATTCACCGGCCCCGTGATGGCGAAGTCGCTCGAGGACACCGCTTTCTATCGCTATCACCGCCTGCTCGCGCTCAACGAGGTCGGCGGCGATCCGTCGGCGAAAGCGCTTCCGATCGAAGCCTTTCACGACGCCATGAAAGCCCGCGCCAGGGATTGGCCGCACGGCATGACGGCGACGGCGACGCACGACACCAAGCGCGGCGAGGATGCCCGCGCGCGACTGATCGCGCTCGCTGAAATCCCCGGCGAATGGACCAGCGCCGTGGCGCGCTGGAAAGTCCTGAACGCGCCGCATCTCGTCGCCCGTGGCGAGTTGCGCGCACCGTCCGCGACCTTCGAATACATGCTGTATCAGGCGCTGCTCGGCGCCTGGCCGCCGGGCGGATGCGACGATTGCTTTCGCGAGCGGATGCAGGCCTATGCCTTGAAAGCCGCGCGCGAGGGCAAGCAGGAAACCAGCTGGCTCAACCCCGACCAAACCTATGAAGCCGGATTGAAAACCTTCCTCGACCGCATTCTCGACCCCGCGACCTCGGCCGAATTCCTGGCGTCGCTGCAGACGCTGGCGCAGCGCCTGTCGCTGCTGGGTGCGCTGAACTCCCTCAGTCAGCTGACCTTGAAGGCGACGATACCCGGCGTGCCCGATTTCTATCAGGGCACCGAGTTCTGGGATCTGTCGCTGGTCGATCCCGACAACCGGCGGCCGGTGGATTTTTCCGACCGCGCGCGGGTGCTGGCGACGGTTGAAAAGCCGGACTGGCAGAGCCTCGCGCGGGAATGGCCCAACGGCCATCTGAAGCTCGCCTGGGCCCGCCATCTCTTGAGGCTTCGCGCCGAACTCGCCGATGTCTTCGCCAACGGCGATTACCAGCCGCTCGAGGTCAGCGGGCCGCACCGCGACCATGTCATTGCCTTTGCGCGGCGCCGCGGCCGCGATGCCGCGATTGTCGCCGTCGGAAAATCGTTCGCCGCGTTCTCGCATGCCGGCCGGGTGTGGCCCAGCGGCGACAGCTATGACGGCACGCTCCACATCGACGGCTACTCGGTCGCAGGCTTTGCCGAAGCGAAAGAACTGCGCCTGGCCGACCTGTTCGCGCAGCTGCCGGCGGCGGCGCTGAAAGCGAGGTTCGCCGGCGGTTTGCGGCCGGTGCGAAAGCGCGATCCCGCCTGAGCAACCCACCCTGCGAATAACGCCCGCCAGCCGATGGAACTTTCCCGGTTCCCGTTTGTTTTTTCGGTGGAGGCAGCGCAATGGGTGCCAACTGCCGGGCTGGAGGAGATTTTTAGATGTCTATTGGAACGATAATCCTGATCATTCTCGTGATCGCCCTGCTCGGCGGCTTCAGCGGCATCGGCGGCGGACCGTTCTACGGCACCGGCTACTATGGCGGCGGCGGCCTCGGGCTCATCATCGTCATCCTGCTGATCCTGCTGTTGATGGGAAGGCTCTGAGCCCGGACCGCCATCACCGGCGAAGCGGACGATAGCGACGGCAACGCTGCCGAATCCGGGACAACCCGGGTTCGGCGCACGTCCGGGCGCTGCTCAGTCGGGAATGGCATGAAATATTCCTGCCGGATCGGCAGATTTTGCGCTCGCGCGGAAGTCGAAATAGGTTGTATGCCATGTGCTGGCTTACCTTCCCTCGGCAGCCGCCGCTCCGCTCCTTTGCGCTTCCGGTCCTCATGAGCAGAAAAATCCTCGCGATATGTTTGCTGCCGGCATTCGCCTTCCTCGCTTCGGTCGAGGCGCGGGCCGATGCCTGCCCTACCGCCAAGGACGACATCACGACCGACCGGCCGAGCGTCGCCAATTCCAGCACCGTCGTGCCGGTGGGCAGCCTGCAGAGCGAGAACGGCGTCAATGTCAGCGGTCGCGACGGCGGCCAGAGCTTCGACGGCAGCAACAGCCGCTGGCGGCTTGGCGTGGCGCCCTGTCTGGAGCTGCTGGTGGATCTGCCGAACTATGTTGCCAATGTGCGAAGCCCGGGGAGCTCCGGTTTTTCCGATGTCGCGCCCGCGATCAAATGGCAGGTCAGCCCGGTCCCGGGCAAGGTCGACCTTTCGCTGACGTTCGGCATGGCGCTGCCGACCGGGGCGGCCGAGATCGCGGGCCGTGGCGTGCAGCCCTATCTGCAGATGCCATGGTCGTGGGACTTGGGCGACGGCTGGGGCCTCAGCGGCATGATGACCGAGTTCTTCCGCCCCGCCGAACTCACCACCAAGCGCGTCAGCGAGGCTACCTTCCTCATCGGAAAGAAGGTGACCGACACCGCCAGCCTGTTCGTGGAATATGTCGGCGATTACCCCGAAAATGACGGCCCTAGCCATCTACTGAATTCCGGCGGCGTCTTTCGCCTGAGCCCGACGCAGCAGGTCGATTTCCATGTCGCCTTCGGCCTCAATCACAATGCCCCGGCCTACGTCGCCGGCGTCGGCTATTCGTTCCGGCTGGACGGGTTGTTCGCGAACAACGCGCGATGAGGCCGCAGGCGCGGTCATGATTTCGCGGCCAGCTTCCCGATCGCGGCCTTGATCGACGACGCCGCGTCGTCATAGCCTTGCCAGGCTTTTGTCTTCGCCAGCAGCGCCGGCACGGTGCGGAGCGTGAAGCGTTTGGGATCGAGATCGCCGCGAACCTGCGCCCAGGTCAGCGGCATCGAGACGGTGGCGCCGTCGCGCGCCCGCGGCGACAGCACCGCGACCGCGGTCGCCATGCGGTCGTTGCGCAGATAGTCGAGGAAGATCTTTCCCTTGCGCAGCTTCTTCGACATGTTGAGCAGATAGCGTCCCGGCTCCTCATCGGCCATCCACTGGCAAACACCCAGCGCAAAGGCTTTGGCCTCCTTCCACGTCACCTTTTCCCTGGCGCCGTGCGCCAGCGGCGCCACCACGTGAAGGCCCTTGCCGCCGGTGGTCTTGCAGAAGCTTTCCATGCCGAGCGCGGCGAGATGCCGACGCATGTCGCAGGCCGCCTCGACGACGTCGGCGAATTCGACCTCCGGCGCTGGATCGAGATCGAAGACCAGCCGGCCGGGAATGTCGGGCGCGCCGGGGGCGCAATTCCAGGGGTGCAGTTCGAGGCCGCCGATCTGGGCGACCGCCGCGAGGCCCTCGATGCGATCGATCTGCAAGTAAGGCTTGCGATCGCCGGAGACCTTCACCAGTTCCAGCAGGCTCGAGGTGCCGGGCATGGCGTGGCGCTGAAAGAATTTCTCGCCGTTGATCCCGTCCGGCGCGCGCACGACCGAACAGGGCCGGCCCTTGAGATGGCCGATCATCCAGCCGCCGACCGCTTCGAAATAGCGGGCGAGATCGAGCTTGGTCACCGCTTTGCCGTCAAGTGCGTCCGGCCACAGCTCCTTGTCGGGCTTCGAGATCACGACGCCCATCACCTCGGCGGAGCGGTTCGCCGCCGCCACGGTCCGCGCTTTGCCGGGTTTGGACGCGGCCTTTCCGGCAGGTTTTGCAATCCCGGTCATGGCCGGTTTCTCCGCCACGATTTCATCCGCCGGCTTGTCCTGGCGCAGCCCCTTGAACGCGGCCTGCCGGATATTGCCGCTGTCGGTAAAGCCCGCGAATTCGATTTCGGCGACGAGCTCCGGATTCAGCCAATGCACGTCGCGGGTCTTGCGCGGCGCGTCCTTGCCGCCGAACGGGCAGCGGTCCGAGGCCGCCGCCTTCAGCGCCGGCATGATGCGCTTGACCTTGTCCTGGCTGAAGCCGGTGCCGACCAGCCCGACAAAGGCGAGGTGGCCGTCGCGATGGACGCCCGCCATCAGCGAGCGGAATTTTCCGTTGGTGGTTTTCCAGCCGCCCAGCACCACCTCCTGTCCGGCGCGGCACTTTGCCTTTGTCCAGTTCTCGGAGCGCCCGGAACGATAGGGTGAGCCGAGCTTCTTCGAAACGATGCCTTCCAGCGACAGCCTGCAGGCCGATTGCAGAATGGCCTCGCCGTCCAGGGCGCCGGTCTCGAAATGCTCGACATAGCGGATTGTATTGGTCCTGCTACCGTTACCTTTGGGCCGCGCCTCCAGGACCTGCTTCAACCGCGCTTTCCGCGCGTGCAGCGGCAGCAGGCGCAGATCCTCGCCATCGGCGAACAGGAGATCGAACGCATAGAAGATCAGGGCATCGGTGTTGCCGTCGGAAATGGCCGCCTGCAGTGCGGAAAAATCCGGCACGCCGTGACGGTCGAGCGCGACGATCTCGCCGTCGATCAGGATGTCCGGCAGCGCTTCGGCCGCTTTCGCGATTCGAGCGAACTTGCCGGTCCAGTCCAGGCCCTTGCGGGTCTTGAGCGTGGCCTCGCCGTCCTCGACCCGCAATTGCACGCGGTAACCGTCGAACTTGATCTCGTGGCACCAGCCTTCCGCCGCCGGAGGCCGCTCGACCGGGGTGCAGAGTTCCGGCGCGACGAAATCCGGTATCGCCGCGACCTTCTTGCCCTTTGGATCTTTCGCCGGCGCGGAGCGCGATGCGGTCTGGCGGCGTTCCGCGCGCGCCGCTGCCGCCTCGCCCCGGTTCGAATTCCACACCGCGTCCGCCTTGCCTCGGCCGGACTTCGCCATCATGAAGGGTTTTGGCGCCCTGCCCTTGCCCGCGGCGATCTGCGCCATGGTGCGTCCCGAGGCGACGGAAGTATCGGCCGCCAGGATATCGTTGGCTTTGCCCTCGCGGGCGAATTCGTCGCGATGCTTGATCAGCAGCCAGTTGGTGCGCTTGCCGCCGTTGCGGTCGTGGCGCATCCGCACCAGCACCCAGCCGCCGTGCAGCCTGTCGCCGTGCAGCGTGAATTTGAGATCGCCCGTTTTAAAACCCTTTTCGGGATCGTCGGATTCCCAAGTGCCGCGGTCCCACAGCTGTACGGTGCCGCCGCCATACTGGCCCTTCGGGATGGTGCCTTCGAAATCGCCGTAATCGAGCGGATGTTCCTCCACCTCGACCGCCAGCCGCTTGTCGTGCGGATCGAGCGAGGGTCCCCGGGTGACCGCCCAGGACTTGAAGACGCCGTCGAATTCCAGCCTGAGATCGTAGTGCAGCCGGGTCGCATCGTGCTTCTGGATCACGAACCGCCGATGCTTCGACGGCGCGACCGCCACCTCGCCGCTGGGCTCGGCGGTCTTCTCGAAGTCGCGCTTCCTGCGGTAGGTGGAGAGGTTTCTCAGCGACACGGCTTTTCCCGTCTAACCCGCCATCCCGCACGAGGCGGCCCTGGAGCCTAGCACGCGCCGACACGGGTCCGGAACCAGAACACCCGGCGGCCGTCAGGGTTCCGATCCTCCTCTTGCCTACGGGTCGTCGCGCGCTGGATTTGGCCCAGCCATGACGATGAACGCAACACCGAACCGCAGGCCCCCCTAATGCGCGGACTTGCGACCGCGCTACTTCGCCGTCTTGCACTTCTTCGCGGTTTTCTTCGGCACCTTCTGTCCTGCCGCCCGAGCCTCCGACAGGCCGATCGCGATCGCCTGCTTGCGGCTCTTGACCTTCGTACCGGATCGGCCGCTCTTCAAGGTGCCGGCCTTGAGCTCCTTCATCGCGCGGCCGACCTTGGCCGAAGCCTTCTTGGAGTATTTTGGTGCCATGACGCTTCTCCCGGTTTCCCGAAAATAATCTTCATGGCCGGCGATGGTTCCCGTTCGAACCCCGGCGCTGCAATGCAGCGGGAGATCACTGCTCCAGGCAGCCTATCCGAGCAGCGCCGAATAAAGCTCCGACGCGTCTTTCGCGCTGCGCAACCGAACGAGATTCTCCGGGGATCTCAGCGTCCGGGCCACCAGGGCCAACGCTCCGAGCGCCTCAGTCTCCGCAGCTGCGGGCAACAGAAGCACAAACAGGATATCCACCGGCTGGCCATCGATGGCGTCGAATTCGATGGCCGGCTTCAGCCTGGCAAACACCCCGTGGGGCCGTTGCAGGTCCGGCAGCCGGGCATGCGGAACGGCGACGCCCTTGCCGATCCCGGTCGATCCCAGTTCTTCCCGCTTGAGAAGGAAGGGCGCGACCTGATCGACCGGCCGGCCGAGACCGGCCGCGGCCCTGGCAGCGAGCTCCTGCAGCAACTGCCGCTTGTTCGAGCCGCGAACGTCGATCATGGTGTCCGTTGGCGATAGCAGTTCGGAGATTTTCATGGCCGCTCCAGGGAACGCGCTCGCTAAAAGCACGATTCGGGCCTCGGTGATAGCCGGTTTTGGCGAACTGGCCTGTTTCGAAAGCGAACGAAACCGGCACGCCGGACTGGCCCGTCGCCAAGCCGGCCGGAGACAAATCGTCTGAATTGATCCATATCAAATATTCCTGCGACCAGGTGGGCAAAAAATCGTCATGTCTTGTTGTCATTGCTTCCGGGCAGTCGTCGCAGCTTTGCTGTTCGCGGTATTTGCAGCCGGGAACAACCTCGCCAGCGCGGCCGATTCGAACGCCGTTCCCGCCAAGGCGCCGCCGGTTGCCGATGCGCCGTTGTTTTCCGTCAACGACAACTATCTGACGTACTCCTATCTTCCCCGAGGCGCCGATCCGGGCGTGGCCGGCAAGACGGCAAAGCAGCTTTACTCGCTCAGTCATTTCGACGTGTGGGCTTACGGCACGAACTTCGCCAATTTCCAATACGTCAAGTCGGACCATAGCGATCCGGCCGCTCCCTGCGGCAACTACCATGCTCCCCTGAGCGGGTGCGCCGGCGCGACCGAATGGCTGGGCCAGATCCGCAGCACAATCGGCTGGAACGAGATTTTCAACACGCACGCCTTTGCAATGGGGCCGCTGCATGGTGTGTCGTTCGAGGCTGGCACCGATGTCACGACCAAGGACAATTTCCAGGCGCCCGGCCGGAGAGACGTGGTTGCCGGTCTGCAGTTTGCGTTCACCCTGCCTTACAAGGGCTACTTCAATGTAGCCCCGCTGTTTTATCAGGAGTGGAATCACAACTCGTTCCTGACGCCCGCATTCACCGCGCCCTACCCCGGCATTCCCGGCGGCAGTACCCATTACAATCCGACCTGGGCGGTGGAGATCAATTACTACATGGACCTCGGTTTCCTGCCGCCTGGCCTGCGGTATTTTGCCGTCAGCGGCCGCGCCGGCTTCTACGGGCCGAAAGGCACGGGCGCCGCTCCCGGCGTCGTCGCCCCCTACTACCAGACCAAAACCGAAATCAAGACCGAACCAATTCGCCTGACATTCGACGCCGGCAAAGCATTCTGGGGACCGAAGTATGCTCAATCGGTCCAGCTATTCGTGGCCTATCGCTATTGGGAAAACATATTCGGGCACGACAACAACGATCCGACGAACCGGGTCTGTTTTACCGCCGGCGTCAACAACGGCAGCTGCGCGGAGAAATCGGTGTATGCCGGCGTCACGGCCAAGTTCTGAGCCGCCCGCGCTCTTGCTGCCGATCAGGACTGTTTTTGGCCCATAGAAAGCACGAAGCCAGGCCCGGCCCTAATTTCCCATACGGGACGACAGTCCCTTCATAAGTCATGACTGCCCGCTCGATAGAATGGCAGCTTTCTTTTCGGTGTATTCGTCCTTCTGAATCTCGCCTCGCGCGAAGCGTTCGTTCAAAATCCGCAGCGCCGAATAGCTTGGATCACTCCACGATTGATTCATCATATGCGACGGCGGTCCCCAATGGTGGTATCCATGACCGCCAAAACCGCGGGCGAGAAAAAATATCAAAGCAAAAATGACAACCATGCACAGCATCATCAGCGGGAACATCCACCAAAAGTGCCAGCCATAACCGTCGCCCCACATGTGCCAGGGGGCGGGCCAATAATACCCTTGGGGCGGCTGCGGAACAGGCGACGGCTGTGCCTGCTGGGCAGATGCCTGCAAAGGATGCATGATCACGACAAAGCACAACATGAGAGACGTCAAGAGTTTCTGCAACACTGCAAATCTCCTCTAATTTACAGAGGCCATCTTACTCGCGTAATTGTACTTGGCTGTGATCTTGGTCTCTGGGCGGAAACTTGCTTTGATCGGGCACCGCCCGGCTGCCTTTTCGAGCTTTTCACGGTCCTTTGGGGCGTAGTCACGTGGCATATTGAAGACCAGCGTGATGTTGTCCATGTGCGGGAACGGATCGTCCGTCATCGTAAACGCGACATCCACCACGGTGCCCTTGATGTCTAGCTCATCATGTCTAGCCTGCACGCCCATCGAGAACAACATACAGCCGGCAACGCCGGTCGCGACCAGGTCTCCTGCCGATAGCTCCTCGATTTCAGGTCCGTGGTAAGTGCAACCTAGTGCCACGCTCTTGTGCCCAGGCTCCTTCACCGCAAGGCCGTGCCTATCAGCATCATAGGTTAGCTGTACTGTGCTCATGGCCTCATCCCTTTTGGATGCTGCATTTGCGCCTCGTGCAACCAATTGCAGGTTCACACTATCGATACGTTGATTTGCATCAACAATTCCTCATCGCCGGGGATGTCGGTGTTTTTTTTGCTGAGGGCGCGATTTCCGCTTGTGGCACGTCGGGCCTCACGCGATGTCCGGCTCTGGGTCCGGAATGCGCGTCAAAGCGGACGTCCGCCGCTCCTCTGAATTGACGGGTCCGCCCTAATCCGGCGCACGCAGCCGGTAGCCGATCCCGGTCTCGGTCAGCACGAATTGCGGGCGCTCGGGATCGACCTCGATCTTCTGCCTGAGCTGCCGCACATAGACCCTTAAGTATTGCGCGTCGGTCAGCTCGTCCCACAGCTCCTTCAGCAGAAAGCGGTGGGTCAGCACCTTGCCGGCATGCTGCACCAGCACGCGCAGCAATTCATATTCCTTGGGCGACAGTTTCACCTCGCGATCGCCGACCTTGACGATGCGGCGCACCAGATCGACGGTGAGCTCGCCGGACCGGAACACCGGGCGCTCGCCATGGATCTGCAATTGATGGCGCAGCGCCGCGCGCATCCGCGCCAGCAGTTCGTCCATCCCGAACGGCTTGGTCAGATAGTCGTCGGCGCCGAGATCGAGTGCCTGCACCTTCCCGGCCTCGTCGCCGCGGCTCGACAGCACCACGATCGGCACGCTGTCGTTGCGGCCGCGGATCATGCGCAGCAATTCATGGCCCTGGATATCCGGCAGGCCGAGATCGAGAATGATCAGCGCCGGATTCTGCGCCAGCAATTCCAGCGCGATCTTGCCGTTGGAGGCTTCCAGGATTTCGTAGCCCTGCGTGCTCAACCCCATCCGCAGCAATTTTCGGATCGGTGGCTCGTCGTCGATCACAAGGACCTTGATCGGTGCGGCGGTCATGCGGCAGTGTCCAGTTGGTTGGAGGCCGCCGGGATCGGCAGGCGGATGGTCAGCACCGCGCCGCTCCGGTCGGCGCGGTTGGCGGCCGAGATGGTGCCATGCATCGCCTCGACGAAGCCGCGCGCGATCGCAAGGCCGAGGCCGGTGCCGGGACGGACATGGTCGCCCTTTTGCGCGCGATAAAACTTGTCAAACACGCTCTCCAGTTCGTTGCGCGGAATGCCGTCGCCCTCGTCGATGACCTGCAGGGTCACCCAGTTGCCGTCGCGCCAACTGCGGATCGAGATCGCGGAGTCCGCGGGCGCATATTTGGCGGCATTGTCGAGCAGGTTGAAAAGCGCCTGCTCGAACAGCACCGCGTCCAGTTCGAGCATCGGCAGGTCGGCCGCGAGCTCCAGCTGGACCTTGTGGTGGGCGAGGATCTTGCCGGCGCGCCGCAACGCGCTGCCGACGATCTCGCCGATGTCGTGCCGCGCCGTGTTCGGCACCACGGCGCCGCTTTCCAGCTTGGTCATGTCCAAGAGATTGGCGATGAAGCGGTTGAGCCGCTCGGACTCGTCGATCACGGTCGCCAGCAGATCGCGCTTTTCGGCATCGGTCAGGCCGCTGGAGAGATCCCGCATCGTCGAGGCGGCTCCGAGCACCGAGGCCAGCGGCGTCTTGAGATCGTGCGAGATCGAGGTCAACAGCGCCGAGCGCAACCGCTCCGATTCCACCGTGCGCTTGACCCGGTCCATGTCCTCGACCAGCAGCACGCGCTCGATCGCCAGCGCGCCCTGGTCGACCAGCGCGTCGAGCAGGCGGCGCTGGTCCGGCGTCAGCAGCGGCCCGGACTTGTCGTCGTCGATGCCGATGACGCCGATCGGCCCGCGCCCGGTCCGCATCGGCAGGAACAGGCGCTTGGCGCCCGGCAAGGTATCCGAGCCGCGCCCGGCCGGGCGATCGTTGCTCCAGGCCCAGTTGGCGGCGGCCAGATCGGCCTTGTCGAGCTGATCCTCGGGCGGATAGCCCGCCTTGACGGTGAGGACGCCGGCATCCGGCAAGAGCAGCACCACGCGCACCTTGAGCATCAACGCGGTCTGATAGGCGGTCGCCCACAGCACATCGTCCAATGTAGCGGTGCTGGCGAGCTTGCGGCTGAAGGCGTAGAGCGATTCGGTGGTCCGCACCCGGCCGATCGCGGCGTCGGCCTGGGTGCGCACCCGGGCTGCGACGTTGGAAACCAGGATCGCGATCAGCATGAAGAAGAAGAACGCCGCGATATTGGTCGGGTCGGTGATGGTGAAGGTGTAGACCGGCGGCAGGAAGAAGAAGTTGTAGCTCAGCGAGGCGGCGACGCTGGCCAGCAGCGACGGCCACAGCCCGTAGCGAACCGCCACGACCACCACCGCCGTGAGAAACACCAGGTCGACGTTTTCGATACCGAACCAGGGCTGGATCAGTTCGGCGGCGCCGAGCCCGACCAGCACGATCACCAGCGCCATCAGATAGGGTTTTGGATCGAACGGCTCGTGGCGAACGGCGGTCTGCACCGCGCTCGTGGCGGCGGGACCGGCGGGCAATTCCCGGCCGGGAATCACATGCACGGTGATATCGCCGGCGCGCCGCACCAGATCATGCACCACCGAGCCGCGGAGGATTTCGAACCAGCGCGAGCGCGTCGACTTGCCGATGATGATCTGGGTGACGTTGTTGGCCTGCGCGAAGCGGATCAGGTCGTCGGCGATGCGGCGTTCGACGGCGGGAATGGTGAGCGCCTCGCCGCCGAGCGATTCGGCCAGCCGCAGCGTATCGGCCAGGCGGTCGCGCTGCTCGTCGGTCAATTGCAGGCTGCGCCGGGTCTCGATGCTGACCGCGGTCCAGGGTGCGTGCAACCGGTCCGCCAGCCGCTTGGTGTAACGCACCAGTCCCGCCGCCCGCGGATCCTCGCTGACGCAGACCAGCACGCGCTCGCCCGCCGCCCAGGGACCTGCGATGGCGTTGGCCTGCATATGGGTCAGCAATTGCTCGTCGACCCGCTCGGCGGTCCGCCGCAACGCCAGTTCGCGCAGCGCGGTCAGGTTGCCCGGCGAGAAATAGTGCTCGAGCGCGCGCTCGGCCTGCTTGGAGACGTAGACTTTGCCCTCCTTCAGGCGCTGGATCAGGTCGTCCGGCGTGAGGTCGATCAGCTCGATGGCATCGGCGCGGTCGAACACCGAATCCGGCACGGTCTCGCGCACCCGCACATGGGTGATCTGGGCG
>Ga0182014_10000942_pt1 | contig 39692 bp, 65 predicted proteins | sample 612S2DmetaG_FD_120489 | JGI IMG/M metagenome (GOLD analysis project Ga0182014, IMG submission 120489) | Permafrost microbial communities from Stordalen Mire, Sweden - 612S2D metaG | ecosystem: Environmental > Terrestrial > Soil > Wetlands > Permafrost | place: Sweden: Stordalen | collected... | reverse complement strand
GGGTTCGGTATGAACAAGATTTGGCAGCTTTTCGGCTACCTTAACAAATCCGTTATCTATCCATTCTTGTAAGCTCATATCATCCCTTATATGGTGGAGCAAGTTGGAGTCGAACCAACACGGAACTAGCCGGCCACAGATTTACAGTCTGGCACCCTTCCTATAAGGTGTTTGCTCCGAGTGCGCGCAGAGCGGTTACTCAGCTTTTTCTACCATTGGTAGATAAGATATCATTGGCATATAATGCCCTTGCTCTATGATATGTATTAATAGCATCATCACACGCATCATAATTCTGTAAATGTTCAAGTGTTAACTTAGGTTTTGTACTGCTCCACGCCTTTTCTTGTCTACAAATAGCTTCATAGTCTTTAAGTAAATCAGCAATAGCTAAGTCTTTTTTCCCGTATTTCTTTAACCAATACTCAAATGTCATAACATTTCCTTATTAATTGCCCATTCACGCAACTATAGGGCTGATAGTTTGAGAACAATTGCGCTTCTCCACATCGCGCGCTGTATGGAGTCCAGCCGGAAAGACATGAAACGGCCTTTGCGCTATTGCCCATTTTACGCACTAGAGGGCTGCTAGTTAATAACGTGATGGAGGCACGCGCGCTAAGCTGGGGACGCCGTAACGAACCCTGATACTCCTTTACCGCCTTTGGCAATGAGCTATACAACCCGCTAAAACTCCTTTTTATTCCTCTCATCTAATTCGTCTTTGCGCTTTAAAACATCCTCATGTAAAACGTTGCTGGCGTCTTCAATCTTCGCATCACCGTATTTCTTCGGCTTAAGCTTTGAGGCTTGCCATTTAATGGCGTCCATCTTTAAACGCAACATTGGTACATCTAATCTCGTGTAGCCTGTTTCTTCATCCACATATTTATGCGGCTCGTTCATCATTTCTTGCATATATTCTACGCAAACCTCGGTTTGGTCTTCCTTGGCTTGCGTGTAATTGTCGCGAAACTCTGGGTGTTTTCTTCTCCACATGTAAATAGTCGCTCTATCCGGCCAGTGAGGATTAGCATTTACCAAGTGAATCAACCCTAACTCAGAGGAAGCAACAGCATCGCAAATTTGCTGCCCAATCTCTTTTGTATATTTTGTTGGTCTGCCTATTGGCTTTTTGACTTTCGGCACATCCTGCGCCTTCTTCTTCCCTGTCATAATTCACCTTAAGGTTTATTATATGCCTCTTCAAACATCTTAACGGCTTCGGGTCTGGATATACTAGGATTGAGAGCCATTATTTCACGTATGGCTTTTTGATAAGATTGTGATTTTCTATCGATAGGCGGCTTTTCTTCGGCTGCCTCGGTCTTTACATGTCCCGACTCATCGCAAATAGTACACTTGGTCGTCATCATTCCATTTCCTAAGTATTTCCCTGTACCACCGCATCTATAACACAGCATTAGCCTGTCCTTAGCCTTTGATTTTCAATGATACTAGCATAGTAAAGAAAACCCATAAAGTCCAAAACATAAATATTTGAATATAGTGCTTGACTTAGTAGTGCGAAGTATACATAATGGGTACTTGGAAGCAGATTTGTGTATCTAACCAGAGAGAGCCGATTATGAGTGAAATGACTGTTGATGTGAGTAAAGTAGCAATACCTGTATGGGTTCATGTGTATTGGAGCGAGTCGGGCAAGTTTAAAGACAATGAACTGATACCGTTTAAGAAATTCGAAGCTAAAGCATTAGCAGCAGCAAAACACAAAGCGGTAGGTGTTCCAGCTAACCAACAATATTACGGCTATTACAAGACTAAAGTTAAGGTGCTATTCACAAGCGGTGATGAGTATGAGTGCCGTTTAGATTTAGCTTTAGGTGATACAACAGGGTTCAAAAATCACGCAGCACAGTTAGTTACACGATATGAGAATGTAGAAGACGATTCAGCCGAGCAAGAGTATTTGATTGATTGTTTTAAAGAAAATTACGAGTTCCTTAAAACTGTAGTTTGGCCAGAGTGATTTAAGAGTAATTTACCGCGACTTACCGCGAATACGCGGGTCGCGGGATAAAAAATCTAACCAAAGATAATTAATTTAACCATAGACAGAGGATATAACCATGATAAACGATAACTTAAATTTATTACGTGAATTTGCTAACTGGGTTCGCGTTAATATCGGTAAAGCTGCAAATATAGATGTGTCAATCTGGTGTCATACTTGCAGTGGTGATGAGTCAATAGAATACCGCATATGGGTTGATGGATTAATTCATAAATCGAGCAAGAGCATTGAAGAGCTGGTAGCAATGATACCTAAATTCAAAAGCTATTGTGAACTAAGCATGGAGGTTGCAGCATGAGCTATCAAGGAATGATGGACGGTTGGCATGGTGACGAGAACGAATGTCACGGCCACTGTGGATTATGTGAAGAGTGTGAACGCGCCTATGATGAGCGGTGCGATTATGAGTATGAATTGTACCGTGATGAGGAAGCCGCATAGTGAGCAGAGAAAAATACAGTTGTTATGAGTACATCATTGAGTATGATATTGATTTCGGTTGGTATTACATTATTTACGGGACAGGATGTCCGCCCTATGATAATGGCGAGATTGAATCAGAGGATTTCTTTGATGCTGAACAAGAGGCACGATTTGCAGTAATAGGTCATATCGACTTATTAGAAAACGGAGAAGGTTAAAATGGACTTAATCACAAAGATAATGGCTGTGCTATGGGCTATCATTGAGAAAAACAAAGACTGCAAAGTCAATGTAGCCACAATCGATAATAAACTTACCGTGAATATACTCCGTGGTAAGCGTAGAAACACTATTGCAGATACAGACGGCAATATAGTTCTCTTAAAGCTACAGCAGTTTGCATTAAACTAATCTGCGTAGGGTATGAAGGGCTTTCGATATGTTAGCCCTTCTTGTTTTTCTTCCAAGGTATTAAAAGGTTTTTCACGTTTAATACGTTTTTGTTCATCATGATAGGGTTCAGTTTTACCATGTGCGTAATCAGGCATTCCATTATCTACCCATACTTTGATATGACATTCCAAAGATTCAATAGGTAAATCCCCATTGCGCATATCGTTTTTATCATCCTCACTCAGTAGCCTAGTAACAACCAACTGAGGACGTACACAAAGTTTCTTACAAAGCTTGGTGATTATTTGCTTACAATCATCGTCGCTTAACAGGGGTATTTGTAGTTCCATCGGCGTTCATCTCTAACATTTTTCTTATTTCAGGCATACATTGCTCATAGCCTTTAAGGTTATCAAAGTCCTTTTTGATTTCTTGCTGCTTTTGTAGCTCTTGGGTTTCCTCGTGCTTATCTTCTAATCCTTTCGGTATTGGCTGTAACTTCCCAGTCATGAAATCACGCAATGCTATTTCATAGTTTCGATAGAAGACAGGTTGTGTTTTGGTCATTGGGTTGTTGCGCATGAAATAGCGATCAGATTCGCGAATAGAATGTTCAAGTAGCATATTCTGTTCGTCTGATAAATCTTTGAGATTGCCATCACGGATAAATTCAGCACTCCGGTTAAAGGCTTGTTCCTTGCTCAGTAATCCTAAGTCGCCTGGTGTTGGTGTACACCATGCCATAAACTGGCCTATGGTCGGTGTATTAATGGGCGATTCTAAGCGGCATTTTTTAATACCCAGGTTAATACGGCGCATGTCTGTAAAGTTTTCGTCTGTGAATGCTCTAAACCATTGCGCTTTTTCAATCTTAAGCTTGTTCGGGTCTTGGAATTGCTTTTCAAATCCCCTGCAAGTTCCGTAAAAAAATACGAATATCTTGTTTACAATTTCAACGGCTTTCTGGTTTAACGGCTGGGGTTCATCATCAAATCCACCAAGTCCCGTTAAGCTGTCCGCATTTGGTATAAGCTTTGATATGTGTTTTTCCATGATTAGGCACTCAACACAGAGCTAATATCCCATTGTGTTTTTGGAGCAGGTGCGGTTTTCCCTAAGAAATACTTAAGCTCGATTGATTGCCATCCGCTTGCAACCATTGTTTCAAAAGCATCCCTTGGCTTTACTTGGGCTTCGCGTTCGATTATCTCAAGGGTACGATTTATTTTATTCCATGTAGTCTTGGTAATGGCTGCTCGTTTGGATTTCCTAACCTTAATCCAATCTTCAAGGTGTTGCTGGTCTATTCCATGTGGATTGTCGCTAAGCAGTGCTTCAATGCCGAATGATTCGGGTTTTTGTTTTTTAGGTTTAGGCGAAAGAATAAGCGACTTATCTTCATCCTGGGGTACATCGTCAGATGTGCCTATAGTGTTTATAGATGGTTTAGTATCTGGTTTAGTATCTGGTATAGGTGTCACAATTCCGAGAAATAGATTTCCCCAGTCCGTGAAATTCATTTCACATTTTGGGGAAATCGATAAATACAGGGTTTCAGCAAATACAGGTGCTTTCAATTCTGGGAAATAGTCGTATGCTTTATACGTTAAAGCGTACCAGCATGTACGGTCATAGCGGTTCTTGTTGTAATTGCCTTTCATGATAAGCCCCGCTTTAACTGCGTTGCTAATGATTGTTTCTAGTTGTCGTTTCGTCCAGAATGGAAAGGTGACTTGAAAAGCTTCGAGAGTATTGTACGTCCAGCAGAATCCATCATGCACATTCCGCTTGTTGGCAAGGTTGTTGAAAGTCCAGAACTTCACTGAGTCGAGAAATAACGCAATATTTACATCATAATCGACTGCAATGTTTGTATTTAAATGGTGGTTCATAGTATAATCGCCCTGGTTAGTGTGGCACAAACGCGAAGGGATGCGTAACCCATTAACAAAAGCCCGAGGCCAAAACTTTTGTTCTTCGCGGTGGTAATGTTTGAATTAACTAACTTGGCGGTGAGCAATTCAAATGACTCAAATAATAAAAAAGTAGTGAGGCAGGAAGCCTCTAAAACTTCCTAGATATAGTAACCGTAAAATCCTCTAATTGAAATCAGCATCCACGAAATTAATCAACTACGCTGTTCAAGAAAAAATCAATAGATTCAATAATCTGCTTTGTTAGCGTGTCTATAAGCTCTTGGTTCAATGATTTATTGTAGTGTGAAGCCAAATTGGACTTTAATAGCACGGTCAATTTGTCCTCGTTAAGGCATATCTTTGGTTTAAAATTATCAGGTATATTACATGTAACCATGCTATTTGCTCCAATTAGTGCGCCGTTGTATTATCGGCCTTGTTTGTCTCTAGTGCTGTCCATAGATGCAAGCTCATCGATTGAACCTCTTCCAAGCACTCCTTTGCCATCTTCATTCGTAACTTTAGGTCGTTGCTTCCAATTGCGGTAACTAATAAATTTACCAGGATATTTGATACCACCATTGAAATTAATGTTTTTGGATGAACTTCGACTAATCCTGTATCAGGGTTTTCAAGCGCATCAGATAGACGCGCCTTAACCATAAATACAATTTCAGACAAAGAACGTTGAGGCTCTGTGTCAGGCTCATGTTCGCCCAATACAAAGTGAGACGTTTTGTATGTCATGTGAACCCTATTCTTTGTTTGACCAGTTTTTAAGACATGCTAGATTACAAAAGTTCTTATTGTCTTCTAGTTCGGGTTGAATGTCTTTTTGTTCTGCTCCAGGTAATATTTGGCGTAACTCTTGGGTTAAACGCAACCTGTAATGAGGGTAATATTCTGATTTGCTGATATCTGATTGGCACGCATCGCATAGGACAGTGATTGTTTCTGACATGGTTTTAGCTCCTTCTAAGTGTAATATATATTCGCAAAGCTTCTCTACTTGGCGAGTAGCGCGCCAGAGATCGGAATCTCTAAACAATCGATACTGAGTCAGTATATCTGGCTCGTACCATATTCCCAACTCTAGTTCTTTTCTCCAGGTGTAACGCTCATCCGTAAGCCATGTCATATATAATCCATTAGTCAATTGCAAGCCCTATCCCGCAGCCTATTGCGAGACCTTCCCATAAAGTAGGATGTATTCCAAAATGGTTTATTACTGTGAAATAGATAACTAATATTCCCGTAAATTTCCAGTATGGTCGCGTGTTAATCATGAAGTCTATAAACCTGCCATGTAAGTTTTTCTTAATCATGACGTGGTAATTTCTGGTCAGCTCATCAGCATCTTTGAATAATGCGGTGTGCTTATTTGCCGCCTTTTTTGTCTTGTAAGTTGTGCCGCATAGGCATAAATATTTACTCATTTAATCCCCGCAAATCATGGTTTTTAGCTTCTCTTTAGCAATCCCTAAGCGGTGTTGATTTGGCTTGCCATCGACCCACATTTTATCTTTCCATTCGATGTACCATTCGCCAATCATGTAGCAAATATGGTCTATTTGTTCACCTGTAAATGATTGCTCTATGGCTAACCTACTCTCGTATTTTTCCTTAATCCCTGGGCAAGCTGCTTCCATAGTTTCAAGGGCTTCATTCCAGTCATTAATTAAGTGCTGGACTGGCTCTACATCGCCCTTGCAATCGTCTGTTACCTGCTTAATCATCTTTTTTGTAGCCCTGTACCATTCTGCAATAGCGTCATTCATTACCTGTAAACTCCTGAACTTCGGTTAAAAATTGTCCGTTGATGTATGCCTCAATTAACATTAGTCCATAAGCTGCGCGTTCCTGTGTAAATCCTTCACCAATTTGCGCATGTTTTTTGAGCTGCTTAATAAAATGTAGCGATTTATTAGCACACCCTACGGCCTTATATTTTGTGGCTTTATCGATCATTCACATCCTCTATAATTTTTTTTAATGTTTCACGACATTGTTTCACGGCCATTAGGTAGCCTTGGCCGAACTTCCCATGCTTTTCTATATCTGATTCGATAGTCATAACACAGGCATCTACATCAATTTCTGTAAGATAAAAAAATAATGCCAATATGTCTTCTTTTAATAACTTTCCGTTCATTTCAAAAAGCCCCGTTCTTGCATATATGCTAGGTCACTAGGTGACTCGCCATTGCTAATCGCTTCAATCCACTCCTTTAGTTTTAAGGCGCGTTCCAGGTCGCTTATTCGTGAGCTTAATTTACTAATCCAATACGATAAACCTATGCAATTTATGGATAACAGCATTATGGGTAAGCACTCAAAAAAGGTCATGCGGCCACCTGTATGAGCTGGTCGATTACGTTATGGCACTGCTGTTCAACATAGTTAAAATCTTTTACGGTTTGCCCTGTTTCAATGTCGTCATGGTTTATGGCATTAAAAAATGATTGTTTTTTCTCTACCTCTTCTTCACCAAAATATTTTCTAAACATTTTCACATCGCATTTATCTAAGTAATGGCCGCAATCAAACCCTATCCACATATCAGTACACGGGATGGGTAGCAAATCCTTTAACCCGTGGTCAGGTGACATAAAGGTAAGGCCGCCATGTACGTCAATATTCAGACTGTCATAGTCGTAATGCTGATAGGGTCTACCGCATAATTCTCGTGTCTCTTCGGGCGTTTGACTGTATGGGTGATCGGAAGGTATGGCTATATAACCGCAACGATGACCACTAGTGTTTAAGACAATAAGGTATTCATGGTCTTTGTAAGTTCCACCGCCTTCTACAGCAATCCACTTGCCATCTGGTACTAAAACTTCCTTGTCACCCTTTAGCTTCAATATTTCTGTAATACAGCTCATGTTATCTATCCCTATTGCAAATTATGTATGTGATTACTACGGCTGCCACGCATATAAACAATACTGCTGCTGTGAAATCGCCTGTCATTACATTACCCCAAACACTTTACCCAAAGCGGCTGCCCCTATCATCGCGTAAATACCTAAGATTAATCCTATATTCCAATGACCCTGGCTTCTTATTTCATCGCGCATTGAGTGTAATTCGCTTCTCAAATCGGAACTTAAAGAGGTCATATTGGCACCTAAACCATGAATCTCTCTTAAAATACCCTCTTGAGTGTTCTTTAATAGGGCTATATCAAGCTGTTCCTGGCTGTACGTTGTTTTCTGTGTCATTTTCATCCTCTCTGTTAGCAATTAATTTATTGTCTGTAATGATTTGTAGCTCGCATTGTCTAGTAAATGGTATGGAGTTCTTCTCCTTCCATAAATTTACAGTTTTGCGAGTCACCCGTAATGCCTTTGCGATTCTAATCATCTTATAATCGTAGTAGGCCATGACTTCTTGAAACTGCATATTTCGCCTCGTTTTTGTATATTTCAGTTGACAAACTATAGCCTATGACGCATTATGTGTCAATGCCATGACGGCGGTATCGCACAAGAAAGGTGCTTAATTATCTAAATACGAGACTATTATGATTACAGAACAGCAAAGAGAAGAGCGCAAATTAGGTATCGGCGGCAGTGATATGCCTATTATTCTAGGGTTATCAAGTTACAAAACACCCTATCAGTTATATTTAGAAAAGATTGGCGAGGTTGACACAAGCCAAGAGATGACCGAATTTCAATACTGGGGTCATGCTTTAGAAGGAATTATACGCGATGAATTTGCGAAACGAAATAACGTGGTGGTCGAAACGCCTGATACCTGTGTTCATCCTTTCCATGATTATCTACGCGGTAACGTTGACGGGTTTATACCTGCTTGGAATGCTGTGCTTGAAGTTAAGTGTTCCTCTGGGTTTATGGCTCATGAATGGGGTGAAGATGGTTCTGACACCATTCCCATGCAATATCTTGTACAAGTCGCTCATTATTGCGCTACTCTCAATGCCGATTGCGCGTATATTGCGGTGCTTATAGGTGGAAATCAGTACAGGGAATTTAAATACACCCGTGATTTACAACTTGAAGCTACGCTAATTGATGCTGCTAAGAAATTCTGGGAATGCGTCCAGACACGCACACCACCTGAGCCAATAAACCAAATTGACTTAAAATTAATGTACCCCAAACATGACCCCGAAAAGACCAAAACAATTGACACCGAGGTTAAGGAACAATTAACAACTCTTGCTGAAACTCGATTTAAAATCAAGCAACTTAGTGAGGTCGAGGACAAGTACAAATTTAACATCATGCAATTTATGCAAGATGCTGAATGCTTGACTGATGAGTCCGGCAAACCGATTGTCTCATGGAAGGCCAACAAGCGCGGAGCGCGTACATTTCTACTTAAGGCTATGTGATGTTTGATTTTAATACGAGTGATGAGGTTATCCCCTGTGGATGTGGGTTTGATGATGTGAGCTTTCCACATTCATGTAATCCTAAAATTAACTACCATTTTAACGTATGGGAAACCCAGGATATATGGGTAGCCGATATCCGAGCCAATAGTGATTTTCTTGTTGGCTTAAGCGAGTTTGCCAGTGAAAAAGAAGCCAGAATCGCAGCAAACGCATTTATACAGGGCATCAAATTTGCAAGAGGTGAGAAATGAGTAACCAACAATTATCAGCAGTAGAGCACGCAACAGACGTAGTAATGTGGGATGACCAACAGAAATTAGATGAAATCCGCAAGCTATTCGCGCCCAAACTTACAGACATGGAGTTTAAGTTTTTCGTAGGACTCGGCAAAGCTTCCAGGCTTAACCCGTTTACACGTGAAATCTGGTGTGTCAAGTATCAGGATAACGCACCTGCTCAAGTGTTCATCGGCCGAGATGGCTATAGAAAAGCGGCACAAGCACATAGCGAGTACGATTATCATCAATGTGATGCTGTGTATGAGAATGATTCCTTTCAGGTACATAATGGCGAGGTCAAACATTCCTATAAGTTAGTCAATCGGGGTGCCTTGGTTGGCGCGTATTGTATTGCCAAACGTCACAAATCTTCAAGACCAATATACGTCTTTGCGGAATTGAAAGAATACTCCACAGGCAAGAGCTTATGGAATAGCCAGACTGGTAAACCCGCAACAATGATTAAAAAGGTTGCTGAGTCACAATGTTTGCGCGCATGTTTCCAGGATTTGCTAGGTGGAACCTACGGCGAAGAAGAAATGGAGAGTATTAAATCGCAAGAAAATAATCTTCATGTAATCCGTGGCAATACCCAGACTGAGAAGCTTAAAAATATATTAAACGAGGCCGTAGTAGATGCTGAAACAGGCGAGGTAATTGACCAAGAGCCAGTACATAATACGGGTCGAGATGACATTAATGCAAGTCAGGAACAGATAGACGAGATTGTCGCAATGATGGCTAATAAGGGGTTCAGTCAAGAACGAATCAAGAAAGCCTTGGGTTATTACAAAGTCGATCAGCTAACCGACCTAACAGACGCCCAGGCGAGATTATTTATCTTACAGTTGGAGAAAGCATAGTGATTAATGAAGCAATTTTAGTCGGCAATGTCGGACGAAAGGAAGTGAAAGTGCTGAAAAATGGAGGTGACTTAACCGTCATTTCTCTGGCTACAAGCACTAAATACAAGGACTCTAGCGGCCAAAAGCAAGAACGTACCACATGGCACAATATTAATTGCTTTAGTAAACTTGCTGAAATCTCGGCTAAGTATGTCCATGTAGGTGATGTATTATATGTGCGCGGAGAGATTAATAATCGTAAAGTCGAGGAAGGCGACCGCGCAGGTCAATATATGTACTCAGTGACCGCAAATGATTTAAAATTCCTGCCAGGCGGTAAGAAAAAAGCCGAAGAGTCAAAACAGAGTCAAGAAAAAGCTCAAAAAGATGCTAAAGAGTTTGAGTTTGATGATAGCGAAGTGCCTTTTTAAAGAGCGAGCACCGACTAGAACACATCAACTTTGGCCGGTTTAATGTTTTAGTCGATAACAGAATGCTTCAGGGCTTTTGTTAAGCGACTCACGCAACCTAGATATCAATTACTTTCGCCGGTAGAGATATCTAAGTTGCCACTGGAGTGCTTTTTGGAATACCACAAACCATCATATCATTCAAAGCAGTACCTATCAATAACCGCAATAGCATCCTCAATTGAGCGGCAGATTACAGTGTAGTAACCCTGCTGCCTCATGTCCTCAAGAAACTCGACCTGAGCGGGACTAACGACACCCTGCTTAGTTTTTAACTCAATCCACGCACCATGATAACCATGACGCGCCATAGAGATAAATAAATCAGAGACACCAGCACGCATACCCATTTCGTTCATCAGACGGCCAAAGCTCGGGGTTCTCTTGCCTTCATTCGGAAAATGCATCACAAGCTTTTTGATGGTTGGTTTTAATCGCACCCAATCCATTACCGCTTTATGTATTGCCTCTTCGGACAGCTCACCTGATTTTAGAAATTTAGAACGAGGCACGCGCCAGCCAGCCTTTTAAAAAGACTTTTTGGTCTGGGTGTTCGTCTACAATGGTCTCATAATACCATTTTTGCTCGTCCTGGATTTCGAATTTTAAATCTTCTTCGCGATTGTGTAAGCTAATCTCGTTTATAGCACCTATCGTTAAACCGCCAAATTTGCCATCTACGGCGATTTTATGGCCGCAAGCGTTAACGGCACGCTGGATAAGTAAAGTCCCTTCAAACGCCCCTACGTTCACGCACAGGTCAAGAATTTTGGTTGCCAGATATAGGGAATTTACGGCGTTATAATTAAACTTGTCCCACCACTCGGATTTGTAGTAGTCTTCGGCATTTTGTTTTGTGAGCAGCTTTACATCTGCGGGCAAGTTAAGTCGCGCATGACATAAATCCAACTCACGCTGTTCAATACCGAAGTTGGTGCAGCCGCCGTGGTCTTCGGGGTCATGGGTATAACCGCCTTCGTGTTGTAATAGAATGGAAACTGCGGAGCTAAAACGCTCCGCTGGAGTTAAGTTATCGGTCATAGCAATCCTTTGCTAGTTGATATTAGTCCATTACGGCTGCACCGCTATCGGCTGGATTTTGTGGGGCTTCTGGAACTGGGTATTCAGGGGTAGCAGGTGGGTTAGCGTCCGCGTGCTCTTTTTCATTAATTTGATTTAAGAGGGTTTGCGCTTCTTCCAGGCGACCCACTGCAAAGTTATACTGCGCAGCTTGGTTGTCTACGTCTTTCTTTAATTGTGCTACACGTGCTTCAACTAAATCTTTCATACTTCTTCCTTGTGTTGTTGTTAAATCATAAACCAGCCACTAACTCCGACATTTAAAACCGTCCCTGTTGGAACGCTCGAAGTCGTCATTAACGCTGATGAACTTGAGGTAGGCGTGACAACGTTTAAGAATACAATTGCAAAACCTTCACTGACAACTGGATGAATTTGCGACCCAGAGGTAAGTGCTAAGCCTGATATATTCGTTAAGTTCATGCCTGTAAAATCCCCGTTACCTACAGAGTTAGGCGTTGCGGGTAATCCTGTAATTCTTAACTGACCACTTGAGGTAGTCCATGTTAATGTCCCAGCTACAGAAAGCAAAAAGTGACATATATTCCCGTTAATTGAATACCTTCCACGCTGTGTAGTATATGCAACCGACAAATTACCTACGGTCTGAAATGTTAATGTTGGTGTAAAAAATAAATAAGTGCCTTGGGGTGTTGTTCCTACATCTACCGTCCATGAGGTAGGTGATGTTCCTGTGATAGTAACGCAAGTAAATGTAGTTGAGGTTCCAGGTTGTATTGAATAGATAAGGCTTCCACCAGAGGCATTCACGTTTAATACGTTAACGGTATCGACATTGCTAATAGTCCAGGTCATGCCTTTCACTAGTGTTGAAACAACAGGCATAGTTACCGAGTCACCCGTTATTGTGCCGCCAGTTCCGGTATAATCTTGAATCGCAGCACTGGAAACAGTCAAAGTGTAAACTGATGAGTTACTTCGCGCCGTAGATAGAAATCCCTGTAAGGCATTATTTGCCGATAAATTTTTATTCGTGTCCCACAGAGAAGCCCCTCCGGCGGTAGGGCTGCTCGTTAATAAAGTGTTTATTCCATTATTTGTCGCCATGTTTTCATCCTTAAACGATAGTTAGAGCCGAGCCTTGAGGCGCGCCTAATGTTGTCCATGTGGTATTAGACACAGTACATAACAAGTCAATGGAGTCAAACTGGTTGGTTGAAGCAACACTGCCTGTAACCCCAACAGTAGATGACACATTACCAACCTGTACGTTCTGACCTGCATTTTGCGCAATCTTCCATCCACCCGCACCAGCACCGATAATACTAAACGCAGTACCAAAGGCCGCTGTAGCAGGTAATGTAATCGTCACAAGACTCGCATTATCGGAAACATAACCAGAATCAGCCGCACCAGCCTGAGTAGTACCTGTAACGTTAGTCCAGCCAATACCAGAACCAGTACCAGAGATTGTGATTGTTCCAGCGCCGTTTGCGATTGATATTCCTGACCCAGCACTTAATGTACCTGGCACAGGGGTAGCACCTGTAGAGCCTATAATGAGCTGACCATTGGTTAATGATGCGGTCATGGACGGTACGCCAGTAGCACTTGTGACCAGCATGGAGCTATTAGCACCTGTCAATCCACTAACAGCAGTGCCAGTAGTCGCATAATAAGCTAGCTGATTTGCTGTGCCGCTATTTACTGTACCTGAGCCAGCAGGTGCGGCCCATGTACCGTCCCCACGCCAGAATGTAGTAGAGCTTGCCGCAGTACCGCTATTTAGGTTCGTTACGGGTAAATTACCTGTAACCCCTGTACTTAACGGTAAGCCTGTAGCATTCGTTAATACGCCTGAGCTTGGCGTGCCTAATGCGCCGCCGTTGACTACGAATGCGCCAGCAGTTCCAACGTTTACACCTAGAGCTGTGGCAACGCCTGTTCCTAATCCAGTCAATCCAGCTAATGGCAATCCAGTTGCGTTAGTTAATGTCAATGACGCAGGTGTCCCCATTGCAAGACCGCTTGGCAATGTAGTGCTTAAACTTGGAACCCCTGAGCCACTAGTGACTAATACTGCGCTGTTTGCGTCAGTTAATCCACTTACTGCGGTGCCTGTTGTTGCGTACCAGGCTAACTGATTCGCAGTTCCAGAGTTAACAGTACCCGAGCCAGATGTAGCCGGAGTTGCCCACGTACCATCACCACGCCAGAAAGTTGTTGAAGACGCTGCGGTACCTGAATTTAAATTAGTAACAGGCAAGTTTCCGACAACGCCAGTGGCTAATGATAACTGAGTCGCATTAGTTAGAACGAGAGACGCCGGAGTACCCATAGCTAAGCCATTAGGCAATGTGGTGCTAATACTTGGAACGCCAGTGTTACTCGTTACAAGAACGCCGCTGTTAGCAGTTGCCAAAGGAGAGACAGCAGTTCCTGTGGCAGCGTAGTAAGCCAGGTCATTAATCGTACCCGTATTGACCGTCCCACCACCTGCGGGCGTAGCCCATGTGCCATCGCCGCGCCAAAAGGTAGTTGAGCTGGCCGCCGTCCCAGAATTAAGGTTTGTAACAGGCAAGTTACCAGTAACCCCAGTTGCTAAAGGTAAACCCGTAGCATTGGTAAGGGTAACAGAGGCCGGAGTTCCTAACGCAGGGGCAATTAATGTTGGCCCATTGTTAAATACGAGTGCGCCTGTACCTGTAGAGCCTGTAACCGCTGCGGCTAAATTAGCACTTGATGGTGTGGCTAAAAATGTTGCAACGCCTGTCCCAAGTCCGCTTACGCCTGTGGCAATTGGCAATCCTGTGCAGTTAGTCAATGTTCCGCTTGCTGGAGTTCCTAAGATTGCATTACCTGTGAATGTAGGGCTTGCAAATGTTGGTGAGCTAGTAGTACCAATTGACTGTGGCAGTGTTAAAGTAACCGCGCCTGTTTGTGGCGTACCTACAGTACCATTAGCCAAGACCTGGTTTGCTGTACCTGTAATGGTTTCCGTTCCCGCATTGGGAACCGCCCAAGTACCATCGCCACGCCAGAATGTGGTCACACTGGCCGCAGTTCCGCTGTTTAGGTTGGTTACGGGAAGGTTTCCAACAACGCCAGTAGTCAGTGGTAGCCCTGTACAGTTCGTGAGAACGCCAGAGGTTGGTGTGCCTAACAAAGGAGCTGTAAATATAGGATTTGCAAATGTCGGTGAACTGGTTGTGCCAATGTTTTGAGGTAGTGTTAAAGTCACAGCACCCGTTTGGCCTGTACCAGTCGTACCATTAACCAATACTTGGTTAGCAGTTCCCGCAGCAGAGGACACAAATAATGTCGGAATCTGTGAGGTCGTAGCCAAAGTACCTGATGTAGGGAATGTAACCGCTGTGTTTCCAACCAAAGTACCTGCAAAAGTAAATGGGCCAAGAAATGAGGTGTTACCCTGATATGTCAAAATCAAGCCTGTGTTATTAGCCCCTGTTCCCCCAGCATAGCCAGGTAAGGGCGTGTTAACATTGGCGTTTATAGCATTGTTAATAATAGCCATTATTCATCCTTAAATAATTGACAACATTCCTTGTGGGCCGACAATAGTTTGCCAGGTAGTATTGGCTACCGAGCAGATTAACTCTATCCCATCGTGCTGACTCGTAGAAGAAACACTTCCCGCTACCCCGATACTTGACGATACATTACCGACAATGATTTGCTGACCTGCATTTTGCGCAATAGTCCATCCGCCAGCAGCTAAACCCGTCACCCTGATAATACTTCCAAGAGGTGCTGTTAGGGGTAACGTTAAGGTGACTAGCGATATATTATCGGCCTGATAGGTTGTATCGATAACCATTTGCTGGCTAGTGGTCATAACAGGGATAAAATTAGCGGCAAACGATGCTGAGCTAATTATGATTTGGCTGCCAGATTGGTCAATTGCAATCCCAGCACCCGCTGTAAGCGTCACTGATTGAGTCCAAACTGCGGTCGTTGCGGTTCCGGTAGTCGTACAAACCCATAAGATACCGTCAACCGTGTCCCAGCAGAATGAATAAGCCGTCCCTGCGACTGCGCCATTCGGGTTCCCAGCATTAAACTGGATTAAGCCAGATTGGAAAAGTTGATACACCTGCCCCAGCGTTTGTTGCGTGGACAGACCTAAATTAGACGAGCTGACATAGCCCTGTATCGCGCATATGATATCGGACATGGTAGAGTTCGATACCGCGGGCAATGATGTGAACATTTCCTCAATAGCCATTTAAAAATCCTTTTTCTAAATTAGCGAATTATTATGGGTAACTAGCTGCAAAAAATGCGACTTCAATGTCACAAGTTGTATTTGGCGTAATGAAGCTAATTACATCCCCAGCATATACGGTTCGTTTATATTCAATCGTTCCTGCAATTAATTCTGATGCGGCAGCAGCTAATGTGCCACCAGCGGGAACAGCCGCAGTTGCGGTGCGAGAACACCAGCACCAGCCGTTAGGTTGAACGCGAACATACATAATCCATGACGGTTTATTACTAGGCACAGTTACGCTTTCAGCGGTTCCAGTAGCAAGTGTTGCCGTAAAAACGTTAGTAGGGAATTGTGGAGCATAAGCATTAAACCCCTGGACATCCCGCCCAAAGTTTAACTCGGTTGATATAGCCATAAACACAATCCTTATGTTTAAAAAAACTTAAATTTTCGACACGTTCCAACATCATGTTTACCGTGGCGACCTATTTGTACCCATTATTACATCAAAGCTTAAAAAATACATTAACATAGAGTGACGGCCCAAGAGCAGGTACAGAGAACGGTGTTGATGTTCCTGGCCCATTTCCAGTTGCCCCCGTCGGATTTTGTAAATTCGTACCGGATGCAAATCCAAATCCAAAACCAGAACCCACTGTTGTATATACATAAGTGTGTGAGTGAGGCGGCAAATTTGCAGGAACTAATGTCACGCTGTTAGCTTCGGCACCTGTTGCTTGCCCTAATACAGTAGGTGTTAATCCAGCACCGGAACCCGCTGTAGCTATTGCTCTACCTAACGCTTTTGGTAAAGCCATTGGCTTATTTGCTGTAAAATCTGCGTAAGCATTAGCACCGCGACCGCCTGTGACAGGTGCCCAAGTTTGCGATACTGCTGACCAAAGTAAATTATAAAGCTGCCAAGTATCTGTATTGGCGCGAGTTGTAGCACCCGACCCTGTATTGCCGATTGTCCCATCATTAGCAGGAACCCATCCCCAGGGTGAGAACGCATTCATTGACGTTCTAATATCACCCGTTCTAGGGCTATTAATAACCGCATCAACCTGATCGTAAGTCTCAAAGCTATTCATTGGCACATCATTAGTTAAGTAAATTGATGGCCGTGTAAAGTTTAGCGAGCACGCAATGTTCAAAGGCATTTGTAATACGAGATAAAGCGCATCATCGCCACCCTGGCTTAATGTTAAGCCATTTGTAGAGGGGAATATGCTGTTAAACGTGTACTTATCCCAACTGCTATTAGCTGTAATTGAGCCAATCGCAAATGGTGTCGGAGCCGTTGTCCCTGTTCCGGTATCTTGATAAATGTAAGCGTTAATAGTGTCTTGCCCTGGGGCTGTGCCACCTAGATTTTGTGCTTGTAATGTGAAGCTAAAACCCACCGATACCAACGTATTAACATGCAATGATATAGGGAAGAAATAGGCTTTTTGCAGCTCGCCCGTAACCGCATTGGTACAGGTGTGATTGATATAAAACTCAGGGGTAATATCATCAGTCAATATAGGGTTAATGGTTAATGGAAACTTATTGAATGTAATGGTGTCCATACCGCCGCCAGTGTTCTTAAAGAACGTCATGTCTGGCAATCTAAAACCATCATGTTGACTTGGGCAGATTGTGGCACTAAAGGCAGTACCCACTGTTCCGGTCGCCGCTACAGAGCCAACATTACGCCAAAATCCATTATTGATAATGTAATTTTCATGCGAGCCTTGTCCCGCAGCATCTTCCTCGGCTACGATAAATGGGAAGTTTTGACGAGTTATTTGGTTCGTTTTAGCATAATTAACAATCGTGATGTAATAAGGCTGTTTAGTATTTTGGTCTAACTCGCTATAAGGATAGAAAAACGGGATAGTATCTACCCCGTTAATGTCGCAAATAGTGCCAGCAGCACTTAACGTCAGTGGGTTAGGTAGTCGCACATAGGTATACGCGCCAGGTAATCCAGACTGATAATACCAGTTCTTTAGCGTGGTTCGGCTGTTATCTTGGTAACAAGTCACCGTCCCACCAGCCATAGGTGTGCCGTCTTTATCAACGAAGCTATCTTGAAGGATTGCTGCTGCAATCAGTAAATCTGTATTAATAGGCATAGGAAGTCCTTTCTCTATATTGCTATCATTGTAGCCTAACTCTGGTATAATATACACCGCAAAACCTAGCCTTCGCGAGGCGAAAAGCGATTCATCATCGCCCGGTTTTGTAATTACAATGATGACACCGGATGAGTGATTATGTCAGAGATAGTTAAAACTTGTAAAATTCATGGCAATCTTACAGAAAATGAAGTTTATAGAAGAAAGCCACCACGCAATGAAATTGTATGTAAAAAATGCAACAATGAAAAATCTTCTAAATATCGGTATAAAACCGTCTCAAGTGACATTATAGAGCGAAGATGTTCACGTTGCTGTATCATAAAACCTAAATCCGACTTCAAGCCATATCAATGGGAATTAACTTCTCCTTATTGTAATCTATGCAGAGTCGAAAATAGCACTAAGGAATATCATAAAAATCGCTCTCATTTAAAAAGAAGATTTGGTTTAAATATCAATGGATATGAACTTCTTATTGCAAAACAAAATCACGCATGTGCTATATGTAAAAAACCTGAATCGGCACTAGGAACCAAAACGGATGGCTCTCCAAAAAGACTTTCTGTTGACCATTGTCATGAAACAAAAATAATCCGTGGATTATTATGCCAACGATGCAATTCTGGCATTGGAATGTTTTTTGATAACCCAGATTATTTAAAATCAGCAATTGACTACTTAATTAATCCTCTGAATTAAATCCTATTATAAAAGCTATTAATACTACAATCATAAATCCTGCTGGTAACATTATATTTCCCATATAAAATGCGCATATTATCATCAAATGATTAAATATAAAACATCTAATGTGTGCCTAATAGCTTTCTTATTTCATAGGGCAAAAATCCTGTGGCAAGTGTGCCAGCCCCTAATGCCGCCCCTTGAGCTAATTTATTTTTCTTAATTTTATTGTACTTCTCACGCCTTAATAAGTCAGGGTGTTTATTTCCTGCTTGTGCGAGAAATTCTTCTTCTTGCAATAATTTATCAGCAAATTCTTTAGGTCGTACAGTCTGAACGCCACGTTTATTTTTACCAAGCAACCCGTTAATCACTGGGCTATCAAGGTACGGGGCTACTTCATTGGCATAATCAACACGCGATTGCTGATATCCTGCGCCATGTTCTTTGACTCCGGCTTTCTCAAAACTTTCTGAAATCTTTTTGAGTAACCTATTTTTAAGCTTCAATGCCTCTGAATATACATCAGCTTCAAGGCTTCCTTCTTTAGAACGTGAGTACTTGGACACGATTTTATTTAAATCACTCTGTGCTTTGTGAGCGTTAGAAAGTGTCGGAGCCTCATTAAACTTTTCCAATCCGTAAGCAAGTTTTCCTTCTCCGGCCTTCTTCAATAATTTAATATTGCCTTTTTCGGCTTTGAGAAACTTGTTTGCTCCGCCCTTTTCACCAGCTTGTAAATGACTTGTGAACCGTTCATTGAAGTGCTGGCCAAGTCGCCCTACTTCTTCTTGAATATTTTTAGCTATGCTCTTAGAGCCAAGTGATTTAGCAAAGTTGTACGCTGCTGGCAACGCATAGCCAGCGGTTCCTGCGATAGAACCAATAGCACCACCAAGGCCGCGATTCTCTTCATTTGCTGCTGCTCCTTCCAAAGCACCACCAGCACCACCAGCCAATAATTTGCCAATAAGAGGCAATTGTTTGCCAGCACGCAAAGCTTGATATCCTTTTCCAGCGAGTTGTGCGGCTTTCATACCAACCCCACCAGGTAGCGCAAATCCTGCTCCAACCTGTCCTATAGTCCGTCCAATAGACTCACCTAATGAATCAGATTCTTTATCTAATAAATGCGGATGAGGAACATGAGGCAACTTATGACCAGACAATTTTTCAATGCCGGAAATCGGCCAATTAATTGCTGATGCCCCCATATCCCCCAGAGCTTGGCCACCACCTTTCAAGACTCCTTTGGCATAATGTCCATAGCCTTGTAGGGCTGATTTCAAAAAGCCTGGTTCTTCTTCTTGCTGTGGTTGAGCCGAAGGTTTTTGCGCTTGAGCACCTTGAGCAATCTTCATCAGCTCTTCATTAGAGTATTTTGAGAAATCGATATCAGCCATTATTGTTGCCCCGCTGCTTGTCGTCTTTGTAATTCTGCTAATGCCTGATCAGGGGTAATTTCTACCTTCTTCGCTGGATGTAATATAGTGCGTATCTCTTGCTTAAGAGCTATTGGATCGAGCATCTTATCAGCCGCAATTTTCGCCTGCAGTGGACTAAGGCCAGAATTACGCATGTAATCAGCTTCAAGCTCAGCACGTTTACTAAGCATGGTAGTTAAAAAGGTCAACGCCTCAGCCTTACCTTTCATCATGTCTAAGCTGTCACCAGGGTTAGGCTTCATGTTGTTAAGTAATGCCTGTTCCCCTACTCTGAATTGTCCGGCAAAATCTTTCGCACTATCCTTGATGATGTTGCCCATATAGGTTTGTGCTTTACCGACCATATCTTGTTGTGCTTTAGTTCCGAATTTCGCGTACCATCCAAGTTCATGTTGTCCTAATGCTGGATTTCTACGCATAGCTTCAAATTCATCACTGCCTAACATGCCATTTAATTCTTTAAATGTATCAAGCTTGCTAGAACTGCTTAAAACAATATCTTCAAGTGCTGAAATTTTTCTAGCATCTTGTTTGCTTAATTCTTTGCCTTGTTCAGATAAACCATGTACGCCCGTATCGATATTTCCGAATGGAGTAATTGCCATGTATTTACCGTTAGCATCAACTACGTGCGGCTTACCTAATCCTAAAAGTTGCATTGCAGTTGCGGCTTTGGCATAATCCATCCCCTGATTTTGGGGTTGTTGTGGTTGCTCTTGCTGGGGCTGTTGCATTTGTTGCCCTTGAGGAAACATACCACCGCCTTGACCTGGTTGTGGTGCTGGCTGTCCTTGTTGACCGCCCATTTGCCCACCTGGTTGACCTTGGCCGCCATTCATTTGACCACCACCGCCCATAAGCTGCTCACGAATCATTTGTAATAAGCGTGCTTTCTGTGCTCCGGCTTGTGCTTCGGCAATCTGAGCTTTCATCTTTTCAGGCATGTATTGATTTTCTATGCGAGCACCTTTTGTCTGCTCACCTAAAAGACCTGTACGAGCACTCGCTTCACCAGTTTGCGCACCACGTAGGCCAATTTTAGACTCCATATCTTTGCCATAATATTCATTGAAGAGTTTATTTTTCTTCAATTCTTCTTCAAGACCTGGCTTTAAAAACTTTGCTTTAGTCATATCGGTATAACCACCTAATAACTTTCCGATCAAATCGTTATAAGGCGAGTGCTGAGGCTCAATACCAGCGTAATTTGTGAATGTAAATGACATTAGTTAGCCCCTTAAATGTTGCCGAACATGCCCCAAGGGTTAAATCCAGCCAAAGACCCAGCGGCATTAAATGCGCCGCCGAATAAGTCATTTTGGTTCTGGTTCTTTTGTCGCTGCCCTTGAAATGCTAAGTTACCTTGTTGCGCTAGGGTTTGGGCAATAGTATCGGACATGCTTTGACCTGCTTGCTGTCCTTGATTCGCCATCCCTTGCGAGCCGTTTAGTCCCTGGCCATACATACCTAATGCTTTGTCCATCCAGTTATTGTATTCCTGGTTGCCAAGGTCGGTTGCCATTTGCATGTTTTGCTGTTCGTGCTGAGGACTTCCCGCCATACCACCGGCTGCCGCTGCGTGATTACCACCCTGCATTGCCTGTTGCATTGCGAACTTAAATCCTGGGGACTCTTGAAATGACTTGCCGATATCATTCATACGACCACCTGGGTCATTCATCAGCTTGCTGTATTGGTCTTGAAGTCCAGGTAATTGATTCTTACCCGCGTCAAAATAGGGTTGTTGATATTGCTGCGTTTGCCCTGGAATCTGGTTAAGATAGGGCATTGCTGCGTCTGCGGGGTTTTTACCTCCGCCAAATAAATTGCTTAACCAGCTCATAATTCATCCTTGAATCATACATAGGCCAAAGTTCGCCAAGTCGCCGTTACAATGTTCGGCGGCATAGCACCATCATACGTTATAACAAATTGTTTTGACACTTTGTTAGTATAGTCAAATACCGTTTGTCCGCTAATATCTGGTATATTTTGAGGCAATGGGCCACCAATTAATGGTGTATAAATTGCCTGTATATTAGCTATATTAGCAGCAGTTAATCGCGGGAACAAAATACCTTCGTTCTTAAAGTTTTCTTGCAATGCCTGAAACAGGGAAGACAAGCCTAAAGACCATAAAGGGCTAAAATCACCGGACTTATCTAAGACAGGTGATTCCCTTGGTAAGTCGGGGAATATGGCCTGTAAATTACTCATACTTGGCATCGCGCTTATCTCCTTGCGTTTATAATTCCGTCTGTAATTACGAAACGTCCCAATCCCCAGAATTTAAACTGCGGTACGAAATCATTTGATATTCCAATTTGCCACCACATAACACGGTTTTTTCTATGACCTATTGCGGGCAGGTAGTATGCCCATTCATTACCGAATGTTGCGCCACCGTCTGTTGATATAGATAAATCAATGTGTGGTAAAGATAGGTTTGATGTTCCAGTATTGGCGCGTTGCTGGGCGATTAGAATTGCAGTGGAACCCTCCGCATTTTGTTGGCTAGTAAGGTATATACCGTCTTGAGAAACAATTTGATTACCGCTTTGAGTAATGAACCCAAGAAATGAGCCTTGTGTAATTAATTGATTACCTGCTTGAGTAATTAATATAATTTCACCCAAATCTTGCTGCTGGTAATCTGTTTCCCCTGACTCAACCGTAAAGCCTAAATCATTAATAATCTGGTAGTCCTGGTCAGGGGCGCGTGTGTTAGAACACGTTCTGATTCTTGGGATTTCATTTATAATTCGGTCGTTCTTGGTATCAACATCCTCATAAGTCGTAATCGTTGTATCAAATACGAACAGATTTCCATTGTTTTTAGTAATGAAATAGTACTGATTGTTGAAGAACGCAACCTCTGAGGCAATGAAGTAATTTAAGTTCTGGTCGCAAGCATGGTAGAACTTGTCATTAGTGAAGTCGTAAAATAGAGATAGATTATCGCTATAAAAATTAATGTGGTAAAACAAATGACCATCTTGGCGATATAGGAATCCTTGTGAATCCGCTGGGTCTTCCAGGGTAGAAAAAAGATAATCAATACCGTCAGTAGTAATCTTTTTAGGCATTCCCCCATCAGAATATACAATAATTGGGCCAGATTTCTCGTTCTGAGCGAGCCACACCACAAACTCGTCCATATAAGCAACAGTAGCAGGTTGTAAGCATCCATAGTCAATATTAAATTGGTTGTTGCGTTGATAAGGGAATAATTGCGCGCCAGTATCAAACCAGGCTTCGGTTACAATACTGCCCATCACAAATATCATATTACCTTTAGACGGGAAGCGTACAACGGCTTTTACGTTGTCAGGTTTTGTTTGTAGCAAACCAATGCTGGCACTGTCTGAGTTCCAAGTATAGCCGTCATTTTGACCTGATAAACGCCAGGTGTTGTTGGCAGGTGGCGAATAAAATGTATCGTTGCTCGCTGCCAGGATAAAATAGGTATCATGGAAGGTCAGGTAGCCAGGGGTAAAGTTCAAAGGAACGGCTTCAAATGTCGCGTGACCCATAGGAGGGTTTGGGTCATAGACATAAAACGCCGTGCCATCAGATATACCAAGCTGCGGCTTATTATTTTCAGAGATGTACACCACACCAGTAGTTGTTTGGAGTGTGCCAATACGAAATACTTGAAAAGATGTGACGGACTCAGAGGATTGCGAATAGTTAATTTGGACTAAAAATACCCCATTACCTTCAACTACAACTAACTCACCGAATTTCGTACTTGTGAATATGCAACGCCCTTCAATGGCATTTAGGAAGTTAGCAGCCGTAATACCGATACTATAGCCCGCATAAGGAACCATAAAAGTATCGGAAATGAACATATTGTAAGTTTTCTCAATGCTAATCTTGGGGTATCGCCCGAAGATGCTTGAGCCTACAATATTTAATGGAAACTGTTTAAAGTTCTGGCCACGGGCTACCATCTACTGTCCCTATATTAATTTGGTTAAATGAAGCAGTAATGCGCTTATGGATGTGACAACAGTACCGATTATCCATGTATATTGGCCGCTTAACTTCGCCTCGTTATCTTTGTATTTCTGATCGTAATGCTCTAATAATTTTTCTAGCTGCCTAAGTCTGACCTCATGGTCTATAAGGTTCGGCTCCATAACTAACCCCTTAAGAAGGTCGCCAGCCCCTGCCGATGTTAACGTCACCCCAGTTCACGCCACCTGCATTTTCAGCGCATAGGATTGATGTTTTTATAACCGTGAGGTCTGGCGGAGAAACGTACATTAGTTTGCGTTTGTAACTGGTTAGAATCTTTTCTGATTCTGGATTAAATAAAACACCGTACTCCGAGCACATGTATTGCGCTAATGCGTAGCGTAGGTACTCGATGTATGAGGTGTCGTAGCCTTGGACATTGTTATTAATGAATGTGTAAGGCGTGTAATTTGGTGGTGCTAATGGGTCTAATGGGTCAAGGAATGTACTTGTTACGTCCGTTAGGTCTGTTTGCAAGGTCACATCAACCAAAAATAGTTTGACCATTAACTTCATGGGATAAGCAGACTCAGGCTTAAAATACAATGCCAGATTGCCACCGCCCAATGCGCGGTTGTAATTCCAGTTAAACGGCAGTGTAGAAATATCATCTACACGTGAAGAGCCGTAATACATGCGGCGTGACGTTGTGTCCATTGGATAACGAACGACACCAATATTAAAAGTGGCGGACTCAATTGCTGCTACATAAGGAAGAAAATAGAACTCTTGGCCGCCGACAGCGGGAAACTCAATATATGTCCAGTAGGGGATTAAATCCGTTTCTATCTGTTTGAAATTGAGCAAATCATTAAGCATTTGCAAGCCATCATAAATCTGATCGCCTGTTGGAACTTGTAAATTCCTGGCTACTATTCCAGATAAAAACCAGGAACGAGTTACTAATTGTTCTGCTGTGTAGGCCATAATAACTCGCTCCTAAGTTAATTAAACTGGGTACGCCACGTGAGGTGCGCCAGTCCAACCGACTACAGACATTGATACAGCATCACTCGAACTCGTTACTTCATAGTCAATGGACGCATGGCTTGAACCATTCACGCCAGCAATGACTTGGATGTATTGAGATTGCGCAATTCCTGCAACAAGACCTGTGATTGTTACCAATCCAGTAGTAGCCGCACTTCCTGTAGGTCTGATAACAACGGTATCGCCAACTGCTGCTGGGATGAACGTTACTAACAGCTCAACAATCACGTTAGGCAATGTGCCAGATGGAACAGCACTATTTAAATCAACGCCAGTGAATGTAGTCGCAGCACCACCAGACAATACAGAAACAGGAGGTTGTAGGTAGTAAGCCACAGCACTTGCCATTTGTTGAGGCTCATGAGTCGCGTACACAAAGTGAGACGAACCATCAGTTTCAATAAAGCCAAGCAGACGATAAGAATCATAACCAAAAGGCAGTAAAGGGAATGGATTGCTGGTTAAACTCAAAACAGCAGCCACTTGGTTGTAACCGCGAGAGTCACCAATCAAATAGATTGCGTATTGAGTGGAAGCCGCAATAGTTCCCGCATCAAGTCCATTAGCTCCGTTAATTGCAGAGTTAATAAACAAAGGAGGCATATACCCTTGGAATTGAATTGCAGGATTGGTATTTCCTTGTAAATCAGGGAAACCAACAGGCATATCAATGTTGTCATTGGCATCACGCGCTTGACCAGGTGCTACTGCTAGCAACGTGGTAGAAGCAACAGAGATACTCAAACCACTAATGTATAAATGTGGTAATGAGTAAATTGGGTCATTTTGTACTTGTGGAGTAGGCATCTTTATATCCTTACAAAAAACGTTGAATTAGAGAGCGGCCAAAGCCGCTCACCCGAATTAGCCTTGTGACAAAGGAATAACGTAACGCATGGAGTATTCAGGTACGATTACTGAACCATGTGTCTCGTCATAGACCATACCAGTTTGGTTTTGACCGAACAGAGAACCGTAGGTCAATCGCATTGATACGCCTGTATCTTCGTCATACTCATTGGCAGTTGCGTAGGGGTCTTGTTCTGGTAACTGAGGCATCGCTAAATAGAACGCATCACCACCCAAGATACCGCCGCAACGGTGAGAAGGCAGACCAAGAATTTGCATTCCAGCCGCAATCGGGTTGTTCAAGTTTTGATTTTGACCACCTGCCCAATTTAATGCTGGGAAAATGTTAATGGTTACTAAACCAGCAGCGTTAGCAGCAGCATTAGCAGTAGCCCTGAATTGAACCTGGTTAGCTGATGGGCTGTGTGCGATGAAGGTTAAGTAGCGCATGTTAGGTTGACCCGCAACGCCGTCTTGGAAACTAAATAAGTCACCAGAGAACACCGCGTTAGCATCACTAGCAGTAGCACCGCTTACAGTGATTTGTGTGACGTTTTGACCTGTAGGGTCGTTAGTACTTACTACAGTCAAAGTTTGTGCGTTCACGCCAGTATCGCCTGATACGTGGATGGGCATTAAGTTTGATTGGTAGTAACTTACTAAAGGAGTACCGAAGTCCCCAACTTCCCAAGACATAGCGATTTCATCGTTACGTTTTGGTACGAATTGGTTTAGACCGTTACCTACGATGGCAGGAACCACAGTATCAGGAAGGTAAACCTTGATTCCCTCAGCAACAGAGCCGTAGTTCTTGAAGAACATAATAGCTTGAGCCAGTTGTTGATAAGAGGTCAACGCAGTAGAACCATTACCGAAATAACGATATGGGCCAGAGAAGGTATTTAGAGTAGTAGTACCAGGTAATTGAGATTGAACGCCAGATGCCCAGTTAAGAGCTACGTTCTTTTCAACCACACCCGCAAGTTCCGCAATGAACGACTTACCAAACACACGCATGTAATCTTCTTCGCCTTTTTCCAAGTTGAAGATACGTTGTTGTGAAGTCACTGCGAATGATGCGTTGTTCGCTTGGTCGCACACTAATTGTTGAACTCGTTGTACAGCAGGTTGGAATGACGCAACCAAACCAGCAGTAGTAGTAGCTCTAGGTGGTAAATCGAAGGTGACAGAAGAGCCTAAGTTGGCCTGAATTTTGTCAAAATCCTTAAATTTTGTATTAGCTGTTGCAATATGGCAACATAAGTTCTGTAATAGCGCAAGACCAGACCGTTGGTATGTGACAACGGTTTGTAAAATATTGTTCGGGAAAACAGCCATGTTAAGTACTCCTAACTTTCATCCATTAAGTTAGGATTCAGGGTGATAATTACCCGCGATACTTAGCCTTCAAATCGCGCATCGACAGAGTATTACCTGAATCCGTTCCGGTATTAGAAGGTCGTTGCTGTGATAATGGGGCTTTGGCATTGCTCATATTCGAGTGCTGCTCATTCGCTTTAATCGAATCAGACAAGCGTTTAATCTCGTATATGGCATCTTGAGGATTTCGAGAACATAAGTCCTCTATTTGACCTAACTTAATGCGGTGTTTTGCCAAGTCATATAATACGTCATGCGAGTTATCCACGTATTCTGCAAGGAGCTGAACGACGTTAGGGTAATATCTCATGTCGACATTATTGGTCACGGCCTCAAAGTCTTCATATTTGTCTTTACCAGCAGAGATTTTTTCTTTATAGCTGCTCACTATGCGCTCTGCTGCCTGGGCATTCGCGCGTTCCTGGCTCTCACGAGTCCATTCTTCACGATACCTATTTAGCTCTTCACCAGTTAGCCGCTTAACATCATCTTCCGACAATGCTTTAAAGTTGCTCTGAGGGGCTTGATACTGTGGGGCTTGCGGGGCTTGTTGCTGTTGTTGGCGTTTATAGCTTTCAACGGCGTCATGCTTTGCTCGTCCTACAATTTCATTTAACTCAGCTTGCTTAAACAAACGTTCTTGTGTTTGTTGCGCAGTCTCTACAGGCGTCTGACTCAATTCAGACGTGTTATCCATAACACTATTATCCATAACATTCCTTCTAGCTATTATCCCCGCTACGGTAATACCTCTGCCTTACGAACAGGTCTCGGATTATTACGCCATCACGCTGAAAATCATTCCTCTATTAACGCAAGAGTCTCGTGTGGGTCGCCGTCCTTAGCGATATTCATCCATCCCACATGCCAAATGTAGTCGATTACATAGGGTGGTTCTATTGAACTGGGTAGTAAGTGACAAAGAGAGGTAAAAGATGTTAAATAAAGGTAATTTAGGATTATTGATGTCAGGTACGGATAGAAAATATAATGAAAGGATAAAAACGGATGATTAAGGACAATCAAATGATAGTGAATGGCCAGCGTTATATTAATGAAAAAGAAGTGGCGTCACTTTATGGGAAAACAGTTAGGTGGGTTCAAAAAGTGAGATACGAGGATAGGCACTTTCCCTACTATAAGTTAAATGGACGCGTTTATTTTAAACAGACTGAGCTAGACCTATGGTTTGCAGATAATCTTAAGCCAATGTAGAAGAATGAGCCTGGGAAAAGGAAGGGAAAAACCAGGCTCATAATGTTGTCTTACAACACAGAATAACCGATCAGAATAGTACCGTTTAATGCAGTCGCAGCGGTATTATTGTAGATGGTTAATGTAGCAGTACCAGCACCCGCAACAGCTTTCAATGTAATGTTTTCAGTAGTATTAGTACCGCCCATTATTGATAATAGGATTACAGAGCCAGCAGTAATTTGCGAGTTAGTCCAGGTTATAGCATAGCTTGCGCCACCAGCAGTGGTTAACGCCGAAGTAGTAATCACCCCAGCATTACCCGCAGCAGTAGTAACCGCGTTTGCAGCCTCAGTGCCATTTACTTTTAGTAGTGTGATTGAGCCACCAGCAGCCATAACATTTGCAGAGTTTAGCTTCATGACATTAGCAGCAGCAACGCCCGAATCGGTAATCTGTCCAGTCGTCCCGTTGAATGTCGCTATATTCCCGTTCACCACCGGAAGATTCACGTTTCCCGAATCAGCCCATTGCACCAGGGTAATGACACCGTTAGTTATGCTAACTGTGAATATCCCAAATGTTCCGGCTGTTGATTGAAGGTTGTAATTATAAAGCACCATCAAAATATCAGTATTAGCAATGGGGTTACTCTCCAAGGCTACACCGTTCAAGTAGGCGGCAGCGGTAATGGTTGCCAGATTATCAGTTGAAACCATGAATTTCATGTTTGGTAATACACCTACTTGGGCGGGAACCTGAGTAGGCAATTGTAGTATGCCCATTGTAATATCCTTATTAGTTAATGGTTTTATGCTTTACGTGGGGTCATTGAATCACCTTTGCGTGACCAATCGGCTTTAGCACCTTTACCCATTTTTCCGTTATGTCCTTCAACGTCATTTCTATCTTCTTTACGTTGTAGAACACGCTCGATACCTTGTTGATGATTGTCTTTAACCATACGGTTATCAATCATACCTTCTTTGCATTTGTAGCCCATGATAATATCCTTATCGTGATGGTTAGTAATGATTATACAGATTGTCGTCTAGCACACCAAAGCCGCCAGTGTTCCGGTGGTTGTATCTCAATATACTGCCTTTAAACTCATTGGGCAATTTCCTTTCCAGCTCTAAGTCGAGTTGCCGCAACTGATAATTAAAGAACGTTGTATACTGCTTCCGGTCGTCCAACGGGTCTTTGATTTTCTTTTTTTTCCTCTTCGGAACAATAATATTTCCATCAATGTCTATGTTACTTTGAATCATTTTTTCATCTTCTTTAACGTTTTAGCCAAAGCAACTTCCTTCCTAATGGTTGGAGACTTAGACTTTGCAGCCTTAGCCAACTTCTTCTCAGGAATCTTTTTACCTTCGGGTACGCCAAGCTCTCGGTGGAGCTTACCTGGGTGTTTACTTACCGCTTTTTGAATCCATTTTTCCGCCATTACTAACTCCCTTTAGAATAAATTCCTGAATTTTAGGATGTCGCTTGGCGTGACAATGACAACATAAAATCACTATATTATCATCATTACAACCTAGCTCAGGAAAATCAGAATAAGACTGTATATGATGACCCTGTAAATTGTCATTACCATTACAATCAGAACATCTTCCATGTAGCTCTACTAATTGCTTTATTTTCTTTCTAACTTTATATGGTCTTTCACTAACACCACCCTTCCAATTAATGTGAGAATCTTTGAATGGCATTCTTTTTCTTCGGCACTCATTAGAACAATATAAAGCCGTTTCTTTTCTATACTTTTTCACTTCAAACTCATTACCACAAACCAAGCAATTTTTTTTTATTCTTAAAAATAATCTAGGTTTAGCAGAACTAGAGCATGTCTTAGAGCAAAATCTACTTGGCCTATCAATTCGCCCAGAAAAAGACTTATGACAAACTTCGCAGTTTTTTTCTATCTTTCCAGTGCCGTGCCTTCCCATATAATGCCTCCAAATAAAGCATTATACCATTTGATTGCTTCTTTAATCCAGTTACGCTGCTTTCTGCGCATCTTGGACTACTGCGTTTCCCGCAGCGGTCGCAGCATCAGCAGTTGCTTTGTTTACCAGGTCTAATACAGGGTCAACAGCAGCAGCGGCCGCAGGTGATTTAGCCTGTATCAGGGCTTCGATTTTAGAGATGATTAATTGCGCCTCTTTTATAATCATAGCTAATAAAGCTGGTTCCTCTTGAACTAATAACGATTCAAGTATAGTTAAAAGATGAGCACCGATATAAGAAAATAACATTTGCATAATAAACACTCCTTGTTTAGTTATTAAAATTACTTACCTGTTTTAATAGGTTTCTTCATTACCTTGCGTATATTTGCAGTAGGTTTAACGGCTGGCACTGTTGGCCCTTCAATACGCTTTGCTGTTTCCTTGCGGCGCGTTTTGTTGGTGTCCTTAGCGACAGGCTTGACCGACTTTTCTACAGATTTAAACGCTTTCTTGGTCACTTTGTCCTCGTGACGGTCGTAAGGGTCTTTATCTGCTACTTTACCTTTTCGTTTTTCCATGACTCTAAGTCCTCCAGGCGTTGATGAATATGTGTTAGGGCTATTGACACCAATTGCGTTGCCTCTTCGAACTCAATCCGTGCCTTTTCTAAGGTCTCTAATACTGCGTCTAAACGCTTTTCGAGGTCTTCTGTAGGTGATTTATATTCTGTCATTTTATGCAATCCTTTTTAACCATTTTCTTTACGAGCTTTTTATCCTGCTTCGCGTCCATGTGCTTTTCCATTTTCTTGGCACGCTGCTTTATATCCTTAGCTTTTATCTTCATTTTTTCTTCCTTTTTTTTGATTGTTTAGCCTCTGAGTACGCAATGGCAATAGCTTGGTTTTTAGGCTTTCCAGCTTTAACCTCTGCCGCTATGTTCTCACCGAACTTTTTACTTCCTGGTTTAGCACCTTTATTCAATGGCATCACTCTTTACCTTTTTTCGAATAAACAGTTTCATAGAAATCTCTACGTTGATGAGAGTTTGCCCCGTCCATATGCTTGCGCACCTGGGTTTCAAGCTGCCTATCATTAAGCTTGTAGGTTTTCTTGAGTTCAGATTGTGTCGCATTATGCAAATCATTCCAAGTTACTTTGCTCATTGTCTCGCTCCTTTTCAAGTAGTGTTTGCTCTAAAAATGTAATTAATTGTCTTACACCGTCTTCACCAAGTACGCCGCCAGGGTAAGGCATTGTTTGCTCGAAACCTTCTTGGCATGGGATAGAAAATGTGAAGTGCTCATTGGCCAGCAAGATACCCCACATATCGCTACCAAAATCCTTACCTAACTTAATGAGTAGTTGACGCATGACGCTTATGTTCTCCTTGTCGTACTTTATGGTGTGCCTCGAATGCTTTTCTTAAATGCTCATGGCTCACATCAAATTTCTTAATATCCAGGTCTGTTTGCTTGGCGAAACGCTCGGTTTGTGCCTTAATTAATGCAACTGTCGCATCTTGTTTGCCTAGATGTAGATTGGCTTGTAATTTCTGTTGTTCTGCCTGTAACTTCGCCATATCGATCATGTTTTTCTGCTGGTTCTGCTGTGCTTGCATTTCCATCTTCTTCATATCCATTTGCGCTTTCATAGCCGCAGGGTTTTGTTGCTGGGCTTGTAGGGCTTGCTGCTTCTCTTTCTGGTACTCTTGCAACCATTCTTCGGTGAGGTCTTTAAGCTGCTCGATGCCTTTGCCTTCCATGTTGTCTAAAATGAAGTTTAAGCCTTTTTCTGCCATGAACTGACCAAATAGCGGCGACATGCCCATGATTTCTTTGACCATCCCAATAGTGCGGGTTTTCTGGACTTGGAAGCTTGCCCCTGCTTTTAGGACTACATTTAAGCTGTTGGTATCAAAATCCATCGGCATACCGTTAGGCTGGTTGATTTTGACGAAGTGACGCTTGCCTTTTTCATCAAGTATCGGAAGTGTGCGAGGCGTTGTAAAATACTTGGGCATTAAATCAACGTAAATCTCGGCTACACGTTGGAAACCTTGCAGGCAACCAACAATATAAGGCATTGCAGTAGCGTTAGACTGACTTGCAGCTTCCACGATTGCAACACCAGACAATTGATTGTCGTTGATGCCAAGACTAGCATCGTAGGAGCCAAGGACGTTTTGTATAAGGCTGTCCGCTCCGGTAAATGCTTGAGCAATTTCAGGAGGACACGGCACACGCTGTATTTCCCTAATTGGATTAGCAATAGGCAACTCAGGATTGCTTTCGTGTACAGAGTTGTAAACCAAGACCGACTCTTTTTGAGTATTTTTGTAAGCATCTAAAAATTCCTCTTCTTTCGGTAAAGCTTCCTTCGCAACCATAAATTTATGCTGTACTGTGTTCTCGATTTCATTCGCAAGAGCAATACCCGCATAGTTCTTAAGACGCTGCGCACCCTTAGCATGGTAGACATATGGCCTCGTTACTTGTCGGATGTTCCCGTTTTTAGGGGTCTTAATCATCAATGAGTGACCATCGATAAAGACAATGGGTAAATGGGTGAAGTCTGTTTGTTCAAACTCAATCACCTGGTTTTCTACGAGCCTGTAACGGTCAATAGTATCAATCATAGTCTTACGCGATTTACCCATTGTGCCAGGTGGTTGTGTGATATCATTCCATTCATCGAGCATTTTGCGATACTTGCGCATCGTCATAACACCCATGTCACGCACCTGTACAATCGTTTCCTCGCGCTTTTTCTTCTCGTAGTAGTCTGCAACCACAATGATTTTATTGTCTGCGTTTTGATACGACCAATTAAAGCCCGCAAAGTCACGTCTAAAGCTCATCTTGTTAATGGGAATATCGGGATGCTCTTCTTGAAACTCGTCATAATCACGAGGGAATAACTGAAAGGCAAATTGTCCATCGCCTTTATGGCTGAACCTGGCAAGCTTATCAAACCCACATAATGTAGGTTCGCAACGCTCAATCTTAATCGTCTGATTCATCGACATTGGGTGTTCGTAGTCGGTAAATACTTTAATTGTGGAGAAACCACCAGACAGCAAGTCTTTATAAACCTCATAGCGCAAGTGCTGGTTGTTATTGTCCATGAAGACGTGTTTTAAGTGTTGCTCGACCACCTTAATAGTGATAGGGTCGGCTTGGTCTTCATCAAACGCATTAACCGCAATATCTGGTTCTTGCTTTGAAAACTCACCTAAAAGTCTGCTAATATAGGCTTCGAGTACGTTGAATTCTAATTGCGGTCGGTTCATAGTCATCAATAGGGTTATTTCATCCTCCTTTAGGGAAGAGTCGAAAACAAACCTGCGAAACTCGTTGTACCTGTCGTAATTGTCCTTGAAATAATCATGCGCATTGCGTACTCTAGTCTTTATGCGCGCAAGATTATCGGCATAGCGTTTTGCTACATCCTTCATTATTGTAGCTCCTTGTAGAGAAATCCTTTCCCTTGGATAATTAATTGTATATTAATTAACTATCGTGTATAAGCACTTTGTTTCAGTCTGTTTATCTTGTTAGTGTTACTCATTAATGATTTAGCCACGCTCGTATAATCCACCGCATTTACCTGTGATGATATAATTGTTTTATCTATTAAAGCTATTTTTATCGCATCGGCCGCCGTGTCCGCAATGTCATCCCAACGATGCGTTTCGTTCGCAGTTATTTTGCTCATATGGTCTATACATACCTTAACATGACGTCCGAAGGCTGGGAATGACACTCTTCTTTCTGCTAAATAGGGTTGAGCCTCTAAGAATCGTTTCGTTTTATTGCCCTGCTCTCTTGTGCGTGGTATATCCATGAGCTTGATAGTCCGTATCTCATCCAACAAGCTCAATAGTGTACCGCCTGTCGATTTCTTCTCAATAGCTACCATCTGTGGCGGCTTCTTGTAACGCATACATTGCTGCCAAAAATCCAGGAACGTATCTTTTAGGTCTTTAGGCTCAATTCGACACTCTAGCGTATCTATCCAGTGTAGCCCATACTGACCTGTTTTTACACCGTAGGACTCTATCTCATAAATGCCCCAAAAGCTAAACACAGTCGCATCATTATAGCTTTTCGAGGTCTCGGCTGTATCGCTTGTAATAAAGCTGTACAATATGTCCGGCTCATCTTCAAGCATGACGAACCATTCAGGTTTAAATAGCGCACCACCTGCGGGTATTGGCTCTTGCTGGTACTGCGAGCTAAATACATAAGGGTCGCGTTCTTGTTTGATAAGGAGTGATTCGAGCGGGTTAACCTCTGGATATAGGGCATTTCCGGCCTCGTCAATTGATTTAAGTATGACTGTGTGCCAGTTATAACCATCTTTTCCCGCGATTAGGTACGCTGCTAAATCGTCTTCATGTAAACGCTGACCTATGAATATGTAGGGGACATTTATTCCCCTTGCTCTTTGTTGGATGGTTTCTCGGTAATTGTCGATAACAGATTGTCTAATCGTGTCAGAGTGGACTTCATCCGGTTTATGAGCATCATCGATAATGACTGCGCCTGTAAATCTGGCCAGTCCTGGCAATCCAGCATCTTGTCCCGTAATAGCTCCTCCACTTCCGAAAGCAGCCACAGCCCCTCCAGCAGTGGTTTGGAAATATTCTCGCGCTTTTGAGTCATGTCTAATCCTCACGTCAAATAAGTATACATAATGTGCTAATTGCATAATACGCTTTATGGTTTCAGTGTGTTTAGCCGCTAGAACTTTTGAATAGGAGATGTACAGGAAGCGTGAATCAGGGAATTTAGCCATTGTCCACGCAACCCACATTGCTAATAAGGTAGACTTTCCAGAACCAGGACTGACGTTAATCAATAAACGATGATCGGGTATCTCAAGGCGTGATGCTTGGCTCAATGACCTTGCAATAGTTATGTGATGCGATTCCCTTCCCACTGGTTGAGAAACAATAAACTGTCGACCAGTAAGCAATGGGTAAAAGTACTTTGTAAACTCTAACAAGCTGCCCCGTAACTCCGAGGCGAGCTGCTCCTTGTCCTCTGCTGCCATGAATAATCCTTATTCATTGGTTTGTACTACTTTTCTGTAAAAAACATGTCCAGCATTTTCTGCTCAAGCTCATTCATACGCATGTTAACGGCTTGTAATGACGCCTCAAGCCCTGCAATCTTCACGTTTTCAGTCGATTTAGATTTCACAAACTCATTAAACGCTTTTTGTAAGGTATAGTAATGTCGGTTTAACCTGTCTTTGAATGAATCATAGACTAAATCAAAGCTTTCCTCGACCTCTTGGAGCTTAAGCGCGTAATGGTCTCGCTCTTTAATAGCCTCTTTAAGCTGCTCTTTTACTTGGACTATAGCATCACGGGTAAAATAGCACTCTCGGTTATGTCGAGCCTTGACGGCTTTTAGTTCCGACTCGCAACCATCCAAAGCGAGTTTTAATTCTTTGACCGACTCCGCACGCTTACGCACTAAAACGTTGTTCTTTTCGGTCTGGACTACAAGTGCCTCTAGCTTCTCTTTGATGTTCATTAGTCCATCCTTACATACTGCTTGCAGTCCTCGCATTGATAGCCAGGTTCCATATCCAGATTTTCATGCTCGCACTCGTCTTTAAACAGGCGTGCTACATTCGCATTAAAATCAGGTGGTATATCATATTCTGGAAACTCTGGCAGCTCTGCCCAATGGGTAACGGGGCAAATATCACCCCTAAGCCCGAATGAGTGATAGGGCAAATAGATGTTCCAACCCTCGGCGCACATATAGCCCATTGATATATTTCGCAAGTGTCCATGTGTTACCCAGTGGAACAGAACCTTTTGCAATTTGCGCGGTAATCTTTCTTTAACGCTAATCCAAATCATGTTATTGCCTTACGTGCGACACCCTTCAAGAAGTCACAGAATGCCTCAATCTCGACACACTGATCGTCTACATCTTTGATAGGTGTTTGTACAGTGAACAAAACACGGGCAAAGAAACTGTACACCGCCATAAGCTCGGTACGGTCAATTTGCCCATGCTTTTTTATGAACTCGTCCATAGCATCTACCATCGCGTTAAGCAGCTCATCTTCACGCTCTGTCATCTTGCCTATACGTTCTTTCATTCAAATCACTTCTTGATGATGTTTAAGCTATTCGCTTGAGAAGATTGATAGCACTGCAAGGCGGAATTACACACCACAGGGCCACCAACAATATTGCCTGATAGTTGACTACCAACCACTAGCAAATCGAGCTTACACGCTTGCCCTGCGCCTAAATTGAATGGATTAGCACACGCGCCATTAGCAACCGTTTGGGTTATGCCTTGAATTGGGTTCATGCTTAGGGATTTAGTGGATTTGGCTTGATTGGTTACGAGGTATTGAATAACGAGCTGTTCACCTGCTGATATAGTCGCAGTCGTTGGAGTTAATGGGGTAAATGTCCACATCGGTTGACTTGCGTTAGCTGTTAATGATGCTGCAAGAAGTGTGCCAAGTACTAATTTATTCATTATTCCATCCTTATTTACGTTAATTGGCAGGGCTAACAGGACTCGAACCTGAGTTACAAAGTAATTAGCCCCGCATGTAACTTTCTATGACAATTAGAACAGATAACAACACATTTTCTAATTTCTGCCTTCAATCTTTTATGAGAAAAACATACCATTCTACTAACAGGCATATCTTTTAGTTTTGGTTCTATATGATGATAGTCCAATGCTACAGGTTCTCTTTCACCACATTTACGACAACCAACTAGCCTCTTATGCCTAAAAATCATTTGATAGCTTTTTTCAGTTTCTTTCTTATCTCTAGCCCGAAGCTTTGCTCGCCTTACAGGACTATTACGGTAATTATCGTTGTTGAACTTTTGAGCACATGGCCTACAATAAGTCTGCAATCCATCTTTCTTTAATTTATTTCGATTAAACTCTGAATAATCCTTTTCAGTGTCGCAATTATTACATTGTTTCATCTATTTCTCATTTAATGTTCGGTCTGAGCCTCACAATGCTTGCACTGCTCACCCGTTACCCTGTCAAAGTCATCAGCAATCTTTCTCACCTCATCAATGGCAATCATAGCCGCTTGATGGCCTGTAAAATGTTCCTCGCCTTTCTCTTTTGATTCGTCCATAGCTTCCCAAATCTTGCCTCCTACATTATGGATTACCTGAACCACTAAGCGGGCTATCAAATTATCAACGGGGCAATCATCCTCGAACTTACTAAGCCAGTCATTAATTGATTTTAGGGGTGATTTAGACGCAACGATAAGCAATAACTTCTCAAATATCCTTCGCCCTTCGTCATCCATATTGCCCATGATACGGGTCAATTCTTCTCCATTAATTTCTATTCGTTCCAATTTTAAAACCCTTCTTCGTTAGTTAATGGTTCTTCATAAGGTTGCAAAGACCATCTAAAGCAATTATTCTCACGCTCTATAGTCAATTCTTTGCCGCAACGCCTGAGCCATGCGCGTAAAGCGGGCTTCATGGTCTCGCTTTTGTTGCTTACACCCGTTTGTTCTGCCAATTCATGCGATAATAACCCGCCTGGATTGTCTAATAATGCTTGTACAATCCTTCGCTGATGCTCACTTACACTGCCTAATAATAAATCCAAGCTCATTTTAACTTCCTTATTAAAATCAACCAAATTATGCGGGGTTCTCACCCGCTCCAAGCTCTATTAATGCCGCTTCTTGCATACCGAAGGCATAAGTTAACACGCCATTACTCACTATGGGTTAGTCGGTCAACCCTCTTACCACGTGCTAGCCGTGTTAAGTTCTGGTAGCGGGAATTGGAATCGAACCAATGACCGATGGCTTATGAGACCATCATTCTACCTCTGAAATATCCCGCTATGCTCTGGCTCTCCGTGATGGACTTGAACCACCGACCAATAGATTAACAGTCTACTGCTCTACCACTGAGCTAACGGAGAATAATTCATCATGTTCTTGTAATGCTCTTGCTAGCTCTACATCAAGCGCAATACTATCAGGGCATAAAAACCCCTCGTTCATCTCTCTTACCATGTGAACCAGAAACATATAGGCTCGCTGTATCGCCTCTGGGTTCTTGGTCTTAACGCTGCGCTCCATATTATCAAAGAACTTATGAACGTTTTTAATCTCACGCAACACGCCTAGGCGCATTTTATTTATGTCTTTCATCTGCTGGTTCTGGTTCCTGCGCGTACATTGCTTTGAACTCAGCTTGAGACATATTTTTCATATGTACGGCTTTAAGCCTTGTTACTGGCCTTTCATCTTCCCCACAAAAATATCCATAGCTCACATACTGAGCTTGTGAGTAGCTTAATTGCTCTCTTTGTTCGTCTGTCATACGCCTTCCGCAATCATTGTTACATCGAGGACTTGCGCAGAATGTTTTATCTAAGTAGCTCATTCAATGACCTTTAGTTCAGTTGATTGCTGATTGGCAATCGTCATCAGTAATTTGGCTATTTCAACCTTGTTATGTAGTCCGCAACCACTTAATAGCGTTTGATCGAACTTATACAATGTCTCTAACGCATTTTGATAAGTATGAGCTATTTGCATTAGCTGGATGATTTGCTTTTCACTTACAATCACATCGACACCTTACATACATGTTTCGTTAAACCGTTGAGCATCTCGCGGCAGTCTTCACAGGTCGCAACCCATCCAGTCCCTTGCGTAAATTGATGCCTAATAAGCGGTGTTACTGCACCCTTCGCAATAAATCCCTCATAGGTTCTTGAACAAAAACAAGTGGGGTTAAATGGGGCGTTCATCCGTCCACATCTCGGACATTCCCACGGTTGATTACTCACTCGGTAGCCTCTTCCGTCAAAAATCTGTCTAGTTCAAGCAACGCTTGCTTGTACCCTGTATTAAAACCACACGCAAAACTCGCGGGTTCGGTATGAACAAGATTTGGCAGCTTTTCGGCTACCTTAACAAATCCGTTATCTATCCATTCTTGTAAGCTCATATCATCCCTTATATGGTGGAGCAAGTTGGAGTCGAACCAACACGG
>Ga0182014_10000941_pt1 | contig 39697 bp, 35 predicted proteins | sample 612S2DmetaG_FD_120489 | JGI IMG/M metagenome (GOLD analysis project Ga0182014, IMG submission 120489) | Permafrost microbial communities from Stordalen Mire, Sweden - 612S2D metaG | ecosystem: Environmental > Terrestrial > Soil > Wetlands > Permafrost | place: Sweden: Stordalen | collected... | reverse complement strand
CGCAGACCAGGCGCCGTTGTAAGTCGCCTGATAGACGATCTTAACTCCAGTGCCTGTGGCGGAGACGCTGGGCGCGCCGTAGCGTTCCATGTTGGGCCAGCGGGCCCCTGCGCCGAAGAGCGAGGTGATGTCCGTGGAACGGATGCCGTCGATATCGATCTCGAACCCATGGGCGGTCGAGCCGGTGTCGTTGACGACGTCGAAATTGGCGAGACTTCCGTATACGCCCGCCTGACATGGCGCAGCCACCGCGGCCGCCATGACCGGTAACAACCAATATGCTCGGTTCATTTGCGCCGCTCCGTGAAGTGAATGATGGAAACCGACCGTTCGCTTCGGGATTTGCCGGTCGGTTTCTTCAATTGATCCGCGCCGCCGCCCCTTCGACGCACCGAAGCCCCATCGACGCACCGGCCGAGGAGCAACGCTTAACAAAGTCCCCAGGAACTGGCCAAAATTCCGCGATCCGGTGACCGATAATTTCCGCGTCATCAACCCAAACGATTTTCAGGTTATGACGTGAACAGGGCATTATCATAGCTCGCTGACAATCCGCTGATGACTTTCTGACGCCAAGCTGACTGTTGGCCGTCGTGGGTTGGTATTTCGACGCCCTGCACGCTGGTCTTCGCATAGTCGAGGTGAGACCGCCTCAAACTAGGGGGCGCCATAGGTTGGGAGTCGTTCACGCGGATTGGGGGTGGCGCGGAAAGCGGCTCGCGTTGGCGGACGTTCTACGCTGAGATGCGTAGCCCAGTATCAGCTGCGACGTTGAGTCAATAGAGTTCGGGCACGAAGCGCTGGCTCGACTTCTTGGGCCGCTTGTATCCCGCGTCCTCCTGACGAAACGGAACTTCGATTTCGACCGGCGTCATGTCGTGATACGGGATCTGCCGCAAGAGATGCGCGATGCAATTCAGCCTCGCGCGCTTCTTGTCATCGGCGTCGACCACGTACCACGGGGTTTTCTCGCGGTCGGTGTGAGCGAGCATCTCGTCCTTTGCCCTGGAGTAGTCGACCCAGCGCTTGCGCGACTCGAGATCCATCGGGCTGAGCTTCCAGCGCTTGATCGGGTTATGGATGCGTTCCTGGAAACGCCGCTCCTGCTCCTCGTCATTGACCGAGAACCAGTATTTTATGAGGACGATGCCGGCGCGTACCAGCATCTCTTCGAAAACCGGACATGAGCGCAAAAACTCGCGGTATTCTTCGTCGGTGCAAAATCCCATGACATGTTCGACGCCGGCGCGATTGTACCAGCTGCGGTCGAACAAAACGATTTCACCCCGCGCCGGCAATTGCGCAACATAGCGCTGGAAATACCATTGGCCGCGCTCGCGCTCTGTCGGAGTCCCGAGCGCCACGACGCGGCAGATGCGCGGGTTCAAGCTCTCGGTGATGCGCTTAATGACGCCGCCCTTGCCGGCCGCATCGCGGCCTTCGAAAATCACCACGACGCGGAGGCCCTGCAGACGAACCCATTCCTGCAGCTTGATCAGCTCAAACTGCAAATGGGCGAGTTCCTCGATATATTTGTAGTTCTTGGGAGGCTTGCGCTGCATCGGGCGATCGGCGGAGTGCCTGTATTGCTCGATTTCGGCGAGTTCCCTCGAATCGCGCAGCACCGATTCCTCTGGCTCCGCGGACTTGTGGGTCTTGATCATATGCTTCTCCGGCGAACCGCCCTGTCGAACGATCATGCGGCCTTTTCAATTGCATATTTGTCAATGATTTCGTCCGCCTTATCCAAAATCAACGCCGCCAGGGCGACGTCCACGCGCCTCTGGCCGGCCTTTGGCGTTGATCGGCGCCGCGCTTCCTGACATTGATCCTCAGCCGCATCGCAAGCTCGCGCGCGGTCCTGTCAAAGCATCCCGGCTCTCGCGGTCCCTCCGGCGGATGCGAAGCCTTCGTCGCAGCAAAGGCGCAGCATTGCATCACGCAGTCCCGCTCATCACCACCATCGCCGCGGCCTTCGGCTGCGCCCTCTTTTTCGGCATGGCGGCGACGCGGCTGAAGCTGCCTTCGCTCGTCGGTTATCTTGTCGCCGGCGTCATCATCGGCCCCTTTTCGCCGGGTTTCGTCGCCGATGGCGAAATCGCCTCCCAGCTCGCCGAGATCGGCGTGATGCTGCTGATGTTCGGCGTCGGCCTGCATTTCTCGCTCGAGGATTTATGGGACGTGCGGCGCATCGCCGTGCCGGGCGCGATCATCCTCATGACCCTCGCCACGGCCATCGGCGTCGGCTTCGGCCTGCTCTGGGGGTGGGGGCTTGGCGGCGCCCTTGTCTTCGGCCTCGCGCTCTCCGTAGCCAGCACGGTCGTGACGCTGAAGGCGATGGAGGCGCGCGGCGTCGTCGAGACGGTCAGCGGGCGCATCGCGGTCGGCTGGCTGATCGTCGAGGACCTCGCCATGGTGCTGGTCCTCGTGCTGTTGCCACCGCTTTCGGGCGCGCTCGGCGGCAAGGGCGTGCCGATGTCCGCGCCGGATATTTATCTCACCCTTGAAATCACGCTGGCCAAGATCGGCGCCTTCGTGGCGGTCATGCTGATCATCGGCAAGCGCGTGTTTCCCTGGCTCCTGTGGCAGGCCGCGCGCACCGGCTCGCGCGAACTTTTCACCCTTTGCGTCGTCACCGCCGCCGTCAGCCTCGCCTTTGGCGCCGCCGAACTCTTCGGCGTCTCTTTCGCGCTTGGCGCGTTTCTGGCCGGCATGGTCATCAATGAATCCGAGTTCAGCGCCCGCGCCGCCGAGGAATCCTTGCCGCTGCGCGACGCCTTCGCCGTGCTGTTCTTCGTCTCCGTCGGCATGCTGTTCGATCCCTCCGTGCTGATCCATTCGCCCTTGCGCGTTCTCGTCGTCGTCGCCATCGTGATGATCGCCAACCCGCTGATCGCCGCGGCGCTCGTGCTTTTGTTTCGCTATCCGCTCAACGCGGCGCTGACCATCGCGGCGAGCCTCGCGCAGATCGGCGAATTCTCCTTCATTCTGGCCGGGCTTGGCCTCAGCCTCGGCCTGTTGCCGCATGAAGGCCAAAATCTCATTCTGGCCGGCGCGCTGATTTCGATCACGTTGAACTCATTCGCCTTCCGAGCCATCGCGCCGGTCGAGGCCTGGATTCTGTCGATCCCCCCGCTCGCCCGCTTCGTCAAAAACGCCGACGATCCGCTCGCCGAGCTGCCGATGGCGACGGAGGACAAATATCTCGCCGGGCAGGTGGTGCTCATCGGCTATGGCCGGGTCGGACGGCGCATCGCCGCCGCCTTCGCGGAGGCTGGCATTCCCTTCGTCGTGGTCGATCAGAACCGCGAGCTTGTCGAACGCTGCCGCGCCAATGACATTCCCGCCGTCTGCGGCAACGCGGCGGATATGTCGGTGCTGATCCAGGGCCATGTCTCGAAGGCGAGCCTCCTCGTCATCGCGACGCCAGATTCCGTCGACGATCGCAAGATCATCAGCGTCGCAAGGCAGATCAATCCGGCGATCGAGACGGTGGTGCGCACCCACAACGAAGAAGAAGCCGCCCTGCTGCGGCAGGAGGGAACCGGCGCCGTCTTCCTCGGCGAGCAGGAGCTGGCCCGCAGCATGATCCGCCATGTGCTCGAACGCTTTGGCCGCGACAAGGCGGCGGCTCCGTAAAGCGGGGAAATCGCGTCGTCCCGCTGGCGCGTCAGAGATATTTTGCTAAAGTAAAACCAGCGCGGATCGAAGCCGCGCCGGGGAGAAGCGCCTTTGCCGAGCAATGACGAGCTCGCGGATCTGATAACCGCCACCGGCGGCGGCGATCGCGATGCGTTTCGCGCGCTTTACGACGCGACTTCGGCGAAACTTTTTGCGATCATCTTGCGTATCATCCGCAACAGATCTTCCGCCGAAGATATTTTACAGGATGTTTATCTCAAAATCTGGCGTGGCGCGGCGAGTTATTCGCGCGAGGCGGGTCCAGCTTCGGCTTGGCTGAATTCGATCGCTCGCAACCGCACGATCGATCTTCTGCGCCAAAAGAGTTTCGCGACGCCGCCGGTCAGTGAGGATGGCGTAGACTGGTTCGAAAAAATCGCGGCGCCCGGCGACCCCGCGGCCGATCTCGCCGACGTCGGCGCGCTGCGCCGCTGTCTCGGCGCCATCGAGGAGCCCAACCGCAGCTGTGTGCTGCTCGCTTATTACGAAGGCTATTCGCGCGATGAACTCGCGGCCCGCTACGATAAACCGGTGAATACGATCAAGACATGGCTGCATCGCAGCCTGCTCTCTTTGAAAGCCTGTCTGGAACAGACGTCATGAACGAGGACCGCGAAATTCTGGCGGCGGAATATGTGCTCGGCACGCTGCACGCAGATGAACGGACGCTGTTCGCCAGCGTCCTCGCGCAGGACCCCGAGGCGCAGGCTGCCGTCGCCGCCTGGCAGGCCCGGCTCGCCGCCCTCAGCGCCGCCGTCGACGAGGTCGCCCCGCCGCCCGAGGTCTGGCGGCGCATCGAAGGCGCGGTGTCCCCGTCGCAGCCCTTCCGCGTGATCGAAGGCGGGGCGCGGGCGCCGGACGCGACCGATCTTCGCCGCGCGCTCAATCGCTGGCGCGTCGCCGCGTTCGCCGCCGGCGCGCTCGCCGCCAGCCTTGCGGTCTTCGTCGTGGATCGCGAACTGATCCGCCATCCCGCCGTGCAGCCCTCCTATGTCGCGGTAGTCAATCGCGGCGGCGAACAGCCGGCGCTCGTCATCCGGGTCGATCTCGCCAGCGGCAATGTCTATGTGCGTCCGCTCGCCGCCGAGGCGCCCGCCGGCAAGAGCCTCGAACTGTGGTACATCGGAGCGGGCAAGCCGCCGAAATCCATGGGCGTCGTCGGCGATGACGCGATCAAAATGCCGCTACCAGCCGGCCTCGCGCTCGAAAAAGCGTCCTTCGCCGTGACTGTGGAGCCAAAGGGCGGCTCTCCGACCGGCGATCCGACCGGACCGGTGGTCTATTCCGGCCAGCTGATCAAGGAGTGAACCGGGCGCGGTTTCATCCGCCCGGATTCGAATTTGATGGCCTTCGCACGCGCCAGGGATAATTCTTCCAGCCATGCCTGAACCTGCCGCGACCAATGCGCCGGAACTTACCGTTTCGGAATTGTCGAACGCCCTGAAGCGAACCATCGAGGATCGTTTCGGCCTCGTTCGCCTCCGCGGCGAAATCTCCAACTATCGCGGCCCGCACTCGTCCGGCCACGCCTATTTCAGCATCAAGGATGCGGGCGCCCGCATCGACGCCGTGATCTGGAAGGGCGTCTTCGCCCGCCTGCGGGTCAAGCCCGAGGAAGGGCTCGAGGTCGTCGCGACCGGCAAGATCACGACCTATCCCGGCAAATCGAGCTATCAGATCATCGTCGAGACGATCGAGCCCGCCGGCATGGGCGCTCTCATGGCGCTGTTCGAGGAGCGCCGCCGCCGCCTCGCCGCCGAGGGCCTGTTCGACGAGGCGCGCAAGCGCGCAATCCCCTTTCTGCCCGACTGCATCGGCGTCGTCACCTCGCCGACCGGCGCCGTCATCCGCGACATCCTGCACCGCTTGAACGAGCGCTTTCCGCGCCACGTGCTGGTCTGGCCGGTCCGGGTTCAGGGCGAGACCTCGGCCGCCGAGATCGCCGCCGCCATCGCCGGTTTCAACGCCCTGCCCGCGACGGGGCCCATGCGACGGCCGGACGTCATCATCGTGGCGCGGGGCGGCGGCTCGCTCGAAGACCTCTGGAGCTTCAACGAGGAGATCGTCGTCCGCGCGGCGGCCGCGAGCGCAATTCCCCTGATCGCCGCGGTCGGCCATGAGACTGACTGGACGCTGATTGACCACGCCGCCGATCTGCGGGCGCCGACGCCGACCGGCGCCGCCGAAAAGGCGGTTCCTGTGCGCCTCGAACTGCTGGCCTCGCTCGCCGATCTCGGCCGCCGCCACGCGGGCGCCATGCTGCGCCTGATCGAGCGCCGCCGCTCCGAGGCGCGCGCCTTGTTCCGCGGCCTGCCGCAGCCGGACGAGATCGTCGCCCTGCCCCGGCAGCGGCTCGATACCGCCGCGCATCATCTCGCCAGCGCCATATTGCGCATAGGCGATCGCAGCCGCATCGCCGTGGCGCGCCTGTCGCAGCGGCTCGCGCGGCAATCTCCTCAGGCAAGATTAGGCCGCGCCGCCGAAAAATTGGACGCGTTTGAATTGCGCATGAAGCGCGCTCTCGACAACGCAGCCGAGCGGCGCGGCGAAAAGATTGCTGGCCTCGGCCGCCGTCTCGTCAATGCGCGCGTCGCGCGGATGAAAATCGAGGGGGAGCGGACAGCAGCCGCGCGCCGGCGCCTCGACGCCCTCGCCGGCCGCATGGACCATGCGATCCGCATCGCCAATGCCGCGCGGCGCACCCAGCTCAAGACGCTCGACCAGATGCGCGTGAGCCTTGGCTATGAAAGCGTGCTCGCGCGTGGTTTCGCGCTGGTGCGCGACGCGCAGGACAGGCCGCTGCGGCGCGCGGCCGAAATCAGCGATGGCGCGTTGCTCGATATCCAGTTCGCCGATGGCCATAGAAGCGCCATCGCCGGGCCGCCGCCCGAGGGGGCGAAAAAGCCATCGCCCCGAAAATCGCCGAAAAAGCGCGAACAGGGATCGCTGTTTTAGGGTTCAATCACGAGGCGGCCATCGCCGTATGGGAGGATCGCCATGTCGCCAGTCAATCCGCAACGCTTCGACCCCTATAAGAACTTCAAGTTTCGCCTGAAATGGGACGGGCGCTATGTCGCGGGCGTCTCGAAGGTCAGCGCATTGCGGCGGGCGACCGAGGTCGTCGAGCATCGCGAGGGCGGCGATCCCTCGACTTCGCGGAAATCGCCTGGCCGCACGCAATATGAGCCGATCACGCTGGAGCGCGGCGTCAGCGAGTACGGAATTCGAGCAATGGGCCAACAAGGTCTGGACACTCGGCGCCGGCCTTGGCTCCGAAGTTTCGCTGGCGGATTTCCGCAAGGACATTTTCCTCGAATTCTACAATGAGGCGGGGCAACTTGTGCTGGCCTACAAGATCTACCGGTGCTGGCCTTCCCACTTTCAGGCGCTGCCCGATCTCGACGCCAATGGCGCCGTCGTCGCCATTGAAACGCTGGTGCTCGAGAACGAGGGATGGGAGCGCGACAAATCCGTCGTTCCGCCGCCCGAGCCGAGCTTCAAACCGGTTTAGAAGGGGATGGGACGATGAGCCATAAACTCTACGGCAAATATCGCGGCGCGGTTTTGAACAACATCGATCCAATGGGTCGGGGCCGCATTATAGCTGAGGTTCCCGACGCGCTCGGCATTAGCCCCAGCGCGTGGGCTGAAGCCTGCGCGCCGCTCGCCGGCGTGCAAAGCGGCGTCTTTCTCGTGCCGGAGATCGGCGCCGGCGTCTGGATCGAGTTCGAGCGCGGCGATCCTGATTTTCCAATCTGGACCGGCTGTCGCTGGCAATCGTCCGCCAACGTGCCGCCGCTCGCGCAGACGGGGCCGCCGGCGACCCCTCCAATTGTGCTGCAGACGCCGGGCGGCGGGGCGCTGATGCTATCGGATGCGCCGGGAGCGGCGGGCGGCATCCTATTGACGACGGCGGGCGGCGCGACGATCACGATCAGCGACGCCGGGATCTCGCTCGCCAACGGAAAAGGCGCCGTCATCACGCTGATCGGGCCAACGGTGGACGTCAATAATGGAGCCTGGACCGTCACGTAAGCTATGTTAAATGATCAGCATCATAACATTGGCGGTCGCGCAAGCTCAATTTGGGCCTTCGCCTGCGCGCGTATGGCGCGCCGAAGAGTTGACCACACCACAAGGTGGTGGAATGGCGCGATTATTTTAAGATAGATCCACCCTAATGCGTTGTGGCAGCGAACGACGGTTGTCGCGATCAGCAGATCGGCGCCGTCCGGCTGACGCTCAACAAGTAGCGAGATTCGGAAATCAAGGTGACGATCGTCCTCTCCCAGCACCAATTCGCGCTCATTTGCCGACAAGATCGGAAAGAAGTCGATTCTTTCGTTCGTAGAAACGATTTGGCGAAGATCGCTTGCCGTTTTGACATCGAAATGGCGCATCACGCCATCGCGTATGCCGAGCATGATCTTGAACCAACCGGACGGCTGCCCAAGCGCCATACGTCCTAGCACGCGCGGATCACGCGGATAATTTGGCGGGAGGACGACGGCGTAGCTGTCGAGAAGATCGGCTCCATGATACCAACCGGCCACCGCGCTCGCCGCCGGCGGGCGCCATCGTGCGACAGCGCCTGTCCTGGGCATTCGCGATGTGAAGTCACGCAAAGCTTGTCGGGCGCGACGACGCGTCCCATCCAGCGATTTCCATGTGCTCGGCGTCGAGCTTTTGTTCGACGCGCCGTCGCCGGCGCGCGCCGCGAGCGCCGCTCCACAAAATCCCGCAACGCGCCAAATAACTAAAGTATTCACTGTCGAAATTCATGTTGAGTAGCAATTGCGGCCACTTTCACGCGAAAACCAGCGGCATCGGCTCGAGATTGACCTCATCAATTCCGAATGTCCGCAAGGCCGCGCGCAGCTTCGGACCCGGCAATTTTGAGCCCGTAAAGACCGCCTGCGCCTTTCGTACAGGTCCGGCTCCGGAGCTTGTGGGAAAGCCAATCTGGTCTCTCAAGACCTGATCGGTGCGCCGCGCGATGGCCGGCGCGGGGTCGATCCATTCGACTGGCCAAGGCGCGACGCGCTCCAGCTGGGCGATGAGAAGCGGATAATGCGTGCAGGCGAGAACGATGCAATCGGTCCGGCGGCCATCCGCTTCGACGAATGCGGGGGCTGTTTCACGTGAAACAGCCTCGTCCGAGGGCCTCGCGCCCTGCATGAAATCCTCCGCGAGGCCCGCCAGAGCCGTCGATCCAACCAGCGTCACGTTGCAATTGGCGGCATAGGCGCGCACCAGTTCGCGGGTGTAATCGCGCGCGACTGTTCCCGGCGTCGCCAGCACGGAGATCATCTTCGTGCGCGATTGAATTGCGGCCGGTTTGATTGCGGGCACCGTGCCGACGAAGGGCAGATTCGGAAAGGCCGCGCGCAGGTGCGGCAGCACGAGGGTCGAGGCCGTATTGCAGGCGATCACGGCGATGTCGGGGGCGTGCTTTTCGATCAGCCGCTCGATGACCGCCAGCACGCGCGGGGCGAGCGCCGTTTCCGGCAAGGCGCCATAGGGAAAGCCCGCCTCGTCGGCGGCGTAGACGAACTCCGCGTCCGGCCGCAGCCGCGTCACCTCGGCGAAGACGGTGAGGCCGCCAAGCCCTGAGTCGAACACGAGAATCTTCGGCGGACGGGACATGGGGCGAGATCCAGAATGCGGCGGTCTTGGCACTGAAACGCGCGAATGGTTAAGGCTGCCTTGATGGGCAAGAAAGAAGACCCAAAGATGGCGCCCGGCGTTCATCCATCCTCGGCCTCCTCTTGATCCGGCGCGGGCCCGGCGTCCCTGCCCCCGGCGCGCGGTCCTTCGACGAGGCGTACGAACATGCCGCGCAGCGTGCTGATGTCCTGCGCGCTGAGGCTGAGACGGTGGAAGATGTTGCGCAGATTGCGCCGCATCACCGGCGCCTTCGCGAGAGGGCGGAAGAAGCCCGCGCGCTCCAGTTCGCCTTCGAGATAGTCGAAAAAGGACAGCACCATTTCGCGCGGCGCGGGCGGCGAACCGGGGTCCGCCGCGAAGGGCGCCCGAGCGCCCGAGTTGGCGCGCATGAACTCATAGCCGACGAGCAGCACGGCCTGCGCCAGATTGAGCGAGGCATAGGCCTCGTTGACCGGAAAGGTCATGATGACGTCGGCGAGCGCCACCTCGTCGTTGGAGAGGCCCGTGCGCTCCGGCCCGAACAGGACGCCGCGCTTCTGCCCCGCCGCGATGGCGCGCGCCGCCTCGGGCATGGCTTCGCCCGGCGTCAGGATCGGTTTGAACTGGCCGCGCTCCCGCGCTGTCGTCGCATAGACGAAGTTGAGATCGGCGATCGCCTCAGGCAGCGAATCATACAGCTTTGCGCCTTCGAGGAGGTGGACGGCGCCAGCCGCCGCCGCATTGGCGCCCTTCTTCAACGCGCCTGTGCGCGGCCAACCCTCGCGCGGCGAGACGAGGCGGAGGTCCGAGAGGCCAAAATTCGCCATCGCCCGCGCGCACATGCCGATATTCACGGCGAGCTGCGGCCGCACCAGAATGATCGCCGGTCCGCCGCTAAGGTTCGTCTTTGTGCGGTCTGTACCGGCGCCGGTCATTGATTGGCTTGAGCTTCAGGTCTGCGATGTTGGCCTGCCGCCGGTGTTGCCTGAAACGCTCCGCAATGGCAACCACGCAGATTTTCATGATGGCCCGATCAGGCGGATGACATCTGGCCGATCGACTCTTTCAGACGGGATGCGGCGGCCCGCACCGCCCGCGAAATCGCGCGGATGCAAAGCGTGCGATCAGCGTGGTCATCGGCGCAGGCCTGCGGACCAAATCATGCCGGCTCGCCCGCTTCCGCGCGGCGGCTCGACGTCACGCGCGTCTGCCGCTCGCAGCGAGCCGGCGGCTCCGCGCAGGCGCGAGCCCGGCCGAGGCGCCGAGTTTGTTCACCGCGACGAGGCCGATGAAGGCGATCGCATTGATGGCGAAGATTCGTCCGACGGTCGCCGCCGTATAATTTTCGATTCCGCTTTGGAAGCTGATCGAGGCGACGAATAGAAGACCTTCATAGGCGGCGAAAGCGGCCAGGAAAGCCGCGATCGAGCTGAGGATTCGATTGCCGCCCGTAAAGCGTTTCGCGCCAAATTCGGCGGTGAAAACCGAAAGCAGGCCGATGACGCCAAAACCGGCGCCCCAGGCGAGAGAATCCGCCGTCCACGGATAATGCAACAGGCCAAATCCGACGCATTGGCCGGCGAGCCAGACGAGGCCGACGAGAAGCAAGGCATCGCGGCGCGTCATGGTCAATGCCGCGACGGCGGCGAAGGCGGCGAGCGGCGTCGCGCAGGCGAAGCCGAGCGCAAAGACGACGCTGAATGCGGCCAGCAAGCCGATCCAGACTGGTTTGCGCCAGCCAACACTTGTTGCAGCGGATAGCGAATTCATGGGCGTTGCCTTTTCAGTTTTTCGGTTGAGTTGGTTTGGGACATTTCGACAGAGGACGTTTGAGCGTCACAGCAAACCGTCCTGACCTAACGCGACTTTGACGCCGCCGAAAACGCCAAGCGCCGGTTGGTCGAAGCCAAGCGGGTTCTGGTAGTGGTCGTTGAGCGCATTCTGGACCCGCGCGAAGCCGGCGATTCCATGTCCGAAATCGTAAGTCGCGGCGAGATTAAGCAGCGTGTAGCCAGGCGCAACAAGATTCGTGGCCGTCCCCGCGCGATTGGCGTCGGCCCATGGGCCGGTATAGACAAATGTTGCGGTCAGAAGCAGCGCGGATGTCGCCTGGAGCGTCGCGGTGAGGCTCAATTTGTCGCGCGGCCGCCGCAAAAGGTCGAGCTGCGTGATTTCGTTCTTGGCCACCGTATAGGTGTAGTCGGCGCGAACGGAAAAGCCGTCCCACGGGGAGAGGCTTAAAAAGCTCTCCAGCCCAAACGTCCTCGCCTGACCGACGTTTACATAGGTGGTGGCGGTGGCGTTGATGTCGATCAGGTTTTTGATGTTATTGGCGAAATAGGTCGCGCCGAACGAGATGCGATCCGGCAGCAGCGTCTGCTCGAAACCAGCGTCGTAGCCGATGCTGGTTTCGGGTTCGAGGTTCGGATTGGCGAAGAAGCCATAGGCGGGATAACTATTGTAGAGTTCGTCGAGGGTCGGCGCCTTGAACCCCGAGCCGATGCTGCCCTTGAGCTTGGTTCCGGTTTCGGTGATGAGGAAGGCCGGCGCGATGCGGAAGGTCGTCGCATTGCCGAACTGGTCGTTGGCGTCGTAACGGATGCTCGCCGCATTGAAGAGGCGCCCGCCAATGTTGGATTGCAGCTCCGCGAAGCCGGCCGTATCGCCATTCACCGCCCAAAGCGGATTGCTGTTGATGAGACGGTTCACCTCGCGTTGGGCGCCAAGAACAAGGGTTTCGCCCTCGATGAGCCGGACATTGCCCTGATAATCGAGTTTGATGCGGGCCCCTTCGTAGCGGCTCGGGACGATGGGAATGAAGTTCGGGTCGAGATAGCGTCGGTCGTAATGCGTATAGGCGAGGCCGAGCGTCTGATCGAAACGTCCGTCGAAGAGCGTGTTATGGATGAAGGCCCGGCTGAAGGACTGGTCGCTGGCGGTGTTGCTGCGAAGGTTCTCCGGCCCCAGGAAATCATCGCTCGTCGAAAGCAGCGTGGTTTCGATATAGCGGGTAGTCAGCCCGACATCGAGCTGGTCGGCAAGTTGCGCGTCGACACGAAAGGAAAAAGTTCGGTTGTCATAGGCGTTTGGATTGATCGCGCGGCCGATCGGAACGAGGGCCGGCGGCGTAACCGGCGTATCGGTCGTCGAGAAATGACCGAATCCCATGAAGTAGCTCAGCCAGTCGGCCGAGCCCGAGACTTTGGCGGTCTGATTGAAGGTCCCGAACGAGCCGCCTTCGACATTCGCGGTCGCCAGCATCGGCCCGTCGCCCTTTTGCGTCTCGATATTGATTACGCCGCCGATCGCGTCCGAGCCATAGAGCCCGCTTTGCGGCCCGCGCAGCACTTCGATGCTGCCGAGATCGAAGTTGAGGATATGCGCGAAATCGAAGGCGCCATCCGGCGAGCTCGGATCGTTGACGTCGATGCCGTCGATGAGAACCTTGGTCTGGCTCGGGTTGGCGCCGCGTATGAAAACCGAAGTGAGGCCGCCCGTACCGCCAGATTGCACCACATTTAGGCCTGGGACCGCGAGAAGCGCATCGGGCAGCGTGCGTTGCTGCCTCGCGGCGATCTCTTCCGCCGAAATGACGGTTACGCTTGTGCCAAGCTCCGACTCAGGCGTCGGGATGAGAGTCGCGCCGACCACGACAGGCGGAAGCTCGACCGGCGGGGACGATGCGTCCTGGGCATGGGCGCGGGAGGCGTCGATGGAAAAGGCGACGAGGAAACAACAGGAAGTCAGGACGCGACAGCGGGAAGCTGATGGGCAGGAGGAGGACATGACGGACTCGCAGCGACGTGGTGCGTCACTGCGAACCAAAGTCCAGGAGCCGCCATCAGGCGAAAAATCCTGGTCCCCACTGAGACACCCCGCCCAATGTGTTCGCGCGTGACCACGGCTGATGGCAGGTCTCCTGGCTCACGGGTCTTCGCCTCGCGCCGCCTTCCCGGTTGCCCAGTGGCGTTATTGGCGCGCGGCTCGCCGCTTACAGTTGCGGGGACAGCCACGGATTGAGCGCTAAAGCCGCACCGTGTTCCCTTTTGATCCCCGAGGGGAACCATCGCAGCCAGTATGGGGCCATCGTCATCGCGCCGTCAAGCTGCAGACCGGCGGGTGCGATGCTCTATCTTTGCAGCTTCATCCGCCTATGATAGGCCCCGATATCGGCCTGCGGGTCGGGATTTTTCCGCAACGTCCGGTGTCGACGGAGAGCGTCATGTCTAACGAAAGTCTCCTCACCATCCTGCTCGTCGGCCTGATAGCCGGATGGTTGGCCGGTCTGATTCTGCGCGGCGCGGGCTTCGGCGTCATCTCCGACCTCATCATCGGAATCCTTGGCGCTTTCATTGGCGATTGGCTGCTGCCGCGGCTCGGGCTTCACTTGGGGTCAGGGATTGTGCCCGCGATCGTCAACGCCACCATCGGCGCGATTTTGCTCCTGCTCGTGATCAGACTTGTTCGCGGCGGCGGCGGCGGATGGGGCCGGCGTTGGTGAAGCCATGAAATCGTCCGGCGCGATGCGCAATTCGTAGGATTTCTCGGTGATCGTGCGTTGCAGGACAGCGAAGATTCCGGCGCAGGCTTTTTCAGCGGCTGGGACGAGATCCCAGCCGGTGACGAGATGGGCGACCAGCAATCCCGTGAAGAGATCACCTGCGCCATAGGGTTTGATCGGCAACCTTGGCGTAGCGATGCGATGAAGCGCGCCGCGCTCGTAGACGATGGTTTCGATGACGCCGGCTGGCGTATCGTCGAGCGCGCATCCGGTGACGACGAGGCGCTGCGGGCGAAGGCTTGCGGCCGCGGCGCAAAAGCTTTCGGCGCTGCGCGCGGAGGCGTCCGCCAGAAGCTCCAGTTCGAACTGATTCGGCGTCAGAATCGAAGCCGCCGGAACGAGCCGGCCGCGGAACGCCGCGACGACGCCTTCGGCGACGAAGACGCCTGAACCTTCGTCGCCGATGACAGGATCGCAAACATAGAGCAAAGCCGGATTGCGGGCTTTGGCGCGGGCGATAAAATTGGCGATGACGGCGCCGTTTTCAGCCGAGCCGAGATAGCCCGTCAGCACCGCGCTCGCCGCCTCAACGAGGCCGCGCTCTTCGAGGCCCAGCAACAGGTCCGCAACCAGAGCGGCGTCGAGCACGCGCCCGCGCATCGTCGGATAGATCGGATGATTGGAGAGCAAAGTCGTCGGGACGGCGGCGACTTCGACGCCGAGCGCCTGCATCGGAAAGACGGCGGCGCTGTTGCCGACATGGCCATGCGCGACCTGACTCTGGATCGCGATGACGTGCGGGCCGCTACCGATCGACCCCGGCGGCTCGGGGCTTGGTTCAGGGCTTTGCATTTAACCCGAAAATGTGGTGCGGGCGGTCGGAATCGAACCGACACTCTGTCACCAGAACCGGATTTTGAGTCCGGCGCGTCTACCAGTTCCGCCACGCCCGCATAGCCGACCCAAGACGGGCCGACGATTTCGCCTCATTCCGTTAGCCGATTGCGGTTTCCCTCGCAACCTCCGGCGCGCCCGCCGCATCGCTCCAGTGGCGAATATCGACGAAATGACCGGCGATGGCCGCCGCCGCCGCCATGGCCGGCGAGACGAGATGCGTGCGCCCGCGAAAACCCTGCCGCCCTTCGAAATTGCGATTCGAGGTGGAGGCGCAGCGTTCGCCCGGCTCAAGCCGGTCGGGGTTCATCGCGAGGCACATGGAGCAGCCCGGCTCGCGCCATTCAAATCCCGCCTGCTTGAAGATCACGTCGAGGCCTTCGGCCTCCGCCTGCTGCTTGACGAGGCCCGAACCCGGCACGACCATGGCGTTGACGCGCCCGGCGACCCGCTTGCCCTCGACCATCTTCGCGGCGGCGCGCAAATCCTCGATGCGGCCATTGGTGCAGGAACCGATGAAGACCCGATCGATCTCGATGTCGGTGATCTTCTCGCCGCCCTTCAGCCCCATATAGTCGAGCGCGCGCGCGATCGAGGCGCGCTTGCTCTCGCTGGCGGCGCTCTCGATCCGCGGCACTTCGCCGGTGATTGGCGCGACGTCTTCCGGGCTCGTGCCCCAGGTGACGATCGGCGCCAGCTTGCCGGCGTCGAGGCGGATCTCCTTGTCGAAATGGGCCCCTTCGTCGGACTGCAGCGTTGACCAATAGGCTACTGCCTCATCCCAGGCCGCGCCCTTTGGCGCCATCGGGCGTCCCTTCAGATAGGCGAAGGTCTTTTCGTCGGGCGCGATGAGGCCGGCCCGCGCGCCGCCCTCGATCGTCATGTTGCAGACCGTCATGCGGCCCTCCATGGAGAGGGCGCGAATGGCTTCGCCGGCATATTCGATGACATGGCCGGTGCCGCCCGCCGTGCCGATCTCGCCGATGATGGCGAGCACGATGTCTTTCGCGCCGACCCCCTCCGGCAGGACGCCGTCGACGGTGACGCGCATGTTCTTCGCCTTTGACTGGATCAGCGTCTGGGTCGCAAGCACATGCTCGACCTCGGAAGTCCCGATGCCATGGGCGAGGGCGCCGAAGGCGCCATGCGTCGAGGTATGGCTGTCGCCGCAGACGATGGTCGCGCCGGGCAGCGTGAACCCCTGCTCCGGCCCGATGATATGGACGACGCCCTGACGCGGATCGCGCTCATTGAAATATTGGATGCCGAATTCCTTGGCGTTGGTCGCCAGTTGCTCGACCTGCACGCGGCTTTCGGGATCGTCGATGCCCTTTGAACGATCAGTGGTCGGAACATTGTGATCGACCACGGCGAGCGTCTTGCCCGGCGCGCGGACTTTGCGCCCGCTGAGGCGCAGCCCCTCGAACGCCTGCGGGCTCGTCACCTCATGGACGAGATGGCGATCGACATAAATGAGGCACGAGCCGTCCTCGGCCTGATGCACCAGATGATCGTCCCATATCTTGTCGTAGAGCGTGCGCGGCTGAGCCATTGTTGACGGACCTCGATTGCGCCTTATGCGCGATTTTCGAAAAAAAGAGCAGGAATCAGAGTTTCTTACTCGTAGAATCTGTTACGGGGAAGTACCCTGCACTCGACCCTTTCAGCTCATATATGTTCGGAGGCGCCAATGCGCCCGTCGGTTGCGCCCTATTTGACGGTTTCCCCCGCTCTCGCGGCGATCGCCTATTACACCACCGTGTTCGGCGCGAAGCAGAAAACCATCATGCCGGCCTTTGACGGGCTGCGGATCATGCACTGCGAGCTTCTGATCAACGGCGGCTCGGTGATGCTGGCGGACGCCTTCCCTGAACTTGGCTATACGCGCATGTCGGTCCCCGGCGAACTTGTCACCACCTCCGTCAGCCTCGAATATCCGACCGCGCAGGAAGTTGACGAAGTTTTCGCCAAGGCGACGAACCTCGGCGGCAAGCCCGAGACCAGCCCGACAAAGTCGTTCTGGGGCACACGCTTCGCCACCTTTCGCGATCCGTTCGGCCACCGCTGGATTCTGAACGGACCGCTCTAGGTCACGATGACTTCGGATTGGTTCAGTCCAAAACCATCGTGGTCGATTTCAACAATTCCGCGCGCGAGGCGCCGGAAAAGCCATTCCGCCTTTCCGCGCCTGACGGGCGATCGCGCGAGCCGACTTATTCGGCGGCGGGCGGAGCTGCCTTCTTGGCCTTGGCGGCGGCCTTGTTTTCCTTTTTCGCCACTTCGCGCGCGGCCTTGGCGGCGGGCGATTCCATCTTCTCGGCGATGCGGGCCGACTTGCCGCGACGGTCGCGCAGATAATAGAGCTTGGCGCGGCGCACCTTGCCGCGACGGATCACCTTGATGGAATCGATGTTCGGCGAATAGATCGGGAAAACGCGCTCGACGCCTTCGCCATAGGAAATCTTGCGAACCGTGAAGCTCTCGTTGAGGCCGCCGCCATTGCGGGCGATGCAGACGCCTTCATAGGCCTGCACGCGGGTGCGCTCGCCTTCCTTCACCTTGACGTTGACGACGACCGTGTCGCCCGGCTGAAAGTCGGGAATGGTCTTTCCCGCGAGCAATTTGGCGGCCTGTTCGGCCTCGAGTTCGGCGATGATGTTCATAAGTTAAAGACCTTGCGTTCCGCCGGAATTTTCCAGCGAGCGTTTTTCGCGCTGTTTTAAGTTGAGGCGTGGGGCTTACACGAGAGCGTCGGGTTTGTCGAGAACCTCTCGGTCAGAGCCTCCAAGGCTACAATCCGAACTCAGTTCGAATGATGCGAACCAATTCGGCCGCACTATTTCGATCAAACTGGAGCGTTTGGCTCTGCTTGTCAGGGCTTTCTCGATCTGAGGAGCCTCGCGTATCAAGCTGAAGCAGTGTGCTTTCAGCGCCCTCGCCTCGCAAAATAGACCAGTGACATTTCACGTTAGTCGGGTGAAGTTTTGGCCTTTTATTTTCCCTCTGAAACTCAATCACCCTAGCCATGTCGGTTCCCTGAAGTGCGAAGTTTGCGTTGTTTATTCCTTTGCGCCGCATTTGCTTATACGGCGTTGGCGTTCATTGCTCAAAAAACTATCCCATTCCCTCCACCGCCGCCCATATCCTCGCCAGATCCTCAGGCCGCGACAGCCGGTGATCGCCGTCCCTGATCAGCGTCAGCGCGACGGGATCGCCCGGTATATGCTCGACCAGCGCGAGGGCGTGGCGCCACGGGACCGCCTCGTCCTGCATCCCTTGCAGGATACGGACGGGGCAATGGCTGCGGATGGCGCCGCCGAACAAGAGATGGGCGCGGCCCTCTTCGATGAATTCGCGGCTGATCGGATGCGGCTGCGCCTCATAGGGCGATTGCCGCAGCCAGACGCCCGTCCTGTCCAGTTCGGCGCGGGCCTTGCGCGTCATCTTCTCGAAGATCAGCTTTTCGGTCATGTCCACGGCGGGCGCGACCAGCACCAGCCCGGCGAGCCGCGCGTCTTCTGCGCTTGCGGCAAGCGTCCGCGCGAGGAGCAGCGCGAGCCAGCCGCCCATCGAGGATCCGACCACGATCTGCGGGCCTTCCGTCAGCATTCGGAAGGCCGCGAGGCTTTCCTCAAGCCACATGCCGATCGTTGCGCGCTCGAAAGCGCCTTCGGATTCGCCATGTCCCGAATAATCGAAGCGCAGGCAGGCGCGGCCCTCGGCCGCCGCCCGGCGGTGGAGATGGGACGCCTTCTCGCCGCGCATGTCCGAGCGGAAGCCGCCAAGCCAGAAAAGTCCCGGGCGAATGCAAGCCGGATTTGCGGCGCGGCGCAGATGAGCGATGCGCCTGGCGCCGGACCCGACGCCGATGTTGAAAAACGCCGATCCGGCCGCGGCCGGAGGCTCGAATTGAAAGCCCTGCTCTTCCACCGCTTTGCGCGCCCGTTTATGATAGATTGTTGAAGTCTTTTCTCGAATCGGTCGAGTTTACTTTGCGGCCTCTGCACCTTGATCGCGATGATTGTGGATGGATTCAATCCAAAATCATGCGCGCGATCGATCCGGGAAGATTGGAGCCGGGCGGAAATTTGGGCCGCAAGTTTTTCGATCGCGGTTTCGCCTGATGCCGCCCCGCGCCGGCTCGCCTTTTCGTGACCGGGCCGCACATCCGCTCGCTGGCGTGACCGTGCTGCAGATCATTCCCGATCTCGATCCGGGCGGCGTCGCCCATGCGGCGATCGGGACCGCCGCCGCCTTGAGCCGCGCCGGCGCCATCGCGTTGATCGCGTGCCGTGGCGGACAACTGGTCAGTGAGTTGCAGGCGCGCGGCGGCCTCTTTACGCCCTTTCCCGCGAATGCGCGAAATCCGATCAGCATGGCGCTGAATATCCGCCGTCTCGCGCAGCTCATCAAAACCGAGCGGGTGGACATCGTCCACGCGCGTGCGCGCGCGCCGGCCTGGGTCGCCTATGCGGCGACGCGGCTGACCAAGACGCCCTTCGTCACAAGCTTCCGTGGCGGCTACGCGCGCGGCGGCCCGCTGGCGCTGCGCTACAATTCGATCATGGCGCGCGGCGACGTCATCATCGCCGATTCCGCCTTCGCCGGAGAACGCGCCAGCGAGCTTTTTCCGGCGGCGCGGGACAAAATTCATGTCGTCGTCGGTGGCGCCGATTGCCGTCTCTTCGCACCGAAGGCCGTCGCCGCGCCGCGCGTCCAGGCGGTGCGACGCCTTTGGGGCGCGGCGCAGGATGAGCGCATCGTCTATTTCGTCCCGGGTGCGCCGGCGCTCGCCGCCAGAACTCTGATCGAGGCCGTGACGCGCCTGACCAAAGAGGCCGACGCGGAGACGCTGCTCGGCGGAACGCGATTCATCATCGCCTGCGACGAGCCGGGCGGCGCCCTCGCGAAAGAGATCGGCGCCGCCATCGGCAAGGCGGGCCTCGGACAGATCATGCGGACCTGCCCGGCGAGCCCCGATCGTCCCGCCGCGCTGCTCGCCGCGGCCGTCGTCGTCGCAATTTCCGCCCAGCTCGAATCGCTCGCCGGGTTCGTCCTTGAAGCCGAGGCGATGGGCGCGCCGGTGATCGTCACGGCGGCGGGGGCGGCGTCCGAAACGATACTCGCGCCGCCCGAGGTGGACGAATCCGGGCGAACCGGCTGGCGCACGCCTTTGAACGCGGAGGCGGTCGCCGTCGCGCTTCGCGCGGCCCTGAGCCTCGGGGCCACCGCCCGCGACCGGCTCTCGCTGCGCGCCCGCGCGCATGTCGAGGCGCGCTTCTCCATCGAACAAACCTGGGCACAAACGCTTAGCGTCTATGCGGCGGCGCGCGGCGGCGTCCGTTGACCGATGTTTTCCGAAGCTTTGGCGAATATTCGTGCAGTCGAATGCGATCGCTGAAGCGACGCGCATTGACTTCAGGGCTCAATCAACCGATGTTTTGATTGGGTCCTGCCGCCGTTGCGACGGTTACGCGACGCATTGTGCGTAACGCCGGATCAGATCAATCACCACGAAGGAGACCAAGCCATTCGCCGTCCAATGAAAGCCCCCCCGGTCCCGCAGAAGGACGGGCCACGCATCAATCGCGACATCCGCGCCCATGAAGTTCAGTTGATCGACGCCGAAGGTCAGAATCGAGGGGTCGTTGCGGTGCTGGAAGCCCAGCAGATCGCCGACGACGCAGGCCTCGACCTCGTCGAGATCGTCCCCACCGCCAATCCGCCGGTTTGCAAAATCCTCGACTACGGGAAGTTCCGCTTCCTTGAGCAGAAGAAATCCGCCGAAGCCCGCAAGAAGCAGAAGATCGTTGAAATCAAGGAAATCAAGCTTCGCCCCGGCATCGACGATCATGATTACGACACCAAAATGAAAGCCGTGCGCCGCTTCTTCGAGGAAGGCGACAAGGTCAAGGTCACGCTCCGCTTCCGCGGCCGCGAAATGGCCCATCAGGATCTTGGCTTCCGGTTGCTCGAACGGGTCAAGATTGAGACGGGCACGATCGCCAAGGTCGAGGCCGAGCCCTCCATGGAAGGCCGCCAGATGGTTATGGTGCTCGCGCCGAAATAGGCGCGAATGCTTTTCTCGGGGCGCGCAAGTCCAGGCGACGAGCGGATACCGGTGAGCGCTGCGCGCGCCGCGTTTTCCTAAGTTCAGAAAACGGAAATATTTCCACGAGCTGGCGCGCGATCTTCACGCATGACGCCGGCCGCGGCCTTCGTAAATCCCGCTAGAGCGCTTTCCGACCGAATGGATCGTTCGGTCGATAAGAAATCGCTCCAAATTCAAATGATTGAGCATATTCTTATCGATCAGATTGGTTCAATCTGACCGGAATATGCTCTAGCCGCGATGATTGCCCGCGGGCGCCGGAGCCGGCGCCGCCAGATGGGTGAAGGTCTCGACCACCTTCTCATAGACCGGCCGCTTGAAGGGAATGATCAGATCGACGAGATCGTCGATCGGAGCCCAGCGCCAGGCGTCGAACTCGGGCTTCTGACCACCCGCTGGCGTTTCGATATTGATTTCATCCTCGTCGCCTTCGAACCGCAGGGCGAACCACTTCTGCCGCTGGCCGAGGAATCGGCCTTTCCATGATTTCCGCGAGAACTCTTCCGGCAAATCATAGCTGTGCCACTCGGGCGCCTCCGCAAGCAAGGACACGGAGCAGACGTTGGTCTCTTCGCGCAATTCGCGAAGGGCGGCGCGGAACGGATCCTCGCCGGGATCGATTCCCCCCTGCGGCATCTGCCATTCATGCGCGAGGCGCAACTGATCCGCCGACTTTTTGGCGCGCCTGCGTCCGACGAAGACCAGACCATCATGGTTGATCAGCATAATGCCGACACAGGGACGATAATTTCCAAATTGCGTCACGTGAAACCCTCCCCGCTCATGAAGACCGAGGTGGCGCCAAGCTGAGCCGCTTGCGCTGCCGCCGGAATTCTCGCCAACGCAAAGCCCGTATCGTCGATCGGAGCCAGGCTGCCCAAAGCGTTTCCGTGACCGAACGGAACGCGATTTCCTCTTCTGGAAATATCGCGCCCCGATCCTGCTTTCACCCCGATTTAGAATCGTCCGTTCTTAATTCGGGACCTTCTCCGGCTGATCTGTTTTGACGTCAGGCGCCGCCGGCTTTGAAGGCGTCTGCGAAGCCTGGGTCACGCCGCGCAGAATATCCTCCGCGGCGATCAGCTGCTTGTCGTCCTTCGCGTTGGGCGGCACATAGGCCTGCGAACCGCCCTTCTCATCGTCGCCGTTCTTCAGATGCCCCTTGAGCGAGGCCTCGCCCTTGGTGTCGTCCTTGCCCTTCAGGTCTTCCGGAACATCCTGCAACACGATGACGTCCGGCTCGATGCCCTTGGCTTGGATCGAACGACCGGACGGCGTGTAATAGCGCGCCGTGGTCAGGCGCACCGCGCCGTTGTTCTGACCCAGCGGGATGATGGTCTGCACGGATCCCTTGCCGAAAGAACGGCTGCCGAGGATCGTCGCGCGCTTGTGATCCTGCAATGCGCCGGCGACGATTTCGGAAGCCGACGCCGAGCCGCCGTTGATGAGGACGACCAAAGGCTTTCCTTTGGAGATGTCGCCTGGATGCGCATTATAGCGCATCGATTCGTCGGCGTTGCGCCCGCGCGTCGAAACGATTTCGCCACGGTCGAGGAAGGCGTTGGAGACCGCGATCGACTGATCGAGCAAACCACCCGGATTATTGCGCAGGTCAAGGATATAGCCCTTGAACTTGTCGGCGGGGATGTCGGCCTGGAACTTCTTGATCGCGTTGGCGACGCCATCGCCGGTCTGTTCGTTGAACTGGGTGATGCGGATATAGCCGATGTCGTCGCCTTCCTGATGGGAGCGAACCGACTTGATCTGGATCACCGCGCGGGTCAGCTTGATGTCCTGCGGCTCCTTCTTCGCGCCGCGCAGGATTTTGAGAGTCACGGCCGTGTTCGGCGCGCCCCGCATCTTGTCGACGGCCTGATTGAGCGTCAGACCCTGCACATTCTCGCCGTCGATGGCGGTGATGATGTCGCCCGAAAGAATGCCCCCGCGCGAGGCCGGCGTATCGTCGATCGGGGTCACGACCTTGATGAGGCCATCCTCCTGCGTCACCTCGATGCCAAGCCCGCCGAACTCGCCGCGCGTCTGCACCTGCATGTCCTGGAAGCTCTTGGCGTCCATATAGCTCGAATGCGGATCGAGCGAGGTCAGCATGCCGTTGATTGCGGCTTCGACCAGCTTCTGCTCGTCGGGCTTTTCGACATAATCGGAGCGAATTTTTTCGAAGACGTCGCCGAATAGATTGAGGTTGCGGTAGGTGTCCGACGCTGCGGCGCGCGCCATCCCGTCCGAAAGCAGCCGCGTCTGCGTTCCGACCGTAACCACCGCGGCGCCCATGACGGCGCCAAGCAACACCAAAGAAACCTTCCGCATCATCCGCGAACCTTTTGCAATTCCGGTTTCGCCCACCATGGGCCCGGATCAATCGCCGCCCCGTCTTTTCGAAATTCGATGTAAAGAATGGGCTGCGCCGCTCCAATGGCAATGGCCGCAGCCGTCTTTGCCGACCTTTCGCCCATAATGGCGACCGGCTCACCGGCCAGCACGAATTGACCTACGTTTACGTTGATCCGATCCATCCCTGCAAGGACAATATAATAGCCCTGTCCGGCGTTGATGATCAAGAGTTGTCCATAGGTGCGATAGGGACCGGCGTAGGCGGCCCAGCCGTCGCAAGGCGAGACGACAAGCGCGTCCGGCCGTGTCGCGACCAGCATCCCTTTTTCAGTTCCTCCGAAGCCGTCGGGCGCGCCGAAGCCACGCTGAAGTTCGCCCGCCACGGGCATCGGCAGCAAGCCTTTGGTGTCCGCGAATGCGCTTGCCGGAGCGAGTCGCGCCGGATCCTTGAACGGCGCCATGGCGATCTTGCGCTGCGCCTCTGGAGCCGCCGCCGCGGCGGCTTTTTGCGCCTCGTCGGCCTTGCGCGCCGCCTCGGCCGCGCGCGCGGCGGCGGCTGATTCCGTCTCCATGCGGGTAATGAGATCCTTGAGATTCGCAGCCTGACGGGCAAGATCGGCGGCGCGATCGCGCTCGGCGCCGAGAGCCTGCTCAGCCGCGGCCAGCGCCGACTGGCGCGCCTCGATCAGGGCAGCGAGCCGGCGCCGGTCGAGTCCGAGCCTGGCGACGTCGCCAGTGAGCGCATCGCGCTCCGTCGCGATCGCGCGGCGCAGGTCGAGGAGATCGGAAAGATCGGAGGCGAGCGCCTCGGTGTCCGCCCGCACCTCCGGCAGCACGGCGCCCAGCATCATCGACGTGCGAATGGCGGCGAGCATGTCCTCCGGCGCAACCAGCAGCGCCGGCGGCGGTTTGCGGCCCATGCGCTGCAACGCGGCGAGAATCTCGACGATCACCGCGCGGCGGCTGTCGAGCGAGCGCCGGGTCGCCTCCTCGCTTCCTTTCAGCGCATCGAGCCGCGCTTCCGCCGCGGAGATCTTCTGCTCGCGATCGTCGATCGTCCCTGCAAGATCGACCAACGCCGTCTCGAGCTTCGCCCGGTCGGTACGGATCCCTGCAACCTCGGCCTCGATTTTCGCGCGCTGCGCCTGCGTGGACTGGAGCGTATCCTCCATGCCGCGCAGTTCGAGCCGGCGCCCGCTCAATGCGTCGCCGGCCTCCCCCGACTTCGGCGCCGGAGCAACGTCGCCGGCAAAGGAATGCGATGTGGCGAACGAAAGATCGAGAATGGCCGCGAACGTTAGCGCGCGCGCCAACGACGCCCGTCGGCCCCCGCGCCTCGGCCCATCCCTCGCCTCAATCTTCAACGCGGCTCCGTTCCCGGCATCATGAGCGGAAATAATGTTCAAAAAGGCAACCCACAACGCGCCTCCTTTGCGGCGGAACATGGCCGGAGCGCGGCGGCGGCGAGATTTTCTTCAATCACGATGATAGGGGTGGCCGGAGAGAATCGTCACCGCCCTGTAGATCTGTTCGGCGGCCATGATTCGCGCCAGCTGATGCGGGAAGGTCATTGGCCCAAAAGATAGGACGAACGCGGCCTTGTCGCGGACCTCGGCGCCAAGGCCGTCCGGGCCGCCGATCACGAACGCGAGCGTCGGCGCGCCCGCATCGCGGCGCTTGCCAAGATGGGCGGAAAAATCGCGGCTGCCCAGAAGCTTGCCGGTTTCGTCGAAGGCCACGAGTTCGGACCCCGGCGGCAGGGCCGCGAAAATCGCCCTCGCCTCGTCGGATTTGCGATCTTGCGGGCGTCGCGCCCGGCTTTCGTCGAGTTCACGCAGTTCAACGCCCGGAAAACCAATGGCGCGGCCGGCGGCGTTGGCCCGTTCGATATACCGGAGTGAAAGCTCCGTCTCCGCGCCGGCCCTGGAGCGGCCGACGCAAAGCAGCAAAAGCCGCACGGATCAGCGCCGGTTCAGACGGCGCGCAATTCGCCCGGACGCCCGACGCCCCACATTTTTTCAAGATTGTAGAACTGGCGCACTTCGGGCCTGAAGATATGGACGATGACGTCGCCGCCATCGATCAGGACCCAGTCGCCGGCCTGCAATCCTTCGGCGCGGGGCGTCACATTGGCGTCCTTGAACGCCGTGATGACGCGCTCCGCCAGCGCTCCAACATGAACGTTGGAGCGGCCCGTGGCGATAATCATGACATCCGCGAGGGTGGTTTTGCCGTGCAAGTCGATGGAGACGACGTCCTCGCCTTTTAAGTCATCGAGAGCCGTCAGAATGGTCCGCACGAGAGTCCCGGGCTGCGATCCAGTAAGACCGGGACGATGATGAATCGGCTGAGGCGCCGTTCCGCCGGAGATCGTGGGGTTCAGGGTGCGATCCTCATAAAAATCGCCGGCCGGATGGCCCGACGCAATAAAAAGATGGCGTAGATCGCCCTCTTTTGCAAACAGGATTATTGCAGGGCCTTGCAGAACGGCCCGCGCGCCCCCTCGCGGCTCTTTCCTGGCGCTTTGCCTCGGGTGCTTTTTACGCCAATTATCGGCGCGCGCATTCCCTTCGCAATGCGCCGGAGAGAATCATGCAGCTGCGTCGTTCGATGGCTTTCTCGCACGTGGTTTACGCCGCGGTGTTTCCGGCGATCGCGGCGGGGCTCGCGCTGGTTGCTGTCGTCATCCTGCTGCTCCGCTTCGTCGAGGCGCCGCAAATGCTGAAGGTCGCGGTTGGGCCGCCCGACGGCGCCGACGCCGAGTTGATCGGAGCTTTCGCCAAGCGCCTCGAAAATGACCATGCGAGCCTGCGGCTCACGATCCGGAGCGTCGCCGGGCCAGCCGAGGCCGCCAGGGCGCTGCAAAGCGGCGACGTCGATCTCGCCGTCGTCCGCAGCGACGGCGCCGTTCCAACCGACGGGTTGATGCTCGCCATTATGCACAATGACGTCGCGGTGCTGGCGGCGCCGCATGGCGCCGGCCTCACGAAGCCGGCCGAACTCGCCGGCAAGCGAATCGGGATCTTCCCGGCTGCGCCGGTCAACGCCGCCCTTCTCGACGCCGTTCTGGCCGAGTACAAGGTTCCCGTGGCGGGGATTCAGCACGTCATGCTATCGGCCGGCGACCTGCCGCGCGCTGAAGCGGACAAGACCATCGACGCCCTCTTCGCCGTCGGCCCGCTGCATGGGGGGACAGTCGAAAGCGCCGTCGCCGGCCTCGCGTCCGGCAAGCGCGACATGGTGCTGATCGCGCTTGACGCCGCCGACGGCATGGCGGCGCGCGGCGAAGCTTACCAGAAGGTCGATCTGCCCAACGGCTTCTTTCCCGGCGCGCCGCCGCTGCCCGACGATGATTTCGCAACGCTCGGCGTCGCCACCCGCCTCGAAGCGCGTCAGAGCATGTCCGAAGGGACCGCCGGCGATGTGACGAAGCGCCTGTTCGACATGCGCCGACTGCTCGAGGCCGATGCGCCGATCGCGGCGGCGATCGAAAAGCCGGATGGCGACAAGGGCTCGCTGACGACTGTCCACCCAGGCGCTGCCGCGTATTACAGCGACAATGAAAAAAGCTTCATGGATGTCTATGGCGACTTTATCTATATCGGCGCCATGGTCCTCAGCGGCATCGGGTCGGGCGCTGCGGCTATGGTTGGCCTGACGCGGGCCCGGGCGCGTAGCGCGGCCCTCGACCTGATCGATCGCCTGATCGACCTGAAGCAGGCGGCGCACAAGACAATGTCCCTGCCCCGCCTCGCCGAACTCGACCGCCAGATCGAAGAGCTCTCGACCAGCGGCCTGCGCTTCGCGCGCGAACATGATTTCGACGAGGCCGGCCTCTCGGCGCTGCGCCTCGCCATCGACGAAGCGCGCCGTGCCATCGCCGATCAATGCAATGAGCTGCATGAAAAATCGCCGCTCATCGCGAACGCCGAATCAATGCGCACGCTGTCCTATCCGGACGCGGACAAAACGAGCCCAAGCTGACGGCCGAAGCGGCCGACCCCCCAGGGCGCGTTTCAACGCCCGGCCCGATCCGCCGCGATCAACGCGAGGCCCGAGGCGACCGACTGAAACGCGTCGCCAATATGCAGCTTCGCCGCGCCGAAACGCTGCATGAACAGCGCCCGCACGGCCGGCACGAAGGAGGTGCCGCCAGTCAGGAACACAGCGTCGATGGCGGACGGCTCAAGCGCGGCGTCCGCGATGGCGGCGTCCATCGCCGCGCTGATTTTCGCCAGATCTCCGGCGATCCACGCCTCGAAATCCTTCCGCGTGACCATCGCATCGATCGCGATCCCCGCGCGGGAGAATTGAAAGCGCGCCGCCTCATGGGTGGAGAGCTGCGCCTTGAAATCGCCGACGGCGCGGTACAGCTCGAAGCCGAGATCATTCTCGATGAGGGTCAGGAGATCCTCGAGCTTCGCCGGCTCCTCCGCGCTCAGAATGAGCTTGCGCAATTGCCCGAGCGTCTGCGTCGTCTTAAGCCAGGACAGTTGATGCCATTGCGCGAAAGCGGCGTGGAAATAGGCCGGGATCGGCAGAAGCTTTTCGAAGGAACGGTACGAGGTTCCCTTGCCGAGTTTCGGCGCGACGACATTGTCTATGATGCGGAAATCAAACGAATCGCCGGCGACGCCGACGCCGCTATGGGCGAGCGGGCGCGCCGCCAGCGCGCCGTCTTCGTGGGCGAATCGCAGCACGGAAAAATCGCTGGTGCCGCCACCGAAATCGGCGACGAGGACGGTTTCCTCGCGATCGAGGTTGCGCGCATACCAATAGGCGGCGCCAAGCGGCTCGAAAGCGAATTCGACGTTTTTCCGGCCGGCGAGTTCATAGGCGGCCTGCAGGCGCGAGACGGCGAGCGCATCATCTGGCTGATCGCCCGCGAAAACCACGGGCCGCCCCGACATCATCGCCACCGGTTGCGCTTCCGCCGCCAGGTTCTCGTTGTCGAAGAGAGCGGAAAGAAAAATGGCGATGAGGCGTTCGATGGTGAACCGCTCGCCGTAAAGCCGCGTCTCCGAGAAGAGACGGCTCGCGAGATGGGTCTTGATCGACTGGATGAAGCGCTGCTCGCCATCCTGCGCGATGGCGCGGGCGATCGCTTCTGGTCCGGCGGCGTGGGCAATTTTGCGCCCCTCGCGCCAGAACATCAGCGCCGTGCGAAACGTATCCGTCGCGCCGAATTGCGAGGGCCAATGCAGGCTCTCGACATGGCCGCCCGCGAAGGCGAGCGCGACGACGCTGTTTGTGGTGCCGAAGTCGACGCCAATTCCTGTGAGGGGACCGAAATTTGCGCCGGACATCGACCTTCCTTCGCCTTTCATGCGACTACGCTGGCGACAAAAAGCCCGTGCGAAAATCTCTTCGCACGGGCTTGATGCGTCAGCCGGGCGTTGCCGCCGGCGGCTATTCTTCTTCGGCCGCGGCCTTCTTCTTCGGCGTGTCTTCGCGCGCTTTCAGCGCCGCGCCGAGAATGTCGCCAAGCGAAGCGCCGGAATCGGCGGAGCCATATTGCGCGATGGCTTCCTTCTCCTCGGCGACTTCGAGCGCCTTGATCGAGACCGACACCTTGCGGGCGCGGCGATCGAACACGGTGATGCGGGCGTCGACCTTTTCGCCGACGGCGAAGCGCTCCGGCCGTTGATCGGCGCGATCGCGCGCCAGCTCATTGCGCTTGATGAAGGCGATGAAATCAGTGCCGACGATCTTGACGTCAAGACCGCCTTCCTTGACCTCGATCACCTCGCAGGTGACGACAGAGCCCTTCTTCAGATCGCCCGAGGCGCCTGCGTCCTCGCCCGTCTTGCCGGCGCCGGCCTCGGCCGGACGGGAGGCGAACGGATCGGAGGCGAGCTGCTTCACGCCAAGCGAAATGCGCTCTTTCTCGATATCGACGTCGAGCACCTTGGCCTTGACGATATCGCCCTTCTTGTAATCCTCGATCGCCTGTTCGCCGGGCTTCTTCCAGTCGAGGTCCGAGAGATGGATCATGCCGTCGACGTCGCCGTCGAGGCCGATGAAGAGGCCGAACTCGGTCTTGTTCTTGACCTCGCCCTCGACTTCGGAGCCCACCGGGAATTTCTCGGCGAAGGACTCCCAGGGGTTGGCGAGGGTCTGCTTGAGGCCGAGCGAAATGCGGCGCTTGACCGGATCGACTTCGAGCACCTGAACGTCGACTTCCTGGCTCGTCGCGACGATCTTGCCGGGATGCACGTTCTTTTTGGTCCAGGACATTTCGGAGACGTGGATCAGTCCCTCGATGCCCGGCTCAAGCTCGACGAAGGCGCCGTAATCGGTGATGTTGGTGACGCGGCCCTGGAAGCGCGCATCGACCGGATATTTCGCCTCGATGCCCTGCCACGGATCCTCGAGCAGCTGCTTCATGCCGAGCGAAATGCGATGGGTCTCGTGATTGATCTTGATGATCTTGACGCGAACCGTCTGTCCGATGGTCAAAACCTCGGTCGGATGATTGACGCGCCGCCAGGCGATGTCGGTGACGTGCAACAGGCCGTCGATGCCGCCGAGATCGACGAAGGCGCCGTAATCGGTGATGTTCTTCACCATGCCCTCGATCACCTGCCCCTCTTCGAGGTTGGCGACGATCTCGTGGCGCTGCTCAGCGCGGGATTCTTCGAGAACGGTGCGGCGGGAGACGACTATATTGCCGCGGCGGCGATCCATCTTGAGGATCTGGAACGGCTGCGGCACCTGCATCAACGGCGTCACGTCGCGGATCGGGCGGATATCCACCTGACTGCGCGGCAGGAAGGCGACGGCGCCGTCGAGATCGACGGTGAAGCCGCCCTTGACCTGGTTGAAGATGACGCCTTCGACCTTCTCCTGCTTTTCGAAGGCCTTTTCGAGCTTGACCCAGCTCTCCTCGCGGCGCGCCTTGTCGCGCGAGATGACCGCTTCGCCGAGCGCGTTTTCGATGCGCTCCAGATAGACCTCGACCTCGTCGCCCACCTTGGGGGCGCCTTCGCGGCCGGGTCCCTGGAATTCCTTGAGGGCGACGCGTCCCTCGGTCTTCAGGCCGAGATCGACGACGGCGACGTCTTTTTCGATCGCGACGACGATGCCCTTGATGACGGAGCCTTCAAAAGCCTCGTTCTGGCCATAGCTCTCGTCGAGAAGCGCTGCGAAATCCTCGCGCGACGGCGCGTAGGCGGAAGGTGATGCCATGTGTTCTCCTAGGATGCCCGCATTCGGGCAGCGCCGGCGGTTCGAGTTAAGTGACGCTCCTTCCCGCCGGCGTCGATCGACTGTGCGAAAGATCCCCGCTTGAACAAGCGGGCCGGCGCAGGGACGGCGGAAAGGAGCAGGTTTATCGGCCCTATCTAGCAAGCGCCGGGCGGCGCGGCAAGACTTCGCGCCATAATTCGAGCGCCGGGGCCGATGCGCGCCGTCAGAGGCGGGCGATTTTGAGCATTGCGGTGCCCGCCGCGCTCATCCCGAGGGCATCCGCCGCGCCCTTGGCGAGATCGAGGCCGCGGCCGCGCACGAAGGGCCCCCGGTCGTTGATGCGGACGATCACCGACCGTCCAGTTGCGGGATTGGTCACGCGGAGCCGCGCGCCAAATGGCAACGTCCGACTGGCGGCAGTAAAACCATTCTTATCAAAGCGTTCTCCCGATGCCGTCAACGTACCCGACGCGTAATAGGAGGCCCTGATAAAATACTCTCTGGATGTCTCTGCAGAACAGTACGAAATCTGAAACAGGCATGAAATTGCTACAATAGCTACGCTTATCGATCTCAATATATCTACCCTTGTTATTGACGATATAGGGCGGATATATTTTGATTGTGACGACAACAAGATGGCAGAACGGCGATAGTTCGTCTTTGCTAGGCTATAGAGGCGAAATTTGCGCTACATACACCGCTGTTTTTAGCGCAAAATCGCGCCGTCTGACGCATGATGAAAAATCATTGCTGTCTTTGTATCATCCGAAATGGCGGAAACCCTTGCAATGAAGCTGGCTTCACTCAGGTCGAAAAGACAGTATAGTTCTGACTTGACCGCCGCTGCCGCCTGCGCGGCGAAGCCCCGGCGACTGCGGCGGTTCGTTGCACAGGGATAAAGTGATGACGGGGGCGCCGATGCGGATCGTCTCGGGCGGCCAGAGCGGCGTCGATCGGGCGGCTCTTGATGTCGCCGCGAGCCGCGGTCTCGACCTTGGGGGCTGGTGTCCGCGCGGCGGATGGGCCGAGGATTTTCCGGATGCGCCGGGCGTTCTCGAAAAATATCCGCAGATGACGGAAACGCCGGGCAATGATCCAGGCCAGCGCACCCGCTGGAATGTGCGGGACGCCGATGCGACGCTGATCCTCGTTACAACGGAAATCGGCGTATCGGCGGGCTCCGCCTTCACCCTCGCCTGCGCCCTAGCCCTTGCGAAGCCGCATCTCGTCATCGATCTGCGGGCGGGCGACGCCCTGAGCGCGGCGCGCGAATGGGTTAGACGGATCGCGCCCGCGACATTGAACGTCGCGGGTCCGCGCGAAAGCGAAGCGCCTGGCGTCTATCGCGCGGCGCGGCGCTTCCTGGAGACTCTGCTTTGAAGCGCTTTTCGGTTGCGTGAGACGGGAAAGCGTCAGATCTCGACCTTTTCGCCATTTTGCGCCCATTCCTGGAAGCCGCCGGGAAAATGCGCTCTGATATCCTTGCGACCGGCGAGATGGGCAAGGTCGAGGGCGGTCAGCGAACGCTTGCCGGATCGGCACGAAAACACAACGCGCTTGCCGGGCGCGTTCGGCAATTTCGACGGATCGAAGCTTTGCAATGCGTTCAGCGTCGCGCCCGGGATATGGCCGGCGACGAATTCATTGGGTTCGCGCACGTCGACGAGCAGGATTGACCCATCGGCGAGGCCGCGCTTCAGTTCGTCGATGTTCACATTTTCAACTTTGTTCAGCGTTGTCGTCATGACTTATCCTGTTCCCCGTCCTTTGCGCGTTCGGAATCCCGTGACGATAATATAACGTCGGCTCCGCGGAAAGGCTTACATATTCTATTTTATTTATCAGGAGAAGAATATTTTTCTCTCACGGCGATGGCCTCCGCCATGGCGAGGTCCGCGGGCTCATTCACGTTGACGAACGGGTCGAACGGCGCCGCCGCCCAATCGGCATAGGCAAGGTGGTGACGCTGGGTGAAATGTCCGACCTTGCGAAGCTCTTCGTCGACCAGCGCATGGCGTAGCGCGCCACGCATCGCCACGGGCCAGAGGCCGATGACAGGATGTGCGCCGCTCGCCGAGCGGGCGCAGGCGATGTCCGCCCCCGCCTCAAGCCGCGCCGCCGCGAGGCGCGCCACGAGATCGGACGGAAGGAACGGCGTATCGGTCGGCGCGCTGACCGCGAAGGCCAGTTCCGGGCAGTTGGCCGCGACCCAGTCCAATCCAGCGAGAATCCCTGCGAGCGGCCCCTGGAATCCGGGCACGTCATCGGCGACGACCGGAAGCTGGTAGGCCGCAAATCGCGCCGGATCGCCATTGGCGTTGAGGACCAGTCCGGCGCATTGCCGGGTCATGGTCGTAATGACCCGCGCAAGAATGGTTGCGCCGCCGATCTCGCGCAGCGTCTTGTCGCCGCCGCCCATCCGCGACGCACGGCCACCAGCAAGCAGGATGCCAAAGTAGCGTTCAGCCACGCTTCGCCTTCGCTTTTGAGATCGCAAATTCGCGAATGAATATAAAAAGATGCACGGTATTTTTCACGTCATGGGCGATCTGACGCCGGTTCAGAAGCGATACCAGATCGCCGCCATGGGGCCAAGTTCGCGGCCCGCATTTTTCCCGGCGACAGTTACGAAAGCGCCGAGCTGGGCAGACCAGGCGAAACTGAGATCATAGACGAAGCTTCCCTGCAGCTTCCCCCAGGACGATCTTGGAAAATCAGCGCTTTTGTTCGTCTGCATCGAGCCGAAGCCCTGCAACAGGACAAGGAGCTGCGGCAAAGGGCGTACGCCAAGAGTCAGGTCGAGCTTCCATTCGCCGGGCTGCCCCTGGGCGTAAAGGCGGTAGCCAGCTGCTGCGTCGGCGAAGGCGGCCCATTCGCCGATTTTGAAACTTGCGCCCGCCATGCCGCGCAGATCAATCGCGCCCGCCCGATGCGGCTCCGCGCCATTGAAGGAAGCCCCGGGCGTCAGCAGAGTCGCCTGCAGTGACGCGACGAAGGCGTCCGACTGAAAAAGCCTGAACCGGCCGCCGATTCCGCTCTCGCCGGGCCCCGTATAGGAATCCGCAGGCGCCGGCTGGCGAATGACGTCATAGGCGGGTGCGACGACGAGCGTCAGCCAGTCGGTCAATCCATATTCGATATAGGATCCGAGTTCGAATTTCTTGTAGGACGGAACCGGGATCAGCTTGCCGTGCGCGTCGAAAGCGCGGCTCGACCCGGAAAATGCTGTGCCGGCGATGATTTGCCCCTCGCCCGGCGGCATGAGCCAGGCGCCCGCACGGGCCGCGCCGGCCGTGAGGACGAGCAGGAACCAAACGCCAAACGCGCGCGCGCAGCGCGGGCGCACGCTCACAAGTTCAACGCTCGACGCGCGTTTGAATTCGCGCTGACTTTACGCAACAGACGCAAGGCGCCACCCAAAATACGCGAGCGACTGCTTTTTAATAAATCATATGATCAGTTGTCACGCCATAGTTGATATGAGGTTTTCGTTCGGCCGCGGCTGCGCTTTCCGGCTCGCCTCAGCCGCAAGGCGCAAACTTGACAGCGCCGCCGCGCGAGCCTAGCCGGAAGCGGCTTTCCGAATGCGAGCGCGCGCCGGCCGTCCACGCAACGCCGGACCCGCGGCGGAATGGCCGCAGCACGACAACAAGGAAGGGCGCTTTGCCTCGACTGATCGCGGGCCTCGCCGAAATCGCCGGGCGCTACGACATTATTTTGTGCGATGTCTGGGGCGTCGTTCACAATGGTGCCGTCGCCTTCGCGCCAGCGCTCGACGCGCTCGCCCGCTTCCGCGCCAGCGGCGGCGCTGTGGCGCTCATCACAAATTCGCCGGCGCCGAGCCGGATCGTCGAGGCGCAGCTCGACAGCTTCGGCGCGCCGCGCGCAGCCTACGACGCCATTGTCTCTTCCGGCGACGTCACCCTGTCGCTGCTGATCGAGCGGGCGGGTCAAAGCCTGTTCCATATTGGCGCGGCGGCCGAGACCTTTCTTTTCGATGAAGTCGCGGCGCTTCTCGGCGCGGCGCCGCGACAGGTCGCGATCGAGCAGGCGGACTTTGTTCTTTGCACCGGCTTCATTGATTTCTGGCGCGAGAAGCCGGAAGACTATGACGCGAGGCTCAAACGTATCCACGCGCGCGGCCTCGACTTTATCTGCGCGAATCCCGATCTCGTCGTCGAGGTCGACGGCGCGCTGTCCTATTGCGCCGGCGCGATCGCCGAACGCTATCAGCGCCTTGGCGGCAAAGTGATCCAGGCCGGCAAACCCTTTGCGCCCATCTACGACCGCGCGCTCGCCCGCGCCGCCGCCGCGCGAGGCGCGCCAGTCGAGCGCTCCCGCGTCCTCGCTATCGGCGATTCGATGCGCACGGATATTGGCGGGGCGGACGCCCAGGGCTTCGACAGCCTGCTTATCACCTCGGGGATTCACCGCGATGAATTGCATCGCGGCGCATTGAATGCGGCCGGCTCCGATCTCGACGCCGCCGCGCTGCGTCAATTCGTCGAAGCCGCCGGCCACGCCCCGAGCGCGGCCATCGCCGAGCTCGTCTGGTAGAGGAAAATTGAGACAGCAAAAGCTTGACGGGCGAAAGCGCGCACGGCAGGTTCGCGGCTCCCGGAGCGGGGCGGATGAGCGGAACCGGCTTTTCCGTCGCGGTCTGAATGAAGGAGAATCGATCACGTTCTTTTTTGGATTGATTTAATCCAAAAACATCGTGACCTAGCGGCGGCGGCGCGACGGCGCGGCTTCAAGATGCATCCGGCCGGAACGTTGCGCATGCCGGGCCCTGCGGCTTCAGCGCTTAAGGTTAGTCTGAATTCCATTGGCAGATTCTCCGACCGCCAAAAACTTCGTTCTTGCGATCGATCCCGCTGCGCCGCCGGCCGGGCTTGAGGGCGCGGTCGTTGCAATCGGCAATTTCGACGGCCTCCATCGCGGCCACGTCGCCGTGATCCGCCGCGCGCAAGCGCTGGCGGCGAAGCTCGGGCGCCCCTGCGCGGTGCTGACCTTCGAGCCGCATCCAAGCGACTTCTTCCGCGGCGCAGAGACGATTTTCCGGCTCGCGCCGATGCGCACAAAAGCGAAGTCCCTGGCGCGCCTCGGCCTCGACGGCATGATCGTCATTACCTTCGACGCCGCGCTCGCCGGCCTCAGCGCGGAAGCCTTCGTCACCGAGATTTTACTGCATCGCCTCGGCGTCAGCGCTGTTGTCGCGGGTTATGATTTCCATTTCGGCGCAGGGCGCCTCGGAACGCCGGCTTTCCTGAAACAGGCAGGCGAGCGCCATCGCCTCACGGTCGAATTCGTCGAACGGGTCGCGGCCGAAAGCGGCGATGCGACGGAGGCGGCCTCTTCGACGGCGACGCGGGCGGCGCTCGAGGCTGGCGATGTCGAGCGCGCAGCGGGGCTGCTCGGACATCCCTTTTCCGTAATGGGCGAGGTCCTGCACGGCCAGAAGCTTGGCCGCGCGCTCGGCTTTCCGACCCTCAATCTCATGCCCGATCCGAGCTGCCGCCTGCGCTACGGCATCTATGCGGTGCGCGTTGAAATCGACGACAAGCTGCGTGACGGCGTCGCGAGTTTCGGCCGCCGGCCGACGCTCGACAATGGACCGCCGCTTCTCGAAGTCCATGTGTTCGATTTCGCCGGCGATCTTTACGGTCGCACGATCGAGACGTTCTTCATCGGCTGGATCAGGCCCGAGGCGAAGTTTCCCTCGCTCGACGCGCTGAAGGCGCAGATCGCGGCGGATGCCGAGAAAGCGCGGGAGATTCTGCGCGATTCCCCTCCCCCCTCGCCGCTCGCCTGAAGCCCCGCCAACTCGCCCGCCGCCATGGCCGGGCTGAAGCGCCGCCCGAATTTCCTTGTCTTCGCGGCGCGCCTCGCCTATTTTCGACATAGCTTCATCACGTTATTCGGGTCGCTTGAGTGAGAATCGGCTTCGCCATTTCGCAAATTCGCAGCGCGGGGTTGCTCCCTTCGCGCGGCGGAGCTTTGCGCGCGACGGCCTTCCTCCGCGCGGGGATGCTTCTCCTTATCCGCCCCTGAGGGCCGGCCGGGCGATGCCTGGGCGCTCAGGGGGACGCGCCGCCGCTTCGAAGATCACCCTTTCCGGATAAAGCCATGACCGAATCCAATGCCGTTCCGCACGCCGAGCCGGCGCGCAAAAATTCCGAATCCGTCGTCATATTCGACACGACCCTGCGCGATGGCGAGCAATCGCCGGGCGCAACGATGTATCTCGAAGACAAGCTGCAGGTCGCCGAAATCCTCGACTCCATGGGCGTCGACATCATCGAGGCCGGTTTCCCGATCGCCTCGGAAGGCGACTTCGAGGCGGTCTCGGCGATCGCCGAGCGCACGCAGAACGCCGTCATCGCTGGCCTCGCCCGCGCGACCGAAGCCGATATCGCGCGCTGCGCCGAAGCGGTGCGCAAGGCGCGACGGCCGCGCATCCATTTATTCATTTCGACCTCGCCGCTGCACATGAAATACAAGCTGCAGAAAGAGCCGGCGCAGGTTCTCGACCTCGTCACGTCGAGCGTCGCACGCGCGCGCAACCTGATCGACGACATCGAATGGTCGGCCGAGGACGGCACCCGCAGCGACATTGATTTCCTCTGCCGCTGCGTCGAGGCGGCGATCAAGGCCGGGGCCACGACAATCAATATTCCAGACACCGTCGGCTATGCGGTGCCCGGCGAATATCAGGCCCTCTTCGAGACCGTGCGCGCGCGCGTGCCCAATTCCGACAAGGCGATCTTCTCGGTGCATTGCCATAACGATCTCGGCCTCGCCGTCGCCAATTCGCTGGCGGGCGTCGCCGGCGGCGCGCGGCAGATCGAATGCACGATCAACGGGCTCGGCGAGCGCGCCGGCAACGCCGCGCTCGAAGAGATCGTCATGGCGTTACGGGTGCGCGCCGACGCGATGCCCTATCACAGCGCGATCGACTCGACGCTGCTGACCCGCGCGTCGAAACTCGTCTCGGCGGTGAGTTCGTCGCCGGTGCAGTACAATAAGGCGATCGTCGGCCGCAACGCCTTCGCGCATGAGAGCGGCATCCATCAGGACGGCATGCTGAAAAATGCGCAAACCTACGAGATCATGACGCCGGCGAGTGTCGGCGTCAGCAAGACCTCGCTGGTGATGGGCAAGCATTCGGGCCGCCACGCCTTCAAGGACAAGCTGCGCGAGCTCGGCTATGAACTCGGCGAAAACGCCCTGCATGATGCGTTCGTCCGCTTCAAGGACCTCGCCGACCGCAAGAAGATCGTCTACGACGAGGATCTCATCGCCCTCGTCGACGACGAGATCATCCATGCGCATGAACGCATCAAGCTCATCGACCTCACCGTTTTCGCCGGCACCAAGGGCCCGCAATCGGCGGCGTTGACGCTCGACATCGACGGCGTTCACGTGACCCATCAGGCGACCGGAAACGGACCGGTCGACGCCATCTTCAACGCTATCCTCGCTTTGGTGCCGCATAACGCCGTGCTGGAGCTCTATCAGGTCCATGCCGTCACCAAGGGGACTGACGCGCAGGCGGAAGTGTCGGTGCGGCTGGCCGAGGACGGCAGGACGGTGACGGCCAAGGGCGCCGATCCCGACACGCTGGTCGCCTCCGCGCGGGCCTATATCGCCTCGCTGAACAAGCTGATGATGCTGAAGCGCGGCAAGCCGCAGCAGAACGTGCTTGCCGGTTAGGGAGCATATTTTCGCGCCGTGAAGCTTGCGGACGGCTGGACAGGAGCGCACCTGTTTGTTACAGGACGTTTCCTTCCGGCCGCCTCTTCGGCGACCGGCAAGTGAATTTCTTTTGATGGGCGCATAGCTCAGTTGGTAGAGCAGCTGACTCTTAATCAGCGGGTCCACAGTTCGAGCCTGTGTGCGCCCACCATCAAAAGCAATCCCTGAGCAAATTCTCTTAAGGGAACGGGTAGTACGTACGGCCCCTTTTGTGGGTCGTATCGTCGTACGTCCGACTTTGTTCCAAATCATCGGCTCGGCGAACATGCACGCCTTCTTTCAATGCATCCGAGATCTGGTTCAAATCGTCGTCAGCTTCGCGCCAATGGTCGAGATGGACCGTCATTTGAATGGAGTCGCCCGCGGCTTCGGCGACCTCCGCGGCGCACGCAGACCATGCAAGCGCTCGCGGGGCTTGGAGCGCAAATCGGAGGCTCAGGCTCGCACGAAGTTTTTCGGGCGTTCTGACCGCATCCCTGCCCCTCATGCCCTTTGATCGCCATGTCGATCGCGCTGCATCGAATGGCCGGTGATCTGCGCGATCTCCGGATGCGTGCAGCGGGCGCGCGCGAGCCATGTGACGGAGGTGCCGCGTAAATTCTGATCGGACATGTCGGCGACGCCTTCCGCTATGACCGGCATATGAAGGGCGTTTCCGAGCGCGATTACGGCGCGGACGATGGCGGCGCCGCAAAGCCGATCAACGCGCGTCCCATCGAGCCGCTCGCTTTCGCTGTGCGTCCTGTATTGCGCCGTAGGGCGCCGCCGGATCAGGCGGGCCTCAGGCGGATGAACTGTGACTCAGCGTGCAGACGCCGCGACACGCGTCAAAACCAGTTTCGAAAGCGAAAATGAGCGTCCATGACCGCATGAGCCAGCCTCGGCATGGCGGCAAACAGCATTCGATTTCGTAGTCTCGGCTGCTTTCGAAAGTCCATCCCGGCGGTTGCAGGTTTCGATGCATTTGCTCTTGGTGACAGCGCAGTTTCGCTCACAAACGAAATGCGATGCGTCGGCCAAGGAACAATCGCCTGAACAGCGTATCGCAGCCCACTGGCAGTCGCTAAGGCAATTTCCGCCGCGTGTTTGCGCGGACCGCCACGACCCATGAGGAAAGTCCGCCGCCGCGGCGCAAGAAAAAGAGACGGCGAGCGCGCAAGCGGCGAGCCAGAAGATCAACATGCAGCGCTCAAGGCGCCGCGCGTCGCTCAGGATCGCATTTTCTGGTTCTGGCCATAGAGCGCCTCCGCCGGTTAAGGTTTCATCGCGCAGCTTCCGCCGCCGGGCCGGACGGCGAAAAGTCTCGAATTTAATCGAAGCGTCTCTCATGCCGGAAAATTTCATGCGCTAGACTATACCTTAGCTATTCAAAAATTAGCGCGCCGGGCGTCGCATTGGCCGTTCTTGTTGTTTGTTAACGAACATTTTTAGATCTGGCGCGTCGGATCTTCTGACTGTGTCGGGGCAGCGGTGCGCAATGAGGGCGGCGGATTGCGTTTAGAGCCATCGCTCGAGCCAGCGCGGGATATAGGTTTTGTATTGATTGAACACGACGCCGATGATCT
>Ga0182014_10000938_pt1 | contig 39732 bp, 28 predicted proteins | sample 612S2DmetaG_FD_120489 | JGI IMG/M metagenome (GOLD analysis project Ga0182014, IMG submission 120489) | Permafrost microbial communities from Stordalen Mire, Sweden - 612S2D metaG | ecosystem: Environmental > Terrestrial > Soil > Wetlands > Permafrost | place: Sweden: Stordalen | collected... | reverse complement strand
TCACTGGTTGCCAGGGGATGACTACCTGACCAACTTCAGAGTGGGAGATCCCTACGTCAAGGTCGACCAGGGATTCGCCCGCCTGCCAGGAGCAGGCTACGAAGCCATTCATCCGGAGTTAAACGGAGTCAACCCCGAAGACTATCCCGACATCCACAAGATGGCCATCCTGGCCGATGTCGCTCCCTACTCCCAGGAGTACAACTAGGTCTCTCCGTCCTGCCTCACACAAAAAACTTCGCGCGCGCCCGGCAGAACTGTGCTCACGATCTGTCTGGTTGTGCCTGCTTGTGTCTGTTTGTCAGTTGTTGCCGGCGGGGTGGGTCTCCGGTTCTTGAGAGTATGCAGCCGGGTAGTTTCGGAGCCTTTTCCAGGTGGCCGGATGGGCCGGATTGCCTCTCTGAAACTCTTTTCGCTCTGCCCGCTTTTCGCCCGCCAATTGAGGTTTCACTTTTAGGTTGGGACGGGGTAGGGGAACGTGTTTTCCCTACCTAGTCTTGATACTTATGGATCAAAAATTAATATCAATGGGTATTAATGGGTGTACTGCGCCCGCGGTAGTATAGCTCCACACAGAAAATGTGAAGTGGTTTCAATTTCACCGTCGCTCTTTGACGGAAATTGTCCCCCTTTCCTCCCCCGCGCTTAAGGCGCGGGTGACAGGGCTCCTCTTGAGATGCAAGGAACACTCCCTGTCAATCAGTTGCCAGAATCCAACTTCCCGTTTCTTATCCCGTTCAGCGTCTCACCGAGTTACTTCCAGGTTTGACCACAAACCGACCGGAATGGCCCAATCTTCCGTGTCTTCACGGTTCCAGGACGGCAAAGTGATCGGCGTGGTCGATGAAGATGCGGCGGAAGAGTCCCATCGTCAGCACGCCGTCGAACCCCTTTGCGCGGGAGTCGTTCTGGGCGCCGGCGAGGCTGACAAAGGATACGCCGGACATTTCGCGTGAGCCGATCTTTACCTCCTGCAGGGGAAGGGTGGAAGAGATTCGTTGGGATCCGTCCACGCCGCTTCCGCGCAAAGACGCAGTTCGGGACAACTGCAGCGCCATATATTGAGGGGAATTGTAGAGGAGAGGAACGTTCGCGCCGGAGTCGAGCATCAGGCGAACCAGCCTCATCCCGTCCGACAGGCGAGCCTCGATGATCAGCAGCCTGGACAACACGCCGCTATCCTTCTGCCGCGGACACGCTGAGGGGCGTATACCTGGATCATCATTTGACAACGCAGGGACCACCGAGTTCCGAGGAATCAATCGGGAGATCAAACTCGATTCGCAAGTGCTGATCAAGGTCGCACTGATGTAGGGATGGAGGTTTCAGCGCGGTCCGTAGGTCGACGCAATCACGAGCATGAGTCTACACGCGAAGAATTCTGGAAGCTACTCCGATGTTTGCTTTGCGGGTGACTGCAATCTGTTGTGATGGCAGAATATTCAAGGTGGAGTGGGGAGCAGGGTGAGGGCCAGCTTACGTCAGATTCATGAACACTGGCCGATATCTCATTGCCGATCTTTCGCGATGCATGTAATGAGCTGTGGGACGATAGGAAGCTGCGGCGTGCGACCACTAAACCGCGTAAGTTTAAGATGGTTTGCATGACTCCTTGCCGGCGGAATGGTCTTTCAGCAGCGTTCCTCTTTGCCACCCTGTGCGTCCTACACGGCCCTGCGCACGGTGCAACACCTGCAGCAGGAAATAACAGCGCAATGCCAGCCCAGTATTGGGCGATCGCTATCCATGGCGGCGCAGGGGAAAGTGAATGGGAACAGATGGACCCGGCGACAGCAGTCACTTACCACGACTCCCTCGCGAAGGCGCTTTCGGCAGGATCGGCCGTTCTCAAGCGGCATGGCAAGGCACTGGATGCAGTCGAGGCGGCCGTGAAGGTGCTCGAAGACGATCCGCTGTTCAACGCGGGCCGAGGCTCTGCGTTTGCCGCCGACGGAAAGAACGAGATGGACGCGGCGCTAATGGATGGTGCGACACTCGCAGTCGGATCGGTTGCCGATGTGCAATTCACGCGGCATCCGATCGCACTCGCCCGTGCTGTTATGGAGCACACCCCGTATGTGATGATGGTCGGCGCGGGAGCGGATGAGTTCTCTCGAGCCCAGGGCCTGGAGCAACAACCGCCCTCATTCTTCTTCACAGAGTTGCGCTGGCGGGAATTTGTTTCGATCATGCGTACAAGTGGCCGTCCGGTTCCTCCGCGCCCGGCTGGGGTCGGCCCTGCAACCGGTCCAACAGCCTCGGCCGGACCGCACATGTTCGGGCATCGCTTCGGAACCGTCGGTGCGGTGGCCCGCGACAGTGAGGGCCACCTGGCTGCAGCCACCTCAACTGGAGGCATGCAGGGCAAACTGCCGGGGCGCGTAGGCGACTCCCCGCTGATTGGTGCGGGAACCTATGCGAGCGATCACTCTTGCGCCGTGTCCGGCACAGGAGTCGGCGAATATTTCATCCGGCTTACCTTGGCACGACAGATTTGCACCCTGGTGGAGCAAGGGCAAACACCGCAACAGGCGGCTGACCATATGATTCATACAGAGCTGCCGGCACTCAAAGGCGGGGAGGGCGGCGTTATCGTGATCGCACCAACCGGAGACCCAATCTGGAGTTCGAATACTCTCGGTATGTTTCGCGCAAAGGAAGCGGAGGGCAGCGAGCCCGATATTCATGTCAAGTAGTGCGCGATGAGCTTCCAGCCTTTTGGCCGCCAGCCCGACCACAAGGGCAACAAGCAAGTCGCGACTTGTGCCGCCAACGATCTTCAGTTGCCACAAGACCGCCTTCTAGTCTGCTCGGATGGGTCGATGATCAATTTACGCGTCATCGCCTGAGCGTACTTCCAGGGCAACCGACGGTGGAAACGCAGGTTAGCCCGTTCTCGTCAACCCAAGATCATGACCAGTCGGATAGGCGAGCACAAACCGACTTGAACGAGCTTCGCAATGGATTCCCAGCCTTGGAGCACGTCCCGGGCGCGGTGGCAAGGCGCTCGGAGATGGAAACGGCTGCCGCGGCTGGTTCGACACAACCGAGTGCAGACAGCGAAAATTGTACGCACATGGGTGGGGGCTATGAAAACAACTTCAATGACGAGACGGGATTTTGTGCGACTTGGTTCCGCAGCGGCCGTGACATCCACGCTGGTTAAATCGCCGTTACAAGCAGCGCAGACAGCGGCGGACGGTGGCAAGGTTCGTTTTGCGATTGTGGGCACGGGAATTCGCGGTTGCGATCTGCTGCGATCGGCGCGCAAGGTATCCACGGGAGTCTGTGTGGGCGCGGCGGACCTGTACGTGACACGGCACATGGCTGCCAAAGAGGCGTATGGGGCCGACTTTCCCACGACCAGCGATTACCGGGTGCTGCTTGACCGCAAGGATGTGGACGCGGTCCTGGTAGCCACATCGGACCACCATCACCGTCGAGTGACGCTGGATGCAGTTGCGGCTGGCAAGGACGTTTACTGCGAAAAGCCGATGTCGCACACCGTGACGGACGGATTCAAGATGTTGGAAACGGTCGCGGCGAACAAGCGCATCTTTCAGGCAGGCAGCCAACGGGTAAGTTCCATTCTCTACTCCAAGGCGAGAGAGATCTTCGCATCCGGGCGGCTGGGCGAAGTGCACGAGATTGACGCGCAGTGGAACCGGAATACACCGGGAGGCGCTTGGCTTTATCCGATTCCGCACGACGCGAGTCCGGAAACGGTCGATTGGAAAGGGTTTCTGGTGGATGCTGTGGATCGACCGTTCGATCCGCAGCGCTTCTTCCGTTGGCGCTGGTTCAGAGACTACGGGTCGGGGTTGGGCGGGGATCTGTTTGTGCATCTGCTGAGCGGCATACAGGTGATTACAGGGATAAACGCACCGGCCAAGCGCGCCTACTCGATGGGCGGTACCTACCGCTACAAAGACGGCCGCGAGTTCCCTGACTTGCTGGAGACTCTGTATGAATTTCCCTCAGAGAACGGAGACGTGCAGGTACATTTGCATTGCAACCAGGCTAACAATGACGGCAATGAAGGAATCAAGTTTTATGGTTCTACAGGGACAATGGTATTGACGGGGACGACGGTCACGTTCACCCCGCAGGATGTGAGGCCGAGATTCGAGCCTTATGGCTGGGGTGGGATGACGGCGGCGCAGCGCCAGCAGGGAATGGAGGAGTGGAAAGCGGAACATCCGGAGACGCTTCCGACGCCGGGTGATGCGGAGACCTTCACGCTTCCGAAGGGTTATGACGATACCGCCGCCCACATTGCCAATTTCTTCAGTGCGGTGGTCACGCGCAAGCATGTCGTTGAAGACGAGGTTTTCGGCAACAATGCCGCCATTGGTTGCCACTTGGCTAATTATTCATACTTCCATGGCACCGCTGCGACATGGGACGAGGCGACGAAGACGATCAAGGGATAAATTCGGCTGTGAGCACGGTCAAAGACTTTGGTCCGGCGCGCGCCGGGACACCCTGCCGCGCTGGCAGCTTAGAGCAAACCGCCAATGGACGTTTCTAACCGGTATCATTCCAGGAAAGCGGTAAGACCTGTCAGCCGATGTCCATTTGCGTAGGGAAATGGGCGAAGCCTTGCCGACTTAACAGTACCGATCCTGTCCGCTAAGGTGAAGATTGCTTGAATCTGGCGTGTCGAGACGCAGAGTCATTCCGTGGTGGTCCATTGAGGTCCGATCTTACGCACTCAATCCTTCAACACGCCTGTTTGTCAATTACTGATTAGACAATAGGCGAGCCTTTGTCTTCCGCTCCCGGCCGTGGGCTGGTGAACCTGCCGATCAGTCGACCGATGTGACGCATTCTCGGGGCCTAGTGCTGGGCCGGTTGAAGAGAAGGCTTGGCCGCTGGTTTGGCCCCCGCCGGAGCATGCGTCGCGGGCGCAATGGCCGGCACGATCCGAGCCAGTTTGATCCTGTCTATGTCAGGAAATTTGGCTTTCAGGTAGGCGTCTCCCTGCTCGGTGATCAGATCCTGGCGCGGAGATTCGCCGTAGACAGGATAGATTTTATCGACCACGTCCATGCCTTCGACGACGTTGCCGAAGGGGGCGAAGCCCATTCGGTCGAGGCGGGCGTTGTCAGCATAGTTGATGAACAGCTGGGTGGTGCGGGTATTGGGACCGGCAGTGGCGAAGACAAGGTATCCGCGCTTGTTGCTTTGAACGACGGGATCATCCGGGATCGTGGCGGTCTTCCAGATCTTGTTGACGGCGGGGTTGGCGCTGAGCCCGAACTGCACAACGAAGCCGGGCACGACGCGAAAGAAGGCCGCGTTGGTGAAGTAGCCATACCGGACCAGGTTGTAAAAGCGTTCTGCGCCGCGGGGCGCCCACTCGCGATGCACTTCGACCACGAAGTCGCCCGCGTTAGTGGTGAACTTCGCCTTGAAGACCGCGGGCGCCTTGGCCTTGAGCGATGCCGGGTTCAGCAGGGACGGACTAGCAGCAGCGGCGTGGGCGGCACTGGGTCTGGTGGGAGAGCCGTTGGCGGGAGCGCTTTTGGGAGCCGGGGCCTGGGCGTGGACGAGAAGGCCCGCAGACAAGACAATAACCGTCGCAATTGCTTTCATGATCACCGATTGTACGAAACGGCGGAGCGATTCGGGGCGACGGGAGACAAAAACGGCGATCCGGCTGACCTTACCCCTACCCAGTGTCCCGGGGGCCTGAATGCTTCCTTGGGCGAACATTCGGCATAGGGAAGTGTTGGCCACAATCCGGCCGGAACGCATATTCTTGGCGATCGGTTGCCGTCTGGAGGTGCCGAGGCCACCGGCCGCGCCCCTCAGACGTTCTTATCTAGAACTGGCCATACGCCCGTGGTGCACAAGATTGAACAGTATGCGGAATTGGTCAATGAGAAACTAACAGGTAATGTCGGGGAGCACTCTATGAAAATGAGAATTGCCTTGATTGCGATCATGTTGGCCGCTGTTCCGGTGCTGATGGCAAATTGTCACGCGCAAACGCCACCAAAGGATTCCACCCTCACCGTCGCGGGACACCCGGGAGAAGCACAGCTCGTTCAGGTCAATGGTAAGTCGTATATCGACATTGAGACACTTGCGCGGCTAACTCAAGGAACCCTGTCGTTCAAAGCAAATCAGACAATTCTCACGCTTCCTCCGTCGAATTCAGAGCCGCCCGCACCGCATGTGAGTGCGGGCTTCTCAAGAGCTTTCATCCAGGCGGGCATCGAGGAGATGAGCGTGATCCGGGAATGGCGGATTGCGATCGTCAACGCGGTCCGGAATAACAGTCCCGCGTCCGAAGACTGGATATCTGCGCAGCACAGGCTGGCAGACAAGAATCTGGAGCTCGCCTCCGTGGCCGTATCGACGGACGACGACCGCAGTGCTTACCCGCTGCTTTCTGCCGAATTCAATAACATGCAAAACTTGAGTGAACTCTACCTCGCGATCCGCAAGCAGGCCACGTTCATTTCACCGGACACCTTCCACAGCAGTCCTCTTGAAGACCAGATTCTGAGTTGCGCACGGGATTTTGTGTCCATGACGGAGAGTCACGAATTTCAGGATCAGCCGGCATGTCACTAGATTCCGCCAATCGCTCGTCACCGTATCCTGAACCCCTCAAAGTTGAGCAAAACAGAATAGACAAGATGGTGAGCCCCGGCGATGAAGTGACCTCTATTGAGGCCATCTTCCGCGAAGCCTTTGAAGGCTTCGAAAGCTAGCCCAACTTCAGCGGCTTGGGGCTTGCACAGAATATTCTCTCCATGCAATGCTTTCGGTTCCCTCATTGCTCAACTCCGGCGGACAGAGCCTAGCCATCACTAGCCCAGACTACGCATGATTTCTGAGATCGCAGCGGACTATTCGGTCACAGGAAACAGACGGGATCGGGACGCTTCAGCAGGAATTGGGCGGTGTCCGCCGCGCCTTTTCGCTTAAGCAACGGAGGTTTCTAAGTCCATGACTCGCGGAAAGAGAACGTTGTTCTCCAGATGGATGTGTTGGTGGAGGTCCTGCTCGAATTCCTTCAGACCGTCGTAGAACGCGTGAAAGGTTGGGCAGGCGTCGGGGGGCGTTGCGAAGTTCGCGCTGAGATTACGGATTTCCGCCAGCAGAGCTCCTGCCGCATCGTGCTCCTGCGTCATCATTGCGATTGGATTGGCCACGGTCCCGAAGCAACTTCTTGGTTTGGGCATTCCACTAACGATGGATTCCTCCAGACCGGCGATATAGGGGAACAGAACCGCTTCCTCCTTCGCAAGATGGTGCGTCAGTTCTTCGTCAAGTTGCGCTAGCGTTGCCGCGATCACCGGCAACTCAGTCTTTGTTGAGCCATGACGGTTTACAACCTTCTCGGCGAGCAGCACCAGCCGCGGAAGCTCCCGCTTTACATAGGCGTGGTGTGTTGCCACAATGTACGAACTCAGATCCCCCAGGGACTTTCCGGCCCAGTTTTCAGTATTCTCCGCCGGTGCTTGCGCCGCCGCTTCCAATGCTGCGAGTACGGCATCGACTTCCAGATTTCCGGCGGTGCACGCTTCTGACAAGGGTTTGCGGCCTCCGCAGCAGTAGTCGATTCCAAATTGTTCAAATACGCGGATTGACGACGGCTGCTCCAATGCGATTTCGCGAACGGTCTGTGTGGTTGGGGTCATTTCGATCTCCTTGAATCCCAGCTTAGAGCGATCACAAGATCGGCTACAGCGACTTTGGTCACTGGAACCCACAATAAGGGAACTTCGTCTGGAATCCGATGCTGTGACTTAAGTCGCTGAGCCTTCTCTTTCGTAGTCCTATGCTTGGTCTGCAAACCAATTCAGACAGGGAAGGCAAATTCGATGTTCTGTTACCAGTGTGAGCAAACTTCAAAAGGGGAAGGCTGCCAGACTCTTGGCGTCTGCGGGAAAGATGAGACAACTGCGGCTCTTCAAGATCTTCTGATTCATGTGATCAAGGGCATCGGGATGTACGCGCATCGGGCTTCCCAGCTTGGCGCATCTGATCCGGAAATCGACGCCTTCACAATCAAAGCCATCTTCACGACGATGACGAACGTCAATTTCGATCCGGACCGTCTGGTTGGATTGATTCATGAGGCCGTCACAATCCGCGATGCGGCCCGTGACATGTACGAGCGTGCCAGCGTTATAGCGGGAATTGCTCCGGCTTACCTCGGTGGGCCTGCGGCTTGGGTTCCAGCCTCGACTCTCGAAGGTCTTCTCGCTCAAGGTGAGCAAACCCTGCTTCCGGTCCGGTTCCTGACCGAAGGCAAAGAGGTCTCAAACCTTCAGGAACTCGTCCTCTATGGACTGAAAGGAGTGGCTGCTTACGCCGCACACGCGCTTGCCCTCGGAGTCGGCGATCCTCTGTCGTACGCGAAGATTCACGAGCTTCTCGACTTCCTGACCAAGCCTGCGCCAACGGCCGACGAGCTGCTGACTAATGCCCTGGCGGTGGGTGAACTGAACTATCGCGTGATGGAGATTCTGGACAAGGCGCATACCGAGACATTCGGCCATCCTGTGCCTTCGAAGGTCAGGCTTCATGCCCGCAAAGGCAAAGCCATCCTCGTCTCGGGCCACGACCTCCACGATCTGTATATGCTTCTTGAGCAGACAAAGGGGCTTGGCATCCAAATCTACACGCATGGCGAAATGCTCCCTGCGCATGGTTACCCAAAGTTGAAAGCTTACGAGCATCTCGCCGGAAATTATGGCGGTGCATGGACAGATCAGGCGGATGAGTTCGCGGAATTCCCTGGCGCTATCCTGATGACCTCAAACTGCATTCAGGAACCGAAACTCAAGTACAAGGAACGCATCTTTACTTCGGGCGCGGTGGCATGGCCTGGAGTGGCGCACATCGCCGATCAGGACTTCGGCCCAGTCATCGCCGCCGCGCTTCAGGCACCCGGCTATGCAGAAGACGGTTCCAACGAAGAGATTACTGTAGGCTTCGGCCACAACGCTGTCCTAAGCGTTGCCGGCAAAGTGATTGATGCGGTAAAGGCTGGCGCCATTCGTCACTTTTTCCTGATCGGAGGCTGCGACGGAGCCCGTTCTGGCCGGAGCTACTATACGGAATTGGCCGAATCTATTCCGGCGGATTGCTTGATCCTCACGCTGGCCTGCGGCAAGTTCCGTTTCAATAAGCTCGACTTCGGAGAGATCGGCGGCCTGCCGCGCCTGCTCGACATCGGCCAATGCAACGATACATATTCTGCGCTGCAAATCGCACTTGCGCTCGCCAAGGCTTTCGAATGCGGTGTCAATGATTTACCTCTCTCGCTGGTCCTTTCCTGGTATGAACAGAAGGCGGTGGCTGTACTGCTTACCCTTCTTCACCTGGGCGTTCGCAACATTCGCATTGGACCCACGTTGCCGGCGTTTCTCTCGCCTGGAGTGCTCGACCTTCTCCACCAGAAATTCAACCTTATGGCAATCGGCGCCGCGGAAGCAGACCTTGCGGCCATGCTTGCATGATTGATCTCGTGGCCAGTGCGAAGGATCACTTCGCACTGCCGCTTCAAATTCAAAATGAGGACTGACACAATCGCTGAGAAGGGCAACTTGATATGGGCACAGAAGCGGCAGTACTGACCAACATGCAGGAAGGAAAGAAAAAGCTCGTCCACCGGTCAGGTCTGGGTATGTAAGGAGCGAAGCAGAACCAGCAATGGCCTCGACTGCGTCACGCTGGACGAAGCTGTAGCGTGAATGAAAATGCTCACCACGGGAGCCGTTGCGAGGCTACTTGCGCCTGAATCGAAACTCGGTCCCGATCGCCGCGATAGCGTGGCTGTCCAGCAACTGAGCAGCACGAGCAAAAACTACCGTTTCCTCGACGTGGATATGGTCGGAGTAAAGCTGCTTGAGTCGCTCAGTCTCGGAACGCAATTGAAGTGCATCTGTTGATGTCAATTCGCTAGTTGCGATCCAGGTCGAGTACAGCCTCTCAACTGCTCGGTGCAGGTCGTTTGCCTCGCGATGGTCGCTCTCTAGCCTGTCAATCTTCTCAAGAGAACCCGCGTCCGATTCACGCAGCCGTGGAAAGAGCGACTCTTCTTCGTCCGCCGTGTGGCGTTTTCCGCCTGTGCGGAAGTATTGCAGTGCAGCCTTCACCGCATCGCGCTCTTCGCTTGTGAGGCTTCGCCCCCGGGCGCGCCCAACCACCACGCAGAGAATGCCGAGGAAGCTCTCGATCCTCCTGTGGCAGTCTTTGAGCATCCCAATAGGATCATCGAAACCGCTATCGGGTTTTGCGCCAATCTGGATCCCCATTGCGTATCCTCAATTCCTACTGCTCCTATGATTGTCTTCCATTCGAGCGCGAAAGCGGTCTCAAGCACCCTGGAGCACATGGAGCGTTGATGCTGTTTTCACCTGCGGTGCCGGTTGCACATAGCCCTTCGGAACATAGGAGCAGCATGGCTCTTCCGCGTACGGGTTTCCGGTCAAAGCATGTGCGCGGGCTCTTGATCCACCACAGATTTCCTTGAATTCGCAAGATCCACATTTTCCCTCAAGCTTCGACGTATCTCGCAAGTCGCGGAACAGCGGCGAGTCGCGATAGATCGTGGCCAGTTCCTGTTCACGGATGCTGCCGGCCGAAAGGGGAAGAAAGCCGCTCGGAAAGACTTCACCTTTGTGCGAGATGAAGACGAACCCTTTGCCGTCATTGAGACCGCGTGGTGCACGCCCGATCGCGTCGACGGACCTTTCATGCCCGCTACTGGAACCCATTCCCGACTTTTGGTCGGCTACTCTCTGCTGCAAGACAAAGCGCCTGTAATGCTGCGCTTCGGTCGTCTTGATATCAAAGCTCGCGGTCCTGGATAGGCTGTACACTTTTGCAAAGACCGACTCGAACTCTTCCGCACTCAACAAATCGTTCAGCTTCCCGCGTCCCGTGGGGACGAGGAAGAACACACTCCAGAGCGTTATCTTTAACTTCTCCATCAAAGTGACAACCTCGTCGATCTCAGCAATATTCCTGCGGCTGAACGTGGTGTTGATCTGCACCGGCAGGCCAACCTCGTTTGCCCAATGAACCGCATCCAGCGTCCGCGCGAATGACCCGCTCATCCCGCGGAATGCGTCGTGTGTCTCAGCACTCGCGCCGTCCATGCTCATCGCGAGCCGAGCCAGGCCCGCTTCTTTGAGGCGGACGACAACTTCCCTGGTAAGGAGCGGGGTAGCGCTCGGCGTCAGCGATACTCGAACTCCCGCGGAGCGAGCATGGCCGATCAGCTCAAACAGATCAGGCCGCTTGATCGGGTCGCCTCCCGTCAGCACGAAAACGGGAACCTTCAAAGCAGCGATCTGGTCAATCAAGATTTTGCCCTCATCGGTGCTAAGTTCCATGGGGTTGCGGTCGGGCTGCGCCGAAGCGCGGCAATGGACGCAGGCGAGGTCACAGGCCTGTGTTACCTCCCAGATAGCGATGAATGGGCGTTCGTTGAAGTCGATGGTGTTGATTTGCGGATTCATTAACTTATAAGACAGCCCACGTCCGCATAATGCAGTGACCAAAGTCCCAGGCTGCTAGAATTTCTCAGTGACCACCGAACGCACTGATCTTGCAACTGCCCTCGGGAAGACCGCACTATTGTTGAGTCTCACGCCGGAAGAATTGAAAACCCTCGCTGCGCGAACAGTTCGCAAGCTATTCAGTGCAGGAGAATTGCTGTTCTCAGAAGGCGAGCCTTGCAACGGGCTGCACATCATTGCTCAAGGGAAGGTTCGCATATTCAAGACTTCTGTGGGTGGCCGCGAGCAGGTTCTGGCTGTGAACGTTCCGGGCGAGTCTGTCGCGGAATTGCCTGTCTTCGATGGTGGCCCATTTCCCGCGTCCGCGGTGGCGATCGGCGACGTTGAAATTGCTTTCATTTCGCGGTTCGATTTCCAATCGTATTGCATGGAGCATCCGGAAGTTGCGCTCAAAGTGCTCCAGGTGGTGGGCGCTCGGTTGCGGCGCCTGGTAGGGATCATTGAGGAGCTATCGTTCACGACCATTCGCCAGCGCTTGATTTCGGCATTGCTCAAGCTCGCGGATAGCGAAGGCAAGAAGACGGTTCGCGGAATCGAGTTTCAACTCCCCGCGAGCCATCAGGAGCTTGCCAATCAGCTCGGAACAGTGCGCGAGTTGGTTTCCCGCAACCTGATGCGCTTGCAGGCGGAGGGGCTTCTGGACGTTGACGCGCGACAAATCGTGGTAAAAGACTTCGGCGGCTTGAAGTCCCTCCTGGAGACGACTTCTTAGAACACTTGGGCTCCGAGTGACATAAGTTACTGCTCTGCTCTTCGTAGAGCGATACGGTTGCAGGTGGAGAGTGCTTATGCCGACCTCAACCCAGTCCATCCGCGAAATAGTAATGCAACATCCATGCTCAGCTAAAGTCCTTCATCGATTCGACATTGACCTGAGCCTGCAAGCCGATCTATCGCTCGAAGGGGCATGCCAGGAACTGCAACTCTCGGTCGATCAAGTCTTGGAGAAACTCGCCGATTCGGAGTCTCAGGAACGCGGCGGTATGGCATTGGATCCCGCAGCTCTGTCCCTCGCACGCCTGATTAAACACATCGTGCGGGTTCATCACCATTGTGTTCGTCAAGAGCTTCCAAGACTGGCCGAGATGGCTTCCAAGGTGGCTTCGAAGCGCGGCGATCGGGCGCCTGAACTGGCAAAAATCGCCGAGTTGATAGAGAAACTTCATAGCGAAATGTATGCGCATATTCAGAAGGAAGAGCAGGTTCTGTTTCCGTTCATCTCGCAAATGGATCAGGAATCGATCGTCGCTTACCCGCCCTCGCACGCATGCTTCCGGTCGGTTACCCATCCGATCTTCATGATGGAGCAGGAGCACGAGTCGGCCGGCCATATTGTGGCCCAGCTCACCCAGCTGACAAATCACTTTGAGCCGCTCTCATGGGCGTGCGCTACGCACATCGCACTCTATTCCGGGCTCCGCGATTTCGAGGCTGACCTCAGGCAGCACGTCCATCTCGAGAACGACGTTTTGTTTCCCCGTGCCATTCAACTGGAAGCAGAACTCAAGTCAAGGAGCTAGATATGACTACGCTTCCGTTGTTCGAACCGTTCGCCCCTTCAGCCTCGATCAGAGAGAATTTGGGAATTATTGCTCGCGAATGTCGGAAGAGCCTGATGCTCCGCGCATGGATCGCGAGCGGAATATTCTTTATGGCTTTGCCTGGGACTTTGTTGGGATTCTCGAACCTGATGGCGATCAGTGCTCATCACGGTCTCGGCACATTGCCGGCCGCATGGATGGAAGGCCACGGGCATGCACAGATGTTTGGTTGGATCGGTAGTTTCATTCTTGGCATTGGATTCTATTCACAGCCCGCGCATGGACGGTCAGTCACTCGTCTGCCTCTATCGTGCTTCATCCTTTGGGCTTCCGGCGTCGCTATGCGATGGTTCGCAAACATTTATGGATGGCATTGGCGCGCGCTCCTCCCCGTCTCTGCGGGATTTGAGCTCGTTGCGGTCATTCTGTTTCTCTATGCCGCGTCGTACCATAAGCTGCCAACATCGACTCAGGGAAATCGAGCGAAGTCTCCCATGGAACACTGGATGGTTTCCGTCCTGATCGGGACTGCGGGGCTCGCGTCCGCTGTGATTTTCAATTTTGTCGAGTGTGTTCGATTGGGCATGCAGGGCGGTCTTCGGTCTTTTCCGCATGGACTTGATCAGAAATATCTGGTGGTGCTTGGCTGGGGATTTGTCGTTCCAGTGGTATGGGGATTTTCTGCGCGATGGTTGCCGTCTTTCCTCGCAATCTCGAAGCCCAGCGTTCGTTGGTTTCGGGCAGCGTTATGCCTGGATGCAGCGGGCGTTGTCTTCGGCGTGGCAGGATGGCCTAAGCCCGCAACGATCCTCTTCGCCTTGAGCGCAATCACGATCGGATTCGCGTTGCGCTTTGCGGAACGGCCACACGGGCACGCCAAGACTCAGGGGATCCATCCAAGCTTTTCAACCTTTATCCGTTTGGTGTATGCATGGCTGATCGCGGCTGGATCGATGAGTGTCTGGGCAGCATATTCCGATATGCACGGCGGTATCTGGGGTGCCTCGCGTCATGCGCTTACGGTCGGATTCGCGGCAACGATGGTATTCGCAATTGGGCCGCGTATCCTGCCTCACTTCGCAGGTATTCAGAGTATCTTCAGCAAGCGTTTGATGCTTCTTAGTCTGCTGTGTCTTCAGACAGGATGCCTGCTGCGTGTTTCTTCTGAGCCTCTCGCCTATGAGAGGCTGGTCTCATTCGCATGGAAGGTGCTGCCTGTCTCGGGCATGCTGGAGCTGTCTGGAGTATTGATCTTTGCGGCCAACATGGCACTCACATTCCTGATCGGGCGTTCAGCATTTGCCGTGAACAACCCGAGTCAACAAGCGGTTGCTTAGTTACTCACGGCCCATTACGCGGTACACGAGACGCGCTAGCTCCCAGTACCGGAGTTATCTCCTTCGTGTGCCCAATCGTAGGTCGCGCCCAACACCTCCTGCGGCGTATTTAATGGTCCTAGTCGTATCAAGGGCGCCGTATGCAACCACGCTGAAGAACAGAAGTGACATGAAGGAGCAGCAAATGGACTATACATTTTTCGCAAATCTGCAACAGGAATTTACACTTCCAGAAAAGGGCATCCTGAGCCGCGTTCTGCACAAAGACGAGAAGGTCAATGTGACCTTGTTCGGCTTTGCGGCGGCCGAGGAACTCTCACCACATTCCGCCCCCACGCCGGCTGTTCTCTATTTCCTCCAGGGCGAAGCCGAACTACAGTTAGGAACGGACAAGGTCAAGGCCGAGGCTGGCTCCTTCGTTTACATGCCTCCAATGCTGTCCCACGCGATCTCTGCAAAGACAGGGCTTCGCATGTTGTTGGTTCAGATGAAGGACCAATCGTAATCATGCGTCATCATTTTTGTCGCGACGAAATCGGATACGAGCTATTGCGTTCAGATTCTCGCACCACGGCTCGCCTCCGTCCCGTCAGGAGCTCCTGTGCGCTGGCGTTACCGCAAATGAGTCCGGTCTCCCGATCAACCACGGGCATGCTCGTAACGCCCGTGGTTGCCATCTCCTCGGCCACAGCCCGGCAGGTTTCGTCCGAGTATGCAAGGACATCCGGCAAATCCGCCGGGGCGCCTCCACCGTTCCATGCTTCCACTGGCGCCGACGGCTCGGTCATCACCTCCGCCACGCTGACCATTTCGAGCGGATCAACGCCATATTCGCTAGACAGATGGTAACCGCGGCGACTCAGCTTTTCTGTCAAAATTGACCGCGGCATGACCAGCGACGTCACCATCAGAGAAATATCGAATTTCTTTCGAAGCTGTAACTAAAGTCGCTGTGGCAACGCCTGTGAATTCGTACTCTTGACGAGTAACACCGATGGAGTGATCTCAAAATGTTCTCTAACCAAAACGCGCATTCCTCACCATACGCAGATTCTTGTCTTTCCCATCGAAGGGCTAAAGTGAGTCGCGCCGCTCTTTTGGTCGCGTTCGGAGCGATCTTCGCGTGCTGCCTTCCCTCGGTGAACGCGCAAGCGAGCTTCTTTAATTCGTGGGAAGGACGGGTACGCACAACAGTGGCCGAACAACCAGCCTGGCCAGTTCCCGTTGCAACACCCCCATCAGGACTCGTACAGCTCGCACGTTTTGATGCGATTCGTCAGATAACCTCAACCCATACTGAGACGTGGATCTATGGGAACAGCAAAGGCTTCGACTTCATCCCCTGGTACAAAACGGAAGTGGATGTTACGCTGCCCTCCTATATTGAGCACAACAGTAACGTGCGTGACGGCGCCGGCGATTGGCTGATGCTCGTCAAATATCGATTTCTGGCTGCCGGCCCAAAGCATGGGGACTACTCTTTCAGCGGCTCTTTAAATGGCACCGTGCCGACAGGCAGCTATAAGAATGGCAGCTCGGACGACTCTGTTTCGCCAACCCTCTATGGAGGCAAAGGCTTCGACCGGTTCGATGCTCAATCCAGTCTGGCAATCACCTTGCCGACAGGACACACTTCCAAGTCGGGCAGACCGATTGCCTGGAACGCGGTCGCGCAATACAGGGCTACGCGGCTCTTCTGGCCGGAAATCGAATTCAACTCAACGTTTTATCGCGGCGGTCCAAATGACGGCCGAATCCAGGCCTTTGTAACGCCGGGCCTCATGATTAGCAAAGTGAAGTTCAGTCACGAGTCGAACAGCCGGTTGGCGTTTATTTTCGGAGGCGGCATGCAAATCGCGACCTCCGAGTTCCACAGTTACAACCATGCTGTCATCGCAACCGGTCGAATCTCGTTTTAAGGCCGTTCGCCCGCTCACAATGGGACGCGCTTTGCTTCTTAGAATGGGTAGAGACTTTGGTCACTGTGCAATTCAACTTGCTCAGGTCTGATACTGGCAGAGGTCTTGGTAGCGCAGACCCCTAAGAAACGTCGACAAATTCATGAGGAATCCGGGAATGGCCAGTCTTGTCAAAAATCAACCTTCCGCAACCGCCCAATTGACTTTGGGCACAGGAGCCTTCGCCCTTTGTTTTGCCGTCTTCGGCTCCCTGTCCGCAATGATACCGATCTTGAGTAAGCAAATGCACCTCACGCCCATGCAGAAGAGTATCGCGGTGGCTGTTCCGGTCCTTCTCGGCAGTCTGGGTCGAATTCCTCTGGGTATGCTCACAGACCGCATTGGAGGGCGCATCGTCTTCAGCGTTGTCATGTTTCTGACAATTGTCCCTGCAGTGCTCATGGGCAATGTGCATAGCTATTCGGAATTGATTACTTACGGCTTTTTCATCGGAATCGGGCTCGCCAGTTTCTCCGTTGGGGTAGGCTTTGTCAGTGGCTGGTATTCAGCGGCAAAGCAGGGTACCGCCCTCGGGGTTTACGGCGCCGGAAATATTGGTCAGTCTCTTGCAGCTTTTGGCTCACCCTTCATTGCGGCCGCTTTCGGCATGAAATGGGGCTTCTGGACATTCGGTGTGCTGTTATCGGTGTGGTTTATTGTTTTTGCCGTGTTTGCTCGGAATGCTCCTAGGAAAGCGCCACCAAAATCTTTTGCCGAGACGATGCGGCCCCTTGCAAACTCTCGCAGCTGGGTTTTGAGCCTCTACTACTTCCTGACATTTGGAGGTTTTGTCGCGATGGCGGTATACCTGCCCATCTTTCTCACCGAATCTTTTAAGCTGACCCCGCAGCAAGCTGGCCTTCGGACTGCGGGATTTGTAGTACTGGCGACAGCGACCAGGCCCCTAGGCGGCTTTCTTGCCGACAAGGTTGGTGGTCGTGCAATTCTTAAATGGGTGTTCCCGGCAACAGCATTGTTCAGCATCTTTCTTGCTTGTCCCATGATGCTGACATTCACCATTGGCGCATTGGGAATCGCGGCCTTTATCGGTCTCGGGAACGGAGCGGTGTTCAAATTGGTTCCGGAATACTTTCCGCAATCTGTCGGAAGCGTAACGGGAATCGTTGGAGCGGCGGGAGGATTAGGTGGGTTTTTCCCTCCTCTAACCCTCGGCCTGATCAAGCAGCAGACTGGAAGCTTTACAATGGGCTTCGTTCTCCTCGGCGTCTTTTCCCTGATTTGTCTCGCCGTTCTGGTACGTTCAGCCCCGAAGAGCGTGCCCGTTCCCGTTTCCTAGGAGCATATGCAAAAGCGTATCTTTCCCACGACCGGTTCCGACTCGGCGCATGCGATGACGTGGGGCCTTATCGCTGCGACGTCGCTCGTAATTGGAATCTTTGTCGGTAGCCGCGGGCTGCGAGACTTCGATCCTGCGCTCGTGTCTTACGCCGGTGCGTGTGTGTTCTCCGCGTTTGGGCTTGGCTATCGCTATGCAATGTGGCTGCGCCGTCCTCCTACCCGCTTGTACTGGTATCGCGGATGGCATATCTTCCTGGACCGGAAGCATTTCATGCGCAACGTCTTCCACCTCGGGCGCATCTTCTGGAACAACATCGTATTGCAGCGTTTTATCGAACGACGTTCCCATAAGCGGTGGATGGCGCATTGGTTCCTCGCCTGGGGTTGTCTTCTCGCTGGAGCTGTGACATTCCCGCTGTCGTTCGGTTGGGTACGATTTGAGACCTCTGTCGATAATCAGCAGATTTATCGCGCCTTCATGTTCGGTATTCCGCTCGGCAGTTTTCGCCTTGGGACTTGGATAGCAGAGCTTACCTTCAACATTCTCGACGTTGCCGCCGTCATGGTATTGATCGGAGTTTTCTTTGCGTTGTGGAGGCGTGGGCGCGATCACGGAGCGATGAGTGTTCAGCAGTTCTCGAACGATCTGACTCCACTGATCATGCTGTTTGCCATCTGCGTCACGGGTCTTTTCCTCACCGTCTCCACGCACCTTATGCATGGCCTTTACTACATTTTTCTTTCGCAGTTGCACGCCATCACCGTGATTCTGACGCTCCTCTGTCTGCCGTTTGGAAAGTTCTTCCATATCTTCCAGCGTCCAGCTCAACTTGGATTGGACTTCTACAAGAGAGCCGGAGCAGAAGGCCCACAGGCAAAATGCATACGTTGCGGTCAGGAGTACGGGGCGGCGTTGCAAATTGAGGACCTCAAGACGGTCCAGGCAGAGCTTCAGATCAGATTCCAGATGACGGACGGTTCTCATTATCAGGACGTGTGCCCACAGTGCAGGAGAAAGAACCTGGCACTCACACAAGACGCCCTGTGGAGATCGACGGATATGTCGAAAAGGGGGCTGCTGTAATGGCCAAACTTCCAGTTGAAACTCCAGAATTGGTTCGCGTCTTCGGTCCCACGCTGCATCGTGTACCCGGGGGCGGGTGGACCCGGACGACGGAAGACGAGAAGCTCGTCAAGACCCATTGCTGCTTCTGCGGTCAACAATGCGGCATTCAGCTTAGGGTACAAGACAACAAAGTAGTCGGCTTCGAGCCGTGGGAGGACTTTCCTTTCAATCGCGGCAAGCTTTGCCCCAAGGGCGTGAAACGCTACATGCAGGACGAGCACCCGGATCGCTTGAAGCATCCGCTCCAGAGGGTGGAAGGAGTTGGCTTTGAGGCTATCTCGTGGGATTTTGCCATGCAGCGCGTGGTCGGCGAGATCCAGCGAATCCAGGCGGCTTATGGTAAAGACGCCTTCGCCGTGCTGACAGGCGCGTCGCTCACCAATGAGAAAGCTTACCTCATGGGCAAATTCGCGCGGGTAGCCTTGCAGACGGCCAACATCGATTACAACGGAAGACTGTGCATGGTCTCTGCTGGCGCCGCATCGAAAAAGATCTTTGGCATGGACCGCAGCGCAAATCCGTGGAGCGATATTCCGAAGGCCAAGGTGATCCTTGCTGCAGGCGCGAACATCGCCGAATGCGCGCCTATTACCACCGACTATATCTGGCAGGCTCGCGAGAATGGAGCGAAGCTGATTATCCTCGATCCGCGCATGACGCCAATCGCTCGCAACGCAGACCTATTCATTCCCGTTCGCCCCGGCGGCGACATCGGCGTATTCAACGGCATGTTGCACATCCTGATCGAGCGCGGTTGGATCGACCGCAAGTTTATTGATGAACACACCACCGGCTTCGATCAACTCGCCGAATCGGTGAAGAAATATACACCCGAGTACTCCTCAAAGATTGCCGGCGTTCCTTCAGAAATGATCGTGAAGGCCGCAGAACTCTGGGGTCCCGCGCCAACCAGCTTCCTTATGCACGCGCGAGGGATTGAACACCACACCAAGGGCGTGGACAACTGCATGGCAGCCATCAACCTTGTCATCGCAACGGGAAGGATCGGGCGCGAGGGTTGCGGATACGCCATGATTACAGGCCAGGGAAACGGCCAGGGTGGACGCGAACAAGGCCAGAAATGCGATCAACTTCCGGGAAGCCGCGACATCTCAAATCCGGAGCACCGCAAGTACATCGCCGGCGTCTGGGGGGTAACCGAGGAGTCCATTCCACAAAAGGGCTTGTCTGCCATCCCGCTCGTCGAAGCCATTCATGCCGGCAAGATCAAGGGACTCATCTCCATCTGCTTCAATCCGATGATTTCACTTCCCGATGCAAACTTCGTGCGAGAGGCGCTTGAGAAACTCGAGTTTTTTACCTGCATCGACTTCTTCCTGTCTGAGACCGCTCGTTATGCGGATATTGTCCTGGCAGGCTCGTTGATGGAAGAGGATGAAGGGACTACAACCAATGTAGAAGGCCGAGTGATCCGGCATCGCAAGGCTGTCACTCCTCCCGCCGAGGCGCGTGAAGACTGGAAGATCATCTGCGAAATTGCGGGCCGCCTGGGCTATGCGGAGAAGTTCAACTACGTGTCGCCCAAGGAGATGTTTGAAGAACTCCGGGTTGCGTCCAAGGGCGGCGTCTCCGACTACTACGGCATGACCTGGGAGCGACTTGATGAGACCAATGGCCTATTTTGGCCTTGTCCGGAGTTAGGCCACCCAGGGACTCCTCGCCTCTACGAAAACGGAAAGTTTGGTCATCCTGACGGCAAAGCCCACTTCATTCCTGTGGAGTGGAGGCCGTCAGACGAGATGCCCGATGAAGAATATCCGGTCATTCTTACGACCGGACGCGTCGTGTCTCAATTCCTTTCGGGAACACAGACGCGCCGAATCGGCGCCCTTGTCGATCAGGCCTCACAGCCATTCTGCGAGATTCACCCTCGGCTTGCCGAGAAGTACGGCATCTCAGATGGGGATTTCGTAAAAGTCGAAAGTCGCCGAGGGAACGTCGTCGTTCACGCGAAAGTCGTAAAGACCATACGGCCGGACACCGTGTTCGTTCCATACCACTGGCCTCTCGATCGTTCGGCAAACAACTGCACCAATCGAGCGATTGACCCTGTTTCCAATATTCCAGAATTCAAGATTTGCGCTGTTCGACTAAGCAAGGTCGATCAACCTACAGACGCTATTGCCATGCTTGAAGTTCAGGCCGGGGGAGTTCGATGAGCGAAGCTGCCTTCTTCATCGACTACTCTCGGTGCATCGGCTGCGAGGCTTGCGTCAATGCGTGTGCCGAGTGCGACACGCATCGCGGAACGAGCATGATTCACCTGGAGACCATCGATCGGCGCGACAGTGTGCAAACCGCGCCGCAGATTTGCATGCACTGCGAAGATCCGATATGCGCTCAAGTGTGTCCGGCAGATGCCATCAAAAAAACGCCTGATGGCGTCGTCCAGAGTTCACTGAAACCACGATGCATCGGCTGTTCAAATTGCGTTCTTTCCTGTCCCTTCGGCGTTCCGAAATACATGAGCGGCATCGACCAGATGATGAAATGCGATATGTGCTACGACCGCAGCAGCGTCGGCAAAAAGCCCATGTGTGCCACGGTCTGCCCCTCGGGTGCCTTGACATACACCTCCATGGAGGAAATCCAGAGAACTCGCCAGGGCATTCCCGTCAACAGTTGGAAGTTCGGAGCCGAGGAAGTGAAGACGAAGGTCTACGTGATGGTTCCTAGAGAAGTGACGCGAGTAGAAATCGGGCTGGTCCAGATTCACTCGACGCCTTCGGCGCTGCCGAATGATCCGTACGATGTTGCGCTCATGCTGGAGGGAATGGAATGAATACCGGCACGGAACCTTGCACTTCTTGTAAGAAATCTGCGAAGTGGCGCGATGACTTTCCGGTTGAATGGGAAGGCGACAATTACGTAACCCGACGCGAGATGGTTAAGTTCCTCACTCTTGGGTCTCTATTCCTCGCAGTGGCGAATTGGATCACGGCATTCGGGTCCAGGAGTCTTCGCCGTGGGTCTCAAAATCGTCAATTACTTGGACCATCCGACGATTTGAAAGTGAACGGCTCGGCGCTTTTCCGCTATCCAACGGAAAAGGATCCGTGCATAGCCGTGCGGACTGTGGAGGGTAAGCTGGTTGCGTACTCTCAGGTTTGTACCCACCTTTCATGCGCGGTGGTTTATGACAAGGCTGAGCAAAGTCTGTTCTGCCCTTGTCACAATGGGCGTTTCAATTTGGAGCAAGGTACTCCGATCGCAGGCCCGCCAACCCGCCCCTTGCCGCGGATACGGCTGGAAGAATCGGGTGGTCAGATCTATGCAACAGAGCGGGAGGCCTAGTGAGCACAAGACAACAAGGCACCGTCCTCTTCACCGGAATTCTCTTTCTGGTCGCGACAACTGTTGTAATCCAACTTTGGCTGCTGACCGTATCGATGGAGGCTCTTTTGAGCGGTGCAATGAGGACTCTCCTACCCGCGGCCGCGGCTTCAACCATCCTCCTTTGCATCAACGCCGGCTTGCTGCGGTATGTCTTCCGCTTTGACCGCCAGATTCGTTCTTCAAAGTGATTAGGACCCACATGCCTCCCATTTCGATTGAGCATCTGTATATTTCACCGGGACACAATTTCTTTGGTCATCATGGGCAGCCGGCGGGTGCCAATCCATTACGAGAAGTTACCGAGATTGAGTGTATTGCAGGCCGTGGGGTTCGCTGCGACCGGTTCTTTGACTACAAAGAAGGGTACAAAGGGCAGATCGCATTTTTTTCAAGTGAAGTCTTCGAAGACGTGTGTCACGCGCTCGGTATCCGTGACAAAACAGCCGGTCTTACGCGTCGTAACGTGATCACTCGTGGCGTTGATTTGAATGCCCTGATTGGGAAGAACTTTTCCGTCCAAGGAATCGAGTTCGAGGGCGTCGAAGAGTGCAAGCCATGTTATTGGATGGACCTGGCAATTGGGCCAGGCGCAGAAGGGGCACTCCAAGGCCGCGGCGGGTTGCGCGCGCGTATTCTCACTTCTGGTTTCCTTCGCATCGATTCGGAAACCTCGCGGCCGATCGTGTCAAGCGCCACGAGTTTCTGAGGAAGAGTGGAGGACCGTGTTGCACCATCGAGCGCGCACCGAATCTCCGAAGGCGCGTTGAATTCCGCTACCCGTTGAGGATTGTGGCTGATTGATCTCACTTCATCGCAACCGGGAAACGCGACGAAGGACAACAAGTCCGGACCACATAAGGGTGCAGTAATTGCAGGATGCAAAGGACCGGCCACAAGGCATCACCTCACACGATTTGCACTCTGGTGGCAAGTAAGAAGAAACTGTCCAGTGGCAATCAGAACCATGTGAGATCGGTTTGAGAGAGGCAGACAACTATGATGACGCATTCCACTTGGCGTAACCGTGCCGCCAGCGCGATTCTGCTGGCCGCGGCGTTCGGGGTGGTCTCGCTTGCGGTGGCCCAGTTTCCAGGGAGGGAGCAGCCTGAACCCAAGCATTATGCCTGGTCGGACGCCAGCCTCTCGCCTGACACGCGCGCCGACTTGGTGATCAAGGAACTTACGCTCGAAGAGAAGATCTCGCTGCTGCATGGGCAGGGATTCGGCGGTAACGGAGGCACGACGGAGTCCAACGGTGGAGCAGGATGGTCGAACGCCATTCCGCGGGTGGGGATTCCCGCCATCCAAATGGCGGATTCGGCCTACGGCGTTACGCGTGGGGCGGCCTCGGGGCGCTATTCCACCGCGCTGCCCAACAACCTGGCGGCGGCTTCGGCGTGGGATCCGCAAGCCGCATTTGAATACGGCGCCCTGATCGGCCGCGAACTGCGGGCCGAGGGCTACAGCATGTCGCTGGGCGGGGGCGTCAATCTGTCGCGTGAGCCGCGCAACGGCCGCACCTTCGAGTACCAGGGCGAAGATCCGCTACTGGCGGGCACGCTGGTGGGCAACTTCGTCAAGGGAGTGCAGTCCGAACACATTATCGGCGACCTGAAACACTATGCCATCAACGACCAGGAGAGCGGCCGGAACGCCGTGAACGCCAATATCGACAAGCGTTCCATGCGCGAGACCGATTTGCGCGCCTTTGAAATTGCGCTCGGGATTTCAGATGTAGGCGCTTTCATGTGCTCCTATAACCGCGTGAACGGAGATTTTGCCTGCGAAAACAGCTACCTGCTCACCGATGTGCTGAAGAAGGATTTTCATTTCCAGGGCTTCGTTCTCTCCGACTGGGGCGGCACGCACTCCACGGCCAAAGCCTCGCACGCCGGACTGGACCAGGAGCAACCGGGCAAGTCATTCTTTGGCGACGCGCTGCAGAAGGCGGTCGAGAGGGGGGAAGTCTCCCAGGACGAGATCAACGATCATGTGCATCGCATCCTGCGTACAATCTTTGCCACCGGCCTCTTCGATCATCCAGTGACGAAGCAGGTGCCGGACGTGGAGCGAGGTTACGCGCTGGCGCAAAGCCTCGCCGAGAAAAGTATTGTTCTGCTCAAGAACAGCCACAACGCTCTTCCCCTGGAGTCCGCAAAGCTGCGTTCCGTCGTATTGATCGGGGGCCATGCCGATGTGGGCGTGATTACAGGCGGCGGCTCGGCGCAGGTTGACGCTCCGGGAGGCTCCGCCGTACCTCCGCCACCCGCGGCGCCGGGAGCGAATCCCATGGCAAGCTTCATGAGGCGCCAAGTCTGGTTGCCCAGCTCGCCGCTGCGGGCTCTGACGGCCAAGCTCCCCTCGAGCAAAATTTCCTACGTCTCCGGCGATGACCTTGCCGCAGCCGCTTCTGCTGCCAAGGGAGCCGATGTGGCCATCGTCTTTGCATACCAGGGCGAGTCGGAAGGCACGGACCTCAAGACGCTCGATCTCGGCGAAGATCAAGATAAGCTCATCGAAACGGTCGCTTCTGCCAATTCCAGAACGATCGTGGTGCTTGAGACCGGCAGCCCCGCGACTATGCCCTGGATCGATCACGTTGCCGCAGTCGTCGAGGCTTGGTATCCCGGTATCCGCGGCGCTGAAGCGCTGGCGAACATCCTGACCGGAGAGGTGAATCCAGCCGGCAAACTGGCGATTACTTTCCCCAGGAGCGATGCCGACCTGCCTCATCCCACCCTTGTGACGCCGCCGCCGGCATCTCAACCCAGCCGTCCGGCGCCGGGTGCAGACATTTCCAGCTTTATGGCCACGATGGCCAAGGGCCTGCCACCGTTCCAGATTTATTACGACGAAAAGCTGAAGGTCGGCTACAAGTGGTACGACGCTGAGAAGAAGCCCGTGCTGTTTCCATTCGGCTTTGGCCTCTCCTACACTACCTATGCCTATTCCGGCCTCACCGTGAGGGGCGGGGAAACTGTGAACGTGTCCTTCACGGTACGCAACACCGGGAAACGTGCCGGAACCGAAATCGCCCAAGTCTATGCTTCGCTTCCCGAGGCGGCGGGTGAACCGCCCAAGCGGCTGATTGGCTGGGCCCGCGTCGAGTTGGTGCCCGGCGAATCCAAGCAGGTTTCGATTCCCGTGAGTGGCGACCGACTGACCATTTTCGATGAAGGTTCCGATGGCTGGAAGCTGGTTCCCGGCAACTACATCGTGATGGCTGGGGGGTCTTCACAGGACCTTCCCCTTCACCAGCAGATCATGCTGCCGTGATCGGAATGGGTCGCATTTCTGCGCCGGCCGCAAGCATTCAGGTGCGAGGTACAACGGCGGAAACTGACTGGCAGAACACAAGAGCGGTTTGGAGATGAGACACAAATGAAGAAGACTGCGGCGGTAAGTTGGATGGTTCGAGCGGCGGCCGGCATGCTGGTTCTCGCTATTGGTGCGGGTCTGGCGTACGCACAGAGTGCCGGAGATTCACTGAAGAGCGGCTTTGAGAACCCTCCCAACGGAGCACGACCGCGGGTGTGGTGGCATTGGATGAACGGCAATATCACCAAGGAAGGGATCCAGTTAGATCTAGAGTGGATGCACCGGGTAGGACTGGGCGGATTCCAGACCTTTGATGCGGCGCTCATGACGCCTCAGGTGGTGGACCATCGCCTGGTCTATATGACTCCGGAGTGGAAGGAAACGTTTCTCTACGCAACTAAACTTGCGGACCAACTCGGGCTGGAAGAAGCAATTGCAGGCTCTCCCGGATGGAGCGAGACAGGTGGGCCGTGGGTTCCGCCTGCACAGGCGATGAAGAAGCTTGTGTGGAGCGAGACGCAGGTTCATGGAGGAGCGCCGTTCCAAGGTACTTTGGCAAAGCCGCCCACGAAGACAGGCCCATTTCAGGATGCGACGCCGGCCGCCAGCTTTATGAACCCTGGTGCCAAACCGGCGCCTGATTACTACACCGACAGTGAGGTCATTGCCTATCGCGTACCGGCGGGAGATGTGCCGGTGATGTCTCTTAATCCCAAGATTACGAGCAGCGGAGGGCAGGTTGACTCAAAGGTGCTGACCGATGGCGATCTGGTCAAGTACACGCTGCTTCCTATTGCAGCGGTTGGCGAACAATCGTGGATTCAGTACGAGTTCGGCCAGCCACAAACAGTGCAGGCGATCACACTCGCGATGGGCGGGTCGCGAGGATTCTTCGATCGGGGCGCACCAATTCCAACTCCGATATTGGAGTCAAGCGATGACGGAACGCAGTTTCATCTGGTCGCGGAACTGACTTCACTCAGGCATGGATTTGCTCCAGGTGGAGACGTGCCCGAGCGCACCATCGCATTTGCCCCGGTCACGGCGAAGTTCTTCCGCGTTTCCTGGACCACAGCAAAGCCACCTGCAAATTCCGCGATGCCTGGCGGCGATTTTCCGGGAGCTGCAAACCCGCCGAAGCCGGACACGGATTACAAGATTGCCGAACTGGCTCTGCATCCGGGTACGCGTGTCAGCCGGTTTGAAGAAAAGGCAGGCTTCGCCACGGCGCCGGATCTGTCGGCCTCTGCCACGCCTGAGGGAACGGCGGGAAGCGCCATCTCTAAAAATGACGTTGTGGACCTCACCTCCAAAATGCGACCGGATGGAACGCTGGACTGGACACCGCCCGCGGGAGAGTGGGTGGTGCTGCGGTTCGGATACTCGCTGACCGGCGCGAAAAACTCGCCAGCCAGTGCAGAGGCAACCGGACTGGAAGTGGACAAGCTCAACCATAACTACGTCAAGAACTACATGGATCACTACCTGGACATGTACAAGGACGCTGTGGGGGCGGAATTTATAGGCCGCCGAGGCATCCGGTACGTGATTACCGATAGCTGGGAAGCGGCCAACCAGAACTGGACTGACGACATGGTCCATCAGTTCACGGTGCGGCGCGGCTACGATCCGCGGCCCTGGATGCCGGTTTTGGCCGGGCGAGTTGTAGAGAGCGCGGAGGCAAGCGACCGCTTCCTGTGGGACTTCCGCAAGACGATCGCCGACTTAATTGCCGATGAACATTATGGCCAGCTTGAGGCATCGCTGAAAGAACGGGGCATGGGCCACTATGGCGAGTCCCATGAGGATCATCGCGCGTTCGTCGCAGATGGCATGGAGGTGAAGAAGCTCGATGATGTTCCCATGGGAGCGATGTGGACGCAGACTCCCGGGGTGAATAAGGAGATGTACGACTACAACGCCGATGATCGCGAATCGGCCTCCGTGGCCCATATCTATGGCCAGAACATTGCCGCCGCGGAATCCATGACCGCCTCAAGGGCGCCGTGGGCATGGTCTCCAGCGACCCTCAAGCCCACTGCCGACAAGGAACTGGCTGAGGGCATCAATCGCTTCGTCATTCACTGCTCCGTCCACCAGCCGCTTGTGGGCAAAGCGCCGGCACTGGGCCTTGGACCCTTTGGTCAGTGGTTCACACGCAACGAGACCTGGGCGGAGCAGGCAGGCGCTTGGGTCAATTACCTCGCGCGCAGCTCTTACATGCTCCAACAGGGTCATTTCGCTGCGGATTTTATCTACTTTTATGGTGAGGACGACAACATCACGTCGATCTTTGCAGACAAGAGCCCCGATGTACCGGCTGGCTATGGCTTCGACTACATCAATGCCGACGGCCTGATTCACGTTCTGGCGGTGAAGAACGGCAACGTGGTAACGAAGAGCGGAATGAGCTATCGCGTGCTGGGTCTCGATCCGGCCAGCGTGCATATGTCGTTGCCCGTACTGCGCGCCCTGCATAAGCTGGTCGAGGATGGCGCGACTGTTGCCGGTCCAAAGCCGTCGAATGATCCCAGCCTCGCGGACGATACGGCCGAATTCCAGATGCTCTCAAAGCAACTCTTCGGCGACGGTTCCGGCGATCACACAGTAGGCAAGGGCAAGGTCTTCGCAGGGCAGACTGTTGCCGAGGCGATGGCAAAGATCAAGCTGTCGCCGGATTTCGACTACACTAAACCAGAAGCCGACACCGACCTGCTCTTCGTTCATCGCGAGATGCCCAATGCCGACATCTATTTCGTCGACAACCGAAGCGACCGCAGCGAAAGCCTCAACGCAATGTTCCGTGTCACCGGCAAGCAGCCCGAATTGTGGCATGCTGAAACCGGTTTGAGCGAGCCGGTCAGCTACACGATAGCCGATGGCAACACCACTTTGCCTTTGAAACTCGAACCCTGGGGCACGGTCTTCGTCGTTTTCCGTAAGCCCACCAAGACGATGTCAGCCATCCTTCCTGCGCCTACAGAGACCGCCCTGACCACGGTCGAGGGACCTTGGCCGGTTAGCTTCCAGGCCGGCCGGGGTGCGCCTGCTACCGCGACCCTCGACAATCTCACGTCGTGGAGCGAGAACTCCGACCCGGGGATTCGGTATTTCAGCGGCATCGGCACTTACACAAAGACGATCGATGCCCAGGCGAGCTGGTTCAGTCAAGGGGCAAAGCTCTGGATCGATCTGGGCGATGTGAAGAACCTGGCCGAAGTTGCGGTCAACGGAAAGCCAGTTGGCATTGTCTGGCACGCGCCCTACCGTGTGGACGTCACGAGTGCTCTGAGACCCGGCGCGAACGAGATTTCAATCAAAGTGGCTAACGCCTGGGTCAATCGCCTGATCGGCGACCAGCAACCAAACGCGGAGAAAATCACATTCACGGTCATTCACCCCTACAAAGCGGATTCGCCACTGTTGACCTCCGGTTTGCTCGGTCCCGTGGTAGTGATTAAGACAACGAACAAGTAGACCACGGGAGCATTCGCGGCGAACTGGGCGCCGAACTTTGCAAGGGAAGGAAAGTCATCCGATGGCAAAGGCTTTGAAAATTGATCGTCGAACTTTTTTGGAGGGTGCGGCTGCAGTGTCCGCCGGTTTTTGGATCGGGCTTGGTTCTCCGCAACAGGCCGTCGCGGCCACTACGGAAGAATTGGCGGATGGCTTTGCGCATCCGCCAGCGTCTACCCGGCCTTGGGTCTACTGGTTTTGGATCAACGGCAATCTCACCAGGGAAGGCATTACCGCAGATCTGGAAGCAATGGAACGGGTGGGGATCGGCGGAGTCCTGATCATGGAAGTTGACGGTTCGCCGCAGGGCAAAGTGGCGTTCGGCACCGAGCCGTGGAAAGAGATGTTTCGATTCGCGTGCCAGGAGGCGAACCGTCTCGGACTCGAAATCAACATGAACAACGACGCCGGTTGGGCGGGCAGCGGTGGGCCCTGGAATACGCCCGAGCTGTCGATGCAACGAGTGTTGTGGTCAGAGGTTGCGGTTGCGGGTGGAAGCAAGTTCGACGGTGAGCTCCCCCAGCCCAAACCACAGGAGAGTCGCCGCCGCGGACCCGGTGGGCCGCCCGGAGAGCCTGCATTGGGCGCTGACTATTATCGCGATATTGCAGTGCTTGCATTTCCCACACCAGGGGACCTGTCCTATCGGCTCAAGAATATTGGATTCAAAGCCGATTTCGAAGCCCTGTCGACTCCGCCCGGGATGGGAATGGGGATTCCTCTGCTGCCAATCCGCTTTAATCCCGCTCCCCTGAATTCCACCGTCGATCAAGCCCGGATTCTCGATATCACGGAGCATTACCAGAACGGTCGCTTGACCTGGGATACGCCGGCGGGAAGCTGGACGGTGCTTCGGTTCGGCCACGGCTCGACGGGCGCGTCCAACCACCCGTGTCCGCCGGCCGGACAGGGCCTGGAATGCGACAAACTGAGCAAGGCGGCGGTCGATCAGCATTTCCAGCACTTCATCGGGGAGCTACTGAAACTGGTTGGCCCGCTTGGCGGCAAGACGTTGGTCTCCACGCACGTCGACAGTTGGGAAGTGGGTTCGCAGAACTGGTCACCCCTGTTTCGAGAGGAGTTCAAGAAAAGACGCGGCTACGACGTTCTGCCTTTTCTGCCAGTCATGACCGGGAGAGTGGTCGGCGATGCGGAAGTTTCGGAACGCTTTCTGTGGGACCTGCGCAAGACTGTTTCCGACTTGATCGCGGAGAACTATTTTGGGCGCCTTCGCGAATTGGCGAATGCAGCCGGCCTGCGCTTCTCCGCGGAGACCTATGACGGGGATCCGATGGACGAGATGACGTCCGCGGGTTATCTCGACGAGCCGCAGACAGAGTTCTGGTACCGGCGCGAGAGCCAGCCCCTGAATGAAGCGGGTGACTTCGGGAACGTGAATCGTTCTTACTCCTGGGCGGCGGTGATGGCCTCAGCCGCACATATCAATGGCAAGAGAATATTGGCCAGCGAAGCATTTACGGCGATGCCGGGGGAGAATTGGCTTGGCCACCCAGCCACCTTAAAGCCGCTCGGCGATTGGGCGTTCTGTAGCGGAATCAACCGTTTCATCTTCCACCGCTACGCCATGCAGCCGTTTCTGAACCGTAAACCCGGCATGACGATGGCCTTCTGGGGCCAGCACTACGAGCGGACGCAGACGTGGTGGGAAGAATCCAGGGCATGGCACGAATACATCATGCGCTGCCAATACCTTTTGCGTCAGGGACTTTTTGTCGCCGACCTTCTCTATCTGCAGACTGAAGCGGCGCCGAATCGATTTATGCCGCCCGGCGTGGATATGAAGAACACAGTCCCGCCCGACCCTCCGGGATACAACTTTGACGGCTGCACTGCTGACACGGTCTACAAGCGCATCTCGATCAAAGATGGCCGGATCGTACTTCCGGACGGCATGAGCTACCGCCTGCTGGTATTGCCGAAGGAAGGCGAACAGGTGCAGGCAGGGTTGATGACACCGGAGCTCCTGAAACGGATCGAGCAGTTGGTCAGCGAAGGAATGACGGTGGTTGGGCCGCGGCCCGTGAAATCGCCGAGCCTGACCAACTATCCCGCTTGCGATAAGGATCTGTCTGCGATTGCCGACAGGCTTTGGGGCAGCGCATCTGCACCAGCGGGCGACCGCAAAGTTGGGCAGGGACGTGTGGTCTGGGGCCGGACGCCACAGGAAGTTCTAGCTGCATGGAATATTCCCGTAGATTTCACAAGCGGAGACCCTGCGCCCTATCGATATATCCACCGAAGCGCCGAAGATGGAACCGACATTTACTTTGTCGCCAACAAGAACAACCAGGCCATGGAGGTGCTGTGCTCGTTCAGAGTGAGCGGGCGGCGTCCGGAATTCTGGTGGCCGGAGAGTGGTCGCATCGAGAAGCCTGCGGTCTATGAGGAAGGCGATGGAGTGACCCGCGTCCCGGTCGCGCTCAACCAGTTCGGCTCGGTGTTCGTCATTTTCCCAGCCCACAGCAAACCGGAAGTGGACCGGGTTACCGCAATTACGCGCAACGGCAACGCGCTCACTGCTGGCTCAGGAAACACTATCCAGGTCTGCCGGGGACAGGGCAGTTCGTTCGAGAGCTTGGTCTGGCAACCGGGGCAGTACAGCCTGCGGCTTGCCACTGGCACAGAGCGCGCGGTGAATGTTGCCCACTTGCCTGATCCGCTCAAGATCAACGGCCCGTGGAGCGTGGAGTTCACTCCTGATTGGGGCGCGCCGGCGAGAGTGCAACTGCCGGAATTAATTTCTTGGAGCGAGCATTCCGATCCTGGCGTTCGGTATTTCTCAGGGAAGGCGACCTACCTAAAACAAATCCATATCCCGGCGCCGCTCGTGGGCAGAGATCGGGCCCTCTTCCTGGATCTTGGAGATGTGGGGGTCATCGCCAGGGTGAAGCTGAACGGAAGGGACCTCGGCATTCTGTGGAGAGCTCCGTTCCAAATCGATGTCAGCGGCGCGGCTCGCACGGGCGCCAATTCGCTGGAAGTGACGGTGGTGAACCTGTGGCCAAACCGGATCATCGGAGACGAAAATCTTCCCGACGACTGCGAGTGGAATGCTCCCTTAAGAATGGGACCGCCGCCGGCGCAAGGCACAGCGCAAGCTCAGCCGCACCGACCTTTGCTCCAGACGCTCAAGGCATTTCCTCAGTGGTTGCTTGACGGCAAGCCGAGTCCGACCGGGCGATTTACGTTCAGCATCATCAAGGTCTGGAGCAAGGATGCGCCGTTGCTCCGATCCGGGCTGATGGGTCCTGTTACGCTGGTTCCGGCCGCGCGAGTTACATAGCAATTCATTGCGCCGGGACGCGATAACTTCAGGTGCGCTCCTTGTGCACGTGAGACGCAAGGGCCTTCATCCTGATCGCACCACTCTGCCTTGCACCCAGCACAAAGGGCCCGTACTCGCCTGTCGAGTACGGGCCCTTTGTGCAGTTGCTGATACACCGAACTGGCGATGCATTGAAGGGATTCCGAGTTATTGCATTCTTCGCTGACTCAATGATCAGAGACCGCGAAGATAATGGCTCGGAATCCCCTTCGAGTATTTACCAATTCACCGCATTCCTTACTTTGCGGAGACTGAATAAACATGCACAGGTCCAAGCAACCCGGAAGGAAGCAGGGGTGACTTGGCCTTGTACGGTTTCACGTCGGCGAAAGTGATCTTGGTGGTGACACCGGGCTGCTCATCGCCAATCAGCCGGTTGACCCACGCGTTGATCACCTTGATGGTTACTTCGTTGGCTCCAGGCTTCAGAGCGGAGGTGGCGTCGACACGATACGGCGTGTGCCAGACTACTCCCAGCGATTTGCCGTTGACTGTGACTTCGGCAAGGTTCTTGACGTCGCCCAGGTCGATCCACACCTTCGCGCCGTTCTTGAACCAGGCTGCCTTGGCATTGATCGTCTTGGTGTAAGTGCCGGCGCCGGAGAAGTACTTCACTCCCGGGTCGGAGCTTTCAGTCCAGGACGAGAGCTGTTTCAGGGTGATGGAGGGCGGAGCCCCACGATCCGGCTGGAAGGTTATCTTCCACGGACCAGAAAGTGTGGCAACCGCGGTCTCGGTTTTGGCAGGCAGCGTTACTGAGGTCTCGGTGGCCGGCTTGCGGAAGACCACAAACACGGTGCCCCAAGGTTCCAGTTTCAAGGGAATCGTGGTGTGGCCGTCGGCGATCTTGTAGGACACGGGTTCCATTGCGCCGGTTTCAGCGTGCCACAACTCGGGCGTCTTGCCGGTTACGCGGAAGGTTGCATCCACAGATTCGTTGCGGTCCTTGCGGTTGTCCACGAAGTAGACATCGCCATCGTCCAGCTTGCGATGAACGAACAGCAGGCGAGCGTCGCTCTCCGGCTTGGTGTAGTCGAAGTCGGGCGCTACCTGGATGGCGGCGAAGACATCGCCGAGTTTTTGCCCGGCGTATACGGTGCCTTTGCCTACCTGGTGTACTCCCGTACCGTCGCCGAACAGTTGGTCATTCAACATCTGGAATTCGACCTGATCGTCGGAGAGGCTGGGATCATCGGTCGGTTTTGGTCCGGCAACCACGGCGCCATCGACCACCAGTTTGTGAATGGCGCGCAGAACCGGCAGCGACATGTGCTGGCTATACGGATCAAGTCCCAGGACACGATATTTCATGCCGCTGGGGGTGGTGATCCGGCCGTCGGAGACGCTCAATTCGTGGATCAGCGCGTCAGCGTTGACGTAGTCGAAGCCATAGCCCGCGGGCACATCGGGCGCCTTCCTGTCGAAGATCGCGGTCAGGTTTGAATCTTCGCCGTAGAGGTAAATCAGGTCCGCACCGAAGTGTCCCTGCTGCAGCATGAAGCTGGTGCGTGCCAGGTAGCTGATCCAGGTATCGGCTTGTTCGGCCCAGGTCTCGTTGCGGTTGAACCACTGGCCGAACGGCCCAAGCGTCATTCCGGGCGCCTTGTTCACCAGCGGCTGGTGGGCCGACTCGTGAATGACAAAGCGGTTGATGCCGTTCAGGAATTCCTGGTCGGCTGTGGGCTTCAGGGTTGCCGGTGACCATGCCCAGGGTGCCGCGGCAGCGGTCATGGATTCAGCGGCGGCAAGGTTCTGCCCGTAGATGTGAGCCACGGATGCCGACTCGCGATCATCCGCGTTGTAACCGAATGTTTCCTCGTTCACTCCAGGGACCTGGGTCCACATGGCGCTCATGGGCACTTCGTTGAACTTCTTCACTTCCATGCCATCGGCCACAAAGGCGCGGCCGGACTCGTGCGACTCGCCATAGTGGCCTATGTCGCGCCGATGCAGCACGGCTTCCAACTCGCCATAGTGTTCGTTGGCGATGAGGTCGCCAATGGTCTTGCGGAAGTCCCACAGGAACTTGTCGCTGGCTGCGGCGCTCTCTACCACCTGCCCGGCCAGAACCGGCATCCACGGCGTTGGATCATAGCCGCGCAGCTTCTTGAACTGGGCGATCATATTGTCGGTCCAGTTTTGCGAACCGGCTTCCCAGCTATCGTTGATTACATAGCGGATGCCCTTCTTGCCCATCCAGTCCGCACCCACTGTCTCCTTGTAGCTGTCCAGATAGGTGTCGAAGTACTTTCTGACAAACCTGCTGTCCAGCTTGTCCACTTCAAGACCGGTGGCTTCTGCGGTGGCGGGGTGGTTGGTGATGCCCAGCAGGGAATAGCCGAAGCGAAGCACGGCCCAATGGCCGGGAGGCGGCGTCCAGTCCAGGGTTCCATCGGGACGCATCTTCGAGGTCAGGTCGATTACATCGGACTTGGCGACTGCGTCGGCCGGGTCCACCGGCGGCGTGGCGAAACCGTAAAGGTCCGGTTCCGCGGTGAAAGCTGCCTTCTCTTCAAACCGGTTCACACGCGCCCCGGGATGAAGCACGAGCTCAACGAGTTCATAGTCGGTGGGCGGTGGGCCAACCTTGATTCCGAAATCTTCCGGAGTGAGTCCGACAGCCCAGGCGGGAATCGGAGGTGGCGGCGTGCGCTTGAAGGAGACGCGGAAAAACTTCGCCGTCACTGCAGGAAAGGAAATGGTATGTTCGGGGGCACTGCCGCCGGAAAGCGTGGCGATGGCCTTGAAGTTTTGTCCATCGTCGCTGGCCTCAAGGGTCTGTTCGGGAGCACCCATTCCGGCGATCAACGACGCAATCATGTCCGGTTCTTTGATGACAAACGTGATGGCGCGAATGGCCTGTGGCGCAGGAAATTCGTATTGAATCCAGGAACTCGCACCCGCTGCCGGGATGGGCAGTTTGGTGCCCTTTTCCAGGTCGCCATCTGAAAGCATGGCGAAGTCCGGGGAGCCGCCGCTGGCCGTGATCTTGGCGTGCAGGTCTTCTACAGACTCGTCGGCTGCTGCTCTTTTATAGGCTACGACTGCAGCATCGGCGTAGAACTGCGGAATCTCCATGGTGCCCGGCGGAGGCTGCTGATCATGGATGCTCATGTTCTGAAACGCCCCGGTGTTCGATGGAGGCTTGGCAAGTGTGCCGGTGAAAGGCTGGCCACCTTCAACAAAGGTCTCGCTCCACACATACTTCTTCATGCCTTCGGGTCCCGGTACCCAGGGACCGCCGGACTCGCTCCAGCCCGGCGAACCGGCGATGGCCTCTTCGAGGCCAAACTGATCGGCGAGAGTGGTGGCGTATTTGAATGCGTCCTTCCACTCCGGCGTCATGTAGGCCAGGCGCTTGTCCACAACTTGCGGTGTCTGCAGCGCAGCGTCAAAATTCTGGAAGCCTCCCAGGCCGGCCCGGTGCATCCACTCCAGGTCCAGCTTGATGCCTTCCTTGGTGATATTGCCGTTCATCCAGTGCCACCACACCCGCGGTCGGGCGCCGTTGGGCGGATCCTGGAAGCCACTCTGGAGCGGATCAGGGTTGGTTTGCGCCGTAGCGGCGAGCCCCATGATCAGCACCAAGCTTGCCGAAATCAAACTTTTCGTCAACACATTCATTGTTTTTCCCTTTGTTTACAGCAACTTGCGGTTCATTCTCGGGTTGATACGAGACCATTGATCCATAGCGCCAGACGCGATGGTTCACCACTTCTAGAGGCGCTAGGACATTAGCACAATCGGCCTAACATCCGAAAGGCAAAAAAGTTTCTATTCGAATTTTGCAGTGTCGAGGGCATTGCCGATCGTGGCTGGCTCTGCTATGAAGGAACACGCCAATCAAATTCACGGCAAGCCGCGCCGTAGATGCACTGGGCGCAACTTGAGGGGGTTCAGCTTTCATGTCGTCGACCAATTTTGCAAGCCGCCGCTTGTTCCACTGCACGGTCCATTTCTGGCCATTGCTGTTGCTTGTCGGCTTTGGGTTGCCGGCGTGCAGGCCTACGCTGGCGCAAGGGACCGCGAGCACTGCCGACCTCCATCGTGAGTTTGCCGATCCGCCCGATTCGAGCCGTATCATGATGCGCTGGTGGTGGTTTGGACCTGCCGCGACAAAGCCCGAGCTGACCAGGGAACTGGAACAGATGAAATCCGCGGGCATTGGCGGCGTGGAAATCGCGAACCTCTATCCTCTGGCGCTCGATGATCCGTCGACTGGGTTCCACAACACGCCCTACCTATCACAGGAGCATCTGGATGCGTTGAGCTTCGCGGCTCAGGAGGCGAGGCGGCTGGGACTGCGCGTCGATGTGACGCTGTGCAGCGGCTGGCCCTTCGGCGGCCCGCACATTCCGGTGACTGAAGCCGCCGGCAAGCTGCGTGTCGAGACTCTCACAGTGGAGCCGGGCGCGACCTCTGTTCAGGCTCCCTATGTGGACGCGGGCGAGGAATTGATCGCGGCATTTCTGATTCCTGGCCCCCCACCCGCAAAAGGGTTCTCCCATTCCACTCTGGGGCCGGAGATCTCCGGCGCAGAATCGATGGCAGTGCCGGTTGCAGGCCGGTACGCAGTTTCTTCCGCGCCCACCGCCCGTACCCTGATTGTCTATATTTCCAGCCGCACAGGGATGATGGTGAAACGGCCCTCCGCGGGTGCGGCGGGTTTTGTCCTGGATCATTACGATCATGTGGCCATGGAAGACCACCTCCATGCGGTGGGTGATCGTCTGCTTTCGGCCTTCGGCGATCATCCGCCCTATGCCGTCTTCAGTGACAGCCTGGAGGATTATGGATCGGATTGGAGCCCGGCATTGCTCACCGAGTTCCAGCGCCGGCGCGGGTACGATCTGCGACCTCATTTGCTGGCGCTATCGGTGAATGCCGGACCGGACACAGCCGCGATTCGCCACGATTGGGGCAAAACTCTCACCGAGATGACGGATGAGAACTTCCTTACTCCCATGCAAACCTGGGCTCAGGAGCATCACACGCTGCTGCGCTCGCAGACCTACGGATTCCCGCCCGTGACGCTCTCAAGCAACCGGCTGGCCGATCTGCCCGAAGGGGAGGGCAAGGCCACCTTTGAGATGTGGCGGGAGTTCTCTGACACACGCTGGGCGGCATCGGCGGGCCACCTGTTTCATCGGCCGGTCATCTCTTCAGAGACGTGGACCTGGCTGCACTCACCCGCATTCCGAGCCACGCCGTTGGACATGAAGGTGGAAGCTGACCTGCATTTTCTGCAGGGGATCAATCAACTGGTTGGTCACGGTTGGCCCTATTCGCCGCCATCGGCAACTGAGCCGGGCTGGCGCATGTATGCGGCTGCGGCACTGAATGCGCATAACCCTTGGTTCCCGGTCATGCCCGATCTGGCGCGGTATCTACAGAGGGTGAGCTTTGCGTTGCGCCAAGGAGAGCCCGCCAACGACGTGGCGCTGCTGCTGCCCAACGACGACGCGTGGGCAAAGTTCTCTGCGGGATTTCAGAAGCATGCCTCGCCTACATCGCCGGCCGGATTCGACGAGTCGGGATCCAATGTAAGCATCGATGAGTCGATGGGCTACTTGCTCGGCAAGCATGTGATCGCGCAGGTTCTCGATGCCGGATTCAATGTGGATTTCATAGATCCCGATGCCATCGACAGGGTGGGCATTCCATACCGGGTGCTGATTCTTCCCGGCGTGGACCGGCTGCCTGTTTCTACTTACGAGAAGATCGTCGCCTTTGCGCGCAGTGGTGGAATCGTGATCGCCACCCGGCGGTTGCCGGCCACGGCTCCCGGGCTGATGCATGCCGAAGAAGACTCGGCACGTCTCAAGGAACTGTCGCATACGCTGTTTCAGAGCGGCATCGCTTCCGCGCATTTTCTTGCGGACGAAACTCAACTAGGCGCGGACTTGGCAAAGTATGCCGCGCCGGATATGACGTTATCCCCGCGTACGCCGGAGATTGGATTCATTCATCGCAAGCTTTCCGGCGGCGACCTCTACTTCGTAGCCAACACGGCCAACGAGGCCAGGCAGGTGCGCGCGCAATTTCGCAATGCCGCCCGCCACGCAGAAGCATGGGATGCATTCACGGGCAAGATTATGGGCCTTCCCGATCCGAAGAATATCGACCTCGATCTGGCTCCCTACGAATCGCGCCTGATCTTCTTCTCAGATGACGCCGTGACCGCTGCACCAGAACCCAAGAGACGCGAGAGCGTGATCGCGGACTTATCCCGACAGTGGAAGGTGTCGTTCGGCGAGAGCGGGTTGAGCGTGGATATGGATCGGCTTGCATCGTGGAGCAACGATGCAAGGACGCAATTCTTCTCAGGACTTGCCACCTATCAAAAGGAATTCGACCTGCGGAGCGGAAAGCTGCCGCAAGGAACGAAGCTTGTGCTGGACTTTGGGCCGGGAACCAGGGTGCCTGTTCCGTCGCCGGCGGGGAGGCCTAACATGCGGGCCTATCTCGAGGGGCCGATTCGCGAAGCCGCGCAGGTGTATGTCAATGGCCAGTTAGCAGGTGTGGTCTGGCGACCACCCTACCGGCTCGACGTCACTAACATAGTCCACCCCGGCACAAACGAACTGCGTGTAGTGGTGGGTAACTCCGCAATTAACGCCTTGGCAGGACAGCCGCTGCCGGATTATCGGCTTCTGTGGGACCGCTACGGGATGCTTTTTGTACCGCAGGATATGCAGGATCTGCATCCCTTGCCGTCAGGCATGCTGGGGCCGGTCACGTTGATGGAGTTGGTACCTTCCAGATAAGATGCCGGTCCAGAGAGCGCTGTATACGTAATTGAGGATTAAATCTTCTGTTTTCAATACATTTCGGATTGGCCAGAGAGGTAGGACTGGCCTCAAGATGACGCGTAAGGACCGGACGTTTGCTTGTCCGATTTGTGGATTATTCCCCGAAGAGGCTCAATTGCTTTCACGTATTGGAATCTAGCCGCCAAATGCGGGCGCCACAGAGCACGCATGCCGGGGCCAAGTGAATCGATATAGTTTGCAGAATAACCGGTTAATCTCAGACGCATATACTGCCTTCCAATAGAGGGATATCTGCGGCGTCTTTGTATTTCATATGGGAATATAGTTTTCTCTTGACACTCCTGATACTTGATGCGTACCCTTGCGACGCATTGGGGTAGGTGCGGGTTCCTCTGCAGCCAGTGTGTTTCATCTCCAGTCGAGAAGCCGCAGAGCAAAAGTCATTGCCGGCTTCCCGTTAGACAAGGTCGAAGCAAGAAACTTCAAGGAGGCACCATAATGCGAACATTTCGAATCTGTTTTGCATTGATCCTCCTGCTGGTAGGTATAGGCACCGGCAGGATGTTCGGGCAGGCAGGCGCGACAGGCACGATTCTGGGGACGGTGACC
>Ga0182014_10000937_pt1 | contig 39753 bp, 29 predicted proteins | sample 612S2DmetaG_FD_120489 | JGI IMG/M metagenome (GOLD analysis project Ga0182014, IMG submission 120489) | Permafrost microbial communities from Stordalen Mire, Sweden - 612S2D metaG | ecosystem: Environmental > Terrestrial > Soil > Wetlands > Permafrost | place: Sweden: Stordalen | collected... | reverse complement strand
GTGATCTTATGCGTCCGATCAGAATTCCGACTTCAGCTGGTCGCGGTGCAGAGCGGCCTACCATGGGTTCATCTATCCGGTGCCCAATTCGTCAACTCTGTTGCCGTCCTTCCCTGCAGGAACTCCCGCGTTGGTCATCGGGACCACAGATGGAGGCAAAACTGAACACGCTTGCTCAAGCTGGAGTAAGAAGAAACCGGCTGAAGAATAATACAACACACCTCTCACATGCACCAGATCAGGCGATTTGCAATTGTTGGCATAAACGGACTTTGGCCGGTTATCTCACTGTTACCGTAAACCCAGAATTCCGCGGAATCTGATCGGCGGAGCCTTGGCGACTTGCTGGTACAAGCTTCGCTTGCAGCCGAGGACATCTTCTAGTAAGCGGCCAGGAGGCTTTTTGTCTTGGCCTCAGATAGTCGTGTCGGCTTCATGACGACATTGTTGTGATCGCCTAGCGATATGGCCTTTCGTGGAAGGTTGTATCGATGCCTAAGTAAAGCTCGTGCAACGCAACCCCGATCTGCAACCAGGCGCATATAGTAGATACATCATGTACGACTATCGCGTAACGGAAGGAAACCCCTTCGCCAGCTTTCTTAAGGCATCATTCAGGATGCTCAATATTGCCGGTTCATGCGAGCCCATTGTCGCAAGCGACCGATCCGCGTATGCCCGAAACGCGGACGAACGAAATTTCTGCGAAGATGTGTGTGATCGCATTCAGCGCATTGCATTCGCCTTTGACCGCTTGTGCGAACTTTCGATTGAGCATTGGAAAATGTCCGACGAGCTCAATCAAAATCGAGACGAAAACGGTTGTTGCGAGATAACGCCTCAGATCTTGCAGGCTCAAGAACGCTGGGATCTAGAAAGTGACTCTCTCACGTATTACATCTACTACGAACTCAAAAGCGTTGCAGACATCCTCGAACAATGGACGATTGTTCCTGGAGCAAGCTCTGCACTCGAATATGCCCTGAAAGCGCGAGACCGGTTTCTTGCGCATCCGGAGTTCTGCCGGATTGGGCCACGTTCCAACCGATCCAAGGTTCTTTCAAAGGGAGCTCCTGCTTTTTCCAATATTGCGTGCTTACAGCAGTGGGAGACCGTTGTCCGGGACGAGTATCTTGCGCAGCTCCAGATCACAACGCCTTACGACAATCAACAAGAGGCCACGCAGAATCGACGTATCCTCCTCAGTAGGCAACGCAACGAGCGGCTCAGCAATGAAGAAGTTCTTCGAGTGAAAGCGTTCGGCGCACCGGAACCGGACTTAGGCAGAGCTTTGAAGGAGCTGGCAGTCTTCTTGGAATCGTCCGCGCTGCCAAAGATTGCAAACGTGAGCGCAGAAGCGATAAACCGATTTGGATTTGAGGAGATTCCGGACGGGCCTGTTTTCTCGCAAAGATTCTGACCGAATCAGCGCAGAAGGTTTCTGTTTTCCATCCGCTGCTCGCGAGCTTCCGTGAACTCCGAACCAAGATTCGGCGTGGTTGACGTCGATCATTTGGCCGCTGAAGACCACCAATTCAACAGGACATTACGTGTCACATATTCAAAGATGTGCAGATGAATAGGCAGGTCCTTCTTTATCCAAGTCGCCCCCTTCTCATGATGTGCCAGAGCAGTAGGAATCTCCCCGATTACACCCAGGTCAGGTAGCCTAGTTGGCGGTGAACACAACGGCGCTGGGAATGGAATACCTTCATGAAGAGCCTTTGATCGATACCCATAAATCGTCTTTAGCGCTTTTGTCCAGTTTTCATTATCCCAAGGAAATTGAAATCCCTCGGTCGGTCTTTGAGAGGGTGGGCCTGGGCGAAATGCCTGCACAAAACTGACGAACTTCTTTGTGATGCCTAAACTGTCAGCTACTCCTGAAGCGACCGTTTTCAGGATCGCGTCGTCTGAAAGGCGAGATAAATAGGCATAGAGTTCAGGCTTGCTTTCCTTGAGACGCTCAACAGGGTTTCCCTTGGACCGCTGCCATTCATTGGCAGCCGTTTCTAATGCGGAAACCAACAGCAACCAGGTCATCGATGGTTCGGATTCGGCAACCCAGAGAGCCTCTTGGTACATACGAGCAGATCGGACAATAGCAATTGCCTTTCCTTGTGATACATCCTTAAGTTTTTCAATCTCTCGGAGGTCCTTGAGGTTATGGTCTCCATCTGTAGTAGAGGGAATTACGTAGATTCTCGGTGTACGAAAATACGGCTTGTCTCGTTTCCAGAGCTCGGTGGGCCTCCCGAGAGGGTCTCCATTTACTTGAAACTCACGGCTAACAGGGCCAGCGCTTAGGCGTATCCCAAGGATAAGAGACGCAAGCGCAGCAAGTTCATCCTGCGCATAGCCACCGTGATATAGCTCTGTGTGCGATTTCTCGTATGTGAGAGGTCCAGGGCTGGCTTCATCATCGTAGATTGCATATCGCAGGACAATCGCGGTCTGAACTAGACCGTCGTTACCGTCGGCTCGGAACGCCACCGTATTCAAGAACGCGTATGGGCCAAAATATGCCTCCCCGAGTACGCGTGCATCCGTGAAAAGCGGGAACTCCATAACAGGGATGGTTACAGGCATATCTATGGCACCGGGTTTGAATGCCCTGAGGTTTGCTATGGATGGAGGCCATCGAGCCGGAGAAGTATTATTCGTTGCCAAAGTCCACCCCCTCTACTCATTGAGAAGAATAGCATTCAGATAGATAACGAAGCGATATAGACTGTATGGATTCTGGAATGATACAAAATCGCCGGTGCACTCGCCGACGGCCACCTGCCGCCGAGGTAGGCTCCGTGAGTACACAGGGCTGTTTGCAACAGTTGATGTTCGGCTCGCAGAGTTGATCGAAGTCAATGAGTTCCTTCAGTCGGGCGAACGGAGTCCGCCAAGCACGCGCTCTTATCGATGTCTTTATGTGCAGCGTGGAGTATCGCAAGTCCCTCATCAGCGGTCCGGGTCGCCCAATTCTCAAAGGCACGGTTGAAGCCTTCACCTGCCTGAAGAAGGATATCGGGGCCAACGGACTTCACTAAGCGCAGCTTTTGGCTACCAAGCAACTCGTGTATTCTCCAGCCCGAGTTCTCGAATGATTCAAGTAGCTCGCATGGCGCGGCAATGTCGCGTTTGTCACTGCCAATCACAACAAAAGCCTGTAGCGGGTCCTCGAACTCAATTTCGTAGCTTCTTGGTCCATACCTGCCAGCGCCGGCAATGCCCCAACAGATAAACCATCCCAATTCTCTTTCAAAGCAATAAACCCAATCCCACACGATCTGGTTCGTTGTGTCAAAGGTCGTTCGTGCCGCCCCGTAGGGCGTGACCAAAGCAGGCAATGCCAAGATAGAATTACGCACTGATAGAAGAAGATTACTCATCTTCTCCGGAATATCCTGAGCATAAAACGCTTTCATTACGTTAAGATCATCGCCGCTCAATTCAGAAACATTCATTTGTCGGTCCTCCAAGAATTCCGAGATCTCTCGCGCAAGCCTAACGAGAAAGGCTCCCTCAGAACCTCCTTCAAGGTGAGATGTAGCAGATAACTGCCATTGGGCCAACCACTCATAGACCTCGGCCCAACGACAAACATGCCGGAACACAACCCCGCTTTCGTTTTCACTGCTTTGCCCCGCGAGAAACGATATGGGCGCGTGTCTCTTGTGAGTCAAAAGAACGAGACCTGCTAATACGCCCTTGCTGCGGAGGTATCTCTCATAAAAATCGAGCTGATCACATCCTTCATCCTCGTGACCGCCGACGTTCTCCTCCGCTGCCTCTGGGATCTGACGTGTTGTAAACTCCGCAGTTACTTTGTTCTCGACCACGAGGATTACGTTGTCATCCGCGCTGAGGGAGATGTCCAAATAGCCAAGCTTGCCAGCGTAACGGATTGGCTGTTGGGTCCTCCACGTTAGGCTTCGGGTGCTGGAGATTCTGTCGCGCAAGGCAGACGGAACCTTCGATCCACATAAGACCTCGGTAATGAATCGCTCAAGTGAGGGCCTGTCCTCCGTCGTCAGCCGCTCTAGGAAATAGCAGAGGCACTCGGTCAGGAAGTTCTCTAATGGCTCGCGGCCACCACGAGGGGTGTATCTAAAAAGGCGAGTGAACAGCGAAGTCACGGCAAAACATCCCTCTGGGCGTTCCTGTGGATACTTGAATCAGTATATGCCTTGCAGGGGGTCGTTCCCGGCGCTCGGAGCATTGAGAACAGCAGTGAGTTCGTTAAGTAGCGAATGTAAGAGAGTGTTGCATTCAGAAAGTGCCAAATCTCCGGTGCACTCGCCGACGGCCACCTGCCGCCGAGGTAGGCTCCGTGAGTACACAGGGCTGTTGGCGTCAATCGAGAGATACTTCCGGATTGCCGGTCACTCAACCGGAACCTTCAGAATCCAAGAGCGGTCCGGCTGAGGTTCGAGGCCAAGCCGACAGTGAGGGACAGGGAGCACCGTCATGATGATCTGACGATCACCGAAAGCTCTGCCACACGCCGCATTCGTGGTCTCTCACTTATCCACGATAAAGCTGTGGATGAATGGGGCACAGCGAGGTCCTGGTTATTTCATGACCGGGGCACCTGCCTGACTCTACTACTTTATGGTCCGGTGTCTTGGTTGCTTAGGCTCTGAATGAAACTCAATCTTGGCGCTAGGCGATATCCGGCTGCGAAGAGGCACCTTCGCGTTCTGGCATATTTCAATAAGCTGCTTCTCCTCAAACAGGCCGCCAAAATTCTGACGTTTGACCTGGCCAATCCGTTTCGCATTTTTGCTTAATATGCCAGTGCGAAAGTATCTCAGCATTTCCCATGCGAGGATATCTGACGGCTGGACGGCAGCGAGTTCTTTATCGACGGGAATAGGAGTGGGAAGACGATCGCGTTTGAACACCTTAAGCACATCGCCAAAGTGCTTTGATCCCCGCTCCATGAAGACAAGAAGCCTGTCTCCATCCTTAAAATTCTCGCGTTTCCATTGGTTAACCTGACGGGCAATTTCCCGAGCATTAATGGCCAACGGCGCACCGATCATTTCCTGGAGGGGATAGACCTCGTTTACTTTCCTGTACGAGTCCATCTTTATGGCAGCTCCAAACTTTCCTGATGTGTGGCCTTTGACAATAGAGTTTAGTGTTCCGAGTATCCAATCTCTCTTGAGGTCGGTCAGAGGCATTCTCATAAAGTCGGTCATGTGGAAAGGGTAGTCGATTCCGAAATACGCAACTTTGTGCTTCCATTTCGGCTCGAACGAAAGCCACTGATCCTCGCTACCAAGGTATCCCCCAACAGTTACATACGGCTTGTCGTCAGGATGACCGCCATCGTCCATGTAGAGCGCGTAATCAGACATCGCCAATATCCAAGTTATCCGAGGATCGTGATTAAGAGGGCAAGTGGCCGGTCAAGAACCGCCTATTTGCCGTGAAGCCACTCTATTACGCCCATCGAAGTCGGAGTCCAGCCTGGAACGTCTGAGGTATCCAGCTCAACAGAAATGCCCTTCATTCCACAATCAATAAAAACAACTTTCTTAGAAGAACTTCCACCCTCGACTGTAAAGTTGTCATCCAATGTAGAAATCTGGCAGCCTGAGAACCCATCATGCTCTAGGCTTTTGCTGGCGAGGTCAATTGCATAGAACAGTGACCTTGCGGAAGCTGCTTCAACCTCAAAATGCCGTTCCGCAAGTACGAGGCGGTGAGCATCGAAGCCGACAGTACCCACAATTTCAACGGAGCCGGATGTAGACTTCTTCTCCAGTATCCAAGAAGATTCCGGGCTATTGAGTTTCCTCCATTCCGGGGTAGCGTATGCAACCCTTGCACTACCACCTGGAAGAATCTTTAGGATGAGATCGCTTCCGAGTTGCTCAAGCACGGACGTTTCCGACATCCCCAGCGTGAGCGTGTGGGTTCCGATGGTGATTGAAGGCGCGACCGTCTGCGCTCGCCCAAGGGCACAGCCAAGGGCCAGCAATGGCAGTAGGACAGCAATGCATGCTTTCATACGCTAAATTCTCTCACTGCCAGCCGGCCAACTCAAGGGTTAAGAGACCCGGCTGGCTCTCACACAGGCAGGTGGCGCTCAAGAACCGAAAGAACTCGATCACAGGAATTCGCGCTGTGCACTGTGGCAGGTCGCCTTTTCACCCATGCCCAACGATGTTCTTGGTGGTTGGGCTGTGCCCCGCGTTTTTGCGATGAGCGGGAATTTGTCTAACGGCGGGTAGCCCGTGAGCGGTTCTGGGCGGTTGGTCGGCTATTCGGAAGTTACCTTCTGGTCAACAGCCCCCTTGACAGGTGAAGCAGGAGTGTTTCTCGTTTCGTGCCAAATCGCCGGTTCACTCGTAGACGACCATCTGTCGCAGAGTGAAACTCCCTGAGCGCAACGGGCTGTTGCCAACAGATGTGTCCGGCGTCAACTATTCTTTCGCTTCAACGACAACTAGGGAACCTCTGATTAAGTCATCCACCCGCACCCTGCCTGCATCCAATGACCTGTAGATGGAGATTGCGATGCGCCAGATAACATTTGCTTGCCAGTCGAGTTTTGAAAAGTATGCGCGGCCCAGCCGCCGGGAACAGTTTTTGCAGACCATGGAGTCGGTGGTTCCCTGGCGAGAGTTAGAAGCGCTGATCGAACCGCATTTTCCCAAGGCGGGTAGCGGCCGCCAGCCCGTCGGCTTGTCGATCATGCTGCGTATCTACTTTCTGCAGCACTGGTTCTCGCTCTCCGATCCCGGCGCCGAGGACGCGCTCTACGAATCACCCGCGCTGCGCGGCTTTTCCGGCGTTGACCTTGGCCGCGCCGCCGCGCCCGACGAAAGCACCATTCTCAATTTTCGCCACGTTCTTGAGCAGCACGACTTATGCGGCAAGATATTCGATACGGTGAATTGGTATCTGGACAGCAAAGGCATTCGCATCTCTACGGGCACGATCGTCGATGCCAGCATCATTGCCGCGCCGTCGTCGACCAAGAACAGCAAGAAGGAGCGCGATCCGCAGATGCATCAGACCAGGAAGGGCAACCAGTATCACTTCGGCGCCAAGGCGCATATCGGCGTGGACAGCAAGGAAACAGTGGTGCACTCGGTCTGCACCTCGGCGGCCTCGGTGCATGACAAGCACATGCTTCCCGACTCACTGCATGGCGAAGAGAGGAAGGTTTGGGGCGATGTGGGTTATCAGGGACAAACGAAGGTGATTCACGAGGCCGCGCCCCATGCTCAGGACATGACCAATCGGCGCGTAAAGACCAAGCATGGAGTGGATGAAGACGAGAAGCGAAAGAACCGGACTAAGTCGCGAGTTAGGGCCAAGGTGGAGTGGCCTTTTCGCATCTTGAAGCGTGTCTTCGGTTATACCAAGGTGCGCTATCGCGGCATTGTAAAGAATCACCACTGGCATTTGGCGGCCTTCGCTCTGGTCAATCTTTACCAACATCGCAAACAGCTGATTCGGCAGTTGGCCCCGCTGGGGGCGAAGTGTCTCCGGAGACCGGCAAACGGCCTCCGGAGACGCAAAACGTGGCCGCGCAAAGCATATTTACCCTTGAAATCGCCGCCGGGATGCGGAATCGCTTCAGAAAAACAGCATCCAACCTTCAGCATGAAAAATGTCAGGACCTGATCAGAGGCTCCCTAATTGTCGCCCGTCACAGATGACAGCCTGAACTCCTAAAGTCACTTCATCTAAGCTGTTTGGAATCAACGACAGGACTGAATCGATTACACCGCGGAATTGACCTTGAAAGGGCTGCCATACTTGCGGCAAGGAGGTCGCATGTATGCGCAGAAAGAAGTCAAAGCCCAATTATCGGAAGATTGTCCTCCGCCTGCCGGATCTCGACCATGCAAAAGCATCCGTACTCAACAGCCTGAGCTCTCCTCAGTCACGTCGTAACTATCGCTTTGCGATGGACCAATTCATCGCTTGGTACTGCTCGGAGCCACGTCTGGCGCTCAATCGTACCGTTGTGCTCAGATTTCGACTCTATTTGGAGAGCCTCGGATTGGCATCCGCAACTATCAACCAGAGGCTCGCTGCAGTGCGGCGCCTTGCCTATGAAGCGGCAGATTCCGGTCTGCTGAGCCCTGAATTGGCGGCAGGCATCCGCCGTGTGAAGGGAGTCAAGCATCTGGGCCAGCGATCTGGCAACTGGTTGACTATCGATCAGGCCCGATTACTCGTAGACAAATCTTACGGCGATGGACTTAGAAACAAGCGTGACTTTGCGATGATTTCCATTCTTCTTGGCTGTGGTTTGAGACGAGCGGAACTCGCAGCCTTAAACATCGACGACATTCAGATTCGTCAGGGACATTGGGCAATCGTCGATCTGGTTGGAAAGGGCGGCCATGTCCGAACGGTCCCGATGCCGGCATGGGTAAGGGATTCAGTGGACCAATGGCTAGCCGCTGCTGAACTAAAACATGGCCGTATATTCCGCGCGGTGAGCCGACATGGCTCGTGTTGGGGTCGAGGAATCTCCGAGAACGTTGTTTGGTATGTTGTGCGCGAATGCGCAAAGCGTCTGGGCCTTGAGCACATTGCGCCGCACGACCTTCGTCGCACTTGCGCCAAGCTGTGCCACTCCAATGGTGGAGAACTTGAGCAGATTCAGTTTCTCCTGGGCCATGCATCCGTTTTAACTACGGAGCGCTATCTCGGTTCCAAGCAGAACTTGGAGGAGCCAGTCAATGACCGATTCGGGCCACTGCATAAACGCGAGACCTCCGACATCAGGAGAACCTGATATAGCCAGATGAGATCAGAGTATTGGCATTCAGGTAACAGCAAACGAATCGTGTGCGGTAGCCGTTTCTTGAAATGGCCATCGAACTGGCCGACGGTTACCTATCGCCGAAAGGAGCGCTGTATGCACGCTGGGTGATTTCGCCAGTTGAGAATACGGCCCTATTATCACATTTTTCAGCTTCGAATCCCAAGCCGGTCATCCGGCCCATACCGCCGCCCATCTTTCATCTCCTGCCACTCTTGCGAATTCTCTTTGGGAGAGCGGCGCTTCCCGCTAAAATTGCCCTGCAGCGGCCACTACGGAGTGAGACGGGAGAGCCGGGTTCGCGCCGGTTCTTAAATCCGGGGTTTGGCAGGCTCTCAAGTGCGGAGCGATACGTTCGACACACGGCGAAGGTGAGCGTACGAGATCCATCCATTGAAAAGGCAGCAATTGGCGTGCCAGATGGAAGTAGACTCAGGTCGTTGAAAACATATCACTTAAATTCTAAGCACGACTGAGTACTCGTTTTACCGTGTCCGTTTGCGGTACGAACTGTCCGATTCCGAACTCTAGTTGGCGAATGACGTATCGCAGTGCTTGCCACGCAGATCGATAGGACCCATTTGTTGATTGGCTGGGAGCGCGACGTAGGGCGCCGTTACCCTTCGAAGAAGGTCACACAGCCGACTGTGCCGACTTGAAGCGCGGAGATACCGGCTGGCAAGGCGCCAATCCCATCTGCGACATTTCTCTCTTCTAGTACCGGCCAGGCGGATACAATGCGGGGATGAAAGATCATGTACGCAATTCCCTTCTGAATGCCGTGCGAGCAGATCGCAACCGCTCCTTTCCCATGGACCGTCGCAGTTTTCTCAAGAACTCGATGATCGTTGGTGGCGCTTTGCTCGCCGGCAAGAAGATTGCTGCCTGGGAGGCTGCCGCTCAACCGCAGGTTACCGGCGCAGTTTCGCAGGCTGAGATCGCCGCCGCCCGCTTCCCCAAGGACTTTCTCTGGGGAACGGCAACCTCCTCCTATCAGGTGGAAGGAGCATGGAACACCGACGGCAAAGGCGAATCGATCTGGGACCGGGCCGCTCACACGCCGGGCAAGATTAAAGATGGCTCGAATGGCGATGTCGCCTGCGATCAGTACCACCGCTACAAAGAAGACATCGCGATCATGAAGCAGCTCAACATGAAGAGCTTTCGCTTTTCCGCATCATGGCCGCGCGTTCTGCCCAACGGCACAGGGCAGGTCAACCAGAAGGGACTCGACTATTACAGCCGCCTCGCCGATGCACTGCTGGAGGCCGGCATTCGCCCCTTTTGCACCATCTATCATTGGGAGCTGCCGCAGGCGCTGGAAGACCGAGGCGGCTGGCCCAATCGCGATCTGGCCGGCTATTACGCCGATTTTGCGGCAATTCTGGCCAAGAATCTCGGCGACCGCATCACCGTTTGGGCGCCTTTCAATATGGCCACGGACTTTACCTATCATGGTTATGGCAAGGGCTGGGAACCGCCTTACAGAAGCGGTTACGATCTCTTTCTCAAAGCCGCGCACACCGTCAATCTGGCGCAGGGCATGGCCTTCCGCGCCATCAAGGCCGCGTCTTCTAAGGCTACTGTGGGCAGCGCCTACGGAATGGAGCCGGTCTATCCCAAAACCAACAGCGAAGCCGATCGCGCTGCCGCCGCGCGCTGGAACGCCGCGCACAATCTATACTCCATCGAGCCAGCATTCCATGGAACTTATCCCAAGGCATTTATCGGCGAGATTCCCTATGAAGCGATGGGATTCAAGCCCGGCGACGAGAAGATCATGAAAGTACCGCTGGATTGGGTGGGGGTGCATTACTACTGCCGTCTTCTTGCCTCCGACTCCAGCAACGGCGCGCCGCCGGATGTGTCGAGTCACGATCCGTATGCGCAAATCAACATCGAGTTAGCCGGCGATGGACCGAGGACCGACGGCGGGCTGGAGATGTGGCCGCATGGCCTCTACGACCTGATGATGCAGCTCACGCGCGACTATAACCATCCCTTCATCGAGATTACCGAAACCGGCGGCGTCTTTATGGACTCGCCCGGCGCGGATGGCCGCGTCCACGACCTGCGCCGCATCGAATTTTACCGCCAGCATCTGGCCGAGCTGGCGCGTGCCATGAAGGACGGCTCACGCGTGCGCGCCTATCACGCCTGGAGTTTGCTGGATAACTTCGAGTGGGGCAGCGGCTATACGCAGCGCTATGGGCTGACCTACGTGGACTTCGCCACACAGAAACGGACCATCAAAGACTCCGGCCTTTGGTATGGCCGCGTCGCCGCTGCCGGACGCCTGGATGTATAAGCGGAAGCAATCTGGAAATTCTGACAAAACTCTTCGCAAAGGAGCACTTATGATCCACACGAACGACATCTTTAATCGGCGGAAGTTTATGAGCATGAGTGCGGCGCTCGGTGGATGGCTATTCACCAGAGCAGCAGCACGGGCCGCTGAAGCATCGGTTCCGCCAGCAGCGCCAGCCAATGAGACTCTGCGCACTATTCACGCTCTGCACAGCACCCACGGCGACTTCTCCGAGCGGACGGTGAGTGACGCCGATCTCGACACGATTCTTGCAGCCACTGTATGTGCCGCCAACGCCTCCAACAACCAGAGCTATGCGATTGTGGTTTCCCGCGATGCCAACAAGATTCAAAAGCTCACCACCTACCGCGCCGGCTGTCTGCTGCTCTATTGCGTCGACCACACGCGCCTGATCGATACCGCCAAATTTATTGGTTACGAGCATTTTCCCGACACCGCCGAAGATTTCGTCACGGCGAGCACCAATACGATTCTGGCCGCGCAGACGGCGGTGATCGCGGCGCGTTCCATGGGCATTGACTCGCTGTTGACCAACGGCGTTCATCGCGGCCATATGGAACGCGTATGGGAGACGCTCGAACTGCCGCGGCAGGCCTGCTTTCCGCTCATCGCGCTTTTGCTAGGCTACGGGCGCAGTACCCCGGCGGTGAAGCGGGGCCGGCTGGAGGATAAGGGCGTTGTGCATCGCGAAAAGTACCAGCGCCTCAGCAAGGACGAGTTGAAGGATCTGGTCCGCGCATACGATGATCCCAACCGTCATCTGGGCCTGATCGAAGATTGGGAGAAGCGGGGCTACAAGCACTACCTCGACTGGTTTTACAAGGAGTGGGCGGGCCGCAATCGTCCAACCTCGGGCGAAGGTCAGATCCTCCGCTTGCTGAAGCGCAGTGGCTATCTGAACGCGTAGCCACCGGTGCAGATGGGCATTGATCTTGCGTCTCGATGACATGAATGGGATTCGGCTCAACGTCCAGTGAGAACAAAGTGTTCCTCTCCAGGCGAGTCCTGTGGTCAACTTCAACAAGCGGTCATTGTCATCGAGATGAGGGGAGGTTTGCAGAACGTGAATCGACTTACCAAGACCTGGGTGGGCCGCAGTGTACTTGCGGCCATCTTTTGGACGTTGCTCAGCGTCTTCTTTGCGATGCCCAGCTTGGTGAGGGGCCACGGGATCATGTACAAAGGGTTCGATTCCGTGCGTGGATCCTTCGCGTGGTGGTGGTCCTGGGGCCTGATTACGCCGTTCATTCTCGCTTTCGACCGCCGCCTGCCCTTCTCCGGCAAGCAGATTGCGCGGCGCATCCTTGCGCTTCTTCTTGCCAGCCTGGTTTTTACGGTGGCCTACCGGTATGTGAATGCCGCGGCCTGCGCCACGCTGGGCATTGGCTGTTGGAATGCGCTGCGATTCTCAAAGATATTTGCGCTAAGCAACTTCGACGATTCTCTGTGGAACTGGCTCGTCTACTGGGTGATCGTAGGCGCCATTCAGGCGTACCGATACTATGAGCGTTATCTATCGAGCGAGTTGCATCTGGCGAGGATGGAACGCAGCTTCACCGAGGCGCGCCTGAATGCGCTCCGCATGCAGCTCGATCCGCACTTTCTCTTCAATGCGCTGAACACCATCTCCTCGCATGTGGAGCGCGACCCCAAGCTGACGCGCAGAATGATCGAGCATCTTGGCGATCTGTTGCGCAGATCGCTTGAAACCAAGGACCGGCAGGAGGTTCCGCTGGCCGTGGAGATGGAGTTTCTGGCGCCTTACCTGGCGATTCAGAAGATTCGATTCGGCGAGAAGCTCAAAATCGAGATGCAGATTGAACCGGAGGCGCAGAATGCCATTGTGCCCTCGCTCATGCTACAGCCGCTGGTCGAGAATGCGATCCGCCACGGAATTTCGCATCGAGCCTCGGGCGGGACGGTGACCGTCTCGGCGCGAAGGATGGACGATCAGTTGGAAATCCGAGTGCAGGATGACGGTGTGGGGCTGCCGCCCGGTTGGACGCTGGAGTCTTCAGCGGGATTGGGATTGTCTGTGACACGAGAAAGAGTGAAGAGCCTCCATCCGAATGGAGAAAGCAGCTTTGCAGTTCGCCCGCGCAGGGATGGCGGCGCAGAGGTGGATATTTTCTTGCCCCTGCGTGTGCCAGGAGGAGATACCGATGGCCGTGCCTGATTCAATCCGAGTGCTGGTCGTAGACGATGAAGCGCCGGCTCGGCAGCGGCTAGCCGATCTGCTGCGCAAAGATGCGCAGATAGATTCGATTCTTGAAGCAGGCGACGGAATTACCGCCGTCGAGGCGATACAAGACCAGCGGCCGGAGTTGGTCTTTCTGGATGTTCAAATGCCGGAACTGGATGGGCTGGGAGTAATCGATGCAGTCGGCGCCGGCCAGATGCCGCTAACGATTTTTGTCACCGCGTATGACCAGCACGCCATCCGGGCCTTCGAGGCCAATGCGCTGGACTATCTGCTGAAGCCCTTCAGCGATGAACGCTTCGAGGCGGCGCTGAGTCGCTCCAAAGTCAGGCTGCGCGAGCGCAGTTCGAGTGAGTTCGGGCAACGTGTTATGAAGATGCTCTCCGTCGCGCCCCAAGCCAAGCATCCGTTGGACCGGCTCGTGGTCAAGGTGAGCGGCAGTATGCGCTTCATCCGCGTGGCAGAGATCGACTGGATCGAAGCTGCCGGCGTCTATGTGAAATTGCACGTCGCGGGCCAGCAACTGCTTTATCGCGCCTCGCTGCAGGAGCTTGCGGAGCGGCTCGATGCCCGGCGATTCGTGCGTGTTCATCGCTCGGCAATCGTGAATATCGAGAGCATTCTGCAACTGGAACCGGTCTCGCATGGCGAGTTTGACGTTGTGCTCAAGAACGGCGCGCGCACTCGCGTCAGCCGCAGCTATCGCGCGCAGTTGGAGAATCGGCTGGGGCAGACGCTGTAGGTAACCGGAGGAGGAAAGTTGAAAGCTTCGCTGCTTGGCGTTGGAATGTTGCCGCTGTCACTGACAGACTATCGATGGGACGCCGGCGAGGCCCGCATATGATCCTGCGCACGCGGCGATTGTGGCGGGCGGCGGTAGTTGCCCTGTTGATGATTCTCGCAGTTGAGCTGTTTGTCCCGGCGCGGGAACAGTCCCAAACTCCAGACGAAGCGAACCATCTGCTGGCCGGCGTCCGCTCCTGGAGGTACGGAGACTTTGGTGCCAACCCGGAACATCCTCCGTTTGCCAAGCTCGTAGCCGCGTTGCCGGTTCTCGGCATTCCGTCACCGCCCGCAGTGCGATACACGGAGTACTTCAAGTCGGAGAACTTCAGCAAGGGAGCCGAGTTTCTCTACACCCACGATGCGGACGGAATGCTGTGGCGTTCGCGCGCTGCCGTCTCTGTCTTCACCTTTGCGCTGGCGCTACTTGTGCTGTCCGCGGGTTCTGAGATCTTTGGGCCGGGCACGGGGCTGGTTGCGCTGCTGCTCTTTGTTTTCGAGCCCAATCTCCTGGCGCATGGAGCCATGGTCACCACCGATATGGCCGCGGCTTGCTGTCTTTTCGCGGCTGTCTACGCATACTATCGATGGCGAAAACATCCAACCGTTTGGCGGATCATTGTGTGCGGAATCGCCGCCGGTCTGGCGCTCGGTGCGAAACACTCCGGTTTATTCCTAATTCCGGTGATTCTTGTGCTGGCGATTATCGACATATTTGCAGCGTCTTCAAAGAACAAGGCGGGTCGCAGCGAATGGCGCAAGGACGCGCTTAAAACGGCTCTTTCGCTGGCCATTGCGGGCGTCGTGGCTTATGTGATTCTTTGGGCGTTCTATGGCTTTCGCTACCAGGCGCGGCCAGGGGAATTAGTCATGGTCCCCACTCTTGTAGAGTTCGCGGCTTCCACCCATTCAGCCATGATAGGAGCGGTGATTCCGCGCCTAGCTGCATGGCATCTGCTTCCTGAAGCATATCTCTTCGGACTGGTGGACATTGCCGAATCGGCCAAGCGCGACCCGATGTTTCTGCTCGGAACGGATTATGCGACAGGCCATTGGTTCTACTTCCCCGCAGCATTTTTGATTAAATCGACACTGGGATTTCTCGCGCTTCTTCTGGCTGCGCCTTTTCTCAAGGAATTATGGAAAACCGAAAAGTGGCGCTCGACTCTCTATTTCCTGCTTCCAGCGCTAATGTATTTTGCTGTTAGCCTGGCTTCCACGATGGACATCGGCATTCGCCATATTCTGCCGGTCTATCCATTCTTTGTATTGATTGCGGCGGCGACCGCAGTTGCCTTGGCCCGATGGCGAAGCTGGGGGGTGTATGCCGCGGGAGCACTGCTGCTTTTTCACGTGGTTTCATCGGCCCTTGTCTTTCCCAATTACCTGACGTATGCGAACGAAGCATGGGGAGGACCAACCAATACCTATCGACTGCTCACCGATTCCAATGCCGATTGGGGGCAAGGCTTGCGCGCCACCAAGAACTATCTTGACGCGCACGGCATCAAGGACTGCTGGTTTGCCCACTATGGATGGAATACGAACCCGGCTTACTATAATGTTCCCTGCAAACCGCTGCCCGAGTCCATTGCGCATATGTTCGGCGGTTCCTTGCCGCCTGTTCCCGTCCGCATTGAAGGCACGGTATTAGTGAGCGGCTCCGAGGCCGACGGGGATTATTGGGGTCCCGGCGACCTGAACCCCTACGAACAGTTTCTCCACCGCCGGCCAGACGATCTCATCGCCAACAGCATCCTCGTCTTTCACGGCCAGTTCGACGTTCCGCTCCTCTCTGCCCTGTCACACGCTAACCACGCACAACAGCTTGCCGGCCAGAAAGAGTGGGATCAGGCTCTGGCAGAGGCTCACACGGCCATCGGTCTCGCGCCCAACTCCGCGGAAGCTCATGCGGTTCTTGGCAAAATTCTGCTTGCGATGGGCCGCACTGAAGAAGCGCGAAGCTCGTTTCAAGACGCTCTCTCCCTCGCGCAAACCGATCATCCGCAATTCCAGTTGATCCGCGTTCTCAAGATTCCCCCGGAATTTATCTCTCCGAAGCGTTAATCCGGAGGGATTTGCCGTCAACAAAATCGGAAGAAAGGTCTACCGCGCCAAATGGCCATCAAACGCTACTATCGCCCAGAACTTGACGTGCTCCGTTTTATCGCCTTCCTAATCGTTTTCATCGTCCATCGGATGGATTTCATTCCCATTGACCCTGCGCAGCACTATTGGCTTTACAACATCTGCCTTCTCGGCAACTTCGGCGTACCGGTTTTCTTTTTGCTCAGCGCCTTCCTCATCACCGAACTGCTTTTTCGCGAGAGCGATGAAACCGGAAAGATCCAAGTCAAATCCTTTTATATTCGCCGTATCCTGCGCATCTGGCCACTGTATTTTCTGGTCTTCTTCGGCCTGGTTTTGCTGGAGCGGTTCCTCCCTTGGTCCGGCCCCAAAGATCCCGGTTCGTGGCTCGCCTTCAGCTTCTTTGCCGGCAACTGGTGGATTTGCCTTCACGGTTGGATTCCCGCCGATCCCGTCAATCCCCTCTGGAGCATCTCCGTCGAAGAGCAGTTCTACATCACCATCCCTCTCATTGCGCTGTTCGGCCGCCGCTTGGGCGTGAAGACCGTCTCACTGCTGCTCATCGCCGTCTCGTATGGGCTGGTCATTCTTTACGCCATGCATCCCCCGAAAGGCTTCAGCAGCCAATGGACGAACAGCTTTGTTCAGTTCCAATTCTTCGCCGCAGGAACGCTGCTCTCGATCTATCTCAAAGGGAGGGTTCCGCAGTGGCATCCGGCATTGCGTCTCATCGGCGTTCTGTCCGGCCTCGGCTGCTGGCTGGTCGCGTCCATAGCCTTTGGGGTCCAGGCCGACACTCCGCACTCAACCGTAACGCAAGCCCCGATAGGCTGGGCGCTTGTTCTTGCGGGGACCACGCTGATTTTCCTCAGCCTGCTCGGCTTCCCTGCAAAATACCTGCCGAAACCCATCATCTACTTGGGACGCATCTCTTTCGGCCTGTATCTCTTCCATGAACTGGTCTATTTCCTCATCTTCTCTACCGGCAAAGTTTGGCTCACCCGGCTTACTCATGCGCTGCATCTTGTTGGCTGGCGCAACGGCCTGGGAACAGCCCTCTCCTTCTGTTTCACCGTCCTGGTAGCACACACGTCGTATCAGTTATACGAGAAGCCCTTTCTGCGCCTCAAAAGCCGCTTCACCATCGTTCCCTCGCGAGACGAAAGTTGAGGAATTTGCCGCCGTCGAATTGATTGGAAAGGAGTAGTCATGAAAACAACGTCGTTCTGCATTGCGGTCATCGGACTGACTCTTCTGTGTTCCAGCACATCGGCGCAGGAGAACAAGAGCGCCGCGGCGACTATCGGAGTCGCTGCCCAAAAGCCGCTGCTCGCTCTCGACGTAACCTACATCGGCAATGCGGGATTCATGATCCAGGCGGGCGGCAAGAAGGTGCTCGTAGACGCTCTCTTTGAAGGAACTAAAGAGGTTCTTGGCCCTTCGCCGGAACTGCTTGTCCAGATGATGGATGCTCACGGCCCCTTCGCCGATGTGGATCTCCTGCTGGTCACCCATCCACACGCGGACCACTTCAATCCGAAGCTGGTGATCGAGTTCTTGCGCAATCACGCGCTCTGCCTGCTCGTTGCTCACACCCAGGTCGTCGATCGTCTGCGCAACGAGGAAGGCTTCGCGCAGATCGAGGGGCAGATTCATGAAGTCAAACAGGAGCCCGGAGCGTATGAACATCTCATCCTCAACGGAATTAACCTCGACGCGCTTTGCCTGAATCACATGTCCGCGGATTCATCCATGAAGAACCTGGCCTTTATCGTCGAACTGGGAGGCGTGCGTTTTCTCCATCTAGGCGATTCGTCCATCGAACAAAGTGAAGCTCACCTGAATCGCTATCCCTTTGAGCGGTCGCCCGTCGATCTTCTCTTCCTCAATCGAGTCGATCGGTCACAGACGACGCAACAGTTCATCGCGGAGAAGATCAAGCCAAGCCAGATCGTCGCCATGCACATCCTTCCGGCGGAGTTGGAAGAGTTATCGAAGAGTTTTCGCGCGGCTTACCCCCATGCGATCATCTTCAAGCAAAGCATGGAGCGGCGCTCGATTTCCATCGAAGTCGACTTCCATAACCTCACGGGTGAGTACTTTGGGCAGACGCCGCCCGGCACAACGCCTCAAGTCTTTGCGCGTGGGATCGTGTCGACGGAATATCAGGAACATGGCTCACCATCCTTCTCTCCCGACGGTAACGAAGTCTTCTGGCGGGAGAACCGGCGACCTGACTCCGATAATAAAGAGTGGCAAGGGTTCAACCTGACCATACAGCGGAAAAATGGCCGATGGACAGCGCCCTATGTTGACGCTCGATTCGACGGTCGTTTTGTCCTTCCCGTGTTTTCCGCCGACGGGCGCACGGCTTATTTCAGCGCGGCCCGGCCTGGCTCAGGCGCAGCACCGGCAAGCCAGCCGGATTTCGACATCTGGTTTGTCGAGAAGCATGGGGAAGATTGGAGTGAGCCGCAGTGTCTCAATCTCGTGGCGCGATACCCCGAGCTGCGGTGGGCTGGATTTCCAACCATGTTCTCGATCACCCGAAACGGCACTCTCTACTTCATGGGCTACACGCCCGGTACGCTTAACGATTACGGTATTTACCGGACTGAACTCGTCCATGGCGAATACGCAAAGCCGGAGTTGCTCCCGCGCAGCATCAACCTTCCGCCCTTCTTGAACTGGACGCCATTCATTGCTCCAGACGAAAGTTATCTGCTGTTTTCCTCGAACCGCCGCGACCCTGAGCACGACGATGGCGATCTCTATATCTCGCGCCGCCAACCAGACGGCAGTTGGACCGATCCGGTCAGCCTGGGCGAACCGGTCAATTCGCCTACGCAGGAGCGGTTTCCATCCGTATCACTGGACGGCAAGTATCTATTCTTTACTCGCTGGACCCCAGATCACGACGAAGATGTCTTTTGGGTAGATGCGGTGAGCATTCCGGCGCTGCGTTCCATCAGCACTCCTTCGCAGGCGAAGTCAAAATGAAGACTGCGTCTGCAACCATTGGCACCCTAATTGTGTTGCGTGTCCCCGGCCTCGCGGCACAAGAGTACAAGAGCGCCAATCAAACCATCTCGGCGTCTGCCGCGATATTCTTTACCGAATGCGGCCAGTAACTGAATCGACAGATTGGCGGCAGCGTAACGCTCGCCAATCGAAATGAAGGAAACAATCATGCTCGAAAGAATGGAGAACTTAGTCATGCTCAAGAAAGTGGCAATTTGTGCTGCCTTGTTGATCTCTTTGTCTGTGCCAATCGCGGCGCAGCTTCCCACAACTCCGTACGCCCCCTCGCTGCTGCTGGGGGCGGCATGGTACCCGGAGCAATGGCCGGAGTCGCGTTGGGAAGCAGATCTGTCGCTGATGGAGGCGGCGCATATCCATCTCGTTCGCGTAGGTGAGTTTGCATGGAGCAGCATGGAGCCGCGCGAGGGCGACTATGAACTCGATTGGCTCGATCATGCCGTGCGCGCCGCTGAACGGCATCACATCGCCGTCGTCATCGGCACTCCCACTGCTACGCCTCCCGCATGGCTGACCGCCAAATATCCCGAAACGCTGCGCACCCTGGCGGACGGGCGTAAGGATGGACATGGCAATCGTCAGCAGTTCGATTGGTCCAATCCCAAGTATCGCGAACTGGCCGCCAGGATCGCGGCCAAGCTGGCCGAGCGCTTCGGGCACGATGCCAACGTGATCGGCTGGCAGATCGATAACGAGTACGCCAACGAGAGTCTTGGCGCACAGACCCAGGCGCAGTTTCAGCAATGGCTGCGCGCGAAATACAAGACGCTTGAAAACCTGAATGCGCGCTGGACGACGGCCTACTGGAGCGAGAGCTATCAGGATTGGACGCAGATTCCGATTCAGGAAGGCTATGGAAATCCCGGCCTGCTCTTGAACTGGAAGGAGTTTGTCAGCGATACCTGGCGCAGTTATCAGCGCAATCAGATCGACGCCATTCGCGCCCACGCCGATCCCCGGCAGAAGATCACCACCAACATGATGGGATGGTTCGATGCCTATGATCATTACACTGTTGCTCAGGATCTTGACTTCGCATCCTGGGATAACTACGTTGGCATCGGTCATCTCAACCCGGTCGACGCGGGAGCCAGGCACGATCTCACCAGGGGTTTTCTCAGAAAAAACTTTTGGGTGATGGAAACGCAGCCCGGCATGGTGAACTGGTCGCCCAACAACAATATGCTCGACAAGGGTGAAACGCGCGCCATGGCCTGGAACGATATCGGACACGGCGCGGACGCGGTTCTGTTCTGGCAGTGGCGCAGCGCCTTGAACGGACAGGAGCAGTATCACGGCGCCTTGGTGGGCGCCGACGGCACTCCGGTTCCAGTCTACGATGAAGCCAGGCAGATCGGCGCCGAGTTTGAAAATGCCGCGCCGGCACTGGCCGGGACAACGATCGACTCTCAGGTCGCGATCCTGCACGATTACGAAAGCCGCTGGGCGGTCAATTGGCAGCGTCACAACAGCGGCTTCGATCCGGTGAGCGCCCTGGTCAGTTACTACGCACCGCTGCGCGCGCTGGCCCGGTCGGTGGACGTTGTGGCGGACACGGCGCCGTTGGGCCGGTACAAACTGGTCGTGGCGCCGGCGCTCAACGTGCTGACCCCTGAGGCGGCAAAGAATCTTGAGGCGTATGTGCGCGCAGGCGGTCACCTGGTCTTGACCCAGCGCTCCGCGATGAAGGATGAAGACAACACCCTATATCCCCAACGGCAGCCTGGGCCGCTTGCAGAACTGCTGGGCGCGCGCGTCGAACAGTGGTATTCGCTCGACAGACCGGTTCCCATCGACGGCGAATGGGGCGCAGGCGAAAACCGCGTGTGGGCAGAACAATTGAGCGTGAGCTCTCCGGAGACCAGGACGCTCATGCGCTATGGCAAGAGCAATGGATGGCTCGACGGTCAGCCCGCGGCGGTAACGCGCTCCGTTGGAAAAGGCAGCATCACCTACATCGGCGCAGGACTGGACGGAGAAACCATGAAGACCGCTGCCAAGTGGATGATGACAGAAGCGGGTCTCAATCCGATTCTAAGCGATCTGCCGGACGACGTCGATCTGGCGATTCGTTCCGGCAACGGCAAGCGGGTCTTCATCTTCACCAACTACGGAGTTTCGCCGCGCACCATTGCGCTTCCCAGCCCGATGCAAGACGTGCTCATGGGAGGAACGGTTTCCAGCGTCACGCTGCCGCAGTATGGAGTAGCGGTCCTGCGGTGAATGCCGCAATGCTATGAGATGCGGCGCAACACTGCCGCCGCATCTCAATTTCTCTGTGCAGTTGAATTGGTAATCTCGGCCAGCCTCTGCGTGATCCAATTGACCGGCTCCTGCTGAGCCGATGGCTCCATCGTACGGGCGATGGCCAAGGCCTGGTTGTAGTGGGTGGCGGCTTCCGCATTTCTTCCCAGGTCCTGGAGCACACGTCCCAGCACGCTTTGCGCACTGATGAATTGCGGATCTGCGCTGACGGCTGTCTCGGCACTTTCGAGGGCACCCGCAAGGTCTTTGCGCTGTCGCAGCCGCCAGGCATCGTTGACGAACTTCATTGCCCGCGCCATGGGGATGGAATAGTCGCCGTTATAGACGGCAACGCCATCCTGGATCACCGCATCCGGCTCAAGCGCAACGAACTCCTGATAGGGGTTTCGCTTCTCGCTGCCGAACTCATATCCAGCTAGATCCAAATAGCTGATGAAGACCGGGCCATGAACGACAGGTGGCACTTCAATATCCCCTCCAAACCAGGAGGTGTCCGCAGTGGGCAACAGCTTGCAGGGAATGCCGTAATCGCTGGGCAGAATGGCCGTCGCAACAGTATATGCGAACCAGCAATCGTGAATTTGGTGCTCATCCACGTAGGCTTTGACGGCGATCAACTGCTGCCCCCAATCGGTGTTGGCATCGGTCAGGTAACGGTGCGTCTGGCTGGGTCCGCCCCAGGCCTCATTGGCGTAGGCCAGATAATTTGGGTAGGCCATCAGCGAACTGAGGCAATGAAGGGTTACGAGCGCCGCGACGGCATAGAGCCAGCGTTTGCTCTTGCGCGCCATGGCGCACGCCCCGCCCGCCGCCAGCAGAATGAGGAAGGGGAAAACCGGCAGAATATGGCGTATGGCGATGTCGAGCGGCGATGCAATGGCAATGGCGAGATAGATGGCCGCTGGCGCAACCAGAAAGAATACCTCCCGCGCGCGACGGAATCGCCCAGAGAAAAATGCGGCGACAGCGATCGCGAGAAGTCCCATCATGCCCAGTGTCAGCTTGATCGCCAGCGCAACCGGAAAGTAGTACCAAACGCCGTGCGCATAGATCCTTCCGAAGATGAACGTAGAGCTCCCATTGCCCACATTGATCACGTCGCAGAGGCCAAAAAGATAGCTCTCCGGCAGCAGGCGATGATTGGCAGAAAAGACAATGCCCTGCGCCATCCACGGGCTGAGTCCGTGTGCGGCGCTGGCAATATCGGAATCCAAATGCAAGCCGGAGGGGCGGGCGGCATAGTGAAATCCATAAAACGCCCAGAGAATCAGGACGGCGAAAATGGAGATTGCTACCAGCCCGCCAAAGAGCTTGACGGCGTGAAGGCCGCAGCGCTGCCAAAGGGCCGAGCCCGTGAGTGAGCGCCGCAGCGAAAGCCAGCGGCCAACCAACTCTCCGGCAAGCAGGACGAGCATCATGGGAAACAGAATGATCGCGGAATGCTTGGCGGCAAGCGCCAATCCGCAAGCCAGACCAACCGCGAGCAGCCTCGGCAAGCTGGGCGCTTTGACCCAGCGATAAAGGCTATAGATGCTGGCCAGGAACATACAGGTTACGGTCGAGTCCGTGGTCACGAATGGCCCGTGGGCCAGCAGAGTAGGTTCAAATGCAACCAGAGTCATGGCCACCAGCCCCGCAGCCGCGCCGAACATTTCTCTGCCTGCCAGAAACGTGAGCAGCGCCAGCAAGAGAACGAAGGGCATCACGAACATGCGCGCGCGGAAGATGATGGTGTTTGCCGAGTAGCGGCCGCCGTCGCTTGGCCCGTTGCGGTAGATCAGCTCTCGCCCATCCAAGTAGGATTCCGTCTTGTACCAGCGATTCTGGAGCGGCGGCACGCGCAGAGTCAGCGGCATCAGCGGTAGCGCCGCAACCATCTTCACCAGTGGAGGATGCTCTGGATTGAGGCCGTAATCGTGGGTCTTGAGCGACATATAACCAGCAAAGATGTGGTCGCCCTCATCCCAGCTCAACGACTCGCCTTGAACCGAAATAACAATCTCTGCCGCCATCATCAGCAGCAATATAAAAACAGACGCAATCGTTCCTGTCCGAACTTTCAATGGAACCTCTTGAAGAACTCAACTCCGCCAGGTTTGCGGGCAGAGCAATTCGCAGTTCTAGAACGTATCTTCTCAGCGAGCAATGGTCCAGGGAAATGTAGTGGTTCGGATCATGGTGTTGCAAACGGGCTCCCACAGCCAACGAATCGGCAAGTTAGAAAGCTTTGCAGAGATTGTGGCAACAACGATTACGCCAATTGGATCGGGACGCGTCTTGTCTCGCGCCGCGTAGACGTAAAAGCCCGCATAATATATCTTTGGGGGGCGTGAGAGGGAAAGACGTCACTAGAGTATAAGCGATAAATATCCTGAAACGGAACCACAATGAATCAGCGCGGTAGAGATCGCCAGCGTCCCAGTGAACCAGAATCAACCAATGTTTAGCTCGGCAAGCAGAACCATTCAGATGAACGCCGATGTCGCCGGGAGTCTTTCTCCGTTTACGCAAAATCGCCAATGCGCTCATTGAAAATAGATTACTCCCGAAATGTCGGCCAGGGTTTGCCGCTTTCGTGGGCAAACCCGTCAATTGTTGCTAGCCCGAACCGCTTACTGCAAGACAGCATTGTCGGCGCGCAACCACATATCGTTGAATGTCGTCTCGAAATCCTTCACCGCGGCTGCCGACTCAATATAAGCCACATCGTTGTCCTGCCTCTTCAAGCCGCTCAGGCTCCAGTTCGCCGACCCTGTCCGAAGCAGGGAATCATCGACCGCGTAACTCTTCAGGTGCATCAGATCTCCGTCTTCCTTCACCCGCACCGGCACCCCGCCATCCAACAACACAGCCGTCGCGGTTTCATGGCCGCCCCCGCTCCGCCGCTCCTCTTCTTTATACTCGGAAGAATCTCGATACACCCGGACTTCGACTCCGCGCTTCTTGAGTTCTACCAGCTCCCTGGCCAACTCAAGATCCGTGAAACTGTACATCGCAATATCCACTCTCTGGGTCGCCCTAGACAACATTCCGATTTCCACCCGCTCCAAATTCGCCTCCGGGGAATCTATCAGCCGCACTGCTGCACCGCACGCTGCAGTGCCCGCTAGGGGCTCGCCCGTGGTCTTGCCCGCTGCCGCGCGCTGTAAGGCATTGACCGGCACCGTCCTGACGATCCTCCCACCGAAATACGCCAGTGCGCACAACACGGTCCCCAGCAAAACCATCTTCCGAAACAGCTCATACCGCCGTTCCATCTTCGGTCCAGGCTCAACTCGATACCTCAACAGACTCAGCAGATTCTCCCGGTTCAATTGCATTGGCCTTTCTCCCGACTGGATTCAAATACGAACGTCTCTATGTAACTATCTTACCGCATCCCGTTTCTTACTCTATCCCTTTCAGAAGCTATTTTAGCGGGTATTTCGTGTGTCCTGCACCTTATGGAGTTAGTTCACGCCTCCCAGTCGTCGCCCTTGTTTCCCAAGCCCCAAGAACAGGCAACAGCAACAGCGTTTTTGTGGACGGGGATACCCCGTAACGCCCCGGCCATCGGGCCTGCGGCCCCCTGATAGCGGCACAGCCTCCCACTTCGCCGAGGCCAAGCCTCCGCTCGCCGGTTGCCACCGGAGGGCTTTCGCAAAAGCCACGGCAGTCGATGCCGCGCTATCGCGCGGGGGCCTCCGAAGTGCGAGAAAATGCCCCGCTGGCGATTTTTGTAACGCAGTCTGTTTTGAGCGTCAAGGAGCTTGTGCAGGTCCAGTGCTCAGTCGCTGGCTCCCTCCGCGCTTCCCTTCCGCGCCCCCTCACGGGGCGGCTTCGCCGTCCTTGACCCTCAAAACCGACTCCAAAAACACGCCAATATGCGGGGCATATATCTCTTTTTTTTCACACTGAATACCCGCCTGCGGCGCGGGTATCGGCCAGGGCGCAGTTCTCACGAGCTTGAGCGCCATAACTCAACACCAACAACAGAAGCGGAGGAGTTACACCCATGAGCAGCGACAAAGCACAGGAACTGACCAAGACCATCAACGAGTCCATAGCCACTCTTTGCGCCGAGACCGACGCGGCCAAACAGTCGCAGACCTACAAAGCATGGCTCAACACCGTCAGCCGTTTTCATCACTACAGTTTCGGGAATCAGATTCTTATATGGTGCCAGTCTCCCGACGCTACCCGCGTAGCCGGGTTTCATACGTGGAAGAGCCTCGACCGCTCAGTCAAGAAGGGCGAGCACGGCATACGCATACTGGCCCCCATCGTTCGCAAGGTCGAAGAGGAGCGCAACGGCAAGACGGAGGAAGTCATACGCCCCGTTTCCTTTCGCGTAGTTTCGGTTTTCGACATCTCGCAGACCGAGGGCGAACCGCTCCCGGACTTGGAGTGCAACGCCACCCACGGAGGCGAAAACCTCTTGCCCCTGCTCGAAAAGGCCGTTATCGGCCTGAATATCTCACTCACCTATAAACCGCTGTCCGGCCCCGATGGACTGAGCAAGGGAGGCGCAATCGAGATCGAGGAGACGCTGGACACCGCGGCCCGCTGCGGAGTGATTGCCCATGAACTGAGCCATGAACTGCTAGGCCACGCTGCCCGCCGCGCCGAGACCACCAAGCAGCAGCGCGAGCTTGAGGCCGAGTCCGTTTCCTACGCCGTTCTCTCGCACTTCGGGATGAATCCGCAGAGCCAGTTTTATCTGGCCACCTACGACATTACCGCTGAAATGCTCACGGCGTCCTTGCAGACCATCAACGCCACCGCGAAACGGATCATCGGCCTATTGAGCCAGGACGGCGACAGCCAGGAGGAAGGGAAGGGAAGTGCCGGGTACTCCGGCACCCCCGCTCGGGCATTCGCCCAGGAGGAAATGACCGTTGCCGCATAACCGCGCAGCCCCCGCAGAGTTATGCTGGCACGGAGACAAAACACTTAGTAACCTAACACATTGAGCTATGCACAAATGCTATCTTGTGTTATACTTGATGTGTTATAACTCAGCGGCGAAAGCCGCTCCAGACTGGGCGATGCGTCACATTGCCCACGACAGAAACGAACCGAAAACCCGAAAGGATGAAGCACCATGAACAGTCAGGATAGTTGTAACTGCTTCCTTCCAGTCTCCCTTTCCCCACTTACTGCCCCCCCCTCCACCCATCGGAAATCCTTCGCTCAAGAGGCCATAGCGGAACTGGCCGAAGCCAGCCGCGCCTCAAAGCCCGCAGAAGCGGAGAACGGCGCTACGGCGCTTGTCTGGAAATGCGGCGCATGGGTCCGGTGGGCAGACCGGCCCGCGCCCGTGACCGGCCAGGCCGACGCATAGGGTATCCCCGACAGCAAGTTAGCGCGGGAGCCGCGCTAAATGGGGCAGGCGCGTCACACCTGCCCCGAGACAGCCACGATGTCAACCCGAAAGGAGTTTCAAATGAACACCGAAGCCGTCGTCCAAGAATACCAGACCGTCAACCTTTCACAACTCACAGAATCGCCGAGCAACCCGCGCAAGACTTTCAACGCCGAGGCCCTCCAAGAACTGGCGGAGAGCATTCGCGCCGTGGGCATCTTGCAGCCCCTTCTTGTACGCCCCGCCGCCGCCGACGGCGTCTTCGAGATCGTTGCGGGCGCTCGCCGCTTCCGCGCCGCGCGGCTTGCCGAAAGCGACACCGTGCCCATTCGCATCCGCGAAATGACCGACGCCCAGGTCCTGGAGGCGCAGGTAATCGAAAACCTCATCCGAACCGACGTTCACCCCTACGAAGAGACGCAGGGCTTTCTTGCCCTCATGCGCCTCGACCCGGCCCGCTACACCCCTCAGGAACTCGCCGCCAAGACCGGCAAGTCTGTGACTTTTGTAGTCCAGCGGCTCAAACTCGCCGATCTTATCCCCTCTGCGGCCTTGCGGCTGCAAAAAGACGAAATCGGCATCGGTCACGCCCTGCTGCTGGCGAGGCTCTCCCCGGCGCAGCAAGCCGAGGCCCTGCCCCATTGCTTCGAGAGCCTGTGGTTTGAAGGCAAACAGAAACATCGCCTTGTCAGCCTTGCGGAACTCAACCACTACATCGAGAAGAACATCGTTTTGGAGCTTTCCGAGGCCCCGTTCAGCCGCGAGGATGAGAACCTCCACCCCGAAGCGGGCGCTTGCCTCAACTGCCCCAAGCGCAGCGGCTTCAACACCCTCTTGTTTCCCGACGTGAAGAAGGATTCATGCTTCGATCCGGCCTGCTATGGCGAAAAGATCACCCGCTTTATCGCCGCTTCAAACCTTGTCCAACTGGCCGGAGACCACCGGCCCTTGCCCCAAGGCTCCCCCGCCGTGCCTCGGTCGAAATACACCGTCTTGAAGCCCGGAGAGCATTGCCGCTATGCCACAAAGGGCATTGTGGCGATCGGTTACAACACCGGCGCAATCCTCACCGTTTGCACGTCCGTTGAATGCGAGAAGCACTCAACCGTCAAGCCGCGCCCGAACCCCGCCAGCAGCGGACCTCACCCGGTCGCCGCTGGCCCCTACCCCGCCAACCCCGGCGCTAACCCGGACGCCGAAGACGATCCGGAATCGAACCCGGTCCAGGGACTCCGGCAAGAGGGCCGCGCCGAGGAGCAGCCGCCCCATGATTTTCGGCGCATCGAGGAGAAGGTGAAGGAACAGACCGCCGCCGAGCTTCGCAAGGAGTTTACCGAGAGAATCTTCACCGTTCCCTCCGCAGACAACATGGAGCTTTTGGCATTCATGGTTGCCTATGCGGTCGAAGACTACGCCGAGGACTTCCTTACCCTTTGGAAAGTCGCACCGCCCAACGACGAGACCAGCGAGGCCAGCGGCGAGCCGTTCGATCAACTACTCGCCCATCTCGCCGGTCTCTCCGGGAAGGAGCAGACCACTGCCATCTTCGACATGCTGCTTTTCTCCGCTGGCGGATGCGATGCGTACAACTATCGCGTAAGCCCCACCGTCGCCAAGGCTGCCCAACTCTACGGTGTCAACGTCGAAGAAGTCGAAACGCGAGTCCGGCGCGGCATTATGGGCCAAGAGGCCCCGCAAATCCAGCAGGAGCAGCCCGCCGAATCCGCCGACAGCGAGGCCGCAGCCGAACCGGGGAACGATGCAGCGCCATCGTTGGAAGAGCCGGAAGACCAGCTAGGCGAACCCGAGATGCCGGAGCTTCAAGACGCGGAAGACGCAACCGCCACCGCAGACGAAGCCGAAGAACAGCCAACAGTGGGCACAGAAGCCGCCCAAGACCCCGGCGAGGAGCCAGCCGAGGCCGAGGAGACCCAAGCGCAAGAGGAAGTGGCCAGCGCCGCAGCCGAGGCCGAAGAACAGCCAACGGCGAGCGCAGAAGCCTCCCAGGACCCCGGCGAGGAGCCAGCTGAGGTCGAGGAGACCCAAGCGCAAGAGGAAGTGGCCAGCACCGCAGCCGAGGCCGAAGAAGAGCCAGCGGCGAGCGTAGAAACCACCCAGGACCCCGGCGAGGAGCCAGCCGAGGCCCAGGGAACACCCAAAACACCGAAGCCGCGCAGCAGAGCAGGGAAGGGAAGCGGTCGCACAAAACGGGCCGCGACCACCGCTCCGGCCAAAGCCGCCAAGAAGCGCGCCGCCAAAGGCTGAACAAATGCGAGGCCGGGCTTGCCCGGTCTCGCCCTTCAACCGGCCCAGGAGGACCCATGCTCAAGTTCTCGTACAAGAAAATCATCCGGGAGCGGGTCAACGCCAAATGCCAGCGCCATCCACGCTACAACCCCGAGCGCGACGGTCGAGAAGGCATCAAGGCAAGCTGTACAACCTGCTGGCAGCTTTACGACCTCGACCAGGCCCGAACCAGGCTCGACAGCGCCATCCGCGATTTTGAGCGCCGCGCCGCGCCGTGGTCCACCCCAACGAAGCCCCGCCGCCCCAAGTTCGGCGACCACCCCCAACCGCCTCTTTGAGCGCCACGACGCGGGCGGGATCTCAGCCGAGATTCCGCCCGCCACAATTTCCGCAGCGAGGTTCCCATGCAGAACCGCCACCACCCGCGATCCGACGGCCGTCGCGCCGCGCTCATCGCCCAAGCGCGAACCGCCCGCGACCGCATCCGTTCAAACACTACCCAACGCCGAGCCAGAGGCACCGGACGCCGGCGCCGCCGGCGACGGAAATCTGGCGCCGCCCACTCCGCCCCCGGCACCCCACCCGGTCGGCCGCTCCGGCCCTGACACCGCTCCCGCGTACACGCGCCAGCGGTTCTAAATAGTGATAAACTCAGCGACAGGGAGCAGTTAAATGGCGACTCAGGTGGTAAATCGAATCTCTCTGGAAGAAAGCAAGAAACGGCGTGAGCTTGTGAACTACAGCACTCGCATGATCCAGAGTGAAGGACTGCCGCTGACTGCGGAAATGCGCCAGATGGACGAACTGTACGTCTCCGGCGAGATTGACGACCAGGAGTACAGCCGCCGTTCCCGCCGCCCGTAATCGGAAAGTTCGACCATGCCCGACGATCCGTCTATTGACCCGAAGACGGGCATCCTCGGCAACATACCCGGTCTGAGAACCCAAAAACAGCTTGACGAGTTCGAGGCCAAAGCGACAAGGGCGCGAATCAAAGAACTCAAGAGCGAACCGCACCCCGGCAAGTGCGATGCGGTCCACTTCAAAGCGATCCACGCCTATATCTTCCAGGACGTATACGAATGGGCTGGGCAGCCCCGCACAATCAACGCCCCGAAGCTGGACCCCTCCGGAGCGACCCGCTTTACCCATTACCAAGACATAGAAACTCAGCTTCAATCTGCCTTTGAGCGGCTCGCTGCGGACAGCGGGTTGCGCGGCCTTACGCGCGCGCAATTCGTCGAGAAGACCGCCGAACTCCTGGGAGACCTCAATCACATCCATACGTTCCGAGAAGGCAACGGCAGGGCTCAAAAGTGCTTTGTAGAACATCTGGCAACTCAAGCCGGACACTCGCTCGATTTCTCTCTCGTCAGCGAAGAGCGCATGATTGTCGCCTCCATCGCGTATGAGGCCAAGAATCCCGCGCCGATGAAACACTTGCTTACAGACATTGCAGACCCGGTCAAGCGCCAACAGCTTTCCGACGTGATTGAATTCTTCGACCGTCAAGGCTACAAATGGCAACACCGCGAGCTGGCTTGCGTCCAACCCGGTGAAACCTACACCGGCCAGATGGTTGGCCGAAAAGGCAACGATCTACTCTTTCACGATGGAAGGCACGGAATCTGGATAGGGAACTACAAAGATCTAGGCCGGGAACTGCGAAGCGGTGACAGCTTCACCTACACTGTCCCAGCCGAACAGCGGATCGACAAGGCCCGCGCACGCGACAATCCGGTTCCCGTCGCACTTACCGAACGACAAACAAGGCTGATACTCGCTTCCGAATACTCCAACGACCGTCAGGTACAGGACGCGGTCTTCGCTGCCATGAGAGAGGAAGAGAAGACCATCGAGGTCATGGGAGGCCGAGTAAACCTCGATTATGATGGGGAGCGCAAGCAGTTCTACGCCACGGTAGACCGGGCCGACCGCAGCGCGGTAGTGCAACGCTTTCGCCAGATAGAAGCGAAGGCCCAATCCCGCCCCGCAGAGCGGTTTCCTGGGCGTGGCCGCGGAGACTTTGAGCACGAATGACGGCCAACTGCCAGCCGCCGCCCGCTGCGCCCCCGGCACCCCGCCCGCACCGGCGAACCGGCCCGATGCGCTGAGAGTCAACCATGACTCAGGACTGCCAGGGCGAACTGCTCAGGCTCAGTCAGTCCACAGTCTACGAGGCGAGTACCGCCAACCTCTGTCATGTCGTTGAATCAGTCCACCCGAAGAAGTACAATAGCGTCGGGATGAGCAGAGCGCGTCTCCGTGCATCACACGCTCTGCACGCTAAGTTCACCGCAGCCTTCCACACGGCTTCTGGTGCCGCCTCTTAATCAAAAGGTTACGAATGCCCAAATACAAAACTGATGCACGGCAAGGCAGCCTCTGGGACGCATTCGGGATAGACAATCCCGCTTTTGCCACGGACACTCTTACAATAGGCGAGGAGAACTCCAATGACGGAACCGAAGTCGGTTTACCGGAACAGCCAGACCCAGACAGTCCTCGATCCGTCGTTGTTGGCGGACCCGCGGTTCCAGAATCTCTTGGCGAAGGCGGAGAACCACCAGCGTCAGTTCAGGCCGAAGGAAACGGAGAGGTTGGAGAGGGACGGCCAGTTGACGGCTACTCTTCAGGAGCGGACTCAGACCTGCTGGGAGGTTCTGAGGACAACTCGCCAGAACGGGATGACCATGCTGGAGGCCCAGGAGATAGCCTTTCCGATCATCCTGCTGCCGGACGAGAACGACGACCTCAACTAAATCCAGAACCGCCCAAGAATCTCGACAATTTCCGCCTGCGAGACGAGGACGCTGATGCGGTGGGCGAGGGCGGGGAAAAGGCAAAAATATCGCTCAATCTCGACGCGATTGAGCTACTCAAAACGCTGGACAGCGAGCAGCGACAGCCAACCTCGCAAGAGCAAATCCTTTTAGCCAGCTATGTGGACTTTGGCGGCCTGCGCCAAATGTGGGACCAGCGATGGAAATATTACGATGAGCACGAGCGCATGGATTCCCTGCTCACAGAGCAGGAAATCGACGCCATCAAAGAAACCTCTCTCAATACCCACTACACCGCCATTCCTGTTGTCGATGAGATATGGAAAGCCGCGGGCGCCCTCGGCTTCAAGGGCGGCATCGTGTTGGAACCCGGAATGGGTGTAGGCAACTTCTTCGGTCGTATGCCGGAAGAGCTTTCCGTAAGATCGGACCTCATTGGCATCGAAAAGAACATCATCAGCGGGCGCATGGCCCAGGCGCTTTACCCAGACGCCAAGATTCTTGTCCAGCCTTACGAGCAGGTTCAACTTCCGAACAATTCGGTTGACTTAATCATCGGAAACCCGCCATTCGCGGACATCAAGATTGCCGATCCAGAATATAGAAATCCCAAACTATCTGTTCACAACTATTTCATTGTCAAATCTCTCGATAAGCTCAAGCCAGGCGGGATTGCCGCCGTCATCACCTCGCACTACACACTTGACAGCCAAGGCACTCGCGCCCGCGAGGAGATGTTCAAGCGGGCCGACCTGATTGCCGCCGTCCGCTTGCCGGACACCACATTCAAACAGAATGCGGGAACGCAAGTAACCGCCGACATCCTCTTCTTCAGGAAGCGCCTTCCGGGCCAAGAAGCGTCGCCGTACAGCGACCATTGGATCAATAGCACTTCTATAGAAATAGAGCACGAGGATGGCCGTCAGTCCGCGCGCGTCAATCAGTATTTCCAAGAGCACCCGGAGATGGTTTTAGGTGAGCATTCCGTAGAGCACGGGATGTACGGAGCTTTCCAGTACACTCTGAAACCGAACGGCGAGCTGCGAGAACAGCTTCGAGCCGCAGTTGAGAGCCTCCCAAGGAATGTCGCCGTTTACTCAGACAAGGCCCAGGTGCGAAGCGACGGTAGAGCCGCCTCCTCATCGTCAACGCTTGAACTTGCGCCGGAACACGTCAAGGAGAACGCATTCTTTGTAGAAGGCGGCAGGGTTTGGATCAAGCAAAAGGGAAGTAGAGAGCCCTTGCCGGCAAACCTCAACACATCGGCCAGGATATTTCAGCTCAAGTCCCTGATCTCTCTCCGCGATGCCCTCAAAGACACAATGCGAGCGCAGTTGGACAGTTCAGATGATAATGAGCTGCTTGCCGCGCAGTCTGTTCTAACCAGAAGGTATAACGCCTATCGGGAAAACTTCGGACCGCTCACCGGACCGAACACCGCTCGCGTCTTTGAGGATGACCCGGAATATCCGCTGCTGACCGCGCTCGAAAACGTCGATCCCGAAACGCAGGCAGTATTCAGCGCCGATATATTCACCAAGCGCACTGCGCGCCCATATGAGCCGCTGCGCGAATTGCCGGACGACCCGAAGGCTGCGATGCTGAAAGTCCTTGCCCACGCCGGCAGGCTCGACACTTCATTGATGGCCGAACTGCTTCATCAGGATGAAGGCACGCTCATCCGTTCTCTGACTGACAACAATCTCATCTTCCGAGACCCAGTTACCGGCGAGTATGCTACATCCGATGAATACCTCTCAGGGAATGTGCGGCACAAACTTGTCCAGGCCAGCAACGCCACCGCGCTCGACCCATCCTTTCAGCGCAACGTCGAAGCTCTGGCAGCGGTCCAGCCGGAGCCAGTTCCGATTGTTGATATTGAATTCCGGCTCGGCCAGACATGGATTCCTAACAACTACTATGCGGACTTCATTCATACCCGTCTCGCGGGAAATTCGTATCGGGACAAGCCAACAGTCGCCCGCGACCTTGACGGCCGCTGGGCGGTGACACTCCCACGGGCGTACAACGCCTTCGCGCTTGAGCATCAATGGGCGGGAGGCGGAATATCCGGACAGAAACTGGTCGAATACGGACTCAACCTTCAGCAGCCCACAGTATACTTTCCCGCCGATGCCGACGGTAAACGACAGATCGACACCGTAAATACCGTCGCAGCTCGCGCAACACTTCAAGAAATCAAGAATGAGTTTTCTCGCTGGATGAAGAGCGATGAACTGAGCAAGGCTCACCCCGAACTCGAAAAACTCTACAACCAGTGCTTCAACTCAATCCGACTGCGCGAGTACAACGGGAGCCATCTCCAATTCCCAGGACTCAACCCGGCGCTTACACCGCGGCACTATCAGGGCGCCTCCGTATGGCGCATCATGCAGGAAGGCCGGGACCTCACCGACCATTTTGTGGGCTCAGGCAAAACTCTCACGATGATCTGCGCCGGCATGGAATGTCGCCGAACCGGACTCTCCCGGAAAAATATGTATGTTGTGCCGAACAACATGGTTCCGCAGTGGCGCGAGGACTTCAAGAAGGCGTACCCAGCCGCCAACGTGCTGGCCGTTACCGACAGAGACTTTCAGAGCGCCAAGAACAGACAGCGCCTCTTCGCTCGGATCGCTACGAATGATTGGGATGCGGCAATCATCCCGCACTCTCAATTCGACCTCTTGCCCATCTCTCCAGAGCGGGAAGCCCTCACAATCAAACGGCAAATCGCCGAACTTACGGAAATGCTCGAAGAGTACAAACCGACAGGCCAGGGCGACAAGGCAGAGAAGCGCACACTCCGGCAGATCGAGAGCACCAAGCAGAAGTTCCAAGAACGCTTGAAGGAACTCGCGGGTGGGCGCAAGGACAATGCCATCTATTTCGACGACTTGGGCGTCGATATGCTCTTTGTCGATGAAGCGCACAAGTACAAAGCTCTGGCCCTTGTGACGAAGATGAATAATGTAGCTGGCCTAAGCACCCGCCGTTCGCAACGGGCACAGAACATTCTCGCCAAGATCGACTATATGTTCGACACCCATAACGGGCGCGGGGTCGTGTTTGCGACCGGAACCTCCATAACAAACACACTGGGCGAATGCTACATCATGAACCGCTATATCGCCCCCGAATTGCTGGAAAATGCTGGCATCCGCAACTTCGACGACTGGGCGGCGAACTTTGCCGAAGCCGTGACGCGAATGGAATACGCCACGGACGGCATGACGATTCGCCCGAAGACAGCCCTAGCCGCATTCGTGAACGTCCCCGAGCTGCAACTCCTCTGGTCGCAATTTGCGGACGTGATGACTCAAGACGAGGCTGTCAAAGCAGGCTATCTCAAAATCCCGCACCCAGTGCGCCAAGACATCTTGGTCAAGGTCACGCCGGACCAGGAACCGTTGCTCCGCGAGATAGCCGAGCGCGGGGAACGGCTCATGTTGCCCATGAGCGATCCAGGCCACCCGGACCCCACAGAAGACAACTGGTTGAAGCTCGACAGCGATGCCCGTGATATTTCGCTCGATGCGAGGTTCTACGATTCCGAGGCCACGGACCACCCCGATAGCAAAGCGAATGCCGTGGTCAGGATAGCCAAAGGTGTGCTGGACCGGACCGAAGCCGAACGCGGCACCGTGCTTATCTTCGCCGACCGCTACGCAACCTCGGACGGACGATTCAATATCTTCCATGATGTGAAGGCGAAATTGATTGAGCAGGGGATCCCCGCATCTGAAATCGCTATCGTTCACGACTACGATAAGCGGGAAGCGTTTTATGGACTCCAGCAGGCTATCTGTGCAGGCCGCATCCGCGTTGCTCTGGGAACCACCGAGAAGTTTGGTATCGGCGTGAACGTCCAAAAACGCCTCAAGGCGGAGATTCACATGGATCTACCCCAGCGGCCGGACCAGGTGGAGCAGCGCGAAGGCCGTATTGTCCGCAATGGCAATATGTTTGACGAGGTTGAAATATACCGCGTCATTTCCGAGCCGCGAGATGTGAACTCCCCGAAGGCCCACGACCTCCAGCGCGCCCAGTTGCTTGAGAGAAAGCAAACATTCCTCACCCAGTTCCGTTCAGGAAGCCGGCTTGGCCGGCGAATTGAAGATGTTGCGGGCGATGTACGCCTCAGCCCTCAGCTCTTCGCTCTAGCGAAGGCCCAGGCCACCGGCAATCCGCTGGCAATGGAAAAGATCAAACTGGAGCACGAACTCCAGCAGCTTACACTGCTCGATCGCTCGCACAGGCTTGCCCATCACCACAACCGGCAGGAAATGGATCGCGCCGAAATGCACAGGGCGTATCTCCAGACCCTGCTGCCCAAGATGACGCACACGCTCGAACTCTTCGAGCAGAATGAGCAGCGGGACGCCGACGGAAAGCTCTTGAGCATGAAGCTGATATTCAATGGAACTGAATTCACCAAGCTCAAAGATGCCAACGATTACCTCAGAGCGCATCCGGAGCTGAATGATGCAACGCGGTTACAGGTCAACGGAGTAGATGTCCCGATTGAACTCGCCGAAAAGATCGTTCATGACGGAGATAACCTTTTTCGCCGCACTACCATCGTTCAGTACCAGTTTGCCGGCGAATGGCACGATGCCCCACGGGGCGAGGGCAGTGGCGTTACAACCTCTCAATCGGTTCTCACATCGATCCTGGCTCGCAGCCGTGACCTTGGCCGCGGCATTACAGACACAGAGCGAAGGCTGGCCGAAAACGACCAGCTAATCAACAAACTCCAGGGGGAGTTGGAAAAGAAGAGTCCATACGCAGCAAGAGTAGCTCAGTACGAAACGCGCCTTGAAGAAGTCCAGACCGAATTGATGAGGAATGTCAAAGACGCCGATGAGCTAGGAGACGTGCAGGCTCAAGAAGCGGAAGAGGAACGCGGGGAAGAGGACTACGTGAATCCGCGCACCAACAACCTCCCTGGCGCCCAAGAAACAACACAAGCCGCACCAACGGCCACACCTCAATCCATTGCGCTCGCTCTCACCGAACAACAAACAAAAACCATTCTGGCGTCCGAGTACCCACACGACCATCGAGCACAAGCGGCTGCCCTGGCCGATATGCGGGAAAACGGGAAGACCATAGAGATCATGGGAAATCGCGCCGACCTCGATTACGATCCCAAGCTGAAACAGTTTTGCGCCACAGTTGACCAGAGCGACCGGAGCCGGGTCGAGCAACATTTCCGCCAGCTAGAAGCGAAGGCCAACTCCCGCCCCGTAGAGCGGTCTCCTGGGCGTGGCCGCGGAGACTTTGAATACGAATGACGGCCAACTACCAGCCGCCGCCCGCGACGGCGGCAAACCCCACCGTTTTTACTCTCTTTTCAATCCACGCGCCCCGCGTGGGGCGCGACAGGGAAGAGCAGAGCATCCAAGAGGAGAGACAAGGTTTCAATCCACGCGCCCCGCGTGGGGCGCGACGAATGCTGCCGGCTGGTACGAACGTGCCGGTAAAGTTTCAATCCACGCGCCCCGCGTGGGGCGCGACATCCAGCGGCCGGCATCTCTGCCGAGTTCGATGTGTTTCAATCCACGCGCCCCGCGTGGGGCGCGACGTTCTTGCGATAACAATGCGATTGGAGCGGTAGTTGTTTCAATCCACGCGCCCCGCGTGGGGCGCGACGGTATAACCGGCCTCGAAGTTGCCGAACTGGATGTAGTTTCAATCCACGCGCCCCGCGTGGGGCGCGACGATACGAGCTTTGAGTGGAGCGCTCGATGAAGTCGTTTCAATCCACGCGCCCCGCGTGGGGCGCGACATCGACTATTTCAACAGTCTGACAGACTGGCGTTGTTTCAATCCACGCGCCCCGCGTGGGGCGCGACGGACCAGCGGGAATTGAAGAGAGCGTCGCAGGAATGTTTCAATCCACGCGCCCCGCGTGGGGCGCGACCATAGTATGTGTAGTTGTGCCGCCCTGTAATCTGGTTTCAATCCACGCGCCCCGCGTGGGGCGCGACGATTTCAGGCTTTGCAGCTTCAACACCTTCAATGTTTCAATCCACGCGCCCCGCGTGGGGCGCGACCTCGGCAACATCTTTGGCGACACCCAGCCCACTGTGTTTCAATCCACGCGCCCCGCGTGGGGCGCGACGTGTCTCCATCGCTGGCGGCGAGCCTTTCCTGTTGTTTCAATCCACGCGCCCCGCGTGGGGCGCGACGTGGTGGTATACTCCTTCGCGTGGAGGTAGTTATGTTTCAATCCACGCGCCCCGCGTGGGGCGCGACCCATATTCTGGTCATACGTGTCTAAAGTCCAACTAGTTTCAATCCACGCGCCCCGCGTGGGGCGCGACCATTTCCTCGATGATGTTCCCGGCCTGCTTGAATGTTTCAATCCACGCGCCCCGCGTGGGGCGCGACGGGGGATGCAATGAGCATACGCAGGTGGACATTGGTTTCAATCCACGCGCCCCGCGTGGGGCGCGACCATGGATGAATTCCCGTCTCGCCCGGTTGGCAGTGTTTCAATCCACGCGCCCCGCGTGGGGCGCGACATCCGGCGCGTATAGCTTTCCGTCAATCTGTGGTTTCAATCCACGCGCCCCGCGTGGGGCGCGACGCCGGTGCAGCTATGACCATCGGTGATGCCAATGTGTTTCAATCCACGCGCCCCGCGTGGGGCGCGACCTTGTGTGAGCGCATCGGCTTCTAACCATTCGTAGTTTCAATCCACGCGCCCCGCGTGGGGCGCGACCGCGCTTGACTTCCACGCCATCTGCCTTTTCGGTGTTTCAATCCACGCGCCCCGCGTGGGGCGCGACCCTGCTATTCTGCAAGCGTCAACGCATGGCAGAGTTTCAATCCACGCGCCCCGCGTGGGGCGCGACGATTGCCCAGCCATGATGCGGCGCACCCGGTTCGCGTTTCAATCCACGCGCCCCGCGTGGGGCGCGACATCCGGCGCGTATAGCTTTCCGTCAATCTGTGGTTTCAATCCACGCGCCCCGCGTGGGGCGCGACATATTGAACTTTCCGGATCACCGGCCACCGATTGTTTCAATCCACGCGCCCCGCGTGGGGCGCGACTTAACCAGCGCTTCAATCATATCTGTGTGACGGTCGGTTTCAATCCACGCGCCCCGCGTGGGGCGCGACGCACGATCTGTTGATGATCATGGGTATTTACTATGTTTCAATCCACGCGCCCCGCGTGGGGCGCGACCCTGTACTGCGATTACGGAAGGCATCCGGGATGTGTTTCAATCCACGCGCCCCGCGTGGGGCGCGACGGTTGCAGTATATCATAATGCGGTATTTTACCTATGTTTCAATCCACGCGCCCCGCGTGGGGCGCGACTGGTGTCGAAGCAGGCTGTGAAGGGGCAAGATAGTTTCAATCCACGCGCCCCGCGTGGGGCGCGACGCCCTCGACCGTACTGCGCGTTGCACCTTCATAGTTTCAATCCACGCGCCCCGCGTGGGGCGCGACTCAGGCGAAGTCACAGGCCGACATGGCGCTTGAGGTTTCAATCCACGCGCCCCGCGTGGGGCGCGACTGCTGAACTGGAGGCGGGTCGTGCCGCCGCAAAGTTTCAATCCACGCGCCCCGCGTGGGGCGCGACGGCAAGCGGCTTCACGCTTTGGTGACCATCACAGTTTCAATCCACGCGCCCCGCGTGGGGCGCGACAGCACCAAAAATTCACTTCGAGGAATCAAAATGTTTCAATCCACGCGCCCCGCGTGGGGCGCGACGCTCGAAAAGGGTGTCGTCCTGCCACCCTTCCGGGTTTCAATCCACGCGCCCCGCGTGGGGCGCGACGCCGCTGAAAAAGGCCTGTACGATTGGGATAAAGCGTTTCAATCCACGCGCCCCGCGTGGGGCGCGACGAAGTGTACTCAGTGCT